>Ga0126377_10003782_pt1 | contig 10828 bp, 11 predicted proteins | sample PanSoiMetPlot_22_FD_92647 | JGI IMG/M metagenome (GOLD analysis project Ga0126377, IMG submission 92647) | Tropical forest soil microbial communities from Panama - MetaG Plot_22 | ecosystem: Environmental > Terrestrial > Soil > Tropical forest > Bulk soil | place: Panama | collected 2016-02-17
ACGACGCCATCAAGTTCGGCGATATCAAGAGCAGGCTCACGAGGCTTTAGGAGAGGTATGTCGACGCTCTTTTTGGTGTTCAAATTTGCAACGATGCGGCGCGCAATGCTCAGAGCGTGGTGATCGTCTTGCGCGTAGTGGTCTGCAACGCCGGACTTGCGGGCATGGACATCGGCGCCGCCTAAATCCTCCGCGCTGACCACCTCCCCGGTTGCAGCCTTCACGAGAGGCGGACCGCCAAGAAAGATGGTCCCCTGATTTCTGACGATGATTGTCTCGTCCGACATCGCCGGCACGTAAGCGCCACCGGCCGTGCACGACCCCATCACAATCGCGATTTGCGGAACGCCAAGCGATGACAATGTTGCCTGATTGTAGAAGATACGACCGAAATGTTCGCGATCGGGAAAGACGTCGGTTTGATGCGGCAGATTGGCCCCACCGCTGTCTACAAGATAGAGGCAGGGTAATCGGTTCTCGCGCGCGACTTCCTGCGCCCGCAGGTGCTTCTTCACGGTCATCGGAAAGTAGGTGCCACCTTTGATGGTGGAGTCATTGCAGACGATGACGCACTCTCGACCCTCTACACGCCCGATGCCAGTGATCAGCCCCGCGCCGTGGATCGCCTCGTCATACATCTCGTTGGCAGCAAGCGGCGAAAGCTCCAGGAAAGGCGACCCGTGATCGATCAAATTCATAACGCGGTCGCGTGGCAACAACTTCCCGCGAGCAACATGGCGTTGTCGTGATCGCTCGGACCCGCCCAAAGCCGCTTCCGCCCGGCGCGCCTGCAATTCGCTGACGAGCGTGTGCATGCGTTCGGCATTGGCCCGATATTCCGCGGTGCCTTTATCAACGGACGACGAAAGAATCGCCAAGGCGTCCTCCCTAGAGAGCAAGAAAGTGCCTTGGTGGAACTCGGAACGCAATGGCGCGGCTGTTTCATTGCGAATTCGTAAGTTTCGGAACCGGCCGCTCGGGCAAAACGTTTTTTCGTGTGAGGTCCCGATTTTCATCGGGAATTTGGGGGCATCCAGAGGAGGCATCCCGTGAAGAAAACGAAACTGCTGTCGACCGTGGCGATGGCGTTGCTACTCGGCGTTGGCGCCGCTTCAGCACAAGGTATGAGCAAGGAACAGCCGGAACGCGCCCCCGCGGCCCAGCAAAAGGCACCGGCTGAGAAGGTAGCGCCTTCGATAAAGGCCGACGACCACAAGTCGCCGCAGACAACCGGTCAGGCGACGCCTGACAGCAAGGCAACCGGCAAGGGGCCTGAGACAACCGGACAGTCCCCCAAATCGCAGGCCACTGATAAGCCAGCGGACAAGTCCAGTTCGCCGGGCGGCAAGTCGTCGGAGCAGAATGGCGCGTCGAAGCCCAATCAGAGCACGACAGAGCAGAACCGCTCTACGACGACCGGCCAGGGCGCTGCCGCGGGCTCGGCTAAGCTATCAACCGAGCAACGGACGAAGATCACTTCGGTGATCAAGCAGCACAAAGTCGAGCCGACCAAGCTGAACGTATCGATCAGCGTTGGCACCCGCGTTCCGGCGAGCGTCCACCTTTACCCCCTCCCCGTCGAGGTGGTGGAAGTTTACCCGGGCTGGCGAGGCTTTGAGTACATCCTGGTGGGCGACCAGATCGTCGTCATCAATCCGCGGACACACGAGATCGTGGCGGTCCTCGAGGTGTAGTTTTCGACTCACAATCTCGGAAAATCTTAGCGGCGGCCGGGAACTTCCCGGCCGCCGCCGGTTTGCGCGCGGAAAACTTTTTTAGCATTCGAACTCCGGGTTCCGGGAACGGCATCGCGGCGCTTCTGTTGTTCCGAAGTGCCGTTATCTGCGGCACTCACTCCCGAGGAGGCAGATGATGAAAACCCTGACTACACTCACTGCGATCGCGGCCCTTGTTGCCGGTATTTCGTTTGCGCAAGCGCAAGGCACCATGGGAAAGACCGGCTCTGGCAGCGGCATGCAGGCGCCGCAGGCGACCGGCACTGGTGCGTTCTGCATTGCAACGTCTGCGGGCGGACCGCTCAATTGCAAATACGCGAGCATGGCGGCGTGCGAAAAGGACGCCAAGCCGCAGAATCTGAACTGCTCACCGAATCCAAAAAAGAGCACGACCGGTTCAAAGCAGTAGCGTCGGTAGCGTAGCGTTACGAGAGCGTGACACCCCGTGCCGGTGGCACCGGCACGGGGTCGTGTGCGCGCGCACTCAGCTCCCTGAGAAACCCCGGCCTGCGGTCGGTTTTGCTTTTCGACCGCTTCACTTCAAGCCCGATGACGTACTAGGCTCGCGCCTTTCTTGTTCATGGGGCACAAGATGCATGCGACAGCCGATCGTTACAAAGATCTGAAGCTCAAGCTCGATGGCATCGTGCCTGCTGGACATGGCTTTCACCGCAATCTTCTTCTCGACGCTCTCTATGCGTCATTGCCGCGCGACCCACAGGTTAAGGTACAGATCTACAACGCGGAAATTGTGCCCGGCGGATTCACCAACTGGCATTGCCACAATGGTGCAGCATTCTTCGTCGCACTACAGGGCTTGTTTGAAGCGCATTTCCAGGAAGGCGTCCTGGTGAAGGCGAAAGCCGGCGAGTGTTATTCCGAGCCAATTGCCAAATTCCATCGTGGGCACAATCCGCATCCGGAGCTGCCCTACCTGTGCATCGGTCTGTGCTTCACGTCGCCCGATCGTGAGCACGTCACCAATTCCGTCGAACGGCCCTGGTAGCGACCGTGTCGCGTCGGTCGGAAGTCAGCGCCGGTATTCTGGCTTTCCGCCAAAAGCCAACCCTTGAGTTGCTTCTGGCACATCCCGGCGGCCCCTATTGGCACAACAAGGACGAAGGCGCTTGGTCGATTCCGAAGGGCAATGTCGAATCTGGCGACCTGCTGACGTGTGCAAAACGAGAATTCACCGAAGAAACCGGGCTTACACCGGCAGGTCCTTTCACGGCGCTAAAGCCACTTCGTCAAAAGAGCGGAAAGATGGTCCACGCCTTCGCGATGGAAGCCGACTTCGATCTCAACGGGTTTTCCAGCAACCAATTCGAGATGGAATGGCCGCCGCGCTCGGGAAATACAAAATCTTTTCCCGAGATCGATCGCATCGCCTATTTCAACGTGACAAAGGCCCGGCGAAAAATTCTGCCTGGACAGCGCGGCTTTATCGATGAGTTAATCCAACATCTGAAAGCAGACGGCAAACCCTCATTGACTTGAGTTCTTGCCCTCAGGCAACAGGAACGCCGCGCACCAGAGGCCACTCCGGCTCGTCGTGCTTCACGATCCAGCTCTCCTTGAGCGCGGCTGTCCGCCATTCTGCCCAGGCCGGGAGAGCCATCACCGCGTCCATATAGTTGCGCGTCGCCTCGCTGACAGTCAGACCGTATGAATGCAATCGTGCCACAATGGGCGCATACATGGCATCCGCCGCTCCGAACGGGCCAAACAGGAACGGGCCGCCCCGCCCAAACCGCGCGCGGCAATCCGCCCATAAAAATTCGACACGCCGCACATTCGCAATCACCTCTTCCGACTGAGGGCGCGACTTCACCGGCAGCCAAAAATTCATTGGACAGCTTTTTCGCAGAGGCTGGAATCCGCCATGCATTTCGGTCGCCACGATCCGGGCATGCGCTTTCGCGCGCGGATCGTCAGGCCAAAGCTTTTGCTTAGGGAATTTCTCGGCAAGATATTCGAGAATCGCGAGAGACTCCCAAACGCGCTGATCGCCGTCCACAAGCACAGGCACCTTGCCGGCTGGCGAATACTGCAAGATCTGTTCACGGCTGCCGGGCTCATAAAGGGGAACTACTTTTTCATCGAAGGCTATCCCCGCCACTTTCATGGCAATCCAGGGCCGAAAAGACCAGGAGGAATAGTTTTTGTTGCCGATAATCAATGTCAGCGCCATGAACGGATCTCCACTTGCGCGGAAGTTGCGGCAAGCTTGAAAGCACAACAAGCAAAATTTTCTGATCGACCCAAACAGAGCTGCAGATGGTTGTTACTTTTTTGCCGCAGCGGACTCGGCCGCTTCCACCGGCCCTCCGGCCTTTTTCCACGCACCAAATCCGCCCCCGATATGAGCGACCGGTTTTAGCCCCATATGCTGCGCTGTCTGCGCAGCAAGGGCCGAACGCAGCCCGCCAGCGCAAAAGAACACGAACTTCTTGTCGTCCGCAAAAATAGGCTTGTGATACGGGCTCTGCGGATCGATCCAGAATTCCAACATCCCGCGCGGGCAGTGAAAAGCTCCCGGCACCTTACCCTCTCGTTGCAGTTCGCGAATATCGCGAATATCCACCAGCACTGTGTCCTTGTGCCCAACGAGCTTGATCGCTTCCTCGATCGGTAAGGTCTCGACCTCTCGTTCAGCGGCCTCGCACAAAGCCTTGTAACCAGTTGTAATCCTCTGCGGCATGGCTCTCCTCGAAATGGCTTGTGACTAGCATAGCCGAACGGCTGGGAATCCCTAATTCCCGCCTCAGATAGGACTGCGATGTCGACTATTGCAGGGTTCCGCGGGATCAGAGCGGCAGGGAATTCAAGCCATTCCCATCAGGATCGCAATCGCTGCGACGATGACCAACGCCAGTGAAGCAGCGCCGATCGTGACAAGCTGATCGGACAACGCGCCCGCATCGTTGATTTCCTGGTGGACAACCGGGTCAGCCGGCAAGAATGATCTGAAATCAAATGCCAAGGGCGCCCCCTTTTGCAAAGGCATCGTTCCGATGGTGCGCGAGCACGCCAACACGAACTCGGGCGCACGAATCGCCCTCGCCGATGAGGTTACCCCGGCCACAACTTGCTCTCAATGAACGACGAATGGCTGCTCACAACGGCTTTTCGGCGAGCGGCGTCATCGATCCAAAAAATTACATCTTTTCGAGTGCGGCGTAGACCTTCTTTCGGCTGTTGCCGACGCGCTTGATTGTATCGGCGCTCACACCGTACTTGTTGGCGGATTTCCGTGGCAATGCAGACAGGAGCATTAGTGTGACGCGCCGTCGTGAATTTAATCAGGCGGAATTCCACCGCGTCTCATTTCGCGATCACCCGGGTGCAACATCGACAAGCCGCATTTGCACGCGCTCTTCACCCTGCCAGCGATCAACGGCGATGTTGCCTGCCGCGTGCAAGACCCGGCCGCGATTGTCGAGCAAAGCCCGCCCGAGCGGCTGGCCGGCGGCCCGAAACGCGACGGCATTTACGAATTTTCCGTCGCCGGAGCGGAATCGCGCCCGCACATGGCTCTCACCGACTAAGTCCGCATAAACGAGGGTATGGGCTGGGAGCGCCAGCAACGGTTCTGGATTTCCGGCTCCGTAGGGGCCTGCCCGCGACAGCATGTCGGCAAGCGAGAAATTGAAGCCCCCGGCCGATACCGCGCCATCGACCGCCAGTGCAGTGTCGCGGCGCGCGAGTTCTACCGGCGCGGCAAGCGCGTCTTCGAGGAACGCGCGAAAGGCTCCGAGCGCATCTTTCTTCAACGTAATGCCGGCGGCCATGGCATGACCGCCGCCCTTGAGGAGCAACCCTTCCTGGGCGGCGCGGCGCACCGTGCGGCCGAGGTCGACCCCCGAAATTGACCGCCCGGATCCTGTCCCGATGCCGCCGGGTTCGAGTGCAATTGCAAATGCTGGCCGACCGTAACGCTCCTTCAGACGCGCAGCCACCAGCCCGACAACGCCGGGGTGCCATCCTTCAGCCGCAGTTACGACAACGGCGCCTTTATCTTCCAGACCCAGTGCAACAAGCGCTTCGGCCTCCGCTTGCGCCAGCGTTGTCTGCTCGATTTGCTGGCGATCACGATTGAGCCGATCGAGCTCGGCGGCGATACGCGCGGCTTCAATAGGGTCTTCTTCCAATAGCAGTCGCACGCCAAGATCGGCCCGGCCAATGCGTCCGCCCGCATTGATGCGGGGACCAAGCAGAAATCCCAGATGCCAAGGCTCAGGTGGTCCCGCCAGGCGCGCCACATCCATAAGCGCGGTCGCTCCAGGATGTTCGCGCCGTCTGAGGGCGATGAGACCCTTGGCAACAAAAGCCCGATTGAGGCCGCGCAGGGGAACAACATCCGCAACAGTCCCCAACGCCACGAGATGAAGCAGTGAAAGGAGATCGGGTTCCGGACGATTGCCGCTCCAGAAATTCCGCCGGCGCAATTCGCGCGTGACCGCGACGAGCGTGACAAACACAAGCCCCACTGCGGCGAGATGACCAAGGCCGGACAAGTCGTCAGCCCGGTTAGGGTCGACGATCGCGATTGCATCTGGAAGCCTCTCGTCGGCCTGGTGGTGATCGATAACGACCGTATCCAGTCCCAGTTTGCGAGCTTCCGCGAGAGGCTCAAGGCTAGTCACACCGCAGTCGACCGTGACCAGCAGCCTTGCACCGCGCTCGGCGAACGAACGGATCGCGTCAATATTCGGCCCATAGCCTTCAAAGATGCGATCGGGAATGTGGACAATTGGATCGAGACCGCAGAGTCTCAAATAACGGCAGAGCAATGCCACGGCGGTCGCACCGTCGACGTCATAGTCGCCGAAAATGGCTACGTTTTCGCCGCCGACCACGGCGTCCGCAATGCGGGCGGATGCAGCCTGCATGTCCGTGAGCACATTCGGATCAGGAAGCAAACGCCTGACGGTGGGATCGAGATAGCTCTCGACCTCATCGACCTCGACGTTGCGGCCGGCCAAAACGCGGGCGAGCAATTCGTCGAGCCCATGACGCTGAGCTATAGCCAGCGCGAGTGCGGAGCTACGCCCGTCGAGTCGGTCGCGCCACGCCCGCCCCGTCAGCGAATGCTCGACGCCGAGGAAATGACGGTCATCGTTCAGTTGTGCAGCGGGCAAAGCCATTGCGCGTCGGTCGTGTGACGGGCCGCAGACCGGCCCGCAAAGAATCGGTTGATGGAAGTCCCATATAGTGGCGAAGCCCTCCCGACGGCACCAGCCCTGATCAACCGGCAATTTCTGCGTGAATGCGCAGCAATTCCGGCACGGTTTTTGGGTCGCGCCGGCCAAATCCGCACTCGGTGGCGATTGAAAATGCCTTTGCATGCCGCTCGGCTGTCGCAAGCCGATTGCGAGTGCCCGCCGCGCCGTCGGTGAAGTGCACCAGACCAAGGCTCAATTCGGTCTCTGGATTGAGCCTCAGGCGCGCGAGCGGCTCAAAATAGGCGTCGTCTGCGCGATCTCGTGGAACCGGCATGTGGATCAGCTGGACGCCGCGTTTGATCTGCCCGCAAAGGCTGTTCGCGAGGTCAACCATGTCGCTCATGTCGGTCGGCTCAACGACATGTCTGTGGTTGGAGTCGCCGTAACAGAAGTGAAAAAGAAGTTCGATGTCCGGCGGAACGTGATCCGCAAGGTCCGTGAGAATTGTCGAGAATGACTGCAGCATTTCCGCGCGTGTCGTGCCGTAAGCATTGGGTTCCCCCCGCTGCAGGCGCGCGAACACGGCCGAGGCCACATCGAACTGGATCGAGATCTCATCATGCGGCAGCGTCTTGGCGATCTTGTCGATTTCGCGCTTGAGAGCGTCGTTATAGACAGGATCGAGCGGCGCATGCAGATCATCTTGCAGGAAAAGCCAAATCACCGAATGCGCCGGTACGAGGTCTATCTGGAAACGGCAGCTCTTCGGTACGACACCGTCGCGCTTGAGGATCGCAAATTCGGCATATGACGCCTTAGCGACATCCGCATAGAATAAATTGTCAAAACGCACGTCATCTACGCTCTTCCCCGAACGCAGCCTATAGCGGATGCGCGCGGTGCCGGTTGCGTGTACACGAAAGAGCTCATCGGACTTTTCGAGCGCCGGATTTTCGGCAAATGCCGGCTCCAGCCAGGTAATCCAGTCGGACCGCGGCCCAGTTTCGCCGTCAGGAATGCGCTTGAGACGTGGGCCGAGCACGCCGCTCACCGTCGTGAAGACCTCGCGAACGTCGCGAAGCGGCACGCTGCCGACGAGGTGGACATGACGCATTAAAATCAGTCGAGATGAAACTTGTCGAACTGACGGTGTTCGGCCAGGACACGACGTACCGTGCCCGTCACCGAACGCATCACGACGGTCTCAGTTTCGATTACATCCTTGCCGAATTTAACGCCGCTGAGCATCGCCCCGGATGTGACACCCGTCGCGGCGAAAAGGCAGTCGCCTCTCACCATGTCTTCGATCTGATATTTCTTCTTCGGATCCCTGATGCCCATCTTCGAGGTCCGCTCGCGCAGCTCCTCGGTATCTATAATCAACCGCGTCTGCATCTGCCCGCCGATGCAGCGCAAGGCAGAAGCCGCGAGAACGCCCTCCGGCGCACCACCAACGCCCAGATAGATATCGATACCGGTCTTCGGATCCGCACAGTGAATGACGCCAGCAACGTCGCCGTCGCTAATCAGGCTGACCGCGGCGCCCGTCTTCCGCACAGCGGCAATAATGTCGGCGTGACGTGGGCGGTCGAGCAAGATCGCCGTGATTTCCGACGGCTTCACACCCTTGGCCTTTGCCAGCGAAAGAATGTTTTCCGTCGGCGGCGCGTCGAGATCGATCGTGCCCTTGGGATAGCCGGGACCGATCGCGATCTTGTCCATGTAACAGTCTGGCGCGTGCAGCAGGGTCCCGGCGTCTGCCATTGCCAACGTCGCGATGGCGCCGGGCATGTTCTTGGCACAAAGCGTCGTGCCCTCAAGTGGATCGACCGCGATGTCGACCTTCGGTCCGGCTTTCGTGCCGACTCTCTCTCCGATGAACAGCATCGGAGCCTCGTCCATCTCGCCCTCACCGATAACGACCGTGCCGTCGATGGGCAGCTTGTTAAGCTCACGCCGCATGGCATCGACAGCCGCCTGATCAGAGGCCTTGTCCTTGCCGTGTCCGCGCAAGCGGGCTGAAGAGACAGCCGCACGCTCCGTGACGCGCACGATCTCGAGGCTGAGAATGCGTTCCAGCAGCAATTCCGGCTGGACGGTAATACTCGGCATATGACGTTTCCCTCACAAATGCTTGGGCGCGTTCAGTTCTTTTCAATCCTAATGACCTGCGGACGGCCAGAGATCACCCTATCGCGGCCCACCGCCGCAAGTGCTTTGCGCACGGCATCCTCGCTCGTGGCATATGTAATGAGTATCACGGGGACGGAACCCGCCTTGGTGTCGCGCCCCAGGTGCGCCGGATCGTGGCGCTGCACAATCGATTCCAGCGAAATCTCCTGTTCCGCGAGGCGCGTAGCAATGGTTGCCGCAGTTCCAGGCTTATCGCGCGCCACGAGCCTGATGTAGTAGCCGCCTTCATGCCGCTGCATTGGAGCTTTCCGTACAGTGGTAAGGCGCCCCGTAGGTCGCCCGAACGGCGCGGTGCGCACGCCGCGCGCGATGTCACCGATGTCGGAAAGAACTGCCGATGCGGTCGCCGCCCCGCCCGCCCCCGGCCCGACCAGGGTGAGCGGATTGATGTCGGCAGCATCGATCGTAACCGCATTGGTTACGCCCATCACCTGCGCAATCGCGGAATCTTTTCGTACCATGGTAGGATGCACGCGCTGTTCGATGCCCTTAGGGGTCCTTACAGCAACGCCCAGCAATTTCACTCGATAGCCGAGTTCATCCGCCGCCGACAAATCCGCTGGTGTAATTGAGGAAATGCCTTCCACATAGATCGCGCTCTGGTCGACCTTGGTGCCGAACGCAAGGCTTGCAAGGATGGCGAGCTTCTGCGCGGTATCGTGGCCTTCGATATCGAAGCCAGGGTCAGCCTCTGCGTAACCGAGACGCTGCGCGTCCTTGAGGCATTCCGCAAAGGGCATCTTGTCCTGCTCCATCCGCGTAAGGATGTAGTTGCAGGTGCCGTTCAGGATGCCATAGATGCGATCGAACGAATTGCCGGCCATCCCCTCGCGCAGCGTTTTGACAATCGGAATGGCCCCGCCCACCGCAGCCTCAAAGTTGAGCGCGACGTGATTGTGCTCGGCAAGTCCAGCAAGCTTGACGCCGTGTCGTGCCAACAACGCTTTGTTGGCCGTCACGACCGATTTTCCGGACGTCAATGCCGCTTCAACCGCACTTTTTGCTGGCTCCCCCGCGCCCCCGACCAACTCGACGAAAACGTCAATGCCCGGATCGCGTGCGAGCGCAGAAGGCTCGGCGACCCACTTCATTTTCTTGAGATCCACACCGCGATCCTTGTTGCGCGATCGCGCGCACACGGCGACCACCTCGATCGGGCGTCCGCAGCGGGTCGCCAGTGCTTCGCGCTGGTGCGCTATCTGGGCAAGCAGCGCGGTGCCGACGGTGCCCAACCCGGCGACGCCCACTTTCAGCGGTGGTGCCATGAAGGTGCGCGCCCGTGTTAGCGCCGCGTCGCGAGCGGGACGACGTTGTGCAGTTGCTCGGGCGCGTTGTCGAGAAAGCGGCGGATGTTGCGCGCAGCCTGACGGATACGCTGTTCGTTTTCGACGAGCGCAATGCGGACGTAGCCCTCGCCGTATTCTCCAAAGCCGATGCCGGGCGACACCGCGATGTCGGCCTTCTCGACCAGCAGCTTGGAAAAGTCGACGCTTCCGAGCGTGTTGAAAGGCTCTGGTATCGGAGCCCACGCGAACATCGACGCGCGCGGTGAAGGCACATGCCAGCCGGCACGCCCGAAGCTTTCTACCAGAACATCACGGCGACGCTTGTAGGTAGCGCGCATCTCCTTGACGCAATCATCCGGACCATTGAGAGCGGCTGTTGCCGCCACTTGCACAGGCGTGAATGCGCCGTAGTCGAGATACGATTTCACGCGGCCAAGTGCCGCTATGA
>Ga0126377_10003783_pt1 | contig 10825 bp, 7 predicted proteins | sample PanSoiMetPlot_22_FD_92647 | JGI IMG/M metagenome (GOLD analysis project Ga0126377, IMG submission 92647) | Tropical forest soil microbial communities from Panama - MetaG Plot_22 | ecosystem: Environmental > Terrestrial > Soil > Tropical forest > Bulk soil | place: Panama | collected 2016-02-17
ATCTTGTCGACCTCGTCGATGTAGATGATGCCCTGCTGGCACTTCTCGATGTCGCCGCCCGCGGCCTGCAGCAGCTTGAGGATGATGTTCTCGACGTCCTCGCCCACATACCCGGCCTCGGTGAGCGTCGTCGCGTCGACGATCGTGAACGGCACCGACAGCAGTTTCGCCAGGGTCTGTGCGAGGAGTGTTTTTCCCGTTCCCGTGGGGCCAATCAGGAGGATGTTCGACTTGGTGAGCTCGATGTCGTTGCGGCTGCGGGTCTGCTTCTGGATCTCGATGCGCTTGTAGTGGTTGTAGACCGCGACCGCCAGCTTCTTCTTCGTCTGCTCCTGGCCGATGACGTATTCGTCCAGGAACTTCTTGATCTCCTGCGGCACCGGCAGCGACGTCCGGGCGCCGCCGCGCGCTTCGAACTTGTTGTCGTCGGCGATGATGTCGTTGCAGACTTCGACGCACTCATCGCAGATGAAGACCGTCGGGCCCGCAATCAGCTTGCGGACGTCGTTCTGGTCCTTGTTGCAGAACGAGCAGCGGAGGATCTCGCCGTCGCCGGCTTTTTTTACCATGGGGTTATCAGTTAGTTCCCAGTCGCCAGTTTCGAGCCTCCAGTCTCAGCCTCGGTTCCGTCCAGCGGGAACTGAAGACCGGCAACTGGAAACTCCACGAGGGCCGGCCGTTAGGCCCTCTTCCGGATGACATCGTCAATAATACCGTATTCCTTGCCCTGGTCGGGACCCATGATGTAGTCCCGTTCGGTATCGTCCTGAATCCGCTTCAGGGGCTGGCCCGTATGCTGGGCCAGGATTTGATTCAGCCGCTCACGGGTCCGGAGCAGCTCCCGCGCATGAATGTCGATGTCCGTCGTCTGGCCCCCAAGGCCCTGTACCCAGGGCTGGTGAATCAGAATGCGTGAGTTCGGCAGGGAGTACCGCTTGCCCTTCGCGCCGGCGGCGAGAAGGACGGCCGCCACCGACGCCGCCTGTCCGATGCAGTAGGTGGCCACATCCGGCTTGATGAACTGCATGGTGTCGTAAATCGCCATGCCGGCCGTGACCACGCCGCCGGGACTGTTGATGTAGAGCAGGATGTCACGGTCGGGATCTTCAGCTTCCAGGAACAGCATCTGGGCGATCACCAGGTTGGCGACGTTGTCGTCAATCGGTGTGCCGACGAAGATGATGCTGTCTTTCAGCAGACGCGAAAAGATATCGTAAGCGCGTTCTCCCCGATTGGTCTGCTCGACGACCATCGGGATGAGCTGCATGCGTTCGGCCATAAGAAAATCGAACCCCGAGTTGTTGTTCGTCTGCGTCGGATTGCTGGGGATGCCTTCGTTCGACAGGGCAGGTGTCGGGAAACGCTTACAGAATTGTACCACGCCGTTTCGCGATCGCAAACCCTGTTTCAACTGCCAGCCGGCTCCATTTGCCGAACCGACTGGTGTATCGGCTCAACCGGTCTGAATCTTTGTGGCCTTCGACAACAGGAAGTCTACCGTTTTTTCTCGGCGCAACCCCGAGTAAAGCCGTGCAATCCCACCTTCTTTCTCGAGCCTGGCGCGCACGGCGGCGGCGCCGCGGCCGCTGCGTTCCGCGTACCGCTCCACTTCCGCGTCGATTTCCGCGTCGCTCACCGCGATGTGCTCCCGGCGCGCGACTTCGTCGAGCGCGAGGGCGCCACGGACCGCCTCCGACGCCGCCTCGCGCTGCTTTTCGCGGAACTCCTCCCAGTTGATGTTCACCTTCATGGGATCGATCTGTTGCTCCATCAGACGCCGGACGAACTCCTCCATCCGTCGATCGATCTCCCGGTCGAGCAGCGCTGACGGCACGTCGAAGGTGACTCGCGCGGCGAGTTGACGGAGCAATTCGCTCCGGGCATCGCGCTCGGATTCATGTTTCGCCTCGTGCTCCAGATCGCCGCGCACCCGCGCGCGCAACGCGCCCAGGTCCTGGAAGTCGCCCAGGTCTTTCGCGAATTCATCGTCGAGTTCCGGGACGACGCGCTTGCGAATCGCCTTGATGCTGACTGCGTAGCTGACCGTCGTTCCGGCGAGCTCCTGGATCGCATAGTCGTCGGGATAGCGCACGTCGAAGGTCTTTTCCTGGCCCTCGTGCAGGCCGACGAGCTGCTCGTCGAATCCGGGAGGATTTGCCGTCGCGCCGATCTCGACGGTGACGTCGTTGTGCTTGTCGGTTTGCGGCTCGGCGGCTGGTTTTGACGCGGGCAGTTCACCGGCGATCACCACGAGCGGCTCCTCGGCCTTCGGCGTGGCCGTGCGCACGAGATCCATGACGACCGAATCGGCGTGCTGGATACCGCGTGGCTCCGCCACCGGTTCGTATCGCGCGGCCCGCTCGCGCAAGTTCGTCAAGGCGTCGTCCACGGCGGCGTCGCTGATCGTCGTTCCCTTGCTATGCAGCGTGATGGACGCGTAATCGCCGGGCTCGATGGGCGGAACCGTCTCGAACGACGCCGTGAATTTCAATGGCTGTCCCTCTTCGACGACGACATCGCGGATGTCCGGCGTGTCGACAGGCTCGACGCCCCGTTCGCGTAATGCCTCGTCCACGGCGCGCGGGATCAGGCCATGTGCCACATCGTGCAGGATCTGGTCACGGAACCGCTGCCGCACGACCTTGGCCGGGACCTTCCCCGGGCGGAAGCCAGGCACCCTCGCGGCCCGGCTGTAATCCCGTGCCACCTTATCTATCTCCGCGTCGACAACCGTACTCGGGATTTCGACGACGAGATTCTTCTGCGTATCGCTGACGTCAATAAATTCTGTTTTCACGTTTCTAAGGCTCCGTCCGCCTTCGCCCCTTTGGGGCTACGGCGAGACAGACTTCGCCGTTGGTCGCTGTCCAACGGCTCGGCTACACACGTGGCGCGTTGCGCGCAGTGTCCAGAGGCGCAACGCGTCTAGACGAAGCCTCGCTGTGCGACAGCTCCGCGAGGCGAAGTCTGGCTGGCGGCGGAGGGACTCGAACCCCCACGGCTTGTGGCCAAGAGATCCTAAGTCTCTCGCGTCTGCCAATTTCGCCACGCCGCCCCGACCCATGATTCTAACCCGCGCTGGCGCGGATTCTGCACACGTTTGCCCGGAGGTCTCCGCCATGGCTCGCTCGATGTGGAAGGGGTCGCTGGCCTTTGGGCTGGTCAATATCCCCATAGAACTTTACAGCGCGACGCGCGATCATCGGCCCAAATTCCGGTTGCTGCATGCGAAGGATGAATCACCGGTCCGCTACGAGCGCGTCTGCCAGACGGAAGGCAAAGCGGTCGGCTGGGACGATCTCGTCAAGGGCTACGAATACGAAAAGGGGCACTTCGTCGTCGTCACGAAGGATGACTTCAAGACGGCCGCCCTCGAGAAAACGAAAACGATCGACATCCTCGACTTCGTGAATCCCGACGACGTCGACGAGCGGTACTTCGAAACGCCGTACTATCTGCAGCCGGCAAAAGGCGCGGATCGATCGTATGCGCTGCTGCGCGAAGCACTGCGGGACTCGGGCAAGCTCGGCGTTGCAAAGATCATTCTTCGAGATGCGCAGCATCTGGCCGCGGTCGAAGCGATCGGCGACGCGCTCGTCCTGACGATGATGCGCTTCGCCGATGAGTTGGCGGACCTCGACGAGTTCCGGTTTCCCAAGGCCGAGGCCATCCGTCCGCCGGAATTGAAGATGGCAAAGCAGCTGATCGACAACCTGAGCGCCGAGTGGAAGCCCGAGAAGTACACGGACGAATATCGCGACAACCTGATGAAGGTGATTCAGGGCAAGTTGAAGGGACGCCAACCGAAATTGAAGGAGCGCGAGGCAGCTCAGTCGGCCGACGTGGTGGATCTGATGGCGCGGCTGCGAGCCAGCCTCGAAGGGAAGGGTGGACCTCGAGCGAAGTCGCAGGGTGCAGGAAAAAAGCGGACCAAATCGGGCGGACGGAAGCCAAAACACGCGGCGTAGTTCTGCTGGGCACTGAATCGGGGTCCGGTGTCCGGGATCCGAACCCCGCGAGTTGCTCAAAGCCCGTCCGTAACGGATCCCGCCCTTCGACAAGCTCAGGGCGTCCCGAGCTCGTCGAGGGACGGATCACGCACAACGGATCGCGGAGACACATATACTTGACGAATGTCTTTGCTGGCCATTGACCGTCCATCGGTCGTCGAGTGGTACCAGCGCAATCGCGCTCGCACCCGGGCGATCTTCGATCTCATCGACCCGTCCGCGTACTATTCGCGGCCCATCGCGCTCCGAAATCCGATCGTTTTCTACGAGGGACATCTGCCGGCGTTCAGCGTCATTGCTTTTCTGCGGCGCGGGCTGGGCCGTCCGCCGGTTGACGCACGGCTCGAGAAGTTGTTCGAACGCGGCATCGATCCCGAGACGACTGAGAGTGCCGTGCCGCGCAGCGGCGCGGAGACGACGTGGCCGTCACGTGATGAAGTGCTCGACTTTGCACATCGCGCGGATGCGGCAATCATCGCGGCGCTCGAGGACGCGGAGTTCGATGAGGGCCGCCCGGCCATGCAGCGCGCGCAGGCGCTTTACACGGCGCTCGAGCATGAAGCGATGCACCAGGAGACGCTGCTCTACATGTGGCATCGGTTGCCGTACGCACAGAAGACCCAGCCGCCCGCCGTCGCCGGCGGAGACTCGCACGCCGGCTATGGCGAGGCCCCGCCGAAGCCGCTTCGCGGCGAAGGCGGGGAATCCGGAGTCCGGGATCCGGGATCCGGGCAGAACCACCTGTGGCTTCCGCCTTCAGGCGGAAGATCGTCAGCCGGAAGAACCAGCGGGCGAGTCCGCATCCCCGCCGGCACCGCGACGCTGGGCGCCGATCGAAATCGGATCGCATTCGGGTGGGATAACGAGTTCGACGAGCATCGTGTCGAGGTTCCCGCGTTCGAGATCGACGTGTACAACGTGACGAACGCCGAGTTTCTGGAGTTCGTCGAAGCCGGTGGCTATCGCGATTCGTCGCTCTGGTCGGAAGAGCACTGGACCTGGGTGCAGGAAAATCAGATCACTCACCCGTCTTTCTGGTCCGCTCCTACGGGTCCGACGGCCGCTCGATTCTGGGTTGGAATGTTCGAGGAGATTCCCCTTCCCCCGAACTGGCCCGTATATGTCAGCCAGGCAGAAGCCGATGCGTACGCTCGCTGGAAGGGCCGCCGGCTGCCGACTGAAGCCGAATACCACCGCGCCGCGTTCGGAACGCCCGAGCGAGTTGAGCGGTCTTATCCATGGGGCGAGTCTCCACCGTCGCGCGAGCACGGGAATTTTGATTTTGCCCGCTTCGAACCGGTCGCTGTCGGGTCGTTTCCTGCGGGGGCGAGCGCATGGGGCGTCCATGACTTGATCGGAAATGGCTGGGAATGGACGTCCACGATCTTCGGCCCGTTCCCCGGTTTTACGCCGATGGTGTCGTATCCCGAATACTCAGCGGATTTTTTCGACGGCCAGCACTACGTGATGAAGGGCGCGTCGACCGCGACCGCGCAGGAACTCGTGCGGCGCAGCTTCCGCAACTGGTTCCGGTCGAATTACCCGTACGTGTATGCGAAGTTCAGGACGGTGAAATAAAGACGCGTTCGCAATTCGCAATTCGCGAATAGCGGCTCGGCAAAGGCATCATGATCAGCACCGCTTCTCTTACGGCCGAATTCGCCACCGAGGTTCGCCGCGATCTGCAGCTGACCCCGAAGCAGTTGCAATCGAAGTATCTGTACGATCCACTCGGGTCGAGCCTGTTCGAGGCGATTTGCCGGCTGCCGTGGTACCGCATCACTCGGGCGGAGCATCGGCTGCTCGCCGCGCACGCCGAGGAAATCGTCGCCGCGCTCGACGCCGAGCCCACCACGATCGTCGAACTTGGGTGCGGCAGCGGGGAAAAGCTGGCGGTGCTCGCGGAAGCGCTGCAGCGTGCCGGTGGCTCCGCCCGCGTACACATTATTGATATCTCCTCGCAGGCGCTCGAGCAGACCGAGCAGCGGCTCACGCGTTTGCAACACGTGTCCGTCGTCGGCCACCAATCGACGTACGAGGTCGGCTTGCGACGTGCCGCCAGGGCGCGGGATGGGCATGGATCGATGCTGGTGCTCCTGCTCGGGTCGAACATCGGCAACTTCGATGCTCCGGCGGCGCTGGCCTTTCTGAAGCGCATTCGGGACGTCCTGGAACCGGGCGATCTGCTGTTGCTTGGCGCCGACCTCGTCAAGCCTCAATCGCAGCTCCAGCTCGCCTACGACGATCCGCTTGGCGTGACCGCCGCGTTCAACAAGAACCTCCTGGTCCGGATCAACCGGGAGCTTGGCGGCACCTTCGATCTCGGTGGCTTCGCCCATCGTGCCGCATGGAATCGCGACGAACAGCGCATCGAGATGCACCTGGTGAGTCGTGCCGCTCAGACCGTTACCGTTGCCGCGTCGGGTATCTCGGTGCCGTTCGCCGCCGACGAACACATCTGGACCGAAAGTTCGTACAAGTACGAGCCCGATCAAGTCGAGCGGATGGGCGTCGAGACTGGCTTCGCGTTGCGCGATCAGTGGATCGACCACGACGCGCGGTTTGCGCTGTCGTTGATGGTCGGCGTGTAACGCGATTCTGCGCAGATCTAAAGGTCACGCTTCTTTCCTCCGATACCCCTGGCGTGAGCACCCGCCGCACGTGCGTCGTCACCGCCGACCAATGGGGAAAACCTGAACGCAACGCCGCCGGGGAACCGATTTGCCGCTGGTGCCGCGGCCTCGTCAATCCTCCGCGACGCACGTTCTGTTGCGACGCCTGCGTGCACGAGTGGAAGATCCGAAGCAGCCCCTGGTATGTTCGCCGGCAAATCAAGAAGCGCGACAAAGGGATCTGTCAGATCTGCGGATTCAACGTGATTCAGGCTCATCGCGCATGGACGCGATCGAAGCCCCCTGCTGGCGATCGCGCCGCGCGAAAAATCTGGCGTGCCGCACGGCCGCGCTGGGAGGCCGATCACATCGTTCCAGTCGCGGACGGCGGAGGTGAGTGCGGCTTGGAGAACTATCGACTGCTGTGTCGACCCTGTCACGTCACCGTGACGCTGACGTGGCGCGCGCAACGATCCGTAAGCAGCCAGAAGCCAGTCACCAGCCAGTAGCTGCATTTCGTCCCATTACTCGCCCCTGAACCTCGACTCAACTACTGATTTTGTTGAGCGAATTGCCAACCTTCATCTCTCGAATCTCGTCTAAGCCTGCGGTTTGAGAAGTCCGCGCACCGAGCTTGAGAGATAGATGAGATCAGCCGTTCTGTTTGTGGCCCTTGTGATTGCGACGACTGTCGTCGATGCTGCCCCGCCGGTGTCAACCGCGCGCGTCACGGCGACCCCCATTCCCGAGGCGACCGCGGTCAAGGTTGACGGCGAGCTCAACGACGCGGTGTGGCAGACGGTTCCGCCAATCAAGGACTTCCTGCAGCGCGAGCCCAGCGAAGGTGCGGCGCCGACGTTTCAGACCGAAGCGCGCGTCGCGTACGACGCGACCGCCCTTTACATAGCGGTCCAGGCTTTCGACTCCGATCCCTCGCGTATCGTCGGGATCCGTACCCGACGCGATGAGGGATCGCCGTCGGATTGGATCAGCGTGCTCGTCGATTCGTTCCACGATCGACGATCGGCGTTCGAATTCGATGTCAATCCGGCAGGCGTCAAACAGGACTCCTACTGGTTCAACGACACCAGCAACGACCAGGGATGGGACGCGGTGTGGGACGTGGCCGTATCGCGGAGCGAGCGGGGCTGGCACGCCGAGTTCAGGATTCCGTTCTCACAGCTTCGCTATCGCCCGTCGGAGACGTCAACCTTTGGTCTGGCGATCATCCGGAAGGTCGGTCGGCTGAATGAGACGGCGACCTGGCCGCTGCTGTCCAAGTCCTCCAACGGCTATGTCTCGTCGTTCGGCGAGCTTGCGGGTCTGCGACTGGCGAGCTCACCGAAACGGCTCGAGGTTGTTCCGTACATGGTCGCCGACGTGAAGACGCAGCCCGGCGAGCCTGGCAACCCGCTCACCAACACGACCGATCCGGATGCGTCGCTCGGCGTCGATCTGAAATACGCCCTGCGGCCAGGCCTCACCCTCACCGGTACCATCAATCCGGACTTCGGTCAGGTTGAAGCCGACCCGGCAGTCGTGAATCTTTCGGCCTTCGAAACGTTCTTTTCCGAGCGCCGGCCGTTCTTCGTGGAGGGAGGCGGCATCTTCAGTTTCGACATCGACTGCAACGACGGAAACTGCAGCGGCCTCTTTTATTCGCGGCGGATTGGGCGAACACCACGCGGGGAACCCGACATCCCCGATGGCGGCTATTCGTCGTCGCCTGCACAGACAACCATTCTGGGGGCCGCGAAGCTGACGGGCCGCATCGGTAATTTTTCGGTCGGCGCGTTGAATGCCGTCACTGCCGACGAAGATGCCATCATCGCCAACGGTACGTTGCAGACGCGGCAGACGATCGAGCCGCTCACCAACTACGCCGTCGTCCGCGCCCGTCGTGAATTCACGAATCAGTCGTCGCTTGGATTCATGACGACGCTCACGAACCGGAATCTCGATGGGGCCACGACATTCCTGCCGGGCGAGGCTTACACCGGCGGCCTTGATGCCGATTGGCGCCTGGGCCCGAAGTATGCCATCCGCAGCTTCCTGGCCGGAAGCACGGTGCACGGGGATCCCACCGCGATCGACGAATTGCAGCGCAACAACGTCCACAGTTTCCAGCGCCCGGACTCCAGCGGCCTCACCTACGACCCGACGCGCACCTCGATGAACGGCTACGGCGGGTCCGCGTCGGTCTCCAAGATCGCCGGCGCACGCATGGTGTTCAGCTCGAACGTGGGGTTCAAGAGCCCGGGATTCGAGATCAACGACGTCGGCTTCATGCAGCGCGCCGATCAGCGGACGATGAGCAACTGGATGCAGATCCGCTATGAGAAGCCGTCGCAGAAATGGCTGCGCAGCTTCCGCTACAACCTGAATCAGTGGGCGGGCTGGAACTACGATGGCGACCGGCTCTACTCCGGCATCAACGTGAACGCGCACGCCGTGTTCCGGAACAACTGGGGAACGGGCACGGGTGGCAACATCAACTGGCAGCCGTTCGACGATCGTGCGACGCGCGGCGGCCCCGGTGTCTATGGCAACGCCCAACGCTCGATCTGGGCATATGTCGAAAGCGACCAGCGGCCCGCGGTGTCGGTGGGCATCTTTACGTTCAACTCCACAGACGGCAAGGGCACGACGCTTCACGACGCCAGCCCGAACGTGTCGTATCGGCCTTCCTCATTCCTCAAGGCGAGCCTCGGGCTTCATTGGAGCCAGAACACGGACCAATCGCAGTGGGTCGAGGCGACCGACGACGGCCGTTACGTCTTCGCTCGCATTTACCAGCAAACCGTCGGCATTCAGACCCGGCTGAACTACACGGTCACGCCCGCCCTGTCGATCCAGCTGTACGCCGAGCCGTTCGTGTCGTCCGGTAACTACACGAACTTCAAGGAGCTCGTCGATGGCCGGTCCAAGTCGTACGAGGGCAGATATAAACCGACCGACTACACCGGCAATCCCGACTTCAACTACCGGTCCTTCCGGACGACAAACGTGCTTCGCTGGGAATACAAACCCGGGTCGACGCTCTTTGTCGTCTGGCAGCAGGGTCGCGAGGACAACGTCGGCTACGGCGAGTTCAACTTCAACCGCGACTTCGGCGCCGTCTTCGACGCGCCGGCGAAGAACGTCTTCCTCGTGAAGTTCGCCTACTGGTTCAATCCTTAGTCGGTCGTAGATCTATTCAGCGACATTCACTGTCGCGCTGCACGGTCCCACGGCTACGTCGAAGATCCGAAGATCCGAAGATCCGAAGGGAACCGGGTGTAATAGTCGCGACGTGCCTCGAAAGCTACGCCCGCAAACCACTTCTGACCCAGCACTACTCGCGGCGTTATCCCAACGCACTCGTGGAAGATACTTTGGGCGGCAGGACGCCGGCCCACAGGGGCCGGCGTGCGGGTGAGGCAACGATCCCCAAACACAAGCACCGCCGATCACCATGTGTTTGTGTTTGGGGATCGTTGCCTCACCCGACCGCGCAACGCGCGGTCCTGCAGCCCGCAGTGTGACGCTCTTCCTTCGGATCTTCGATTCTTCGGCGTGGCAGTGGGCACCGTTCAGTTCGACACTGAATAACGTTCGAACGAGCAACCGTCACTCAACCGCCGCGTACTGCAGACGTGTCTGGTCAGCTTCTTCCTGAATCTGCCGCACGAGCTCCGGAGGGAACACCACGCGCGCGAGAGAACCGAAACCGAGGATCCAGCTGCGCAGCGCGAAGTCGTTGCAGACCTCCAACGTCATCGTGAGCTTGCCGTCCGCGGTCTCGTCGATGCGCTGCGATGAGTGCCACACTCGTTCCTTGACATAACGTGCGATGCGCGGCTCAAAGACAATTTCGATTCGTTCCGGCGCGCCCTGGTTCACCCCGAGCGAATTGGCAAACGCGTCGGCAGGGAGATCGACCGGCTCGAACCGTTCCTCGGTGATCGACAACGACTGAATTCTTTCGACGGCAAACGTGCGCAGTTCCTTGTACTCCGCCACGTAGCCCACGACGTAGAAACCGCCCTGGGCAAAGACCAGCCGATAGGGCTCGATCCGGTAGTCCTTTTCCCGATCGCTCGAGAACGAGTGATACCGCATTACGGCGCGACGGTGATTGAGCGTCGCATCCACCAGTTGCGCAACACGCGTGCTCCGCGGCGCTGACTGACGCGACGCCGTTGCGGGCGTCGACGGATCGTC
>Ga0126377_10003784_pt1 | contig 10825 bp, 12 predicted proteins | sample PanSoiMetPlot_22_FD_92647 | JGI IMG/M metagenome (GOLD analysis project Ga0126377, IMG submission 92647) | Tropical forest soil microbial communities from Panama - MetaG Plot_22 | ecosystem: Environmental > Terrestrial > Soil > Tropical forest > Bulk soil | place: Panama | collected 2016-02-17
GGAACTCGGGCAGTACGACAAGGCAATCGCAACGTTCGACGAAGCCCGCCGCCTGTCGCCGAGCGATCCCGCGCTGGCGTCCTACCTGGTCGGCGCCAACATCGCCGCGAAGAAGTATCCAGCCGCGGTGGAAGCGGCGCGCGTGGCCCGTGCCGATCACCCCGACGACCTCCGGCTGATGCGGCTGCACGCGCAGGCGCTCTATCGCGACGGCAAGGCGAATGAGGGCGTCGCGATCCTCGAATCGGCGCTCCCTTCGCACGCCGACGATCCGTTCGCGTACATCGCGCTCGCGCAAACCTACGCGGACGCGGATCGCGGGCCCCAGGCGGTGAAGGTCCTGCAGGATGCGCAAACGAAGTTCCCGCAGGACAATACGATCGCGTTCGAACTCGGCGCGGTCCTGGACAAGCAGAAGAAGTTCGCAGACGCCGAAGCCGCCTTCCGCCAGGTCCTCGACCGCGATCCGGAGAATGCGTCGGCGCTCAACTATCTCGGCTACATGCTCGCCGAGCGCGGCGAGCGGCTCGACGAATCGGTGACGTACCTGAAGAAGGCGCTGCAGATGGAGCCGGAGAACGGCTCGTTCCTCGACAGCCTTGGCTGGGCGTACTACAAGTCGGAGCGGCTCGACCTGGCCGAAGACAACCTGCGCAGGGCGGCCGACCAGCTGAAGGGAAACTCGGTCATCCAGGATCACTACGGCGACGTGCTCTTCAAGCTCGGACGCTACAACGACGCGATCGCCGCGTGGACGCGCGCCCTCGCCGGCGACGGCGATTCGATCGATCGCGGCGATATCGACAAGAAGATCCGCAGCGCGAAACAGAAGATCAACAAGAAGTAGACCCGCCACGACACCACGACAACGCGACACGCGACGTTCGACGCGGAACACGCCGGACAGGCAGAGTGAAAGACACACGCTGCGCGCTCGGCGAGTGCTGCGGGCCACGCTGGTAACCGCGATTCTGTGCGCCGGGTGCGGCGCGCCGCTGATGAAACTCCCTGCGGGTCCGGGCGCGCCGGCAGCCGATGTCGCGTCCGCGCTTGCGGAGGCGACGCGCGCGTGCAGCGCGGTCTCGACCATCACCGCCGAAATCGCGGGAAGCGGATCGATTGGCGGTCGGCGGTTCCGCGCGCGGTTGACCGCAGGCCTGGCGCCGCCGGCGTCGGCGCGTCTCGAAGCGGCGGCGCCGTTCGGCGCCCCGCTCTTCATTCTGGTTGCGAGCGGTGACGAAGCGACGCTGCTGCTGCCGCACGACGGCCGCGTGCTGGAGCACGGCCGGCCGGCGGCGGTGCTCGAAGCGCTGGCAGGGTTGCCCGTCGACGCCGCGGAGCTTCGTCGCGCACTCGTCGGCTGTCCATCGGCGCCAGACGCGGGCACTGGAAAGCGGATCGCCGACGACTGGCGGCTGCTCGCCGACGGATCCGATCAGGTGTACCTGCGGCGCGACGGCAAACCGCCCGCGTGGCGGATCGCCGCCATCGTCCACGCCGGAGCACCGGGCGGCGGCTGGAGAGCCGAGTACCGCGACTTCGCCAACGGTCTGCCGCGATCCGTCCGCTTCGCGGGGCTGGCGCCCAAGAGCTTCGACGTGCGGCTCGCGCTCTCGCAGGTTGAAACGAACACGACGCTGGGACCCGAGGTCTTCCGCGTCCAGGTGCCTGCCGACGCCGACCCGATCACCATCGACGAGTTGAGACGTGCACGTCCGGGCGTTCGCGAAGATTAATCTGTCGCTGCGCGTGACCGGAACGAGACCCGACGGCTTTCACGAGCTGGACACGGTTTTTCAATCCATTGCGCTGCACGACACGCTGACGATCCGCCGCCGCCCGGGGGCGCTCCGGCTTACCTGCGACCAGCCCGGGCTTCCGGTCGACGGCCGGAACCTCGTGGTGCGAGCGGCGCGAGCGGTCTGGAAGGCGAGCGGCCGGCGCGGCGCGCCGCGCGGGGTGGCGATCGATCTCGTCAAGCGCGTGCCACGCGAGGCGGGCCTCGGCGGCGGCAGCAGCGACGCGGCAGCGACGTTGCGCGCGCTGGGAAAACTCTGGGGCGTCGATAACAAGCGGCTTCGCGCAATCGCGCCGGCGCTGGGCGCGGATGTGCCGTTTTTCCTCACGGCCGGAACCGCGCGTGGTCTCGGGCGCGGCGATGTCCTGGTTCCACTGTCCGACGGGAAGCCGGCGTGGGTCGTTCTCGCGCTTCCGGATTTCGGCGTGAGCACCGCCGAGGCATACGCGTGGTGGGATGCGGATCGAAAGACGCTCGCCCTGAGCCCGTCGAAGGGCGAGCTGACCAACGACCTGCAGCGCCCCGTCGCGAAGCGCCACGCTCTCGTTGCGCGGATCGTCGGCGCGCTCCGCCGTGCCGGGGCCTCGCACGCCGCCATGTCGGGCAGCGGCTCGGCCGTTTTCGGATTGTTCGGGCGCCGATCGGCTGCGCTGCGGGCCGCGCATAGCCTGTCGGCGCGCGTCTGTCCGCATACTCTCGTGACGCGCACGCTGACTCGAGCGTCCTGCCGGCGACTTGCTGGCGCCTGAGTCCATCGGATACACTTACCGTTTGCACCACGTAGTTGCGGCCACTCCTGAAGGTCAGCACTCACATCAGCGGATGGGCGATCGAATGGGACACGGTGGGGCGTGGCCAAGCGGTAAGGCGCGGGACTTTGGATCCCGTATTCGAAGGTTCGAATCCTTCCGCCCCAGCCATCGCGCGAGGCTGACGTGGTAACGGGTGACGTGCTCATGGCCACGGGCTTCGGCGAACTGAAGGTCTTTTCCGGTAGCGCCCATCCCGGGCTCGCGCGCGAGATCGCCGGGTTCCTGGGAGTGCTGCCGGGCCAGGCACGCCTGCGGCGGTTCCCCGACTCGGAGGTCTCGCTTCAGATCGACGAGAACATCCGCGGCACCGACGTGTTCGTCGTGCAGCCGACGTGCGCCACCGCAACGGGGTCGGTGAACGACCACCTGGTCGAGCTCACGGTGATGATCGATGCGTTCCGGCGCTCGTCGGCGTCACGCATCACCGCTGTGATTCCGTACTACGGCTACGCGCGGCAGGACCGCAAGGACAAGCCGCGCGTTCCGATTTCGGCCAAGCTGGTGGCCAACATCCTGAGCGCGGCGGGCACGAACCGCGTGCTCACGATGGATCTGCACAAAGCCCAGATCCAGGGATTCTTCGACATCCCGGTCGACCACCTGTTCGCGGCGCCCGTCATCATCGACCACCTGTCGCGCCTCGACTCTCCGAGGCGGACGCTGGTGTCGCCTGATGCCGGGGGCGCCGAGCGCGCGCGCGCCTACGCCAAGCGCCTCGACGCCGAGCTCGCCATCATCGACAAGCGGCGCTCAGACGATGGGACGGCGGAAGTGATGAACGTCATCGGCGACGTCGAAGGCCGGACCTGCATCTTGCAGGACGACATCATCGACACGGCCGGCACGATTACCAAGGGCGCGAGCGCGCTCAAGGCCAACGGCGCGGCGCAGGTGTTGGCGTGCGCGGTCCACGGCGTGCTGTCGGGGCCGGCCATCGAGCGCATCGAGAAGTCGCCGATCGACAAGCTGATCGTCACCAACACGATTCCGCTGTCGCCGCACGCGGCGGCGTGCAACAAGATCGTCGTGCTGTCGGTGGCGCGGCTGCTCGGACAGGCGATCAAGAGCATCCACGAGGAGACGTCGGTTTCTTCGTTGTTCGTGTAGGCAGGATCTGCTGCGAAGCCAGAACGAGGCGACGTGGCAGTTGGATAACCTAGGGGTTTGATCATGGAAGCAGTACTCGAAGCCACACCACGCGATACATTCGGCAAAAACGAAGCGCGGCGCACGCGTCGCGGCGGCCAGGTGCCCGCCGTGCTCTACGGCGACGGCAAGGACGCGACGCCGATTTCGGTCGCCCCGAAGGCGCTGATGAAGATCCTGCACTCCGAATCGGGTCAGAACACGCTGATCTCGCTGAAGCTGCCCGGCGGGGGCGCCACGCGCGTGCTGGTCCGGGATTTTCAGATCGATCCGGTCACGCATCAGGTGCTGCACGCGGACTTCTATCGCGTGGCGATGGATCGCCTCATTCAGGTCACGATCCCGGTGCTCGTGCACGGCGAACCGAAAGGCGTCAAGCAACAGGGCGGCATCCTCGAGTTCATCCGCCGCGAAATCGTCATCGAGTGCCTTCCCGGCGACATTCCCGAGCACGTGGACATCGACGTCAGCGAGCTGATGCTGCACCAGGGTGTGCGCGTCCGTGACGTCGCCACCGACCCGAAGTGGAAGTCGCTCACCGAAGGCGAGGCGATGCTCGTCCACGTCATCATGCCGAAGGCCGAGGAAGAGCCAGCGCCGGCTGAAGCCGCGGCTGCGGCGGCCACCGCGACGCCGGCCGAGCCCGAGGTCATCAAGAAGGGCAAGAAGGAAGACGTCGAGGAAGAAGCGGCGCCGGAGAAGAAGAAATAGCATTTCAGATTTCAGATTGCAGATTGATTTCTGGATTTGAAGGCGATTGTTGGATTAGGAAATCCGGGGAGCAAGTACAAGCGAACACGCCACAACGTCGGCTTCGAGGTGATCGACGAGCTGGCGAGACGGTGGTGCGTGGATCTGAAGTCGTCGTGGAGACGCCGCGCGCTGCTGGCGGCTGTCAAGGATCGAGATGTCCTGCTCGCGCAGCCGCAGACGTTCATGAATCTGAGCGGGGCGTCGGTCGCCGGGATCATGGCCTACTACAAGGTGCGGCCGGCCGACGTGCTGGTGGTGGTGGACGAAGCGCAGCTGCCCCTGGGCAAGCTGCGGTTGCGGCAGTCGGGATCGGCAGGCGGCCACAACGGCTTGAAGTCGGTGATTGAAGCGATCGGTCAGGATTTTCCGCGGCTCCGCATCGGCGTCGGCCGCGGCGACGACGAGAAGGACCTGAGCGACCACGTGCTGGCGAAGTTTTCGGCCGACGAATGGCCGATCGTCGAGCGCGCCATCGCGAGGGCGGCTGACGCGGTGGAGCTGTTCGTCAGCAACGGCGTGTTCGCGGCGATGAATCGGTACAACGCACCAGAGGAGGCACCTAACAATCCGAAATCTGAAATCTGAAGTCTGAAATCTAAATTGCCCTTGCTGCCCGCGTGGCAGCCTCGCGCATATGGCGCGTGTCCACAAGGAGATGACATGGCAGATCGACAGTACGAGCTCGTCTACATTCTTCCTCCCGAGACCACCGAACAGCAGGTCACCGATCTGCACGGCCAGATCGAGGCGGTGGTGTCGCGGATGAACGGTGTGTTCGATCGCACCGAAAACTGGGGCCGCAAGCGCCTCGCCTACGAAATCGGTCCGAACAAGGAAGGCGTCTACGTCCTCGAAGTCATCAACGGCTCGGGCGAGCTGATGAAGGAGCTGGACCGCCGCCTGAAGGTGATGGACCAGGTACTCCGCCACATGATCGTTCGCGTCGACGAGGAAAAGAAGGTCGTCGAGCGGACGCAGACCAGGCGCCGCACCACGTCGGAGCGCCGGCGCGTCAAACGCGGCCTGCCGCCGCAGCGGCAGCCGGGCGAAGGCCGTCCGTCTGCTGACGTCGACGAGGCTGACGATGAGCGCTTCGAAGGAGTGGAGGTCTAGGCATGCCATTTGGACACGGACGATCGGGCGGCCGCGGGCGCGGCGACAAGAAGTCGGCCGACAAGGAGAAGGGGCAGCGTCGCACGCTCTTTCGCCGCCGCAAGGTCTGCAAGTTCTGCGCGGACAAGATCGACGACATCAACTACAAGGACGTGAAGCTGCTGGGCCCCTTCGTGCCCGAGCGGGGCAAGATTCTGCCGCGCCGGATCTCGGGGACCTGCGCCATGCACCAGCGGAAGCTGCAGGTCGCGATCAAGCGCGCCCGCCAGATCGCGCTGATTCCGTACGTAACCGATTGACGACGATCAGCGCAGAACGCGCAGAACCCGCCGAGCTATTGATGCTCTGCGAACTCCGCGCGTTCTGCGTTGAACGTCGTAGAGGACAGCTATGGAAGTGATTCTTCGACAGCATGTGGACAACCTGGGGCGCCGGGGCGAAATCGTGAAGGTCGCCGACGGCTACGCGCGCAACTACCTCCTGCCGCGCAAGCTGGCGCTCCTCGCCACCGAGGGCAACAAGAAGCAGATCGAGCGCGAGCGGGCCAAGCTCGACGCGGTCGAAGCCGAAGAGCAGAAGGTTGCCGCCGCGATCGCCGACCGGCTCACCAGCATCGAGGGCATCGACATCACGCGCAAGGTCGGCGAGACCGAGGCACTGTACGGATCGGTCACGACGGCGGACATCGCAGACGCGCTGCACGCCAGAGGCTTCGAGATCGATCGGCGGAAACTGCAGCTGCAGGAACCCATCAAGAAGCTCGGCGAGTATGACATCCCGATCAAGCTCCATCGCGACGTCGTCGCCCACGTCAAGGTCAAGGTCGTCGCCGAGGGTGGCGAGGAGAAACCGAAAAGTTAAAAGTCAAAAGTTAGAAGGTAGAAAGTCTGCGAATCGGGCGTTTGGCCAATGGCCGGCGCCCGATTTTTTCGTACGCGACGTTTGCGCTTGAACTTTACCGATTGAACTTTTCCCTTTTACGTTTTACCTTTGCATCCTCCCCCGCATGCCCGACACGTCAGTCGCCGAGCGGCCGCTTCCGCACAACCTCGAGGCCGAACGCTCCGTGCTCGGCGCAATCCTGCTCCACAACGACGCGTTCAACCTGGCCGCCGAGGTCATCGACGCGCAGGATTTCTTTCGCGACGCGCATCGCCGGATCTTCGACAAGATGGTCCGGCTCGCCGAACGCGGCGACGCGATCGATCTCGTCACCCTCAAGGAGGAGCTCGGCCGATCCGGGGACCTCGACGAAGTCGGCGGGCCCGCCTACATCACCGCGCTCGTGGACGGCGTGCCGCGATCGACCAACGTCGAGCACTACGCGCGGATCATCAAAGAGAAGGCGACGCTGCGGAGCCTGATCTTCTCGGCCAATCGGATTCTGAGCACGGCCTACGCCGCCGAGGACGAGGCCGACGTCATCCTCGATCAGGCCGAGCACGCGATCTTCGCCATCGCCGACGACAACGTCCGCGACGGCTTCGTGTCGGTCCGCGATCTCGCGCAGTCGAGTCTGGACACGATCGAGCGGCTGCACGCGCGCAAGGAGCTCATCACCGGCGTGCCGACCGGCTTCGCCGATCTCGACGAGCTGACCTCGGGGTTCCAGCCATCGGACTTGATCATCGTCGCCGCGCGCCCGTCGATGGGCAAGACCAGCCTCGTGCTGAACATGGCGCAGCACGTCGGCACGAAAACCGACATGACGGTCGGCTTGTTCAGCCTCGAGATGTCGAAGGAACAGCTGTTCCTCCGCATGCTCACATCCGAGGCGCGCATCGACGCGCACCGGCTGCGCGGCGGGTTTCTGGGTGAGCGCGACTGGGGCCGGCTGTCGCAGGCGATCGGGACGCTGAGCGAGTCGAAGATTTTCATCGATGACTCGCCCTCGATCGGCGTGCTCGAAATGCGCGCCAAGTGCCGGCGGCTGGCGTCCGAGCACGGGCTGCATCTCGTGATCGTGGACTACGTCCAGCTGATGCAGGGGCGCGGCAGGTTCGAGAACCGCACGCTGGAGCTTGCATCGATCTCGCGATCCATCAAGGGCCTGGCGAAAGAACTGAACGTGCCGATCGTCGTGCTGTCACAGCTGAGTCGCGCACCGGAGTCTCGGTCGGATCACCGTCCGCAGCTGTCGGATCTGCGCGAGTCGGGCGCGCTCGAGCAGGATGCGGACGTGGTGCTGTTCATTTACCGCGAGGATCAGTACGCCGATAAGAGCCAACCGCCGCCCGATGCGCAGGGCGTGGCGGAGTTGATCATCGGCAAGCAGCGCAATGGACCTACCGGGACGGTCAAGCTCGCGTTCATTCGCGAATTCACCAGGTTCGAAAACCTCGCTGTCGGCAACTCGTAAAAATCGCAGACAAGCGCAAGCGCGACGACTCGCGGCAACGGTCGTGATTCGATGCGCTACGCCAAAAGTTCACACCGTGCATCGTCGCGCCCGCTCGCACGTCGCTAATCCGCGGGCATTCACGCGCACGCGGTGGTACGTGAGTTGCGAACGGGTCGCCGTTCATCCGACCAACACTGTCGCGCACGTGCGGTGGGCGGATGCTCAGCTCGATCGGCTTGCGCTTCGCGTGTGCATGTTTCGACGTACGTCCGATGTTTGCACGGACGTCATGAGCGTTCTGCGCTTCCGACGCACGATGAGGCGGGCGACGAGCATGTCGGAATGGATGAGCGCGACATCGGCCAGTCGACGATTGTCACAAGGAGGAAGCATGCATACGGCGATTGGAGTCTCGTCACCGTTCACGTGGCCGTTTCAGACCAATCCCGCGGCGCTCGCACCCTACGGCAGTCCATCACTCGGCACGTACCCATCGGCCGCATATCCGTACGTCTCGCCGCAACCCACCGCGCAATGGCTGCAGACGCTCCCACAGCAGATTCAGCAATTGCAGCAGCTGGCCTACGTCCAGCAACAGCAGCTCCAGCAGGTGCTTCAGATCGTGCCCGCGCAACTCCAGCAACTTCAGCAGCAGATCCAGCTCGTGCCGCACCAGGTGCAGCAGCTGCTGCAGCTCGTCGCTCAGCAGCAGTTTGGTGGAGGCGCGCAAGGCGTGCTGGGCGCCGGCATCGGTCACGGAACCCAAGGTCTCGGCGTGCCGTTTCAGACGGTGGCGCCGTTTCCGCCGACCTACGCGGCAGCCTCCGGCCACGTGATGTAAACGCAAAGGAGCTTTCGATGATCGAGCCACTTTTCGGAACTGCTTCTCCTCCCTGGCCGGGCACGTCCGCGGCCGGACCGGTGTGGCCCGGCGGTCAACCGATGGCCGCCGCCGGCGCGGCCTTTGGCCTGCCCCAGGGGGCGCCAGGCGCCATGGTCGCGCCTGTGACCGGTGCGTTGCCGCCACACATGATTGCGGTGTCGCCGACAAACAATTCGTTCGAGCTTGGCCGTTTTCGGGCTGCCGGATTGTTCCCTTCGGGCCTGGCACCCGAGATCGCCGCGGGCTATGGCGTGCCGGCGCTGCTCGCCGCGGTTGCCATCCGCCGAGGTCAGCCGCTCGGGCCGACCAACGATCAGGAAATCGAGGATTTCGTCTACGACGCGCTCGAGTTGCTGCCGGGGACGAGCGACGTGGAAGCCCGCGTCGAGGGGGCTCGCGTGACGCTGAGCGGCCTCGTGCAGCAAAAGCGCCTCAAGCGTGACATCGGCGAAATTGTCTGGGGGATTCCGATCGTCGCCGATGTCCAGAACAACGTCACCATCACGACTCGACGACGCTCACGGGCGGTCGCTCGCGAAGGCGAACAGCCGGGAGCGTCACAGGGCCGGAAACAGGGCTGAGCCGACAAGGAGGGCTCACCTCCTGACGCTGCGCCAAGTCGACAACGGAGCTCACGGCGCGAGAGCCGTGAGCCTCGTCGGATCCGGGTCTTCTGGTATCCTAGGCATCCTGATCGCGCGTGTTGCATTGCGGCTCACGCCGCTGCGGGGCGACCAATGCCTGCGAAGCCGGTTCCGGTCATCGCGTCGTCGGAGATCACTCCGAAACATCTCTACCTGAATCGTCGAGAGTTTCTCCACACCGCCGGTCTCGGAGCCGCGGCCGCGTTGACGGGCGCGATCGGCCCCGAGCCGGTTGAGGCGGCCGAGAAGCTCACGATCGCCAGGCGCCTGGTCACGACGTCTGAGGCCGTGAGCCCGCACGAGACGATCACCACGTTCAACAATTTCTACGAGTTCGGGAGCGACAAGTCGGAGCCGGCGAAGCTCTCGAAGACATTCAAACCGACGCCCTGGTCGGTCGCGATCGAGGGCTTCTGCAACAAGCCGGGGAGCTACACGCTCGAGGACATCGTCAGGCCGCACGCGCTCGAGGAGCGCGTGTACCGGCACCGCTGCGTTGAAGGCTGGTCGCTCGTCGTTCCCTGGGTCGGTTTTCCGTTGGGCGATCTGCTGAAGCGCTTCGAGCCGACCGGGAACGCGAAGTTCGTCGAGTTGACGACGGTGGTGCGGCCGGAGGAGATGCCGGGGCAGCGTCGAAGATTCCCCGCGCTCCTGCCGTGGCCGTATGTCGAAGGGCTGCGGATCGACGAGGCGATGCACCCGCTCGCGATCATCGCGGTCGGTCTCTACGGCGAGGAGCTGCTGAACCAGAATGGCGCGCCGCTGCGGCTCGTCGTGCCCTGGAAGTACGGCTTCAAGAGCATCAAGTCCATCGTGAAAATCAGGTTCGTCGACAAGCAGCCGAAGACGACCTGGGAAAAGTCAGCTCCCGACTACTACGCCTTCTATTCGAACGTGAATCCCGGTTCGACGAATTCGACGTTCCGCGATCAGAGCACGGAACGGCGCCTCGGCGAGTTCTTCATGCGAAAGACGTTGATGTTCAACGGCTACGCGAACGAAGTCGGCGGCCTCTACGCGGGATTGGACCTCCGCAAGAATTTCTAGACCAGCCCTCCGCGAACTCCTTCCGGCACGCCCGATGATCTCGATCCGGTAGCCCGCCCGGGCGGGACGGCCGCTCGAAACCGCCAAGCAGTTGCCCTGCCGTGGGTTTGAGGGACGGGTCGCGATTGGCGGGATGTCCGGCGACTTACAAATTCGACACCGGTCCCGCGGGATCTGTATTTGGAGAGTGACATGCGGAGACGACGAGCCGCTCGAAGAATTGCCGCGTCGGGTTGCGCAGCCGCCCTCCTGATGCTGGTCGTCGCGTCGGCGCGAACCAGCGCGCAA
>Ga0126377_10003785_pt1 | contig 10825 bp, 9 predicted proteins | sample PanSoiMetPlot_22_FD_92647 | JGI IMG/M metagenome (GOLD analysis project Ga0126377, IMG submission 92647) | Tropical forest soil microbial communities from Panama - MetaG Plot_22 | ecosystem: Environmental > Terrestrial > Soil > Tropical forest > Bulk soil | place: Panama | collected 2016-02-17
CGACGAGATCAAGAACCGCGTGCTGCGCTGCGCCGAGGACCTCGACATCCTCATCGTCGAGGTCGGGGGCACGGTGGGAGACATCGAGTCGCTGCCCTTCCTCGAGGCCATCCGCCAGCTGCGCGTGGAGCTGGGCTCGCAGAACTCGGTGTCGGTCCACGTCACGCTGCTGCCGTACCTGCACGCGGCCGGCGAGCTCAAGACCAAGCCGACCCAGCACTCGGTGGGCAAGCTGCGCGAGATCGGCATCCAGGCCGACGTGCTCGTCTGCCGCAGCGAGGTCCCGGTCGACAAGGGCCTGCTGAAGAAGATCGCGATGTTCTGCAACGTCCCGTTCGACGCGGTCTTCACCTCGCCCGACGTCGACACGATCTATCAGCTGCCGCTCATCCTCTGCGAGCAGGGGCTGGACGACAAGCTCAGCCAGCTGCTCAACATCTGGTCGCGCGCCGCGCGGCTGACCGGATGGGAGGAGCTGGTCCGCCGCATCCGCAACCCGTCTCGCCGCGTGACCGTGGCGTTCGTCGGCAAGTACGTGCAGCTGGTCGAGTCGTACAAGAGCCTCAACGAGGCGCTCATGCACGGCGGCGTGGCCAACGACGTGGGCGTCGACATCAAGCACATCGACGCCGAGGACATCGAGCAAAAGGGCGCGGACAAGATCCTCGGCCAGGCCGACGCCATCCTGGTCGCGCCCGGCTTCGGCGCGCGCGGCGCCGAGGGCAAGATCGCGGCGGTGCGCTACGCGCGCGAGCGCGGCGTCCCGTTCTTCGGCATCTGCCTCGGCATGCAGCTCGCGGTGGTCGAGTTCGCCCGCCACGTGTGCGGCCTGCCGGGCGCCAACTCGTCGGAGATCGTCCCGGAGACGATGCACCCGGTGGTCGACCTCATGCCCGACCAGCGCGGCGTGACCGACAAGGGCGCGACCATGCGGCTGGGCGCCTATCCCTGCGTGCTGGCGGACGACACGCGCGCGCGCGCGGCCTACGGCGAGGCCGACATCAGCGAGCGCCACCGGCACCGCTGGGAGGTCAACAACAACTACCGGGACGCGCTGGAGCGCCACGGCATGGTGCTGTCCGGGGTGTCGCCCGACGGCCGGCTGGTCGAGATGATCGAGCTGCCGAGTCACCCGTACTTCGTGGGCTGCCAGTTCCACCCGGAGTTCCGCTCGCGCCCGCTCGACCCGCACCCGCTGTTCGTCACCTTCATCCGCGCGGCGGTCGAGTACGCGGTCCAGCGCGAGAAGCCGGCCCTGTCGGCCGCGCGCGGGCAGAGCGGTGCGCCACCCTCGATCGGCGCGCGCGCGTAGGCCGGGTCAGAATCCGGCCCGTCTCATCCGCAGGACGCCGCCTCTCGAGGTGTGCGGACTGCGCGTGCCTTCGGGGGCCCGCCTCCGGAAGAGGCCGAGCACGAAGAGTGCCAACAGTCAAGCTTGAAGCAATTTTCAGGCCACTGGTGGTAATCCGCGCTTTACACGCCCGTGCCAGCTTTGTATCCTGCTTTCGGGGCCAGGCCAGCGGCGCGAAGGCGCCACACTCTTCTCGACGTAACCCACCGGAATAAGAGAGGGATTCGCTCATGGCGATGGAGATGAGGCAGCAGCTCAAGCTGAGCCAGCAGCTGGTGATGACACCCCAGCTGCAGCAGGCCATCAAGCTCCTTCAGCTATCCCGGATGGAGCTGGTGGATCTCGTGCGCGAGGAGATGCTCGAGAACCCGATTCTCGAGGACGACATCGAGGTGGGCGGGGACAAGGCGCAGGACTCTGCGTCCGTCCCCGACGAGGAGCTCCTGGTCCGGCAGGCGGAGCAGGCCGGAAACACCGAGCTCCCCGTCCCGGACAAGATCAACGCGGACCAGGCGGCGACCGAGGTCAAGGCCGACGGCTCGGCGGTCAACGAGATCGACTGGGAGAACTACCTCGACAACTACAGCATGGCCGCGCCCATGCCGGCCTACCGGCCCGACTCCGACGAGCTTCCGTCGCTCGAGGCCACCCTCACCCGCACCGAGTCGCTGCACGATCACCTGGTCTGGCAGCTCAAGATGGGCGACCTCTCCGAGGAGCAGCTCGAGATCGGGATGCTCATCCTCGGCAACATCGATCCGGACGGCTACCTCAAGGAGCCGCCGATGGGGGACCTGGCGGCCGAGCTCGACTGCAGCCTCGAGAAGATGGAGGAGGTGCTGGAGAAGATCCAGACCTTCGATCCGGTCGGCATCGGCGCCCGCAACCTCGAGGAGTGCATGCTCATCCAGGCCATGTTCCAGGGCCAGGACGACGACCTGGTCGTCAAGATGATCAAGTCCCACCTCGGAAACCTCGAGAAGAAGAACTACCAGGCCATCGCGCGCGACCTGAAGGCGCCGATCGAGGAGGTGTACGAGGCCGCCAAGGTCATCATGGAGTTCGACCCGCGCCCCGGCCGCCAGTACTCGTCCGACGAGCCGCACTACATCACGCCCGACGTCTACGTCCACAAGGTGGGCGACAAGTACTTCGTCGTGCCCAACGACGACGGCCTGCCCAAGCTCAAGATCTCGTCGTTCTACCGCGCGGCGCTCGACGACTCGAAGGGGGCCAAGGAGTACATCCAGGACAAGTTGCGCTCGGCCCAGTGGCTCATCCGATCGATCCAGCAGCGCCAGCGCACGATCATCAAGGTCACCGAGTCCATCATCAAGTTTCAGCGCGACTTCTTCGACCGCGGCATCGCCTACCTCAAGCCGCTCATCCTGCGCGACGTGGCCGAGGACATCGGGATGCACGAGTCGACCATCTCGCGCGTCACCACCAACAAGTACGTGCACACGCCGCAGGGCATCTTCGAGCTGAAGTTCTTCTTCAACTCGGGCATCTCGCGGACCAACGGCGAGGACCTCGCGTCCCAGGCGGTGAAGAGCAAGATCAAGGCGCTCATCGACGAGGAGGACCCGAAGCGGCCGATGTCCGATCAGAAGATCGTCGAGAAGCTGCGCGCGACCAGCATCGACATCGCGCGCCGCACGGTGGCCAAGTACCGCGAGCAGCTTGGGATTCTCAGCTCCTCGAAGCGCAAGCGCGTGTTCTGAGCGCGGCGCCGCCGTCGGGGGCGGGGTGAACCGCGTGATGCTCGCCCTCGGGCAAAAGCGCCAGACGCACATTTTTTCGGGTTTGGTGCGCTGAGGGTTTTGGCGGTTCCCTTAGGATAGATCGGTCAGCCCACCACTGCCCGTACTGCCGAGGGGGTCAGAGCATGCAGTTCTCCGTGACGTTCCGGCACATGGACGCGACCGATGCTCTCAAGGGCTACGCCAAGGATCGGCTGGAGAAGATCCGGAAGTACTTCCCGGAGCCCATCTCGATCCACGTGGTCCTCAGCACGGAGCGCTTCCACCACCGCGTCGACGTGAATGTGCAGCTCCACAACGGCTTCAAGATCGCCGGCACCGAGACGACCGAGAACATGTACTCGTCGATCGATCTGGTCTCGGCCAAGATCGAGAGGCAGGTCCGCCGCTACAAGGACAAGCTGCGCGCCCACAAGGTCCGCGAGCTCGAGGGCGTGGCCGTGGTCCACACCGTCCTGGCCGAGCCGTCGGAGATGGTGCCCGCCGACGCGAGCAACGGCGGCGGCGAGCACGCGGGCGCCGGCGATCAGGCCGCGCTTCCGGTCGTCATCACGCGCGAGACCGTGCAGGCCGAGCCCATGTCAGCGGCCGAGGCAATCATGCAGCTCAACCTCTTGCATGCGCCGTTCCTGGTGTTCCGCAACGATCAGACCGGACAGATAAATGTGGTGTATAAACGCGAAGATGGAGCCTACTTGCTGATCGAGACCACCGCGTTTTCGTAGTCGCCCGCGGTCCTCCCGAAAGCCGTGTGCTTTCGTTTCATTGTGCTAGTCTGCCGCCGCTCCCCATGAAGATCGTCGACCTCATCCGCAGGGATATGGTCCTGCCCGACCTCGTGGCAGACAACAAGTTGGGGGTGTTGCGGGAGCTTGCGGATCATCTGGCCGAGCGCCAGGGCAAGCTCAAGCCCGATGATCTCACCCGCGTGCTGGTCGATCGCGAGGAGCTCGCCTCCACCGCCATCGGTGAAGGGGTCGCGGTCCCGCACGGCAAGATGCGCACGGTCGACGGCATCATCGCCTGCCTCGGCCGCTCGCGTCACGGCATCGACTTCGGGTCGATGGACGGGCAGCCGACCCACCTCTTCTTCGTGATGGTCGCGCCGGAGAGCTCGACCGGCGCCCACCTCAAGGCGCTGGCTCGCATCAGCCGCGTCTTCAAGGATGCTCAGTTCCGGCGCCGGCTGCTCGAGGCGGCCGACGCCGAGGCAATGTTCGAGATCATCGCGCAGGAAGACGCGAAGTACTGATGAGCTTCGGTCGCGCGCGAGGCGAGGGGGGGACGATGGCCGTGGTCGTGACGATCGAGCAGCTCCTGCGGGAGGCGGGCGGCGAGCTCATCCTCTCGCTGCGCGGCGGGCGCGGCGGGCTCGATCGCCCCATCTCGGTGCCCCGCATCCAGAAGCCGGGCCTGGCCCTGGCCGGCTACCAGGAGCAGCTGCACAAGGAGCGCCTGCTCACCCTCGGCGGCACCGAGATCGAGTACCTGACGGGGGCGTCCCCCGAGCAGCGCAAGCTCGGCATCGACACCGTGCTGGCCGCCTCGCCGGCCTGCGTGGTGGTGACGCGCAGCCTGCTGCCGCCGCCCGAGCTGGTGGCGGCGTGCGACGCGCGGCGCGTTCCGCTCCTGGTCTCCGGCCTGGTCAGCGCCGACTTCATCGGCCGCGTGACGCACTACCTGCAGGAGAAGCTGTCGCCGTCGACGTCGCTGCACGGCGTCCTGCTCGACGTGCTCGGCATCGGCGTCCTCCTGCTCGGCAAGAGCGGCATCGGCAAGAGCGAGGCGGCGCTCGACCTGGTCGTGCGCGGCCACCGGCTGGTCGCCGACGACATCGTCAACATCCGCCGGCTCGGGCCCAGCCTGGTCTACGGCTCGGGCTCGGGCATCATCCGCCACCACATGGAGATCCGCGGCCTGGGCATCATCAACATCCAGGACCTGTTCGGCATCTCCGCGGTGCGCGACGTCAAGAAGATCGAGCTCGTCATCGAGCTCAGCGACTGGGATCAGGACGCCGAGTACGACCGCCTCGGGGTCGACGACGAGGTCTACACCGTGCTCGGCGAGGAGCTGCCGCTCCTGCACATCCCGGTGCGACCGGGCCGCAACGTGTCGACCATCATCGAGGTGGCAGCGCGCAACCAGCTGCTCAAGGCCATGGGCCATCACTCGGCGCGCGACTTCCAGGATCGCCTCAACCAGGCCATCGCAGAGGCGCGGCCGCGGAGGTTCGACGCCGACCTGATCGAATGAGTCGATGCGGCATGCTGATCGTGATCGTCACAGGTCTGTCGGGGGCGGGGAAGAGCACGGCGCTGCGCGCCCTCGAGGACATTCATTTCTACTGCGTCGACAACCTGCCGCTGCCGCTGGTGCCCGCCCTGGTCGAGGTCATGGGCCGCCTCGGGGTCGGCGAGGTGGCGATCTCGGTGGACTCGCGCCAGCACCTGTTCCTGGCCAGCTATCGCGACATCGTGACCACCCTGCGAGGAGAGGGGCACCGCGTGGATGTGGTGTTCCTCGAGGCGCCGGACGACGTGCTCCTGCGCCGCTACTCGGAGACGCGCCGCCGCCACCCGCTGTCGGGCGACGAGCTGTCGGACGGCATCCACCGCGACCGCGAGAACCTCGCGATGCTGCGCGAGGACGCGGCCGTGGTCAACAGCGGGCCGCTCAACGTGCACGAGCTCAAGGCCATCATCCAGGAGCGCTACGGCCGCACGGCAGGCACCCTGGCGGTGACCCTGCAGTCCTTCGGCTACAAGCACGGCCTGCCGCAGGACTCGGATCTCGTGTTCGACGTGCGCTTTTTACCCAACCCCTACTTCGTGGGCGAGCTCAGCGCGGGGGATGGGCGCGAGCCCAAGGTCGCGGAGTTCGTGCTGCGCAGCGCCCTGGGGACGGAGCTGGTCGACGAGCTGGAGCGCTTCCTGCGCTTCGCGCTGCCCAATTTCGCCAGAGAAGGTAAGCTGTACTTGACCGTCGCCGTCGGCTGCACTGGAGGGCGGCACCGGTCGGTCGCCGTCGTCGAGGAGCTCTACCGGCGGCTGGGTGCAGAGTGGGATGTGGTCGTGCGCCACCGCGATCTGCACCGCCATGGCCCGGACAAATGAACAGCCCGTCGCGCCATCGAGCCACCAGGGCCCACAGCCCGAGCCCATCGCCGAGCCCACATCGAAGCCAACCGACCTCCGGGCCAGCCAGCATCAAAGAGTGAAGACGAGCCAAGCGAGCCACTGTTGAGCGAGGAACACTTCCAGGGGGTGGTCACCATCCGCAACCAGCTCGGGCTGCACGCCCGCGCGGCGACCCGGTTCGTCCAGCTCGCCAGCAAGTACCCCTGCGAGGTGTCGGTCACCAAGGACGGGCAGCGGGTCAACGGCAAGAGCATCATGGGGGTGCTCATGCTGGTCGCGTCGATCGGGACGACCATCGCGATCGAGGCGCAGGGCCCGCGGGCCGAGGAGGCGGGCCAGGCCCTGATCGCCCTGGTGGAGTCCAAGTTCGGCGAGGAGCGCTGACGTGACCGAGCGCCTGCCCACCGACGACTCGATGCTGAGCGGCACGATGCCGGTGCTCGAGACGGTGCGCAAGGGCACGGCGGCGGCGCCCGGCATCGCGATCGGGCGCGCGTACCTCATGGACAGGCGGCGGCTGAAGGTGCCCAAGCGGCACGTCCAGCCCGACGAGATCGACGGCGAGATCGAGCGCTTCCACCGCGCGCTCGACGCCAGCGACCGCCAGCTGGAGCGCATCAAGGAGAAGATCGAGGCGCGCTTCGACGACCACTACAACATCATCGCGGCCCACCAGCTCATCCTGCACGACGAGCACCTGGTCGACGAGACCATCCGCAACATGCGCGACAAGGCGGTCAACGCGGAGTGGGCGCTGCGCAAGACCGTCGAGCACATCCGCGGCGTGTTCGACGCGATCGAGGACGACTACTTCCGCGAGCGGCGCAGCGACATCGAGTTCGTGGGCGAGCGCGTGCTGCGCAACCTGCTCGGCCGCGAGCTGCAAGTTCAGCCGCCGCCGGACGCGATCGTGGTGGCCTACGACCTGTCGCCGGCCGACACCGCCCAGTTCTACCGGGCCGCGGTCGCCGGCCTCGCCACCGACGCGGGCGGCAACACCTCGCACACCGCGATCATCGCGCGCGCGCACGAGATCCCCGCGGTGGTCGGCCTCGAGGACATCACCGGGGTGGTCGGCAACGGCGACCTCATCGTGGTGGACGGCACCAACGGCGTGGTGGTGCTGAACCCGAGCCCCGAGACGGTGGCGCTCTACCGCGAGCGCGCCCGCCTGGAGGCGGCCCAGGGGGTCGCGCTCCTGTCCAACGTCGATCTGCCGGCGGTCTCGAAGGACGACGTGCGCATCTCGCTGGTCGCCAACATCGACCACGAGGACGAGATCAAGGGCGCGCTGGCCTACGGCGCCGAGGGCGTGGGGCTGTTCCGGACCGAGTTCCTGTACCTGACCGGGCCCCGGGTGCCGGACGAGAACGACCAGTTCCGCCACGCCTGCTCGGTGATCGAGTCGCTGGGCGGGCGGCCGGTCACCTTCCGCACCATGGATCTCGGGGCCGACAAGATGCCGGCGTTCATGCCGGACCTGCACGAGGCCAACCCGGCGCTCGGGCTGCGCTCCATCCGGCTCTGCCTGTCGACCCAGGGGCGCCCGCTGTTCAAGCAGCAGCTGCGCGGCCTCCTGCGCGCCGCCAAGAACGGGAACATGCGCATCATGTTCCCGATGATCTCCGGCGTGCGCGAGCTCGACCTCGCGCTCGAGGTCCTGGCCGAGGTCAAGCACGAGCTCACCCGCGACGGCATCCCGTTCGCGGCCGACACCAAGGTCGGCATCATGATCGAGATGCCGAGCGCGGCGGTGGTGGCCGACCACCTGGCCCGCCGGGTCGACTTCTTCTCGATCGGCACCAACGACCTCATCCAGTACACGCTGGCGGTCGACCGGGTGAACGAGCACGTGGCCTACCTCTACGACTCGATGCACCCGTCGCTGCTCCGCCTGGTCGACATGGTGGTGCGCGCGGCCAACACGGTCGGCATCCCGGTCGGGCTGTGCGGCGAGATGGCCGGCGACATCAACGTCGTGCCGCTCCTGCTCGGGCTCGGGCTCACCGAGCTGTCGATGAACGCCGTTGCGATTCCACAAGTAAAACAGGTGATTCGCGCCTCCACGGTGCGCGAGCTGCGCAAGATGGCCGCCCATGCCCTGACCTTGCCGAGCGGCGCCGAGGTCAAGGAGCTGGTCTGGGGCTTCGTCCAGCGCAGCCGCAAGGCGTAGAACCGGCGCGTGCGGGACGGTATCCTGACGTGACCTTGGGGCCGATGGACTGGTTTGGCCGGATCGCCGCCCGGCCGGCGTTGAAGCTCCGCGCGCGCCGACCGCCCCGCTGGCTGACGGTCCTCCTCTATCACCGGGTGCTGCCCGAGCCCGAGAACGGCTTCGAGCTCGACCGCGGCGTGGCCGACGCGCGGCCGGAGCTGTTCGACCGGCACATGGCCTTCATCGCGTCGGCGTGCACGCCGATCGATCTCGCCCAGCTCATCGCCTACCACGCCGGCGAGGCCGAGCTGCCGCGCAACCCGGTGCTGGTGACCTTCGACGACGGCTACCTCGACAACCGCGAGCACGCGCTGCCGATCCTGCGCCGTCACGGCATCCGCGCGCTGTTCTTCATCGCGACCGACTACGTGGGCAAGCGGCGGCTCTTCTGGTGGGACCGGGTCGCGTACCTGTTCGCGCGCTCGCGCGTCGAGGTCGCGCACCTCAGCTACCCGACCGACCTGGTCCTGCGCCTGGGCGACGAGCGCGGGCGCAGCGCGCGCTTCGCGCTGAAGCTCATCAAGACCACGCGCGGGCTGGACCTGGCCCGCTTCATGGACGAGCTGGCCGCCGCGCTGGGCGTGCCGTGGGACGAGGCGCTGGAGCGGGGCCTGGTCGACCGCAACATCATGACCTGGGACGACGTCCGCGCGCTCCAGGGCGGCGGCATGGACATCGGCTCGCACACGCGCTCGCACCGGGTGCTCGACACCATCGAGCCGGGCGAGCTGGCCGACGAGCTGGTCCAGTCGAAGGCGGAGATCGAGCGCGAGCTGGGGTCGAAGATCGTGTCGGTGTCCTATCCGGTGGGCCGCGCCATCCGCCGGCTGCCGCTCATCGAGCGGGCCGTGCGCGACGCCGGCTACCAGATCGGCTTCTCGGTCGAGACCCGGGCCAACCCGCTGGCCCGCTCCGCGTTCGATCCGTTCAACGTCGCGCGCGTGCCGATGGAGCCGAGCACGTCGGCGGCCCTGCTGGCCGCGTACCTGGCCGCGCCGGAGATGCACGGGGCGTGAGGGTGACCGAGCCGCGCGCCTCGCTGGCGGCAGAGGTCATCGCCGACGCGAGCGCGCTCGACTCGCTGGCGGGCGAGTGGAGCGAGCTCCTGGCCGACAGCGATCAGTCGTCGCCCACCATGTCGCCCTTGTGGATCGGCGCCTGGTGGAAGGTGTTCGGCGACAAGGACGGGCGCGAGCTGCGGGTCGCGGTGCTCCGCGACGGCGGGCGCCTGGTCGGGCTCGCGCCGCTGTCGGCGCGCCGGGTGTGGTGCCGTCCGGGCCTGCGGACGTGGCGACTCGAGCTCCTGCCCTCGGGCGAGCGCGAGGAGGACGAGGTCCTGTCCGACTACCTGGCCGTGGTGGCGCGGCGCGGGTTCGAGCAGCGCGTGGCCGACGGGCTGGCCGCGCTGCTCCGCTCCGGCGGGCTCGGCCGCTGGGACGAGCTCCTCATGCCGCGCATGAGCACCGACACGGCGATGGTGTCACTCCTGGTCGCCGCGCTCGAGCGCGCCGGCGCGCTCTACTTCGAGCTGACCGGCGGCTCGCCCTACATCCCGCTGCCGCGCACGTGGGACGAGTACCTGGCCCGGCTGTCGGGATCGCGCCGGCGGCTGGTGCGCACCTCGCTGCGCGGGCTGGAGGCCTGGTGCGGCGGCCGCTCCGAGCTGCGGGTGGCGGAGAGCGCCGCGGATCTCGAGGAGGGGCTGCGCGTCCTGCGCGAGCTGCACGAGCAGCGCTGGACCGAGGCCGGCAAGCCGGGCGCGTTCGCCTCGCCGCTGTTCAGCGCGTTCCACGAGGCGGTCATGCCGGCCCTGCTCGAGCGCGGCGAGCTCGAGCTCATGTGGCTGGTGGCGGCCGACCAGCCGATCGCCGCGGTCTACAACATCGTGTGGAGCGGGGCGGTGCAGTTCTACCAGGCCGGGCGGCGCATGGAGCTGCCGCGCGAGCTGCGCCCCGGGGTGGTGCTGCACGCGCTCGCCATCCAGCGCTCGATCGAGCTGGGGCGCCGCGAGTACGACTTCCTGGCCGGCGGCGCGCGCTACAAGCAGGACCTGGCGCTGGCGGTGCGCCCGCTGTGCTCGCTGCGCCTGGTGCGGCGCCGCCGGGTCGACGTGGCCCGCCGCGCCTACGAGAGGGCGTCGAGCGTGCTGCGCGCGGCCAGCATCTCGAGGAAGAACCCGTAGGGCTTGCAGCCCGGCGTCGACCAGGTGACGGGCTTGCCGAGCACGCGCGCCAGGTAGATGTCGCCGAAGATGCGGTAGCCCATGCGCTCGATGGAGCGCAGCGACTGGAAGTTGTTCGACTTGACGTACGAGATGAGGCCGCGCGATCCGCGCTCGGTGTAGGCGCGCAGCGCG
>Ga0126377_10003786_pt1 | contig 10823 bp, 13 predicted proteins | sample PanSoiMetPlot_22_FD_92647 | JGI IMG/M metagenome (GOLD analysis project Ga0126377, IMG submission 92647) | Tropical forest soil microbial communities from Panama - MetaG Plot_22 | ecosystem: Environmental > Terrestrial > Soil > Tropical forest > Bulk soil | place: Panama | collected 2016-02-17
GAACTGCCGCTCGGCGCCGAGGCAGACGCGGCGCATCGCCGCGACAGCCTTGTCGGGATGCCGTCCGGCCGCGGTTTCCTGCGACAGCATGACCGCGTCGGTGCCGTCGATAACTGCATTCGCGACGTCGAGGACTTCGGCACGCGTCGGGATCGGCGATTCGACCATCGACTGCATCATTTGCGTCGCCGTGATGACGACGCGGTTCTGCATCAGCGCCTCGCGGATGATCTTCTTCTGGAGGCCCGGCAATTCCGCGTCGCCGATCTCGACGCCGAGATCGCCGCGCGCGACCATCACGGCCTCGGAGACGTCGACGATCTCGCTGAGATTCTCGATCGCCTCGGCGCGCTCGATCTTCGCGACCAGCGCGGCCTTGCCGCCGGCCGCCTTCAGGAGCGCCCGGGCCTGCTCGATGTCCTGCGCGGTCTTGACGAACGACACGGCGAGGAAATCGGCTTCGAGCTCGGCGCTCAGCACGATGTCCGCGCGATCCTTGTCGGACAGCGCCGCGACGGTGAGCCCGCCGCCGAGCCGGTTGATGCCCTTGCGGTCGGACAGGCGCCCGCCGTTGAGCACGGCGCAGTGGACTTCGTGATCGCCGACGTCGACGACCTCGAGCGAGATGAGCCCGTCGTCGAGCAGCAGCACGTCGCCGGGCTCCACGTCGCGCCAGAGGTCGTGGTAGCTCACGCCGACGCGCGTCGTGTCGCCGGGGCGCGCGTCCTCGCGGCAATCGAGCGTGAAGCGCTGGCCGGGCTCGAGCACGACGGGCCCGCTCGCGAAACGCTCGATGCGGATCTTCGGTCCCTGCAGGTCGGCGAGCACGCCGACCTCGCGACCGAGCCGCGCCGCCGCTTCGCGCACCGCCGCGGCGCGCTTCTTGTGATCGTCCGGCACGCCGTGCGAGAGGTTGAGCCGCACGATGTCGACGCCTTCGACGAGGAGCTTCTCCAGCATGCCCGGCGCGTCGGTGGCGGGGCCGAGCGTTGCGATGATCTTCGTGCGGCGGAGCTGCAGGGCCATCGTGCGGGTCCTTGGCGCGGAAGCCGCTAAACTTAGCACACGGCCGGGAACCGACTCATGACCGATCCGTCGAAAGGAATGCGGTCGCTGCCGTTGCAGGGCTCGCCTCGCGCGCTGCTCGGACGGCTCGTCGCGCTCGCGCTCGGCGTGCCTCTCGTCATCATCGTCGTGGCCTTCGGTTATGCCTACGCGCACGGCGCGCCGGCCGCGCCGCTGCTGGTGTCGGGCGCGTTCGCGCTCGGCATCACGGGCGCGGTGACGCTGTGGATCGCGCGGATGATGCAGAGCATCGCGGTGACGCTCGACGCCGACGCGCTGACCGTCGTGACCGGCGTCGCGACGCGCCGGTTTCCGCTGCCGACCTTGCGCGCGCACGGTCTTCGCACGATCGATCTCGCCGAGCACAAGGAGCTGCGTCCGTTCCTGCGCACGTGGGGCATCGGCATGCCGGGCCTCGCGTCGGGCTGGTTTCGCCTGCGCAACGGCGCGAAGGCGCTCTGCATCGTGACCCGACGCGAGCGCGTGACGGCGCTCTGCGCCGACGACGGCACGAGCGTGCTGCTGTCGCTCGCCGATCCGAAGCCGCTGCGCGAAGCGCTGTCGGGCTAGCCGAGCAGCTCCGCGAGGTGCGGCGGTGCGGCGGCGATCGCGTGGGCGCCGGCGTCGCGCAATTCCTCGAGGCTGCCGAAACCCCAGGCGACGCCGAGTCCGCGCACGTCGTTGGCGCGCGCGCCTTCGATGTCGAAGTGGCGGTCGCCGATCATCGTCGCGTGCTCGGCGCGCACGCGGAAATCCGCGAGTGCCTCCGCGATCATTTCGGCCTTCGAGCGATGCGCATGCCGATCCGACGGGCCGTAGACGCGCGCGAACGCGCCGCCGAACGGAAAATGATCGACGATGAGGCGCGCCTGCGACTCGGGTTTCGTCGTGACGACGGCGAGCGCGTCGCCTTGCGCCGCGAGCGCGGCGATCAGCTCGGGAATGCCGTCGTAGATCGCGTGCTCGGACCAGCCGACGTCCTCGAAGCGGTCGCGGTAATGGTCGATCGCGGCGACGATGCGCGCCTCGTCGTCGCCGAGCACGCTCGGCAGCGTCTGCCGGAACGGCGGGCCGATCCACGTGCGCAGCACCTCGCGCGCGGGAAGCTCCGCGCCGATGCGCTCGAACGCGTGCGCGAGGCAGGCGGTGATGCCGGGCTCGGAATCGATCAGCGTGCCGTCGAGATCGAACAGTATCAGCCGGCGCGGTGCCGTCATCCGCGTGCCTCGAGCGCCGCGACGGCCGGCAGCTTCTTGCCTTCGAGGAATTCGAGGAACGCGCCGCCGCCGGTCGAGATGTACGAGATCTTGTCCTCGACGCCGTATTTCTCGATCGCCGCGAGCGTGTCGCCGCCGCCCGCGATCGAGAACGCCTTCGAAGCGGCGATCGCGCGCGCGAGCGTCTCGGTGCCCTTGCCGAATGCGTCGAACTCGAACACGCCGACGGGACCGTTCCAGACGACCGTGCCCGCGTTCGCGATCAGCTCGGCGTAGCGTTTCGCGGTCTCGGGGCCGATGTCGAGGATCATGTCGCCGTCGCCGACGTCCTCGACGCGCTTCACGGTCGCCGGCGCGTCGGCCTTGAAGTCCGGCGCGACGACGACGTCGGTCGGCACCGGCACCTCGGCACCGCGCGCCTTCGCGTCGGCGGCGATCTTCTTCGCGGTGCCGACGAGATCGTTCTCGACGAGCGACTTGCCGACCTTGTGCCCCATCGCCGCGATGAACGTGTTGGCGATCCCGCCGCCGACGATGAGCCGATCGACCTTCGCGACGAGATTCTCGAGCAGCGTCAGCTTCGTCGACACCTTCGAGCCCGCGACGATCGCGAGCAGCGGCCGCGCCGGCTTGTCGAGCGCCTTGGCAAGCGCGTCGAGCTCGGCCATCAGGAGCGGCCCGCCGCAGGCGACCTTCGCGAAGCGGATCGCGCCGTGCGTCGACGCCTGCGCACGGTGCGCGGTACCGAACGCGTCCATGACGTAGACGTCGCAGAGCGCGGCGTATTTCTTCGAGAGCGCCTCGTCGTCCTTGCCTTCGCCGACGTTCATGCGGCAGTTCTCGAGCAGCACGAGCTCGCCCGGCTTGACGTCGACGCCGTCGACCCAGTCGCGCACGAGCGGCACGTCGCGACCGAGCAGCTCGGCGATGCGCTTGGCGACCGGCGCGAGTGAATCCTCTTCGGTCCACTGCCCTTCCTTCGGGCGGCCAAGATGCGAGGTCACCATCACCGCGGCGCCTTTTTCCAGCGCGAGCTTCAGCGTCGGCAGCGCGGCGAGGATGCGCGTCTCGGACGTGATCCGCCGATTCTCGATCGGCACGTTGAGATCCTCGCGGATCAGGACGCGCTTGCCTTTGAGATCGAGATCGCTCATGCGCACGACGGACATCGGGAAGACTCCTCGCTCGGGACGGGCGCGCGCGGCGCGCGCAGGGCTCGCCATTACAGCCGCATGCGCCGCGCGGTGCAAATCGGCGGCCGATGGTGCGCGCATTTGCCACGGAATGGCCCTTGGCGCGGACAAATGCGGCGCTACGATGCCGTCATGAGCGAGCACACCGCAACGATCCGCTGGCAGCGTAACGACGACGAATTCCTGCGCAGCCGCTACTCGCGCCGGCACGAATGGCACTTCGACGGCGGCGCGGTCGTGCCGGCCTCGGCGTCGCCATCGGTCGTGCGCGCGCCGTGGTCCGATCCCGCCGGCGTCGATCCCGAGGAAGCGTTCGTCGCGTCGATCGCAAGCTGTCACATGCTGTGGTTCCTGTCGCTCGCGGCCGACAAGGGCTTCGTCGTCGAGAGCTACGACGATCACGCCGTCGGCACGATGGGACGCACGGGCGGCGTCGAATGGGTCACCGACGTCGCGCTGCGCCCGCGCATCGTATTCGGGGGCAACGACAAGCCCGACGCCGCCGCGATCGCCGCGCTGCACGACGATGCGCATCGCCACTGCTTCATCGCGAACTCGGTGAAGACGAACATCCGCATCGAGCCGCCCGCGTGAGCAGGCGCGCCGCGTTCGGCTGGCGCGAGGCGCTCGCCAGGCTGCCGACACCGGCCGGCAAACGCTTCATCGAACTTTTCGAGCACGGCTCGCTCGCGCTCGAGCTCTACGCGCCGCGCGGCACCGATCCGCAGCAGCCGCATACGCGCGACGAGCTGTACGTCGTCGTCGCCGGCCGCGGCACGTTCTTCTGCGAAGGTGAACGCCTTCCGTTCGAATGCGGCGACGCGCTGTTCGCGCCGGCCGGCGCCGTGCACCGCTTCGAGGACTTCAGCGACGATCTCGCCGTCTGGGTGATGTTCTACGGCCCCGAAGGCGGCGAAGCCGCATCGCCCGCCGGCTGAGGCGCCTGCGAGCGCAACGCGGCGCCGCGGATCAGCAGACCGATGCCGTACGCGATGTAGTAGCCGAGCACGATGCCGAACAGCGCGACGGTCAGCGGGCTGCCCTGGAACGACGCGAACGGATCGCCCGTCTGCGCCTTCGCGGCTTTGAGCGACGGATAGAGCACCTGGAAGCGGTACACGAGCCGGCCGAGCAGCACCGCCGTCAGCACCGCGCCGATGTAGCCGTTCGGCGTGTAGAAGAGGCCGCCGGGCATGACGTCGAAGCGCGTCAGGCGGATCGCGTACCACGCGAGCGCCGCGCCGGCGGCGACGCCGACGAGCCCGGCCGCGGCGAAGTCGATCGAGTGCATGCCGCGCAGGATCAGCATCAGCGTTGCGAGCCCGAGCAGCCCGATGCGCACCTTGATGCGCGTCGGCGACAGGCGTTGCCGGCCGAACGAGCTGCGGAAGCGCCGGTACAGCGCGAGCAGGACCAGCGCCGCGATCGCGGCGAACACGTAGGGATCGTGGCTCATCGCACCGACTCTACACCCGAATTCCGGCGGTTCGCGGCGCCGCGCGCGTAAAGCCGCTATTTGCGCCGCGAGGACGCAATCGAGAGATACCAGCCGAGCATGACGCCGGTCGCCGCGCCGGCGAACTCGAACACGACGCGCGTGCCGAGATAGGCCGGGTCGTGGATCTCGCCGAGCGTACGCTCGATCACGAACGGCGATTCGAGCCGGATGATGCTGAGGTGGAACAGATCCCACGCATCGACGCCCGCCGCGGCGACGAGCGTGATCAGGAGCGCAACGCCGATCTCGGTGCCCTGCTTCCAGCCGATCCGCCGCCCGAGCCGGTGCGCGACGGCGCAGACGGCGAGGCCGATGACGAGCGCGATCGCGGCCGCCTCGAGCACGCCGGCCATTCCCGTCGAGAGCCACGTCGATCCCATCGCAGAGCCCGCCCCGTCACGACGGCGCACTCTAGCAGCCGCGTGGCGCGAGCCCGGCGGCGCTTGTCGGCGTTGGACGGCGCGCCCCCGGGGCCGGCGGCGGAAAGTGCCAAAACTTGGCACTTGTGACGCCGCGCACAGACCGCCGTGACCCGTTTTCCACTTTTTTCGGGTGGCATGCCGCTTGCTTTGCAGTGCAGCAACACCCTGATGGACCGATTCCTTCCATGCACCTCATCGCCGAAGACATCTGCCAGGATATCTCCGACGTGGGCCGACCCAGCGAGCAGCTGATCGAATGGCGGCAACGCTACGACGGCGTCCTGATGGTCGCGTACCTCGACGGCAAGGCAGTCGCCGGCGTGTCCGGGCCGTGGCCGGTCAATCAGTACGCGCTGACCTGGTGGGACCGCCCGATGCCGGCGCGCCAGCTCGAGCTCTTCGATTCGCTCGCGGCGGCCAAGCAGCGCGTCGAGGAATGGGCCTGGCGCATGCGCACGATCGGCGTCATCGATCGTCCGCCCGCGAACGATCCGATCCTGCCGGAAGCGACCGTTTCGATCGTGCCCGAAGCGCAGGTCACGATCGCGCCGGCTCGGAAAGCTCCGATCGCACCGCGCCCGCAGCGCCGCACGTCGTGGCTCGATCGCCTGCGCGATGCGTTCGGCACGGCTCCGCGCCGTGCGTCGTCGTTCGATTCGCCGCGCAACGCGCCGCTCGAGGACGTCGACCTCAGCGACATCCATTTCGCCGCGTACGAATAGCGGCGCGTTTCCGCGAGGGCCTCAGCCCTCGAATCCATCCGCGAAGATTGCATCGACCGGGCGCTCGTAGGCGCCGAGGTCGAAGCCTGCGCCTTGCGGGCGATGCCGGCCTTCGACGTCGACATCCGGCGCGAGATCCGCGCTGCCCGTGTCGATCGCCGCCGCGCCGGCGACGAGATGCAGGTCGAACGGCGGCGCCACGAACATCGGGTCCGCGTCGTCGATCAGGAGGTTGTGATCGTCGGTGACGTTGTTGCCGCTGAGCTCGAAGTCGGTCGCGAGGTTGTTGCGCACGACGACGTTCGAGCTCGGCGTGCCGTCCTTGTGGTCGGTCACCATGATCCACGGCGGCCCCGGCTGGCCGTCGACGTTGTCGATCACGCTGTTGTTGACGATGCGCGAATCGCGCATGCCGTAGAAGCTGATGCCGTGCCAGTGGTCGGTGATGACGACGTTGTTCTCGACGACCCAGTTTACGAAGAACCCGTCGAAGCAGCCGATGCCCTGCATGGAGCTGCGCAGCGGGTCGTTCGGATCGAGCGAGTTGATGAACACGTTCCCGCGCAGCACGACGCCGACGACCTCGCCGGTGCCGACGCCGCCCGGCCCGACCGACCAGCTCTGGAAGCCGTCGTCGTGGTTGTCGTCGTCGGGATCGCCGATCTTGTTGTTCTGCACGCGGTTGTATTCGAAGAGGTCGCGATCGCCGAGGCCGCGCAGACCGTCGGCCGAGAAGCCGTCGACGACGTTGCGGCGAATGATCGCGTCGGGCCCGTCGACGCTGATGCCGAAGCGCACGTTGCGCAGCGTATTGTCGTGCACGTCGATGCGCGCGGCGCCGACGTAGACGCCGCTCGAGGCGAGATTCACCCACTCGTTCGCGCCCCAGCCCGACGCGTCGTCGACGCTGAAGAGATCGCTGTCCGCAAGCTCGATGTCCCAGGCCGGGCCGAAGAAATTGTGATCGCTGATGTCGACGAGATCGATCGACTCGTTCGTCGCCGCGTACGACGGGCTGATCGAAAGCCCGCGCACGATCCAGTTCTGCGCGGCCTGCACGGTGAGGCTGCGCACGTGCGGCGTCTGCCCGGCCTCGGCCGCGATCGTGATCGGCGCCGTGTTGTACGCGTGCTCGATGACGAGATCGCCGTGGTAGCCGTCGCGCAGCCAGATCGTGTCGCCGGCCTGCACCGGCGCGCCGGCGTTGACCGTGACGAGCTGCATGCCGTCCTGGTACGGATAGTCGGGCCAGTCCTGCGTCTGGATCAGGCCGTCGTCGAAGACGGCCTGCAGCGAGCGCCACGGATTGGTCGAGCTGCCGTCGCCGGCGTCGCTGCCGTTGACCGGATCGATGTAGAAATCGGCGGCCTGCGCGCCCGAGGCGGCGCAAGCGAAGAATGCAAGAACGAAGCGGCGTGTGGCGTTCATCGTGCGATCCCGTGAGGCGCGTGCTCGTGCCGGCCAGCGCCGGGTCATCTCAGCACGCGCGGCGCCCGGCCGCAGTGACGAATGTCGCGCTAGCGCGCCGCGCCGGACGCCGGATCGAAGCCGTTGGCGAAGATGGCGTCGCCGGCATCGAGATCGAGCGCGTAGACGGCGCCGTTGAACGCGGAATCGTAGCCCGCGCACCAGACGCGCGAGCCGACGTGCGCGCACGCATCCATCTCGCGGCCCTCGCTGTCGAGATCGAGATTCCAGGTCGCCCCGCCGTCGTCGCTGAAATAGAGCCCGCCGACGTTCGAATAGATGTTGCCGCCGGCGGCCCAGCCGATCTCGGGCGTGACGAACAGGATCTCGCGGATCGGCCACGGGCTGTCGAGCGTTCGTTCGCTCCAGTTCGCGCCGCCGTCGGTCGTGCGATGCACCCAGCCGGCGACGTCCGGCGAGATCTCGCCTCCGCCGACCCAGCCGGCCATCTCGTCGGCGAAGAACACCGGACCGTCGAACACCGCGTCGACCGGCGGGCCGCAGGTCCACGCGGCGCCGCCGTCGATGCTGTCGCAATAGGTGATGCCCGACGCGCGTGCGTGGCCCGAGGGCAACAGGCTGAACTGGTTGCCGAACCATCCGCCGTCCGCATCGACGACGAGCGAAGTCCAGTCCACCGCGGCCGCGCCGCCGTCCGTCGTGTAGTGCGCGGCGTTCGCCGCGTCGAAGTTGACGAGGTCCATGACGAGACCGTTCGCCGTGTCGGAGAAGCGCACGCGCGTCGACCAGCCGCGCGAGGTCAGCACGACGTCGTCGGACCAGGTGTCGCCGCCGTCGCTGCTCCAGCGCAGGATGCCGCTCGAATTCTGGTTGTCGAAGCCGGAGATCACCAGGTGCTCGGCGTCGAACGCGTAGACGCCGTACCAGTAGTACGGGAAGCCGAGATTCATGATGCGGTTCCAGTGCGCGCCGCCGTCGATGGTTCTTCCAGACCTGACCGAGCTCGGCCGCCGCATACCCGACGTCGGCGTCCGCAAACGCGAGATCGTGGACCACGGCGCCGGGCAGCGTCTGCTGGAGGTGCCAGTCGTGCATCGTTCCGCGCGGGCCCGGCGCTCGCGCGACATTCGCGACCGCCGGCCGTTCCGACGAGAGCGCGTGCGTCGTGCCCTGCACCGGGACGCGCGCGGCGACGTGCCGGACCGAGTCGATGGCACCGGCCGCAACGGACCAGCCGAGTCCCGCCACGAATATTGCGCACCTGAGACTTCGCGCACGTCCGCGCACGACGGTCACGCCTCCGCTCGCGGCGGCGCGTCGCGCCGACGGCTGCGTACGTAGGTCGACGTCGTCGAGCCATCGCCGATCTTGCGCTTCTCGATGTCGAAGAGGCCGCTCGCCGCGATCAGCTCGCTGAGCTTGCGGTAGCCGTAGTTGCGCGCGTCGAACTCCGGCGCCTGCTTGGCGATCGTCGAGCCGAGCGTGCCGAGCTGCGACCAGCCGGCATCGTCGGACGCGGCGTCGGCCGCGTTGCGCAGCAGCGCGACGAGCCGGCGATCCTGCTTGAGCTGCGCGGCCGAGCGCGGCTTCAGCGACGCCGCACCGTCGTCGTCCTTGGCCATCAGGATCTCGGTATAGATGAACTTGTCGCACGCCGACACGAACGGCGCCGGCGTCTTCTTCTCGCCGAAGCCGTACACGACGAGCCCGGCTTCGCGGATGCGCGCGGCGAGGCGCGTGAAGTCGCTGTCGCTCGACACGATGCAGAAGCCGCCGAGGCGGCCCGTGTAGAGCAGATCCATCGCATCGATGATGAGCGCCGAATCGGTCGCGTTCTTGCCGGTCGTGTAGCGGAACTGCTGGATCGGCTGGATCGCGTGCGTCAGCAGCGTCTCCTTCCAGCCCTTGAGCTGAGGCCCGGTCCAGTCGCCGTAGATGCGCTTGACGGTCGCGGTGCCGTACTTCGCGATCTCGGCGAGCAAGCCGTCGACGACGGCAGGTTGCGCGTTGTCGGCGTCGATGAGGACTGCCAGCGTGGGCGACGTCGAAGCCATGTGCGTGCCTTTGTCGTGAGCTGATGCGAGCCTACACTCTCAGTCGAGCTGCGAGAACAAGAGCGCGATGTAGAAGGCGAAAGCCAGCGCGGCCGCCGGCGCGTAGAGCTGGTGGTACCACTCGCGGCGCGTGATCGCGGCGATCGCGGCGGTCCCCGCGAACGACAGCTGGAACGCGAGGTTCTCGGGCTTGGGCCAGAGGCCGTCGAGCGCGAGATCCTTGGCGACGCCGGCGAGCGCGGCGAGCACGACGAACCCGAAGAACCAGCGGTAGCTCTCGTAGTAGTGCTCGCGCAGGTCGACCGTCGCGTCGCCGTGCACGTCCGGCAGCACGAGCGCGCCGAGCAGGTAGAGGAACAGCGAGTGCGCGACGACGACCGAGAAGCCGAGGAACGTCCACGATTCGTGGCGCCGCAGGCCGAACTCCGACCACCACGACTGCACGAACACGACCAGCAGCAGCAGCGCCCAGATCATCGTCGGCGCGTACAGGCGAAGGCGCGCGCGCGCATGCATGAGGCCGCGCAGACCCTGCAGCACCTGCGTGATCGCAAGGCCGAGGATGATCGACAGCAGCACCGAGAGATAGCTGAAGGCGTCCATGTCGTTCGCTCCCGCGGCGCTCGGAAGCGGCGATGCTACTCCACGACGAACCCGGTGAGCGCGACCGGCAGGCTGCCGGCGACATCGAGTCGGAACGGCCCCTGCGCGTTGGTCGGATCGGTCGCCGCGTCGAAGAAGCTGTCGACATAGAGATAGTGCACGGTGCCCGGCGTCAGCCGATCGCTGACCGAAAACGTTTCGGCCTCGCCGGGCCCGTTCGCGTCGGCGCCCCAGAGGCACGCGTCGGCCGCGGCCGGCGCGAACGTCACGTAGATCGCGGGATCGTAGTCGGCGTTGAGCGGCGTCACGGTGAAGGTCAGGTTCGCGCCGGCCTGCGGCGTGAACGTGAACACGGCTTCCGGTCCGTCGACCGTCGTGCGCTGGCTGCAGAAGTCCGGCACGAGGTCGATCGTGTTGGCGCCGCCGGTCGTGTCGCCGGTCGCGGTGAACGGCACTTCGGTGATCTCGACCGGCGCGATGCCGGCCGGTGCGCTGGCGCTCGCGAGCGCCAGAACGATGGCGAACGGGAAGCCTTTCACGTGCTCGTGCATCGCGCACTCCTCCGTCGGGCCAGTCGCCGCCGATCTCGAAGATGCGCTCGGGCTCGCGCGCACAGACCTC
>Ga0126377_10003788_pt1 | contig 10823 bp, 8 predicted proteins | sample PanSoiMetPlot_22_FD_92647 | JGI IMG/M metagenome (GOLD analysis project Ga0126377, IMG submission 92647) | Tropical forest soil microbial communities from Panama - MetaG Plot_22 | ecosystem: Environmental > Terrestrial > Soil > Tropical forest > Bulk soil | place: Panama | collected 2016-02-17
CATAACCATTCTGATCGCGGTCTTGATGAGGATCCGTCGGCCGCCACTCAAGTATCGCAAGGAATAACTACGATCGCCGTGGGGCAGGACGGTGGTTCACCATTACCGGTTGGGGAGTATCTCGCTAAACTCGAACGCGATCCTGTTTCACTTAACGTCCTGACCTTTGTGGGCCATGCGACTCTTCGCTCCGCGGTGATGGGTGACGACACAAACCGCCACTCCACCACTGCGGAAGTTGAGAAAATGAAGGCCCTAACCGAACAGGCTATGCGCGACGGCGCGTTTGGGTTGTCGAGTGGTCTTGAATACGAAGTGGGGAAGCCGGCTACCACCGAAGAGATTGTTGCGCTGGCTAGTGTGGCGGGCCGTTTCGGCGGGATCTATATCAGTCACATCCGCGACGAAGCTGACAAAGCGTTTGACGCCTTCAACGAACTCATTCGCATCAGTCGCGAGGCGCGTTTACCGGCCCAGGTTTCCCATATTAAGTTGGGTACCGTTGGTGTTTGGGGACGATCGCGCGAAGCAGTGGCACTGATCGAGAAGGCCCGCAAAAGCGGATTGGATATCACCGCAGACTGTTATCCCTACGACGCCTGGAGCTCAACGATCAGGGTCTTGATTCCGAGCGGCCATCATGACGATCCGGTCGACGTGGCGCGTGGCCTTGCCGACGTAGGTGGTGCGGCGAACATAACCATCGTGAGTTGCAAGGCACATCCCGACTATGAATTCAAGACGATGGAAAGTATTGCCCGATCTCAAAACATCACTCCCGTGCAACTTTACATGCGCATTGTTCGCGATGGTGGTGCGAGTGTCGTTTGTCACTCGATGAAGGATGAAGATATCAAGACTTTCTATCAACAGCCCTGGGTGATGGTGAGTAGTGACGGCGGCGTAGGTTCGAGACATCCGCGGGGAGCTGGGACGTTCCCACGAGTGTTGGGCCAATTTGTACGCGAGAACCATTGGCTGGCCCTGGCAGAAGCCGTGCGAAAAATGACTTCGTTACCAGCGTGGCGACTGGGCTTGAAGGATCGCGGCTTGATTCGTCCGGGATACAAGGCTGACCTGGTCCTTTTTGATCCAGCGCGCGTCAAAGATCGCGCTACGTTTGCCGAGCCGCAATTGCTGTCAGAGGGTATAAGTCAGGTGTTTGTAAACGGGCGTGCTGTATGGCGAGACGGCAAGGTGACTGGTGACCGTCCGGGTAAGGCGTTGCGGCATGCTGGGAGCGCAGGTGGGCCGCCTGCTCCTTCCAAGGAGAACTAGTGGGAAACGGATGCAGGCGGCCCGCCTGCGCTCCCATCAGTCAGATCAATAGACCGCGGATTAGTTCATTCAGCCAGGGGATGTCGATGGGCTTGGTCACATAAGCGTCAAAGCCGGAGGCCTTGGCGCCGGAGCGAAAGTTTGTCTCGTGGTGGGCCGTGACCGCGATCATCGGCACATGCTTGAGTTTTCTATTCTTGCGAATCAGTTTGGCGGCTGCGAAACCATCCATTTGGGGCATCGTGAGGTCCATCAGGATGACGTCAGGAATCTCTTGATTGGCCAATTCGACCGCATTTTGACCATTGTCGGCCTCAAACACGATAAACCCTTGCTGCTCCAGGGCGAGGCGCATGAACAGACGGGTGTCCTCAACGTCTTCCACCAGTAAAACCTTCAGATCCTTTGCGTCTCTGTCGGTCATCGGGTTCGAACCGCCTAAGTTCTGCCGTACACCGAATCAATCGCGGTGTGAGAGTAATCAATCTAAGTCCGAGGAGTGACTTGGCGAGTCTGACTCTATGACTCCACCAAGTTTTGTGTCAATAGGGACTCGCCCTAGACAAACAGTGGAAACAAAAAACCGGTGGCGCTCGTTAAAGACCCATGGAATTGGATTCCCCAGCCCAAATAGAGGTGTAAGTGATGAAACGTGTACTCATTGTTGTCGTTCTGGTCCTGATCGCCGGCATTGCCGGGATCGTGCGGTCCCATTCGCGCGGAGGGTCTTATATGCCTGGGCTTGCTTCCCAAAATGCCTCGGGCGAGACGCGAGATGAAATCAGAAAGACCTATGAACTCGCGCCAGGCGCCCAGGTTGAGATTGGCGGCATCAACGGTGCGGTCAAGATTGAAACTGCCGATACCAGGACCGCTGAAGTCTACATTGAACGTATCGGCGCCAGTAGCGATTCGTTAAATCGCCGCAAGATCAACATTGATGCGAATGCCAATAGTCTCAAGATCTATGGCACCAAGGGCGATGTTGGCTTCTTCGCCCGGCTGTTTGGTTCGAATCCTTCCGAGCGAGTCACGCTGAAGCTCCCGCGTCAGATTTCCTTGAAAGCCAAGGGGGTCAACGGCGCCGTAACCGTTGGCGAAATCGAGGGTGCAGTTGAAGTCCATGGCATCAATGGTCGCGTCCAGGTCGCCGGGGCTTCAGGCGTCGAGATCAAAGGGATCAACGGCAACATTCAGGTGGGGTTGAAGAAACTGGATAGCGATGAAGTGAGCTTCAGTGGCGTCAACGGCAATATCGAGTTGCAATTGAGTGACGGTCTCAACGCGAGCCTGGAAACGCACGGTATGAATGGCCGCGTTGTTTCTGAGCTATCCGAGGTCAAAGTTGAAGAGGTTGGCCGGCACGGCGAGTATACGGCGCGCATTGGCAGTGGGGGAAACGCGATCTCCGCGAAAGGGATCAACGGGAATATCAGACTGAGCAGACCGACCACAGCGGTACCAGTGACGGCAGCGGCCACGAGCGTTAACTAATTAGCAAAGAGTTGGTGATGGCTTGAGCCACAGATGCGCGCTCCTTGCGTCTGTGGCTCTTGGTTTGTTTGGTGTGTTTTCGCTAAATACCACCAACGGCAGTTGGTGGATAGTTCAAGTCCTTTCTACAAAGAGAGAAGTAAACCCTCACTGCGCCGACTGCGAACTTGGGAATTCCAAATCTCGCGCCGAACATCGCACTCCTAAAGGAGTGCAAGATTGACTTGTTCTCGCGGCTATAGACATTGGGCCCCTACCGGGGCCAGCCACTCCGCCGAAGGATGCCTTGTGTCGCAGCCGGCGCAAAACCATTTCCATGGCATCGTGTAGAAAGGACTTGAACCATCCACCAACTGCGGTTGGTGGTATTTTAGCTTGAGCATTTACCAAGACCCATCTACCATCCACTGCCATGAAATTTCCGCAAACAAGTCGCACTACTCTTAAACGCCTACCAAAACGCGGCCACTATGAACACGACACCGTCTACGGAATCCTCGACGAAGGGTTTATCTGTCACGTCGGGTTCGTGATTGACGGCAACCCGTTCGTCATCCCCACCGGGTACGCACGCTTGGCGGACAAACTCTACGTCCACGGGTCGCAGGCCAGTCGTATGCTGCGCACGTTGGCAGAAGGTTTGGACGCCTGCGTAACGGTAACAATAGTCGATGGACTCGTGCTGGCGCGGTCAGCCTTTCATCATTCAATCAACTATCGCTCAGTGGTGGTTTTTGGTCGGGCCCGGCTAGTGGCTGATCGTGAGGAGAAGCTTGCGGCCCTGTTCGCGTTTTCGGAACAGGTAATCCGTGGTCGTTGGAACGAAGTGCGTGAGCCTACTGACGACGAATTGAAGCAAACGACGGTGCTTTGTTTGCCGCTAACAGAGGCCTCGGCAAAGATTCGCACTGGGCCACCGATTGATGATGAAGAGGACTATGATTTACCGGTGTGGGCCGGCGTGCTTCCGCTTGAACTGATTGCTGGGGGCCCGGTCGCTGACCCGCGCCTGAAGGAGGGAATTGCAGTGCCGGGGTACGTGCTTGATTACGAGCGTTGAGTTGGGTTCTCAGGTTGGGCAGGTGATCTCAGGCCTAAAGATCTCAGATCTCACAAATCCAAGCCCCAAGCTCGAAGTACAAAGCACAAAGTACAAAGCACAAAGGCGCTAAGCGACTGTCGTCGCTATATACCAAATGTTCTCGAAGGGGTCTTTTACCCACGCATTGCGGTCTCCATACGGTTGATCAGCCGGTGGCACGACCGAAACCGCTCCCGCCTGTAACGCCTGCTCATAGACAGCGTCGACATCTTCTACATACAGGTAAATTGCAGTCGGCATCGATTGCCATTGATCGTGGGCCTCACCCATCTCCACAATTGAATCTCCCAGTCGCACCTTGGCGTGATAGATGTAACCTTCGTCAGACTGATGACGCATCACTTCCTTGGCTCCAAAGGCCTGGTCCAGGAACTCAATCATTCGCGCCGCTCCGACAGGATGGAAATAGACTGTGACCGTGTGTAAATCCTGGTCAATCTCTTTGAGTGGTGTGAACGTGGTAGCGATGTACCAATGATTGCCGGTGGAATCTTGCACGGCGGCTGAACGTTCACCATACTCCTGGTCGGTTGGCGTTGCCAGCGAAGTTGCGCCCGCATCCAGCGCGCGCTGATAGGCCGCATCCACATCAGGTACATAAAGGTGAATCGCGGTGGGCCATTCTTGAATACCTTCGCCGCCACCGATCATCACCATCGACTCACCGATCTTCACTTCGCAATGCAGGCCGCCTGCCGAACCAGTAGTGCGAAACAGTTCAGTCGCGCCAAAAGCACTCTTAACAAAGTCAACGAGCTCCGGTGCCTTCCGCACTGTCAAGTAGGGCGTCACACTGTGGAAGCCTTCACGCCGGCCCTTTTTCGACTTCTTTTCTGCCTCCTGCGTCGCCCACTCCTCCACCTTTTGCTGCAACTCGTCAACCGGGACGTCCTTGATATGAGTCGAGATGGCCCAGGTATAGCCAAACGGATCGAGCAATTGTCCGGCGCGATCGCCGTAAAATTGATCCTGGATTGGTCGAGTGATTGTCGCGCCAGCGGCGACTGCGACGCGGGCAAACTCGTCAACATCCACCACCTCGAGATGCAACTTGATTGGTGAACCGCCAATCGTCTGTGGGCTGAGCGAACCGTAATCAGGGTATTCATCCGAGAGTGAGATGGTTGCCTCACCAATCTTCATTTCCGCATGACCAATCTTGCCACCAGGTTCGGTGAGTCGCATGGTTTCCGTCGCGCCAAACGCCTTCTTATAAAAATCCATGGCGGCGCTCGCATTTGAGAAAACCAGGTGGGCCCACAGGCCCCGCACAGTTTGGGCTTTACGTTCTTGGGCTGGACTGCTCATCTCTTCTCTCCTTCCTAGTTGTTGCCGGAGTTGTGCTCTGAACGCTTCCGTCGGCAAACCGCGCAGATCGACGGCCATCTCCGCGAGCATGGCTACCACCGGATCAGAATTCGTTAGATCTGGAGCCCGCCCGGCAAGGATCTCTGCCACCGCGTCGTCAAGTTGGTCGATGATTAAACGTTCAGCCATTTGAATTACTCAGCCGCAATTACTTCTCACTCAAGCGTGCCCGCAAGCTTTCCAACCCGCGAAACTGAAGTTGCTTGACCGCACCTTCGCTTCGTCCCAGTTCACCGGCGATGTCGCGAATACTCTTCTCATCTGCAAAGCGCATCATTATTACCCGCCGTTGGTCCTCCGGAAGTTTGTCCACCGCCTGGAAAAGCTGGGCCCGACGCTCGACCGCCTCCAGATCAAGTTCTGCGATCTGGCTCGTCGCAGGAACGGGATCGTCGCCGGTTTCGCGAGATCTTTTTCGGGCTTGATCGGCGATCGCATTTGCGGCGATGCGATATAGCCAGGCCGAAAAGGGGGCGCCACGCCACTTGAACTTGTCCAGGTTGGCGAGGGCTTGTTGAAAGACATGAGCGGTTAAATCCTGGGACTCTGAACGATCGCGAACCCGCCGCGCAACGTAGGCATATACGCGGTGAAAATTCTGTTCGTACAGCTCCGCAAAGCGGCCCGGATCTTTTTGGGCAGCTTCAATTAGGAGCCGTTCTGCGGATTCGTTTACCGGACTCAAGTCTGGTCCTCACGCCAGCTTTCTTGTAGATAAAACTGAGGAAAAGGAAAAAAGTTACGGTCGCCGCTGCGACCGCAGGCGGCTCGCCTGCATCCCTGCGGCCCCAGACGGCTATGAAAGGCAGGCGAAGCCCCCTGCGCTCCCGGCGGCGCCTGCGGTCCCAATTATTTCTTTCGCGCTTCCAGCAATACGCGACCGCTGGCCCCGCTGGGAGTGGTTACGCCAAGCATTGCCGCTAATGTCGGCGCGATATCCGATGGGGTTGCCGCCTCGTAGTACCGGCCCTGCTGTATTCCCGCACCAACGACGATTAGGGGCACATTAGTGTCGTAATAATAAGGCGTGCCATGTGTGGCCGTGATGAAATCACCGAGGTATTTGTAGGGCTCGGCCAGGATTATTAGATCGCCACTGCGGGCGGGGTAGAACCCATGAAGGACCTTTCGTTCTATCGGATCGTCGGTTGAGACCGCGCCCCGAAGCAGTTGGGCCCGGGTGAAGTATCGGGCAATGCCTGGGACAGTTAATGCTGCCTGCCCGGCCAGGTCTTCGATCTCGTTTAGCGAAACTCCGTCGCGCTTAAGGGCCGCATAATTGAAGTAAAGATTCGCGTTGGTAAACGCGTCGCGCTTCTGCCCTGCTTCGTCATACTGGTAGATGTAATCAGCCGTGGGATCGGGTGACTTGTGTTGCGGGTTGTACTTTGCGCTGATGGCCGCTCTAATGGGACCGATCACATCCTGAGACTTTATTCGACCACCACCGAGACCCAGTGCGGCTGCGTGCTCCGGAATTGGCGCCACTCCATGATCGGCAGTTACCAATACGAGCGTGTTGGCCAATCCAACTTTCGCGTCGACAAAATCGAGCAGGGATCCGACCTGCCGATCCACGCGCAGTGTTATGTCCATCACTTCCTGGCTGTATGGACCAAACCGATGACCCACGTAATCATTGGCTGAGAAACTGACCGTCAAGATGTCAGTGTCCTCATCTTGACCCAGGTTTTCGTTTACCAATGCTTCTTCGGCGAACGACACCAGCAGGTCATTGGAAAACGGTGAGAAGTCAAGCGCACCATAGAATCTCGGTCCCGGCTTTTGATCTCCTCCGGTAATGATGTGTGGGAAGGTGATTGTATCGTTGGTGCCCTGGCCGATATTTTCCCATGGGGGTGCGTCTGGCCCGGCCCTCTTCAGGTACTCAGATTCAGGGAGCAAACGTTCCCATTTAGCGCCGAAGTACTTGTCTGCCGGTCGGTTGTTGTTGAACTTGGTAACCCACGACGGTAACTGCTCGAAATAATAGGTGGACGAGACGATGTTCCCGGTCTGAGTACTGAACCAGTAGGCGGCGTTCGCGTGCCGACCTGCGGGTAAGATTGCCGAGCGATCTTTTAATGAGATGCCGATCACCTTGGCGCGGTCATTGGTAGCCAGGCGCAACTCGTCGCCAAGAGTTGAAGTCAACAATCGTCGGGGACTGGATCCTGGCTCGTTCGTGCCGCCTCCCAGCGTGCGTACCGAATCGTCGGAAACGCTGGTCACCTTTTTCCCGGTGGGGCGATCGACCCATTCATTGCCGACTATCCCGGTTTCGGATGGCCAGGCGCCGCTAAAAATCGTGGCATGGCCGGGCGCCGTATAGGTCGGCATATAGTTGCAATTTGCTTGAGCCCACGAAGCGCCATCGCGCAGCAAGCGTCGAAAACCATTAGCAGCGAAGAGATCGCCGAACCGCTCAAGGTAATCGTACCGGAATTGATCCACCACAATCATAAGCACCAGTCGTGCGCGCCTGTTGGCGAGACCCGGCGACGATGAAGGCGTTTGAGTGCGTCGCTGTCCGGAGCTGATTGGGCTGGTAAAAAGGACCAGGACGAAGCAGAGAATTAGAGAAAATGCGAGTGGCTTGGAGGGTCTGGGTCGCTGAGTCATGGGGCGCATGGTAACCGATGAGGGTTAAAAAGGAGTAACGAGGGCAGACTCTCAAAAGGATAAATTTAGCGCTGAGATAATCATTGGTCATATATCATTGGACATTTCTCATTTGCCATTTTTATGAGCAAGCTCGTTGAGGCGCGGACGCTCTTAAAATAACCAAATGAGAAATGTCCAATGATATATGACCAATGATTTACTACCACTGCGCTAAGGCAAAAACCAAAGGCCCAGAGGCCCAAGTCCTACTCGTACCGCAGCGCATCAATCGGATCGAGGGCTGCCGCTTTGCGCGCCGGATAGTAGCCAAAGAAAATGCCCACTGCCGCCGAGAAGATCACCGAACCGATGATGGCGGCCGTCGACACTAAAGTGGGCCAACCCAGGAGGGCCGGGATTGCCAACGATGCCACAATACCGAGCACGATTCCGATAATTCCTCCCGTAAGACTCAGCACTATCGATTCGATCAGGAACTGAGTGCGCACCGCGGAAGAGCGCGCCCCAATGGCCATGCGGATGCCAATCTCCCGCGTACGTTCAGTTACTGACACCAACATGATGTTCATAATGCCGATACCGCCCACCAGCAACGACACGCCGGCAATACTACCCAGCAACCACGTCATGATGCTGTTTGTCTCATTGGCGGCTTCAGCCACGTCCGACATGTTGCGGACCGTGAAATCGTCCGGTTGATTACCAGAGAGTTTGTGCCGCTGCCGTAACAAGTCGCTGATCTGCAACTGCGCCGTGTAAGTAGCATCGGCGGAAATCGCCGAGACATAGGCGACCTGAATTCTTGTCGTCCCTAACAGTTTCTTTTGCACCGTGGTGTAAGGTGCGAAGGCTATGTCGTCCTGGTCGCGCCCCTGGGCATCCTGACCCTTACGTCCCAACACCCCTACCACGCGAAACGGCAGCTCCATCACCCTAACGTACTGACCGACCGGGTCAGTGCCATAAAAAAGATTGTCGACAATAGTTTGGCCCAGCACGATTACGCGCGCTGATGAGCGCACATCCGCTTCACTGAAGAACTCACCACTTGAGATCGTCCATTTCCGAATACCGGGCAGTTGTTCACTGACGCCTTGAATCGACGTATTCCAGTTCTGATTTCCCACCACCAACTGCGACCTCGAGTTAACCATCGGGCTGAGTGCGGAAACGCTCGGCACTTCGCGCTGGATGGCCTGCAGGTCATCTTCGGTCAAGGTGTTCGTACCGTTGTCACCCGTACCGCTACGGACACCACCAACGTTTTGGGCGCCGGCACTAACAAACAAGAGGTTAGTACCAAAACTCGAGATTTGCGCTTGCACTGACGCCTGCGCTCCCTGGCCAATACTGACCATGGCGATTACGGCCCCGACGCCAATAATTACGCCCAGCATGGTTAAGGCGGCGCGCATCTTGTTGCGGGCCAGTGCGCGATAGGCGATGCGAATGATCATTAGGAAGTTCATGGTAATTTTTGATTTTCGATTGCCGAGTTTTGATTTTAATAGGTCCTATAGGTCAAAGAGGTCCTATTCTGCGCTACTCCTCCTCATCAGCTTCGTCGTCGGTAATTTCCGGGAGATTCTTTAGTTCCTCCGAAGCGTTGCGCTGCCGCTCGATTTGATAATCCTTCTTTATCTTGCCATCCTTAAAAACAACTACCCGCTTGGCGTACTCAGCGATATCCGGTTCGTGCGTTACCAGGATCAGGGTGATGCCTTGTTCACGATTAAGTCGCTGAAAGATCTCCATCACTTCGATTGAAGTGCGCGAGTCGAGGTTACCGGTTGGCTCGTCAGCCAGGATCAATGCCGGCTGATTCACCAGCGCCCGGGCGATCGCCACGCGTTGCTGTTGTCCACCTGACAACTGGTTCGGATGATTCTGTTCTCGTCCGACTAGCCCTACCGCGGTCAGCGCTTCGGTGGCTCGACGTTGTCGTTCGGCAGTGTCGATACCCGCGTAAAGCATTGGCAATTCCACATTTTCAATTGCCGACGTCCGCGACAATAAGTTAAAGCCCTGGAACACGAAGCCAATCTTCTTACTACGAACATCGGCCCGCTCATCTTTGCTCATTTGCGAAACGTCTTGACCGTCGAGGACGTAGGTTCCACGGGTCGGGCGATCCAAACAGCCGAGGATGTTCATCGTGGTCGATTTACCCGAACCAGAAGCACCCATGATCGCGACAAACTCACCTTCACGAATTGTCAGCGACACGCCGCGCAATGCATGCACTTCCACGTCACCCATCGTGTAAGTCTTGTGAACGTGGTCCAACTGAATTACCGGTTGCGACTCGGGAATTGGTTGGACCGCCGGCTGGTTCGACTGGAATGGTTGTTCAAGTATGGCTGCCATTTTGTTCCTTCTGTTTCCTGACCGGGTCTTGCCGGCGCATTCAATCTGAACGCGCCGGCATGCTTTCGGAAAACCTTAGCGTCGCGGACCACCGCCACCGCCGCCGAAGCCTCCACCACGTTGGCCACCACCAAAGCCCGGCGCTGTTTGAGTCTGCTGTGGTTTGTTATCGCCAGTGATGTTCTCACCGATGATCACCACATCGCCTTCCTGCAGGTTGCCGGAAACAACCTCGGTGGCAGTGCCGTCACTTAGACCAACCACAATTCTTCGTGCTTGTGGTTTCTTGTCTGACCCGAGCACCCATACCAGCCTGGTCTGTCCGGCCAATACCGGTGCGGTCGACGGCGTTATGCGGTTATCAGACTGGCCGCCACTTGCGTCGGGCGCCTGTTGTGCGCGCCGGCCGCCGCCTTGACCCTGGCCACCATTGGCTGCAGCATTGCCCCCCGCATTGTTGCCGCCCCGATTCTGTCCGGTTGCACTCTGTGGTCTATAGCGCAGAGCAGAATTTGGCACCTTGAGCACATTATTTCGCTCGTCGATTGTGATCGTTAGATTGGCGGTCATTCCAGGTTTTAGTTTCTGC
>Ga0126377_10003789_pt1 | contig 10822 bp, 12 predicted proteins | sample PanSoiMetPlot_22_FD_92647 | JGI IMG/M metagenome (GOLD analysis project Ga0126377, IMG submission 92647) | Tropical forest soil microbial communities from Panama - MetaG Plot_22 | ecosystem: Environmental > Terrestrial > Soil > Tropical forest > Bulk soil | place: Panama | collected 2016-02-17
CTACAACGTCAAATTCCCGCCCCGGCCATTTGCGGTTATCCAGGATGAGGACGTGGCAAACATCCACGTTATTTTCGATATGTGGACGCGCGGCCTGGTTGTGAGCAATTGGGGCCGGAGGATCCGCAACCTATGACGACGCTGACGCAGAGCGCGTACCTGGTTGGGCAAACGCTCAAAGAGATGTTGCTGGCAGACGTTTCCCTTGGCCTTCATCGCGTATTCTATGGCGACATATCTAAAGTTGGCGCAACGCCATGTGCGACGGTTGAGCCCGGCACGAAAGAGAGGACCCACAGGGGGACGGGCTTGTGGATGGAGATTATTATTCCAGTCTCCATCATGGTGTACTACGCAAGGATTGAGGGCGAGGAACAGCTTATTTCTGAATCCGACGCCTTCGTTGAAAGGATTGAATCCACGATCCACACTGAGCCCATGAAAACACTTGGTGGGCTCATTGTGCATGGATGGATTCATCGTGTTGAACCTGGTACCGCAATTCGTGCAGGAGCACGTCTTCGGGCTCACCGTATTAGTTGGCGCGGAATCTCCCGAGCCCACATTTAAGGAGGGCAGGTGACCGATTACAACTTGAAGCTTCAGATTGGCGGAATGCCCAAGGGCGAGGAGGTGGAGATCCCGGGCTTGGGAGTGTTTAAAAACGGCGAGGAGCGGCTTGTCACTGAGGAGCAGGTCGCGTTTTGGCGCCAGGTTCGCGGGCGGCAGGTGGATATTGCATCCACCCAGGAGCGGGCGCAGGGGTTGAGCCGGCTGGAATACCAGCTCGGTCCTGACCTGAAAGAGGTCTACCCCGACGCGAAGGCTGCGAAGACAAGCAAAGAGGACGCAGCCAAGCGCGCGGAAGATACCAGCGCCACCGCCGTGCCCCCTGTGGGGGTTGTGCTGAACCCACCCCAGCAAAAAGCCCAGCCCGACGTGAAGGAAGGGGGCGAATAAATGCCCACATACGGCATTGGTGGCGGCGGTTCAATTGGCATCGCCAAGGAAACAACGTCGGGCACCTATGTCCCCCCGACGAAATTCTTCCCGGTTAACTCCACGAATATCCGCCAGAACCAGGCGACGATTTGGCGGCGTGGTATTCGCCAGACCGTTGACACGTTTGGTGCGGTGGCTGGTAACGAGTGGACATCCGGCGACATCGAGATGGAATTCCTTCACGATGTCATACCGTATTTCCTTATGGCCTCGCGCCTCACGGTCGTGAAATCAGGCACGACGCCAAACTTCATTTACACCGCCACGCCCGCTGACAATGCCAACACTGGCACAACGCTGAGCGTCACTGAGGTCAAAAACTCTGCCGTATTCTCCTATGTTGGCGTGGCGGTTTCGAGCTACACCATCACGGTGAATGATGGCATCGCCATTTACCGCTGCTCGGTGCTTGGTGGCACAGAGTCCACGCAGGTTGACCCGACAGAGCTGTATTCGGCGACCTCGGTGCCGATTGGCGCCGGCCAGTGGAAGTTCAATATCCCCGACACGACGCAGATTTTCGACGTTGACACGTTCGAATTCCAGGTTGAGGACAACGGCGAGCCGCAATTCCGCCTCAAGGATACCAACCGCGGTGCGCAGTGGGTGAAGTATGGCGCCCGTACCGCCCAGCTCAACTATGACCGTGACTTCCCCGACCGCACGGAATTTGACCTCTACAAGGCACTGACGCCGACAACTGTGAAGGTTTCCGGTGTGCTTACTGCCAGCCGTGGATTTGACGTGACAATGCCGATTGGTGTTCGGAACACGTACGAGATCCCGCTTGGTGGCCAGGGTGACGTGATCCGCGCTCGTCAGGAAATGATGGCCGTGTATGACACGGCGACCTCACGTGCGTTCCAGATTATCGTGCGGTCAAGCGAAGATATCTCTTAGAGGTGGCTAATGGCAAATCTGCACCCGGTTGACGACGAGCTTGTCGATGCTGGAATTGATGACCAGCCGCAGCGTTTCCCTCTGGAGTCCAAGCTCGGCGGTTGGGTTGAGATCCGTCCAATGTCCTACGGAGATCAACTCACCCGCCGAGACTTGGCAATGAAGGTAAGCGCGGAGATGGCAGGGCGCAATCAATCCCAGCGCATGGATTTGCAAATGGTGAACGTGGAAACAACGGCGTTCGACTACGCCAAGTGCATCGTCCACCACAACCTGCGCAACCCACGCACCGGGCGTGCATTCCAATTCGGGAATAAGACGGACTGGTTTGGCTCGCTCGATCCGATTGTGGGCCAGGAGATCGATAAGTATATTGCACAAAAGAATGGCTTTCCAGAGGTGGATTTTACGCCGAGGCCGAGCGATGGGTCTTCGCTCGCGATGGCGCCAAGCCCGCCGCGTCAAAACTCCTCGAACAGGCAATAGAGGTCTGGACAGCCTGCAAGTATTACCAATCGCTCCCGCGGTCGGGGGGTGTGCTTGACCAACCGCACACCATTATGCGACCGCTGTTAATTCTGGATCGGCTCCAGGCAAGCAAAGAGCAATTCGAGGCTGACCAGGAGGCGAGGGAAGCAAAGCGTGGCCATTTCAACGGGTGAGATATGGATGCTGATCTACGCTCGCGACCACGCGAGCGCAGTTTTGCGTCGCCTCAACCGGGAATTAGTGGCCGCTGACGCAGCCAACCGCCGTGTCGCTGCCGGCGCCGCCGTCGTGGGTCAAACGCTGACCTATATTGGTGGCGCCGGCGTGCTTGCAATGATTAAAGCCGCAAACTCCGCGGGCAAATTCCAGTCGCAAATGGGCCTGCTGCGCATTGCCAGCCACGCGAACGCGCAGGAGATGGCCCGAATGCAGCGCCTTGCCATTGATCTAGGTAATGACCTGCGCTTGCCTGGTGTGACTGCCCAGGATGTGGCCTTGACAATGATGGAGATGGCGCGAGCTGGCATATCCGTCAAGGACATTATGAGCGGCATTCGCGGCACACTGAACCTCGCGGTTGCCGCGGAGATGGACTTTGGTGAGGCCGCAAAGATTTCCTCTGGGATCCTGAACGGGTTCCGCCTTGAGGGCGCAAAGGCCACCGAGGTTGCCGACATGCTTGCCGCCGCAGCCAACGCCTCAACGGCTGAGCTGATGGACATTGGCATTGCCGCGCGCCAGTCCACCAGTGCGTTCGCCAAGAACCACCAGACCGTCAGCTCAATGGCGACAGCCCTGGCACTGCTGGCGAATGCCGGCATTCGTGGCTCGATGGCTGGGACCACGCTCAAGGTCATGTTCGAGCGGCTGACAGCGCCGACTGATAAAGCGAAAGCCGCGATGGATAAGCTTGGCGTGAGCGTGTTCGACGCGCACGGTAAGATGCGACCGTTGCGCGACCTCATTATCCAGTTCACGGAAAAGACTAAGAACCTCACCGACGCCGAGGAAGATAAGATACTGCACACGATCTTTGGCACACGTGCCAACCAGGCCGCGTTCCAAATTCTGACACGTGGCGTGCAGCAGTACGACAAAATGCACAAGGCGGTCATGGAGCAGGGCATGGCCCAAAAGCTCGCGCAGGCGCGAATGCAGGAGTGGGCCAGGACCGTTGAGGCACTGAAAAACGCCATCTCCACCTTGGCAATTGAGCTGGGTTTGCAGCTCATTCCCAAGCTCACAAGGATTATTCAGCACATCACCAAGGCGGTGCAGTGGTACTCGCAGCTTCGCGAGGAGCATAAATCACTTGGTGCCAATGTGCTGTTCCTCGCAACCAGCTTTACGCTCCTTGCCGCTGTCGCCGCGAGGATCGTGCAGATTTTTGCACGGCTTTGGCCGGTCTTTTCGTTCCTCGGCCGCGGCATTGGGCTCGTAGGCAGGTTCCTGATCCCACTCATTTTCAATTGGGATAAGTTCCTGCTCATGTTCCCGCGCACAGCAGCGGTGATCTACCGCGTGATCGTGGCGATTCGTGCCCTTGCTGTCGCTATGGGCGTTGCCACGGCGACCACCCCGCTTGGGTGGATCATGGCAATTATCGGTGCCATCATCCTACTTGGGGCAATCATCTACCGGTACCGAAAGCCGATTTGGGACTTCCTCGTCGGCATCTGGCAGGATGCATTACCCGTTATCAAGGCTGCATGGAGCGCAATCGTCAATGCAGTCGTGACCGCGAGTAATGCCATCTGGCAGGCCATTCAGCGCATCTGGCACAGCGGCATTATGCAGGTCATTCGCGATGTCATCATCACGATTGTCAACATCGTGCGGACGTATTGGACGATTCTCATAGAGATCGTCAAGACCGGCGCCATACTTGTCTGGCAGATTTTGAAGACTATCGGCACCCTGTGGTGGGTTGTCTTCAGTACAACGTGGCGGGCGATTATCGCTATTGTGCGCTTTGCGTGGCGGATCATTTCGCCGGTTGTCCGGGCCGGCGCTGAACTCGTCGCCAAGATTATAACCACGTACTTTAAAGCTGTGCGTGAGATCGTGCATGTGGTGTGGACTGCTGTTCGCATTGCGACGGTTGCTGCATGGCAGTTCATTTGGGGAATAATCGGCAACCGCGTCAAGCAAATTTGGGCGATCATTCAGCCTGCGTTCACCCGGATCCTGGCATTCCTCCGCACAATATGGAATGGGGTCCGCAGCGTCTTCTCCGCAGCCTTCAACGCGATTACGCAATTCGTGCGCGTTTGGGTTGGTGGCATGCGCCAAATCATCTCCCGCGCGATGGACTTCTTGCGTCGGGCTTTCCGCGACGGTGGTGAGGGTGCCCGCGCGTGGTTGGTCCGCAAGTTCGAGGAGCTACGAGGCTTTATCCGCAGGCTGCCTGGGTGGTTCGCGGAGGCTGGCCGAGACATCCTGCGCGGTCTGCTGCGTGGTCTCAAGGAGGTCTGGGAGGCCGTCAAGCGGTGGTTCCTGGGAATCCCTGCCTGGATCAAGGCACATAAGGGTCCACTTGAGCTTGACCGCCAGCTCCTTGTCCCTGCCGGTAAGGCCATTATGGGCGGTTTCCTCCGCGGTTTGCGCTCAGGCTCAACGAGTGCCTTGGGGTTTGTCAAAGGCATCGTCGGAAGCGTCTGGGATGTCACCTATTCCCTGTGGAATAAGGCGCAGGGCGTCTGGTCCTCGGTTGGCGGCCTCTTTGGCGGGCGCGGGGGCGCGAATAACCTCAACCGGCGGCTTGGGCAGGCGGTCGCGGCGCAGCGCGGTTGGACCGGCATGCAGTGGAATGCCCTGGACGCGCTCATCCTCTCTGAGTCTGGTTGGAGCAACACCGCTAAGAACCCAACATCCACGGCGTTTGGTATTGGCCAATTCCTTTCCTCAACGCAGCGGGCGTACGGCATCTCTGGTGTGCTTGACCCACTGCGTCAGATTATGGCGACATACCGGTACATTGCCGACCGGTATGGGAACCCGATGAACGCCTGGGCGTTCAAGCGGATCCACAATTTCTATGCCCAGGGCGGTGACATCCTAGAGCACATTGTCGGTCTAGGAATGCGCACCGGCCAGGTCTATCACTTTGGCGAGGCTGGCCCAGAACGTGTTACGCCAATGCACGGTAGGGGCGGGGGCAAAGTTATCAACCAGAACATCATTATCAACACCCAGGAAATTGACCCACGCCGCAATGCGGCCCAGCTCGCTTGGGAATTGCAGGTGACATTCTAATGCCGCCAAGCCTGGACGACTACCAATACCAGTTCGGCGAGTCCGGCGTGGTCCTTGATGCGCAGGGCATGTATGACCTGCTGAGTATTGAGGGTCTTGACATGCCAGAAACGCGCGTCGTGCAGAACGACCGCGATGGTGCGCACGGTGAGTTTATTTACGCACAGTTCCAACGTGGCCGTACTGTGACGATTAATGGTGCCGTCAAGATAGCTGACGACCAGGAGGTCCAGCAGTACATTGACACGCTGAAAGCCAGCTTCCCACCCACCGTTGATGCGCAGCCATTTTACTACAAGCACCCAGGTGTTGTGCAGCGGCTCGTATTTGGTAACTCGCTTGGGTTGCGCCACCGTATTGACGAAACGTGGAACACCAAGTATGTCGAATTCCAGGTCCAAATCATCTGTGAGGATCCAAGAATTTACGAATCGACCACCCTCTCGCAGGGGCCGCTTGAGGTGCCAGTAGCGAGTGGTGGTCTGGATTTCCCCGTGGACTTCCCATTCTCATTTGACACGGTAAGCAGCGGTGGCCCGGTAAGCGTGAACAATGTCGGTAACCGGGAGACGTACCCTATCTACACGTTCGTCGGGCCATTGGTGAATCCAAGAGTCCGAAACGTGACGACAGGCGACGAGCTGAAGATCAACTACAGCTTATCCACCGGACAGATAGCCGAAGCCGTGACTGCGACTCGGACCATTTACATTGACGGTGCCAATCGAACCGATACACGCGACAGCACGGCAAAGCAGTTCCCGTACCTCGTTCCTGGGCTGAACGGCATTCTCTTCGCTGCGGAGAGCGGCACCGGAACGCTAACCGTGGATTTTAGATCGGCTTGGTGGTGATCTATGGCTGAAGTTACACCGGAATACCTGGATGATGGCGGTCCTTACACCGCGCAGAAGTTCCGCCGGCACATGCAGGATTTCCTGAAGGACCAGGGCGGTACCCCATTTACCTCGCTTGACGGCGGCGTGCTCTCTGCCCCAAGTGCAACCACAGGGGACTTAGCCGTCACCCAAAACAGCACCCCCAATATGAGCGTCAACGTAGCCGCCGGTGTCGGCTACGTGCGTGGCACGAGCGTATCGCTCCAGGGCGCGTACCGTTGCTACAACGACGCGACAGTGAACAAGTCGATTACGGCGGCACACGCGACGCTGCCGCGCAAAGATTTGATCGTTGCGCAGGTGCAGGATGACATTCACGATGCGTCCGGCTTCAATCGGTGGATCATATCGGTTGTGGATGGCACGGCTGCTGCCTCGCCTTCGGACCCCACCATTCCTGCATCCAGCATGAAGCTTGCGCGTGTCAACGTTGCGGCTGCTGACACAGCCATTACCAACGCTGAAATCGATGACCTGCGCATTACGGTCGGCCCGGCGCCAATCGCCAGGCCGGCGCTTTCGGCAATTGTCCACACCGCGGAAGATATGTCCAGTACAACCTTCGGCGACCTCGCAACCGCGGGACCGACCGTATCGAACGTGTACCTTGGCGCCGGTCAAAACTGCATTGTATTCGTCTCATACGAGCTGACCGGCGGTATCGCCGGCACCCTGGCCCGGATGAGCTTTCAGGTGACTGGCGCGTCCGGTACCTCAAGCGCCAACGAGGACCGGTCAGCAAAGGTCATGGCCCACACCGATGGTCGATCGACGTGTGAAAAAGTGAGCATCTATACCGCGAGCACCAGCGGCCTGCACACGTTCACGTCCAAATATCGCTCGGGTGCGCCGGTCCTCGTTACGTTCGGTGAGCGGTTCATTACGGTTATCGTTCGGTAGCGTTATGGCGCATTTTGTCCCAGAGTTTACGCCCGACTCGCTGTATACCATCGAGTCGCGCGACAAACTGACAGGCGCGCTCATTACCACCCTGCCATACCAAAACATCCAGTGCGAATTCATGCTGAATAAGCCAGAGGCTCTGCGGTTTGACGTACAACGCAACCACGAAAAGGCGACCCGGCAGAATTTCCTGCCTGGTAAGACTGAGGTATGGCTGTACCGGGGCGACGTGCTCATCTTCGCCGGCCCGTTGTGGCAGGTCACTGGCGGCAGCGAGGAGAACATTCTCCACCTCACGGCAAATGGTCTGCTGAGCTACCTCCAGTATCGGTTCATTGATTACGACCGGCTATTCCTCAGTACCACATCCGGTGGCGGCATCGCGCAATTCCTCATTGAACAGACACAGCTCAAGGGTGGTGGCGACTTGCGCATTACGTACGGCGGCGCAACCACCACAGCGCTTGGGTACCGCGTCCAGGTGCTTCGGCGCGAATACAAGCCGATCCTCGCGCAGATTGAGGAGCTGTCCGACAACGAGGTCACGGGCTTTGACTACCGGATATCGCCCGATCGCGTGTTCGCCGCCACACCCGAATTTGGCCACCTTGTGCCCGGTGCCTTGGAGTGGGGCGTCAACGTCAGCACCTATACGCTCCCAATCTTTGGCAGTACCATCCGAAACAACATTGCCGTGCACGGACCAGGCGAGGGTGAAAGCCAGCTCATCGGCTTGGCCCATAGCACCCCGTCAATCGACACCTACGGGCTCATGGAAGGCACAGAAGATTTCGGCTCCGCCGGCAACCAGTCCCAGGTCAATACTCGGGCGCAGCGTGTTATTGCCGATAGGAAAGACCCACTCTGCACACCTGGGCTGACGATTCACGGCCGACCAACCGACTTCATCGGTCAGTACCTCCCCGGCGATACCACGCGAATTGTCATCAATAACGGCTACGACCAGTATGACAACATCCTACGCATTACTGGCTACCAGCTCACAGTGGGCGCGAATGACCAGGAGGCCATTAACGTCTACATTGACGCTGGTGCAGCAGAAGCGGAGGTCTGATGGCAAATACCATTAAGGACTCCCCACAGAGCGCCGGGGCGTACATTCACAAGCTCTCAGGGCGCCTGCACAAGCTGGAGCAAAGCTCGGCGTCGTATATCGAGGTCCGTACCAGCGACCCGCAAACCGACGTGATCGCCCCTGGGTACATCTGGTTTCGCTCCGACACCAATGCGTTAAAAGTCTGGACTGGTTCGACCACAAAAAGCGTCACGCTCTCGTAAGGGCTGCCCCCTCCCCAACCCCACAGGGCTAGGGAGGGGGCAGCCCGTTATCCGCCCTCGCCAGAATTACGGTTTTCCTTGTACTTTAGATAGCGACTGAGCTTAGTCACGTGGCATCACCTCCAGCCACTCTGTCTGATTTTTCTTGTGGATTAAGTACCAGAGCAGATGTTTCATTGCTGACCTGGCATTACGCTGGCCCTTGACCCATAGTGAGTTTGCGTGGATCAGCTCGTTTGAAATTTGAACTTGAAATTGTGGTATCTGGAAGACGATATCTGTATTGTCTTGTGCCCACAGTTCAACGATCCCAATGACTTTGATCGCATCGATCTCGGTGCTCTTTGGATTGCGGGGGATGTAATGCTCAATGATGCATAAGCTCGCTGCGACGTTATTGAGGTCTTGCATGATGTCTTTTGGGCTGTAGACTGTTTCCCAAGCGTAAATCGTCAGTCGCTCGGGTAAGCATTTACACAGCACAAATCCCGTCGTCGTTCCTGGGTCAATTGCCAGTATCGAGAACCGCTCATTGAACGGGGGCAATTTCCAGTCGAATACGAGTTTAGGGATCATCCTCACTTCCAGAGTACGACTCAAGCTCCAACTCCGCATCTGAGAGCTGGAGCTTTAACACGCGGATTCGGCGTTCAAGGGCTTTCATTCGGTTGTACCTGTGGATGGGTGCGACCGTCTCGATATATAGGTCGTCTGCTGTGAATACGCCAAGTGGGTCTACGTCCTCTTTGAAGAGGACACGCTCGGTGTCTTTCAGCTCGCGCCCAAGGTGCTGGCGCATTAGCTCGCGTTGGAGGTAGACCCACTTGGTTTTGCCGTTCCACTCGACTTTTATCTGCTGGTAGACAGGGCGTCCCTGGTTATAGGCAATACGAATTGCCCCGATCGGAGCTACTGGAGTGGATATGATTCCCACCTCTCTCCGTTGTCAACGAACACGTTGCCAAAGAAGATGCTCCGGTCGTAGGCCATTTTCGGGGCGGGAACATCATCGGTGGTAAGTGCGAACGTGACGTGTGGGTTCCACTTGTACCTGGTACTCAAGGGTAGGCCAGCAGCCTTGATCGTCTTAGCCAGCTCCTTTTGCGCATCAAAGACCCACAGGGGCACCTCGATGCGCGCCACATGCGCAATGCCGTAATCACTCGTCCAGCGCTCGAACTTATCGACAATGCCGCCAAAGGCGTTGGTCTCCTCGGCCCAGGCCGAGACGATCGTTTTGAGCGCTGTTTGCCTCTCTGGTGAGAGCTGATTTTCGGAGAGAAAACACAAGGTCATATGGAGTTTGATCGCATCCATCTTTGCTCGTTTAAGTGCGTGGGCTCCAGGTCCCTCAACCGAGAGACCAACCCATGTTGAGCCGAGAAACGATTTAGCCAAGTTCGCCCCAATTCTGTCCAACCTTCACGTCAACCGGGAAGGGTACCGCGGTCGTAAACTGCTCCGCACTGCGCCGCATCACCGTGGCAAACCGATCAGCAGTGCGGTCGTAAGCGTCCCGATGACATTCCCCAACCAAAGCGTCATGAATACTAATTCGTACTTGATGGGCCTCCTCGACGAGAACACATAGAGCGGATAGGCAAAAATCAGAAAGGGTAGATTGAGGCACAAAAGCCAAACACTCATTGAGGGCATCAATCTTTGCTTTCTCATCGAATTGGAAGACTTCTACAGGCAGTCGGCGTACCCTTCCAAATGTCGTCTGAAGCGTCTCACCTGCCAGTAGCCTCTCCCGCGTGGCCTGCTGCCAGGCGGGGATCTCAGGAGCAAGTCCGAAGAAACGCCGCTGGTAAGCAAAAGCCTCATCATTGGACATTCCCAGGATCTTGGCGTATTTGACACCCTGTTTTCCTCTTCCAAGGATCATTCCATAGAGGGAGTTTCCAGTTATCATGATTTGACCGTCTTGGTGCATCGTCCAAGAGCCCAGCTCTGTCCGCACGCACCAGGCGGGACCACGCCCCTTGTCAGTGATTTGAAGCCTTTGCCCTGTTACGTGGCCCCTTGTTAGGCGCATCCTATCGTGCCAGTTGCCGTTGACGCCCCGCTCCCAA
>Ga0126377_10003790_pt1 | contig 10820 bp, 8 predicted proteins | sample PanSoiMetPlot_22_FD_92647 | JGI IMG/M metagenome (GOLD analysis project Ga0126377, IMG submission 92647) | Tropical forest soil microbial communities from Panama - MetaG Plot_22 | ecosystem: Environmental > Terrestrial > Soil > Tropical forest > Bulk soil | place: Panama | collected 2016-02-17
GCCGCCGCCGCCGCCGACAGCAGCAGCCCGCCAATATTAATCGGCTCTTTGAGAGCCTCTTTGAAGTAGGAGATTTTGAACTCCATACGTATTGTGGATTACTTAGTCAACTTACGTTCCTGCGGCGCGTGTTCCGCCGATTCCAAACTCCTGTCGGGGTTCACTGCGGGCGCGCCTTCGCCCAGAGCCGGTTTTTCGGCCGCGGGTGCGAGTCCCATCTGCTGTTTGTAAGAGAGCAGCATATCCTGCGCCTCGATGTTGGCCAGTTCCCGGTCTATGTTCTGCATCCTGGCGTCCAGGGTGGTCGAAGCCAGTTCGGCCTTGGCCTCGGCGGTGGCGGAGCGGTTGGCGATCTTCTCGCGCATGTCATCGAAGGTTTGCGAGGTGTCACCGAGTTGGAAACTGGACATTGTTTGGGCCATGCGTTCCTGCATCTGCGCCTGTTTGGCGGCCGAGATCAACTGCATGGCCTCGGCCTGGCGGCGGCGCACCTGCGCCATGTAATTGTCCAGGAATTCGCGCGCCTTGCCCGAAGCGACTTTGGCTTGCTCGTAGTTCTGTTTAGTTGTTTCGAGAGACCGCTGTTTGAGCTGCAATTCGCCGATGAGCGTGGCGGCGATGTCATCGTGGCCGGTGCGGATAGCGGCTTTGATCTTGTTGTCGATCTCGTTAAGACTGGCCTGGTTGGCCTGGATTTCGCGCTCCAAGCGTCTCTCGGTCGCCATGACCTGAGCGACGTTGTTGCGCATCTTCGGCACTTCGTCGTTCATGTCGCGGATCAATTGCTGGAGAATCAATTCCGGGTCCTCAGCGCTATCAATGATGCCGCCGAAGATCGAACGAAATAGCCTTTTTAGACGGTTCCACATTTTTCGTTTCTCTCCTGAATCGGTGTGAGTAGGGGCGCTCTGGGCTGCTGGATGGAAGCCAGCTTCAGCCGCCTGTTCCCGCATGCGCTCTTATCCTCGTCGCCGTCTGAAGCCGCCATCTGGAACTGCCATCTGGAACTTCATGACAGCCTGGCGCCTGTCGCGCTCATCGTATCCAATGTTACGCAAAGGATACGCAAAGTTTGACGCCGGAGTTTCGGCCGCGCGCGGAAAACCTGCTTTTGCCTGACAGATTAAGGCAGAAGGCAGTATAGCAGCCACATTAAGCGTTGTCACTCAACGCGAAAAGTTGGACAATGCGCTCGAATTCCCTGTCTTTTATCATTGTAATTCGATTTTGGCGCGTGGCGTTTCCGCCCTGGCGCGGATCATTTTTATCTACTGAAATTCGGATGCGGGTTTAACACGAAGGGGCAAAGGGTCAAAGGGACAAAGGATTGAAGAATAGCTTCAAATATCTATTTGATCCTTCGCCCCGCTTGAGCCTTCGTGTTGAAGATGCTTTGAACGTAACACGACTGTTCATTAGCGAGGAACCATGTTTTCACCGAGGCCCCATCTAAAGCAATTTCGGCATGCGTGTTCAGCCGCTCCCTCACGGTCGCGGTATTGTACCGCGCGCGTAAGCAAGCGGTTCCTGAATACGAGTGTCGAAAATGCTGTAATTCATCGTCGGTCGATTTCGTTGATGGTTTGTCTGGCTGTTTTTTCCGCTCTATTTTGGTTGAAAAGCAGCGAAGCCAGGCGCAGTCCCGAGAGAATAGACCACAGCCTTTCGCCTGTTAGCCTGAACCTGCGATTTCAAGGTCGCTGGGAGAAGCGCTTCGAGTTGAAACGCGGCGAAACGTTCGAGCTTTCGGTTGGTCTGCCGTCGCCGTCTTCACTGCCACAGCACGGGCGCGTCGGCGTTCGCTGGACTTTGATTGAAGAGAAAAGAGAGTCCGGCGCGGCGACCTCTTTTCCATCGCTATTCGCCCGCAAACCCGACGTCTTCGGCATCTACGCGCAACCGACCGCCGATTGGAAGAAGGTTTTGCACGCGCTCGACCCCGACCTCTATCTCGTTTACCGCGCGCCTGTCGCCGGTCTGTACGCGCTGGAAATCGCGCCGGTCACCGATGAGGCCACTGTTTTTGAAGGCGCGCGCTGGCGCGAAGACGGCGTCGCGCCACAGGCCGTAATTTTTCCGCGCGTAACGCCGTGGCCCGCCGGAAAATCCGTTCCGCTGTCGGTTACGATTCAGCCTCTGGGCCCCGTTGAGTTGGGGGCTGAGACGAGCATGCGCGTTGAAACCGAACCGAACGACACTCCTGAAATGGCGCAGGAGATCGCGTTGCCTGACGGCCAAGGCATTCAAGCTGTGCGCATTACTGGCGGCGCTGACGACATTGAATATTTCGACAACGGTCGCGTTGGCAAATCGGGCGACGACTGGTTCCGCCTGGCCTTCAACGGCAAGGAGCCTCGCCTGCTGACCTGCAACCTGGCGATCCCCGATCACACGCTGGCGGCGCAACTTCGGTTTTACGCGCTCGACGTTTCGGGTTCGCTGGTCGAATACTCCGAGGGGCGCAACGAGAACGAACGCACGCATCAGCAGAACGAACAGCATCGCGCCTCAATAGTTCGCCTGATCAAACCTGGCGGGACATACTTCCTGCGCGTCGAGGCCAACGCGCCCGGCTACGAGATTGAGCTGCGTGTGTTGAAGCCGGCGCCATACGACGATCCGCGTATGGCCGTGCGGCAGGCGATGTACGATCACATCGGTCAGATCGATTCCTGGCTGACCAACCGCCCGCGCGGCGCTTCGGTCGAACGCCGCATCCGCGACACAGGCAATCTGATGGGCACGCATTGCATGAGCTGCCATACGCAATCTGGAGTCTGGGGGCCGGCCGTTCCGATCGAGAACGGCTACCACGTCGAGAACATTCAAAACTACCGCCGCTTGATTAACGTGATGTACGAATCGCTGCGCCCGACCAACTACCTGAAGGACGCGGCGAACAACACCAGCCTCGCGCCGCTCGACGTCGGCGACGGCCCCGCCGGAACGCGAGTCGCCGGCCATAACGTCTGCGCGGCGGAACGTGTCGTTCCCGCGCGCAAGCTACATTCGATGCAGGCGATCCGCGCGGCCAATCACGTTCTTCAAACCGCTGATCCCAGCGGTATCAACGCAGCTGGACCCGGATCGAACGTGGGGCAGTCAGTGGTCTACAACTACGCCGGCGAGATTTTGCGCACGGCCTGGGACCGCGCCGGGCATCCTCGCTACTTCGCGGCGCTCGAAGAGAAGGCGGAGAAGATGCTCGGAGTCTATCCGCGCTACAGCGACGACCTGTCGCATCGCATCGAATTTTTCAAACGCTTCTTCCCACAAGATTACATCGCGCAAAACCAGCGCGCGCGGTCCATTCAACAAAGCTTGCCGCCGGAGCCGCAGGCAGGGATGCCTGCGCTCCCAGGACCGCCGGAGCCGCAGGCAGGGATGCCTGCGCTCCCAGACGGCAAACCCGCGGAGCCGCCTCCGGCGCGATTTCCGGCGTATCAATTGAATAGCGCTGACGACGCGGCAAAGCTCTGGGCGCGTATTCAGGAACAGTTGAAGAAAGACGAGGCGCGGTTGAGGGCGATTCAAAACGCCGACGGCTCGTGGGGCTTCAATCCCGGCAAGAGCGACGACGACGGCAAGACCTGGAAGACCAACGGAGAATTCGATCCCGCGCCGACCGCGCTGGCGCTGGTCGCGTTTCAGGCGTTGGGCTACAACGTCGACGACCCGGCGGTGGCTAGCGGCGTCAAAGCGCTGCTGCGAATGCAGGACCCTTATGGCCGCTGGAATAAGAGCGCGCTGACGGGCTTTGTCACTACTGCATACGCGCTGCACGCGCTATCGCGGCTCTATCCCGAGAAGCCGGTCAAACCGGCTCGGGCCGAGTTTGAACCGAAGCGCGGAGAAACATTGTCGGCGGCGATTGCTCGCGCGCGCTCTCTCTCGCACACGGACGATCCGGCGCTTATCGATCTGATGATTCGGGCCGCTTCGCATTCAAGCCCGCAAGTCAGGTTTTGGGGCGCGATGGCTCTGGGCGGCGTTCATCGCGAACGCGGCGTCCCGGCGCTCATCCGGTTGATGGGCGATCAGGTGAAGATGGTTCGCGACGCCTCCGCCTGGGCGATGAAGCAGACATTGCTCGACGACGCGGGCTTCGACGCCCTCTTCGCCGCGTATGAAAAAGGCGACGACCTGACGCGCGAGAGCATTGTCAAATCGCTGGGAATGCGCGCCGACGCGGTCATGACGCAGCCGCGATTCGATAAGCGGCGGCTGACGCGATTGCTCGACCGCGCGCTCAACGACGATCCGCACCCGGGCGTGCGCGCGTGGGCCGCCAGGGCCGCGTGGCAATGGTGGGTCTGGAATCCTCCGATGCGTGAAGCGATTCAGCAAGCCTGGACGCGAAAGCTGCTCTCGCCGGAGCCGAACGCCCTGGTCGAAAACTGCTTCCGCTATCAGAGCCACGCGCTCTTCATCGCCAACGGCCACAAGGCTAACGGCAGCGAAGAGCATCAATACAAAGAACTCTCGGCGCTCTTCAAAACTCTGGAACAGAAGCTCGACGACGCGGCGTTGTCTGACGCCGTCAAAGACCGGCTGGCGCGGCGGCTGGTGGCCATCGCCGCGACGTTCTACTCTTCGGCGGGCGGCGACGGAGGCCCCGGCCAGATGGGCTACATCACCGTCGGCAGCACGGAGATGATGGGCAAGGCGACCATGCGTTTGTGGAATCGAACCGGCGAGTCGGATATTCCCGAGTTGCGCCTGGTGATGGAAGGCGCAGCCGGCGTCGCTTACCAGCCGCTGCAGGACAAGATCATTGATTACTCGACCCACGGCCCCGAAGAGTTGCGCACGCTGGCCGCCGCCGCCGTCTCCGACCCGACCGCGGTCACGCTGCCCGCCGTGCAGGAGAAGGTCGAGCCGCTGGTCGACCAAATTAATCGCGGCGCGCAGGATTACGACCGCCGCCAGACGCTCGCCGCGCCCGTGCTGCGACTCTTTGCCCGCGCCAAGTGGGCGGTGCCGAAGACCACCGAACAGCGCGAACTGCTCTACCGCCTGTTGATTCCAAAACACAACCAGGAGCCGAGCGCCGCTGAGTTGAAGAAGATTCTCGACGCGGCGGAAGCGGCGGTGCGACCGATGGGCCTGCCCGACGCCGATTGGTATCTAGCCGACCGCATGGGCGCGACGCTCGCGTCCAACTCCGATCTGCACACAGACGTCTTGCTCCGCTTCATCCCCGGCGCGACGAAGAACCCGCTGACCAATCACTTCTGGCTGCCGAGCGTCGCCTGGGTGACTTCTTACGGCGACGGGATTCCCGAAGTCGATGCGGTTAGCCAACAGAATGGGCAGAATGGGCAGAATGGGCAGAATGGGCAGAATGGGCAGAATGGGCAGAATGGGCAGAATGGACAACCGTCTTCGCCGGAGATTGCCGCGGCTCGCGCGCGCGCCATTGAGCTTTACATTCAAACGCTGCGCCCCGACGCGCCGGTGATGAGCCGCAGCATCGCTTTCCGAATGGCCAACATCACGGCCATTCGCCAGAACCCCGCCGTGCAGGAAGCGCTGCGAAAGCTTTTAGAGACGGAGAAGAACGAAGCGGCGCGCAACGCGCTAAGCGGCGCTGATCCGCAAGCGTGGATGGCCGATTTGAGGGAGGCCGTCAAGAAAGAGCCGCTGGCCGCCGCGTTGATAGACCCACAGGGACAACCGCGACTGACGCCGCAATTTATTTCCAGCTTCCGCTACTTCAGTGATTACGTCGCGCCGGAACTCAACCGCCCGCAGCGTAATGACGAGATGTCCTGCATGAAATGCCACGCCACGCCGGGCCGCGTGCCTTCGATGGAATTGGCCGGGCCCGACGGCAATGGATACTGGGCGATGCCGAAGATGCTGAAGAACTACTTGACGCTGCAGCAGCGCGTCAACATCGCCGACATCGAAACCAGCAAGCTGCTGCGCAAGCCGCTCAATGTTCAAACGGGCAAGGAAGACGGGCATCAGGGCGGACGACGCTATCTGCCCGCCGAGCGAGGATATCAGATCATTCGGCGCTGGGTGTTGGATCAGCCGCGTGTGGCGCAAAGTTTGGGAATGCCGCTTAATAGCGGCAGGTAGGGAAGAGACCGCGCCTCGCTTGTGATAATATTCCGACAGGAGGATTGGTAAATGCAACTGACGCGAATCACATTTGATCCGCAATTGATGGGTGGCAAACCTTGCATCCGCGGCTTGCGCGTAACTGTCGGCACAATAGTTGGCCTTGTAGCAGCTGGATATTCCACTGCGGAGATTTTGCAGGCTTATCCCTACCTGGAAGAAGAAGACGTGCGACAAGCTTTGGCGTATGCCGCCTGGCGCGCTGAGGAGATTGAAGCTCCGTTGACCATGGTCGCTTAGCCATGAAAATTGTGATCGACATGAACCTGACGCCGTTGTGGGTTGATGTTCTGGCCAAGCACGGATGGCAGGCGATTCATTGGTCTACAATAGGCGATCCGCGCGCAAAAGATAGCGAGATCATGAATTGGGCGTTGACCAACGGCTATATCGTCTTCACGCACGATCTCGATTTCGGGGCAATCCTGGCGGCGACGCAGGCAAACGCGCCGAGCGTGATTCAGGTCCGCACGCAGAATGTAATGCCTGCGCATTTGGAGCCGGTGATCGTAGCCGCGTTGCGACAATGCGAAGCGGAACTTGAAGCTGGCGCACTGGTCATTGTGCATGAAGGACGACTCAGAGTCAGGGTATTGCCGCTTCGGGGATGATAGTTCTTGTTGATGAGAGAGGAAAGCTGCACAGCGAGATTCGAAATGAACGAACAGGTCATCCTCCAAAGTAAAATCTACCACTGGGTCTTGATAAGCCTGTTCGTCATCTGTCCGGTCTTTTATCTGTCAGTTCTATTTCTCCCGATCCTTTTTCTGATTCTAGTTGTCAGCTTTCTTCTTCTGCTGTTGTTTGAATTGGCGGCGAAAGGGAGTGAAAAGAACTGGCCGAGTTTTCTTTGCTTGTCGTGGCTTGTATTGGTTGTTCCGACATTCGGGATAATGCCGCTGCTGCTTGCCTGGAGGTTGCTATATTTTATGCCTATTGGAAAGCAGTTGGCCATTTTCACTGGCTTTACGCTCACAGACGCATACAACCTTTTCATTCCGAGCCCTGAGTTTTATCAGTGGGATCATCCATTTCCGCCATTGTCGGAATTACAGCTAAACTTTCTCGGCGGCGGAACGTTGCTTGTCTCGCTGCTTCCGCTTTGGATGTTGAGAAAGCGCGGGCTATGGAAGTCGAGACGCTGGTCGTCGCGATGAGCGAATTCGGCGGAACTCCGGGGCCTCTGAGCGAGACCCGCAAAGGCCGCGAGCATTACATGCATGTTCATTCTGGCATGTTCGCCGGCGGTGGAATCAGCCGAGGCGCGGTAATCGGCAAGACCGATGAGCATTGCGGGAAGATCGTTGATTTCGGTTGGTCGGCAAATCGCCCGATTTATATAGAAGACGTCGCCTGCACGATCTATTCGGCGCTCGGCATCAACTGGGCGAAGACGATTGAGAATACGCCTTCGGGCCGCGCGTTCCATTACGTCGAACCTGCTTCAGGCACAAAGTACGTCGACTTCAAACCGGCGCAGGAGCTTTTTTCCTGATCGCGCCGGTCATACTTTTCTGTCCCCCTTTTTTCTGTCTCACATTTTCCTATTGGCAAAACATGCGATAGGAAAATATCATCTTGCTTCGCTCTCCCTAAGAAAATCATCCCAAGGAGTAGGAATATGACCTTGAATTTACGCAAAATGACGCCGCTGTTAGCGCTTATAGTGGCGCTCGGTTTCATCTCGACAGCGACGGCGCAAAAAGTGAAAGCTCCCAAAGGCGATTCATCAGCGACGGAGCAAAAAGAAAAAGCTCCGAAAGCTCCCAAAGTCGGCATGCCGGTGATCTGGTCCGATCCTGGCGCGGTTGAAAATATGGATTTCGCCGGTGGCATAGGTGGGCGGGCGAACGCGCCCAAGCCTCCTTTCACATTTGTTGAAGAGAATATGTCGGGAACCAACCCCAAGGTGCGCGTCACCGACGCGAATGGAGTCCGGTGGAACGCCAAATTCGGCTCCGAGGTGAACGCGGAGACTTTCGCGACGCGCATCGCCTGGGCCGCAGGATATTACGTCGAGCCGGACTATTTCGTACCGAGCGGCAAGATCGAAAAAGTCGGCCAGCTCACTCGGGCGAAGAAATTCATTCAACCGGACGGCAGTTTCACCGCCGCTCGCTTCGAGATGCACCACGATAAGGGGGTCAAGAAGCTGGATGACGAACAAAGCTGGAGTTGGATGGAGAATCCTTTCGTCGGAACGAAAGAGTTGAACGGGCTGAAGGTGATCATGATGCTGGTGTCGAACTGGGACAACAAAGACGTGCGCGACATCAGTCGCGGCTCGAACACGGCGATCTTTCAAACCAAGACCGGAATCGGTCTGGAGGATCGTTATCTGATCACCGATTGGGGCGGTTCGATGGGCAAATGGGGAGGATACATCACCCGCGAGAAATGGGATTGCAACGGCTTCCACGGCCAAACCAAAGATTTCGTCAAAGGCGTCAAAGGCGACCAGGTCGAGTTTGGCTATTCAGGGCAGCACACGGGGAGTTTCAAAGAAGGCATCCGCGTGAGCGATGTGAAATGGGTGACGGAATACCTCGGGCGCATAAAAGACGATCAACTGCGCGCGGGATTGCAGGCGAGCGGCGCGAAGGGAGAAGAGGTCGAATGCTTCACCCAATCGCTACGCGAGCGCATCAATCAATTGTTAAAGGTGGCCAAGTGAGGATTAAGGATTGAGGGTTGGGTATAGAGGGTCGAGAGCCGCCTCAGCGGTAGCTAGGCGATCCACGATCCTCTATCTTCGATCCTCTGCCTTCGATCCTCTATCCTCGTCCGTGCGCTTGCGTGTGGGCGTGGCCTTCGGTTGAGCCGTCTCTTCGTTCAATAATCCGAGGCCCTTCGCTTTCACCAGCAGATTACCTGCGATTGGCGCCGAGGTGCGCGCGCCATAGCCTCCGCCTTCGACAATGACGGCCCATGCGATTTTCGGGTTCTCGACCGGCGCGAAGCCGATGAACCAGGAATCGATCCGGTGTTTCTCTTCCATCTTGATCCTGGTTCGCCCGCGCGAATCGACGTAAGTGACGGGTTTGCCTGTCTTCGGGTCGATCATCGGGACCTCGCGCTGGGCGGTCCCGGTCTTTCCTCCCGCCGTCAAGCCGGCGTCGCGGACCAGCTTTCCGAACGCTCCGGCGGCGGTTCCGCGCTGCACTACCGAAGTCATCAAGGTACGCATCTTCGCGGCGGTCTCTGGCGACATCGCCTGGCTGAGCGCGGCGGGCTGGCGCCCCATTTCGATCGTGGGGCGTATCACTTCTCCGCGCGCATTGGCGACTGCCGCCGCGGTCATCGCCATCTGGATCGGGGTCAATTGCACGTAACCCTGCCCGATCGATTCGAGCGCGAGGTCGTATTTCGTGATCTTGCGCCCCGCGACGAAGGTCGAGATGAGCGGCGCGAATACGTCTGAGAGGACTTTGTTGCCGGTGTTCCAGAGGTTGTGAAACGGGCCCACGCCGATTGACTCGGCGCCTGTGTCATAAACGTGGAGGCCGAAGCGGGAGGCGGCTTCGCCCATCCGCTGGCGTTCGACCTCGACGCCGAGTTGCGCGAAATACTGATTGCAGGAGCGCGTGTAGGCTTCGAGCAGATTGAGTGAGCCGTGCGCTTCGCCTTCGTCGTCGCGGATCGGGCGGGTCGAGCCGGGCGGCGTCCAGCCTTCGCCGCGGCAGGTGAAGATTTTGTCGTCCAGCCTCGATTCGATAGCGGCCGCGGCGGTTACTGTTTTGAGCGTCGAGCCTGGCAGGTAATATTCATCGAGCGCGCGGTTGAGCAGGGGTTTGCGTCCGGCGTCGTTCCAGATCTTCTGCCAATTCACGTCGTTGTCGACGTCGCCCGGATCGAAGCTCGGCGCGCTGGCCATCGCCAGAATCTCGCCGGTCTGCGGGTTGAGCATGACGATCGCGCCTCGTTTGTCTTGCAACTGTTCCGCCGCCGCCTTCTGCAAATCATAATCAATCGTCAAAACCATGTCCTGTCCGACCGGCGGTCGCGTGGTCTCGACCCCGAAGTCGGTGATCTTCTGCCACCAACTCTTTTCGGGTTGCGACGGACGGGCGGCGACGGCGGCCCTTTCGAGCAACGCATCGCCGCGCACGAGCGTGCCGTATCCTACTATGTGCGCGGCCTCCGACCCCAACGGGTAATCGCGTCTGATCCGGCCGTCGAGGTAGCGATATTTCGCCAGCGCCCGCCGCGGGTCGTGATGGCGGTCGAAAATCCATCCGCGCAGCGCGGTCTCGGCCTCGCGGCGATTGCGCTGGTCGTGTTTGTTCTTCAAGGCCGCGAAGGCCATGCTCTCGCCGAGCGGCCCCGTCGCGAACAATCCCCAGTAAGCGTGAAAGCCGAGCGCCGCCACCACCAGCAGCGCGAACGCCCAGCGCACGTAGCGCAGACGGCGGCTGGTCAGTCGCGGCCCGAAATCTTCGGGCATTTTGGTCTCGGCCTGATCGGGGGCCGCGCGCGAGCGATAACGCCACGTCGAAATGAACAACGCGAGGATCAATCCCGACATGCCGATCAAAAGAACGATTGTCGCTATGAATGGAAAGCTCATAATCCAGAGGGAGGGAGTGGGGAATGGGGAGTAGGGATAAAGTTCTACTTCCTACCCCCACTCCCCATTCCCCGCTCCCTCGCATCAATCAATCCGTAATTTTCAAAGTAGCTTCGACGTCGCC
>Ga0126377_10003791_pt1 | contig 10820 bp, 8 predicted proteins | sample PanSoiMetPlot_22_FD_92647 | JGI IMG/M metagenome (GOLD analysis project Ga0126377, IMG submission 92647) | Tropical forest soil microbial communities from Panama - MetaG Plot_22 | ecosystem: Environmental > Terrestrial > Soil > Tropical forest > Bulk soil | place: Panama | collected 2016-02-17
CAAGCTGATCGACGCCAAGGACATCGCGGATCTCAAGGCCAAGATTCTCGCCTCGCGACTTTCCATCCCCGAGCTGATCGGGGCCGCTTGGGCCTCGGCGGCAAGCTTCCGCGGCTCCGACAAGCGCGGCGGAGCGAACGGGGCGCGCCTCCGTCTCAGCCCCCAGAAAGATTGGGAAGTCAACCAGCCTGCTCAATTGGCAACGGTGCTCGAAACGCTCGAAGGTATTCGGAAGGCGTTCAACAGCGCGGCCAGTGGCGGCAAGAAAGTGTCGCTCGCCGATCTGATCGTCCTCGGCGGCTCGACCGCTATCGAGCAGGCCGCGAAAAAGGGCGGGCACGACGTGACGGTTCCCTTCGCGCCGGGCCGCACCGACGCCTCGCAAAAGCAAACCGATGTGGAATCCTTTGCCTATCTCGAACCGTGCGCGGACGGGTTCCGCAACTACCTCAAGTCTCAGTACAGCGTATCGGCGGAGGAGCTGCTGATCGATAAGGCGCAACTTCTGACGCTGACCGCGCCGGAGATGACGGTTCTCGTCGGCGGCCTGCGCGTCTTGGGGGCGAACCACGGCAAGTCACAGCACGGCGTCTTTACGATTCGTCCCGAGACGCTGACCAACGACTTCTTCGTGAACCTCTTGGACATAAGCACTGAGTGGAAAGCGACCTCAGATGAAAATGTGTTCGAGGGACACGACCGCAAGAGCGGAAAACTGACGTGGACCGGCACCCGTGTCGACCTGGTCTTTGGCTCGAACTCCGAGCTGCGCGCCGTTGCCGAAGTCTACGGGGCCAACGACGCGCAAGCGAAGTTCGTGGCCGACTTCGTGGCGGCGTGGACCAAGGTGATGAACGCTGATCGCTTCGACCTCGCCTGATCTCGGCCGAGAGGTTTTCGAAGCCTGTTAAGGCCAAGCCGCTCTAGCCGTGCGGCTTGGTCGGGAGGATGCGCTAGACGGCGTCAAAAGTCTGCTGCGACTTCCACGACCCGACGGGCAAAGCCTGCCGGCAAAAATCGCCGAGCATCCCATCAAGATTTTCGCGCAGCTACGGTTTGCTGTAGGAGTCCGTCATGCCCTCGTCAGCACATCGCATCGTCGAAGCCGATATTCTCTCGCCGGAGATTTACGCGCGCGAACGCGAAGCGCGGCGGCGCGCTCTCATTCCCGTCAAGCGAAACCGGCGCGTGGAAGTCGGGCCCTACGCGACGTTCTACTTCGAGAATTACGACACGATGCTCGCCCAGGTGCACGAGATGCTGCACATCGAAAAGGGCGGCGACGAACAGCTCGCGGACGAGCTCGATGCCTACAATCCGCTGATCCCGCAGGGCTCGGAACTGATCGCCACCTTGATGCTGGAAATCGATGAGCCGGCGCGCCGCGTCGCCACTCTGCTGAAGCTCGCCGGCATCGAAGAGAGCGTCTATATGTCCGTCGGGCCGTACCACATCGAAGCTGAGCCGGCTGACTATGAAGATCGCACTACCGAAGACGGCAAGACGTCATCTGTGCATTGGGTGCGGTTTTCGTTCACACGTGAGCAGATCGCCGCGTTCAAGGATCCCGCGCAGCCCGTCGTGCTCGGCTTGACGCATGAGAACTACGGTCACATGGCCGTGGTGTCGCCCGCGGTGCGCGCCGAGCTGGCCAAGGATTTCGACTAGCAGGGCTACAGCTTCATCTTGCCCTTGCAGATCTCGTCGTAAAGCGCCGGCGTGAGACGCACATATTGCCCCGTTGCGCTGTCGCGCACATAAAGGGGATCGCTGATTGTCTCCGGATCAAAGCCCTCTTTTTGCAGCTCGATCTTGCGTTGTTTGAATGTGCTGGTGGCTGCGATTTCATGCTGAAAACGCAAGAGTATCGGCCGTGCATAGAAGGGAAGATTTTTCTCCAAATACACCGCCAAGGCATCAAGGTTGAAGCCCGGGCCGATCACCAGCGACGCCATACCGGCCTTGCCCTCGCCGCCCGGCACCTCGACACCGTAGACGTTCGCCTCGTTCACGCCCGGGAATACGGACAGAGTCTCCGCGACTTCCGAAGTGGCGACGTTCTCGCCTTTCCAGCGGAAGGTGTCCCCGGTGCGGTCGACGAAATAGAAATAGCCCTGCTTGTCACGCCGCATCAAATCGCCGGTGCGGAACCAGGCGTCGCCCTTTTCGAAAGCGTTGCGCAGAATTTTCTTCTCGGTGTCTTCGCTTTTGGTGTAGCCGTCGAAGCGAAAGCGCGGATCGTTGGGATCGATTTTGCCGACCGCTTCGCCGACTTCGCCGTCGGCAGTTTCCGAACAGAAACCGTCGGATCCGCGGATTGGCATGCCTTTGTCGATGTCGTAACGGACAAGGCGGATTTTCTGAATCTTCCGCATGTACCAAGGCACGCGGCCGATCGCCCCGACTTTGCCGTCGTAGTTGATCATGCCGACATTGCCCTCGGTCGCGCCGTAGAACTCCATGATGTGCGGAATATGAAAACGCATCTGGAATTTGGGCCAGATCTCCGGCCGCAAGCCATTGCCGATGGCGATGCGCAGCGCATGGTCGCGTTCATGCGGGTGGGGCGGCGTGTTCAAAAGATAGCGGCAGAGCTCGCCGATATATTGAAACAGCGTCGGTTTGTAGCGGTAGCAATCGTCCCAGAACTCGGTCGCCGAGAATTTGCTGCGCACGACCAACGAGCCTCCGCCAAGCAGGGGCGGTCCCAGCGCGCAAAGGCCGCCGGCCGAATGGTAGAGCGGCAGCACGTCATACATCCGATCGTCTGCCTTCCCGTTCACCGCACCCTGGAACGACATCATGATGTGCAACAGCCGCATGTGGCTGATATTGGCGGCCTTGGGGAGTCCGGTCGTACCCGAGGTGTAGATGTAGAGCGCCTTGTCGCGGCAATGGATGTCGTCGCGGGACATATGCCCGAGCATCGCGCCCGACTGCGCAATCAGCGCCGCGTCGAGATCTTCGCAGCCTTCGTGTGGTCCGCCCGTGGCCCACAATTTCGGCACTGTCTCCACACCGGGAATCGCGGTCGCGTAGTTGTCGAGCATCTCTTCGCCGAGGATGAGATGTTTGGCGCGCGCGATGTTGATCGAATGACTGAGCGCTGGCCCCGTTAGATGGGTGTTGATGAGGGCAGCGATGCAGCCGTTCTTGATCAATCCGAGCCACGCCATCAGGTACTCGGGCCGGTTCTCCATCAACAGGGTGACCACATCGCCTTTGCGCAGACCCAAAGCGTAGGCCCAGCGCGCATAGCGATTGGCGCCAGCATCGAGCTCGGCGTAGCTGACCGAGCGGTCGTCATGGAGCACTGCGGGATTCGCCGGCGTCTCACGCGCCCAGCGCTCAATCCAGTCGGCGATCGTCAGCTTCGCATCGGGATGAACGGGACGCGTGAGCGCAAGCGTCCGCCTGACGGCCGCGATGTAAACGGCTTCTCGGCTTACATCCTGGCCTAAGCCCATCGGCGAATCGCCCCCGATTCGGTAGGTTTCAGCGAGCATAGGTGGGGCACGTGTGCGGTCAACAAGCGAACCTCGGTCATGAGCGACGGTGAAATCCTCGATCTGCGCGGCTTGAAATGTCCGCTGCCGGCGCTGATCGCTCGACGTCATTTGGAGCGCAGCAAGGCCAGCGGCAAGATCATCGTGCTTTCGGACGATCCTATGGCGCCGATCGATCTCGCGCATATGTGCGCTCAGGAAGGATACGAAGTTGTTACCAGCGAGCGAAACGCCGACCAGTCTCGCCTGGTGTTGCGGCGACCGGGTTAGACGCGCTGCTATTCAAGGGATGGCTACGCCTTCGCCAAGATCGACCACACGCGGTAATTTCACCGGCCCAGCGTGCGCTCATAAATTTTGATGCCGTCGAGAGAACGTCACGGGCGGTGCGAGAATCACGCGCACGGGCATATTTGGGACTAATGCCGTTCCCGCTGCCGGTCATCTGTATCGAATACTTAACCGCGCGGCTGAGCGGGAGTTGCGGAGGCGGCGGGCGGCGGGGTTGGAGCCAAGCGGTCGAGGAGCTCGCGCGCAGAAATTGCGTTGGGATCTTGCGCTGCCTGATCGCTGCTCATCATCACGATCTCGGAATAGGCGGCGTAGCTCGTGATTGGGCGAATATCGTTGATGAAGTAGGGATAGGGGCGGATCGGATCATACGGCCAAGACGACCAATACCAGGAATGAAAGCCGAAATATGGGCCGTACGGATAGGGGCCATAAAAGTATGGATCATCGTAGGTTCGATAATATGTCCGCGCTTCCGTGTTGCGCGTATCGAAGGCAAAGTGCGTGTAGCCGGCGGCCAAAGTGACTTCCGCCGCGCGACGCAGAAGATAATTCTCGACCTCTTCGCGTCGGGTCGAACTCCTGCCGGTGAAAGTGACTCGATACCGGTTGGCCGTCAGTTGCTGGTCGGTGTAGCCGACCGAGTCGCCCGGCCCGCGCGGTTTGTAGACCGGCCCGGTCTCGCAGCCCGCCAGGCCGATAATGGCGAGCGTAAGGACCGCCGCAAGCGATCTGCCGCGGAGCCGTCCCAATGCTCGATTTTGCTGCTGTGACATAGGCTTACCTTTCTTTCGTCCCAGCCCGAGCTCTCCCAATCATACGCCCGAGCTTGCCGTGGAACATCGGGCAATATATAAATGACCGGTCAGTTACTTAAAAAGAGGCGGTCATGCCGCCAGCAAAAAAGATGGCGCTCAAGCCTGATTTCATCCGCGTGACGGCAAAAAAACAGCCCGCTGCCAAGGCGGAGCCGTCGGTGCGCTGGCGGCGGCGCAAGGACGCAAGGCCTCAGGAAATCCTCGAAGCCGCGCTCGCGGTTTTCGCCAGGAAAGGTTTTGCCGCGGCGCGAATGGAGGATATCGCCGAGCGCGCGCGCGTTTCGAAAGGAACGATCTACCTCTACTTCGACAGTAAGGAAGCCGTGTTCAAAGCTCTACTGCACGAGACCATCGCCAAGCGCTTCTCGCTGTTATCCGATCTCGCGCGCGATCATCACGGTCCGGTTGCGCCGCTGCTCGGCGAGATCCTGCGCCAGCTCGGGCAGTTCATCGCCACCAGCGATCTCGTGGTGCTGCCGAAAATGGTGATCGCGGAAGCGGGCAATTTCCCCGATCTCGCGCGCATCTATCGCGAGGAGGTGGCCGAGCGCGGGCTCAAGCTGTTCGGCGGATTGTTGCGCACCGGAATGGAGCGCGGCGAGTTCCGCAAGGTGCCGCTGCAGCACGCGGTACGGCTGTGCGTTGCGCCGCTGCTGCTCGCCGCGATCTGGCGGACGACCTTCGCGGCAATGGACGCGGAGCCTTACGACTATTTGGGACTGATCGACGCACATATTGCGACTCTGCTGCGCGGGCTTCAGCCCGGGGAGCCCGCGCGATGAAGCGGCTGCTCGCTCTTGCATCGTTGCTGTTGGTCGCGGCGTGCGACCAGCCAACGAACTCGCGTTGGCTCGGTTATGTCGAAGGCGAGACGGCGCTGATCGCGCCGCCACAGCCGGGCTGGATCACATCCATCGATGTCGTGCGCGGGGCGGAAGTGAAAGTCGGCAGCTCGTTATTCACGCTGGACGCCGTGCGCGAGCTCGCTTCCCGCGACAACGCTCAGGCGCAGATCGCAGCGGCGCAAGAACAGGGCCAGCAGGCGATGGCTCAGATCGCTCAAGCACAAGCGGAACAGGCGTCGATCGAAGCGGATATCGAGCGTGCCCAGAAGGAGCTGATGCGCCAGCAAGAGCTGGTGCGCATCGGCGCCTCACCGCGGCGCGACTTCGAGACGGCGCAAGCCGCGTACGACAGCGCGGTGGCTCGGCGCCGACAAGCCGCGGCACAGCAGACGCAAGCCGCCGCGGCGCGCCGCCAAGCCGATGCGCAGGCACGCCAAGCCGAAGCAGCCTTGATGACGGCGAATTTCAATCTCTCCGAGCGCACGGTGCACGCGTTGGTTTCGGGACAGGTCCAGGATGTCTATTTCCGACAGGGCGAATACGCCAATGCCGGCGCGCCGGTGGTTTCGATATTGCCGCCGGCCAACGTTTTCGTGCGTGTCTTCGTTCCCGAGCCAGCGGTTGGGAATCTGCGGCTCGGCACAGAGGTTCACATCGGCTGCGATGGCTGCGCGCCTGACCTCGTCGGAACCATTACGTTCGTCGCTTCGCAAGCGGAGTTCACGCCGCCGGTGATCTATAGCGTCGGCAATCGCGAGCGGCTGGTGTTCAAGGCGGAAGCGCGCGTGCCTTCAGGGTTGCCGTTACGCCCAGGGCTGCCGGTGGAAGTGTGGCCGGTGGAGCCGACGCCGGCCGCGCCGGAAAAGGCGGCGTCAAAATGAGCGCCTTGGCAATCGACGTGCACGGCTTGACCAAGCGCTTCGGCCGCAAGCTCGCGGTCGATCATATCGATATCGCGGTGCCCGAAGGCCAGGTCTGGGGCTTTCTCGGACCCAATGGCAGCGGCAAGACGACAACGATACGCATGCTGTGCGGATTGCTGAAACCCGATGAGGGCGAAGGCACTTGCCTCGGCCATCAGCTGCTACGCGAAACCGACAGCATCAAGCGCGAAGTCGGCTATATGACTCAGCGCTTTAGTTACTGGGAAGACTTGTCCATCCGCGAGAACTTGGAATTTGTCGCCCGCATTTACGAAGTGCCCGACCGCAAACGCAAAGTCGATGAAACGCTGGAACGGTTGGGATTGAATGAGCGCCAGGATCAGCTGGCAGGCGAGCTCTCCGGCGGCTGGAAGCAGAGGCTGGCGCTGGCCGCTTGCATGCTGCATTCACCGCGGCTGCTGTTACTGGATGAGCCCACGGCCGGCGTGGATCCGCAGGCACGCCGCGACTTCTGGGAGGAAATCCATCGCTTGAGCGAGAGCGGCCTTACCGTTCTCCTCAGCACGCATTACATGGACGAGGCCGAGCGTTGCGATCGCATCGTGTACATCAATCTCGGCAAGGTCATCGCCGAAGGCACGGTCAGCGACGTCATTCACCAGTCGGGGTTGATCACTTTCATCATCGAGGGACGGGACGTACGTCACCTTCTCTCACGTCTCGAAGGCAAGCCCGGCGTCGAGCACGTCGCGTTCTTTGGCGCCGTGCTGCATGTCAGCGGTCATGACCGCAGAGCCTTGGAAGCGACGCTCACGCCGCTTCGCCGCGAGGGCTACGACATCCGCGAAGCGGTGCCGAGCCTTGAGGACGTCTTCATCCATCTCCAGGCACAAGGCAGCGCCTGATGCGACGCGGATTCTCACTTGCGCGGCTGTTTGCGATCCTCATCAAGGAATTCGTCCAGATGCGCCGCGACCGGATGACGTTCGCGCTGATGATCGGCGTGCCGGTGATGCAGCTTCTTCTGTTCGGCTTCGCCATCAACAGTGATCCGCGCCGCCTGCCGACCGCGATCCACATCGCCGACGACAGCGTCTATGCGCGGTCTATCGGCGCGGCGCTGCTCAACTCCGATTATTTCGACATCGTTGCGATCGCGAAAACGCCGCAAGAAGCGGAGCGCATGCTGGATGAAGGCGATGTCGCCTTCGCCATCACGATTCCGGTGAACTTTGCGCGCGATCTTATTCGCGGACAAACGCCTGAGGTTCTCCTTCAGGCCGATGCCAGCGATCCGGCGGCTTCATCCATCGCGCTCGGAGCGGTGAGCGAGCTCTCGACGGCGGCGCTCAAGGACGATCTCGTCGGGCCACTGGCAAACCGCGCCAACAAGCCGGCCTTCTCCGTAGTGATTCAGCGGCGCTACAATCCCGAAGGCATCACGCAGTACAACATCGTGCCGGGATTGATCGCCGTCATCCTGACCATGACCATGGTCATTGTCACGGCCATGGCGATGGCGCGAGTGCACGAGAAGGAGACGAAGGTGAATCTCCTCGCCATGCCGGCGCATCCTCTCGAGGTGATGCTCGGCAAGATCTTTCCCTATGTCGTCGTCGGCTACATCCAAGCGACGCTGGTGATTTTGGGCGCGCGCTACATCTTCCACGTGCCCATGTTCGGTTCGCTTGTGCTGCTCGCGGCCGTGGCGGGCATCTTCATCGCTGCCAATCTCGCGCTCGGCTTTACCTTCTCGACCATTGCGAAGTCGCAGCTTCAGGCGATGCAGATGACGGTCTTCTTTCTGCTGCCTTCCATTCTGCTGTCGGGTTTCATGTTCCCATTCCGCGGCATGCCGCGCTGGGCGCAATATCTGGGCGAAATTCTGCCCAACACGCATTTCTTGCGGATCGTGCGGGGCATCCTGCTCAAGGGCAACGGACCGGCGGAAATCTGGCCCAATGTCTGGCCCCTGCTCATCTTTCTTTTCGGCGTAGGCCTGATCGCCATGCTGCGTTACCGGCGCACTCTGGATTGATCTCTCTGAGCGGGCAAAGTCGGTGTTTTGTAAGCGATTCCAGCGGCTTGACCGACATTGTGCGGGACTTTTGCCCGGCCTTGCTGGGGACTTGGTCGAAGCGTATTTTCCGCCCCCTTAAACCGGCCAGAAACCCTCTCGAAAGCCGGGACGTTGTAATGCAGGCCTCCCGGACATGATCCGGCAAGCAAAAGCGATGATCCGCGAGCGCATTTTCCAGTGAACGAAATGTCTCCGCGTAGTGGCGTAGCCGTCCGGGCACCCCACTCCGGGCGTGCTATCGGCATTTGGCGCAGGCGGCAGATGCTGCTGACGCTGGGTGCACTTGGCGTCGTCTATGGCGACATCGGCACGAGCCCGCTCTATGCGGTGAGGCAGTCGGTGCTCGCCACCGGCGGCGAGATGCCGATGCGCGTGGCGATATTGGGCGCGATCTCGCTGATCCTGTGGTCGCTGATCATCATCGTCACGATCAAGTACATCGTCTTCATCTTGCGCGCGGACAACAAGGGCGAAGGCGGCGTGCTCGCGCTCGCGGCATTGGCACACCGCTCACCGGGACTGCCGCGCTGGCTTAAATCGTCGATCTCGGTGCTTGCCGTGATCGGGCTCGCGCTGTTCTTCGGCGACGGCATGATCACTCCCGCGATCTCGGTGCTGTCGGCGATCGAGGGTCTGCAGGTCGAAGAGCCGGCGTTGAAGGCCGTGGTCATGCCGATCACTATTGCGATCCTGCTCGCGCTGTTCCTGATGCAGAATCGCGGCACCGGAAAGATCGGCCGGCTGTTCGGCCCGATCATGCTCTTATGGTTTCTCACCATCAGTGCGTTCGGCGTGCGCTCACTCCTCATGACGCCGGACATCCTGATTGCGCTCAATCCATGGCAAGGCATCTCCCTCTTTGTCATGGAGCCTTGGGTGGCGTTCGTCGCGCTCGGCTCCGTGGTCCTGACGGTGACCGGCGTCGAGGCGCTGTACGCCGACATGGGTCATTTCGGACGCACGGCCATACGGCTCGGCTGGCTTTACGTCACGTTCCCAGCACTCATCCTGAACTATCTCGGCCAAGGCGCGATTCTTTTGCGCGATCCCACCGCGATCGTAAATCCGTTTTACGCGTTGGCGCCTCCGGGCTTCCATTATCCCCTGGTGGCGCTTGCTACCGTGGCCGCCATTATTGCGAGCCAAGCGGTGATTTCCGGCGTGTTTTCGATCGGGCGCCAATCCGTTCAGCTCGGTCAGTTGCCGCGCATGGAGATCCGCCACACCTCGGCGACCGATTACGGCCAGATCTACATTCCACGCGCCAATACGCTGATGCTGATCGGCGTGATCACAATCGTGCTGATCTACAAGAATTCCGACGCGCTGGGCGCGGCCTACGGCATGGCGGTGACCGGCATGATGTCGATCACGACCTTCTTGGGACTGATCGTCGCGTTCAAGCAGTGGCATTGGAAGCCGTACTGGATTGCGCTCGCCTTCGGCGTCTTCGTGCTGACGGACTTGACCTTCCTCGGCGCGGTGTCCTTGAAGCTCTTCGAAGGCGCATGGCTGCCCTTGGCCATTGCCGCCACGGTGTACATCCTCATGGAGACTTGGCGCGCCGGGCGCCGCGTGCTCGTCGAGAAGACTTATGGCAGCGGTCTATCCATGGAGCTGTTCTTGGAGCGCGCCGACAAGACGCCCATTCGAGTCGCCGGCACGGCCATCTTCATCACGCCGCGATTGGACGAGGTGCCAGGCGCGCTCTTACACAATCTCAAGCACAATCAAGTTCTGCATGAGCGGGTCATTCTGTTGCGTGTGGACGTGCAGGACGTCCCGTTCGTGCCGCAGGACAAGCGCCTTACCGTCAACAAACTGGGCAAGGGCTTTCTCTCGGTCGAAGTCCATTACGGGTTCTTCCAGACGCTGGATGTGCCGCGCGCGCTGGAAGGTGCGCGCGCCTATGGTCTCGCCATCGACGTCGATACGACGACGTTCTTCATCCGCCGCGAAACACTGGTGGAAGCGCGGATGTCGGCAATGGCGAAGTGGCGCACCAAGCTGTTCATCAAGCTGTACGCTTCGGCCTTGGAGGCGGCGCAGTTCTATCGCCTGCCGGCGGGGCGCGTGGTCGAGATCGGCTCGCAGACCGAGATCTAGTCCACCGCGTAGGTCAGCGTCTTCAAATACGCCGTTTCGGGAAGCATCGGGTGGATCGGATGATCGGGCCCGGCGCCGCCTTCGCGAATGAGTCGCGCGCGACGCCCTGCCCTCGCGATGCCCGCGGCGCATTCCAGCGCAAAGCGTTCCGGCGAGATGTTGTGCGAACAGGACGCGAGCATGAGAAAGCCGTTCGACGCCACCACGCCCGCGGCGAGCCGCGCGAGCTTGCGATAGGCGCGTGCGCCGGCCTCGATGTCCTTGCGCGATGGCGCAAAGGGCGGCGGGTC
>Ga0126377_10003792_pt1 | contig 10819 bp, 3 predicted proteins | sample PanSoiMetPlot_22_FD_92647 | JGI IMG/M metagenome (GOLD analysis project Ga0126377, IMG submission 92647) | Tropical forest soil microbial communities from Panama - MetaG Plot_22 | ecosystem: Environmental > Terrestrial > Soil > Tropical forest > Bulk soil | place: Panama | collected 2016-02-17
TACTATGTATCGGTCTGGAAACAGATAATAGTAGAGCAAATGTTAGAGACAGCCAGTAAAGATAATAAGTGGCTGATCTTGACAGACGAGATTGGAATAGGCACGCAACTGGCAGAGGAACTAGAGAGCCGTGGAAAAGTGGTTACTGTTGTAAGCAGAGGGGAGTATTTACAAAAGGAGGGGGAACATGCATACAAGATCAACTGGCGTCAAAGAGGCGATTATGAGGCGCTAATAGCCATTTTGAAAGCAAACGGAGAATGGGGCAACAAGGTTATCCATTTGTGGAGTATAGATTGTCAGCAAAGTGATGTAGCAACTGATCCTGATAAATCCCGGTTGGGTGCGACGGACAGTTTGATCCATCTGTCGTGGGCAATCGGCAATGAGGATCACACAACTCCGGTTAATCTCTGGGTCGTGACAGATAGCGTTTTTGATGTGACTGGGCACGAACAGATCGATCCTTTCAATACGTTAGTGCTCGCCCCTTGTAAAATCATCCCACGGGAATATTCGAATATAAGCTGTTATCACATTGACGTGATGAGGACTGGAGCGATGAACTGGCAACATGTGAGATTGGTCGAAGACCTATTGGCAGAAATCTCGAGGGAAAAACCTGATTCTTGTGTCGCGTATCGCGGTGGCAGCAGATGGATGCAAAGCTTTCAAAGTGTAAGATTGGCCTCGGAGATAAAAAAAGCTACGCGACTGAAGAAGAGGGGAGTGTATCTCATTGTCGGAGGACTGGGGCCAGTCGGCTTAACTATCGCGGAGCACTTAGTGAAGTCAGTACAGGCCAGGATAGCTCTGGCAGGCGGAGGGCAATTGCCTCCTAGAGAAACGTGGAGGCAGTACTTATCATACAGTAATCACAACGAAGTAAGCTCGAAAATACGCAGGCTGCTGGCACTAGAAGAATTAGGCGCCGAGACGCTGACTTTTAACGGAGATTTTATAGATGAAGAGTCTATGCAAAATTTGCTGGCAACTAGCTATGAGCGATTTGGCGAGGTTGACGGCCTGATTTATACCGCTGAGTTTGATAGAAGAAAGATTCAGAACGCTATACAGAAGTGGGATCAGCCAGATTGGGAGATGTATTTAAAGCCTAGATTGCGTGAGCTACGGGCGCTGGAAAGCGCAGTGCTAGGCAGAGAGCTAAATTTTTGTTTATTGTTATCCTCGCTATCATCGATGCTGGGTCAAGTCGGTTTGCTGGCAGACTCCTTGATCAATCTATTGACTGAAGCCCTAGTCCGAAAGAACAGCAGGATTAGCTCCACGGTATGGTTGAATGTGAACATCGACCATTGTCCTTCGTTTGATGAGAATCGATCAGACCCGCTGATCGAAGGAAGTGTGCCGGAATTTACCGTTACACAAGAAGAGTTTATTGAAGCTTTCGATCGTGTGCTGGGCATGAGTACAGTCAAACAAGTTGCCATTTCGCCGATAGATCTTTCGGCGAGGATCAAACGATCAAGCACAGCTCTTTCTGATGAGAAAGGTGAACATGGAAAGAGAACGTCTTTGGCATCGTTTCATGTTAGGCCAGATTTAAAGCATACCTATGTCACTCCTGGTTCTGAGTTGGAACGAAGATTGGCTCTAACATGGCAGGAGCTACTTGGGATCGAGCAGGTGGGCATCAACGACAGCTTCCTCGAGATGGGGGGCCATTCGTTGCTCGCCATGCGCCTGCTCTCGCGTTTGCGGGACGAATACAAAGTGGAGGTCCCTCTGCGCACCTTTTTTGAAAGGCCAACCATACGCGGGCTGGCAGAGGCGATTGAAGAAGCACAGGAAGCTGGCCATGAAATTATTGAACCAGATATCGCACTGGTTGCTCGACAGACGCGTCAGATTAAGCGGTCATCGAATGGGGGGCTTCAGTGAGGACTCATACCGGCGTTATTGAAAAACTTTCCGACGTGAGTCAAACAGATGTGGACCTCACAGAGCAAGTATATGTTTTACCTATCTCTTTTCCTCAGCAACGATTGTGGTTTCTGGACCGATTAATTCCGAATAATCCGGCATTTAACAAGTCCTTCGCAGTTCGGCTCAAGGGTACGCTTAACCTTCATGCGCTGATGCAAAGCCTGAATGAAATCGCGCGGCGTCATGAGACACTACGAACAACTTTTGACACGATTGATGGGAAACTTGTTCAGATAATTTTACCAACCTTGACTTTGAGGGTTCCAATCGTCGATCTCTGTCGGCTTACCGGCGCTGAGCCGTCGGCAGAAACCGAGAGGCTGACAACGGAAGAGGCGAGGAAGCCATTCGATTTGATTCGTGGCCCGATAGTGCGAAGCCTCTTGTTGCGTCTGGCGGAGGACGAACATATCATCATCCTATCTACTCACCACATCGCATCGGATGGTTGGTCACAAGGAGTGCTCAGGCGAGAAATGGTTCTCCTTTACGACACGTTCTCAATGGGAAATCCTTCTATACTACCCGATCTGCCTATTCAGTATGGGGATTTTGCACAATGGCAACGAGACAGCCTTCAAAATAAGGGGCATGATCGCCTGCTCGCTCATTGGGAGCAGAAACTCGCTGGTGCGCCCGCCTTAATACGCTTGCCGGTAGATCGGCCTCGCAGACATGTCCAATCATTTGAAGGCGCCCGACAATGGCTGACAATCCCCAGGCATCTGACAGATTCGCTCAACGCTTTGAGCCAACGGGAGGGCGTCACGCTTTTTATGACGCTCTTGGCAGCATTTAAAACTCTTCTTTACCGTTACACCGGTCAGACGGATTTGGTTTTAGGGTCCCCAATCGCCAATCGTAATCGAGTTGAGCTCGAATCGCTCATAGGATTCTTTGTTAACATGCTTCCTTTGCGGACGGATGTTTCAGGTAACCCTACATTTTTAGAGTTACTCGGACGTGTACGTGAAGTTAATCTTGAAGCCTATGCACACCGGGATCTGCCTTTTGAGAGATTGGTCGCGGTCCTTGCACCCCAGCGCAATCTGAGCTGTACGCCACTTTTCCAGGTGGTATTCGCACTCTGGAATGATCACGTCCCTGAAGTTAAGATTTCCGGATTGACCCTCAGTCATGTCGACGTTTTCAATGGAACATCTCTGTTCGACATGACACTATTCTTTTCCAGCAAAAACCGAGAATTGGTAGGAACATTGGAGTATAATACGGATCTCTTTAATACTGATACTATCAAAGCATTTCTCACACATTACGAAACTATATTGAATTGCGTTCTGCGGCAACCAGAGATTCGATTACTGGGCATCCCTCTGGAACGTGAAGAGCCTCCCGTTACCACTCCTTACGCAGAGATCATCTACGAGCGTGATCAGTTTGCCTTCTAATGCCAAAGTTGGCCAATCTAAGGAGTTAAGATGCTCGGCCTATACCGGCTGTCTACCAGATAGATTAATAAAGGAGAATCGAAATGAATGGCAATCAGTTTGTGCCCTTATTGGGAAAGTCAGTCAGTAGCAAGCGCGAGACGAGGCGAAAAATATTGCTGCTATTGCCAAACTATTTTACGCCATGGACTCCTCCTCTAGGTATATCAATACTGAAATCATTTATGGAAAGCCGGGGCCATAGCGTGAAGTGTTTTGACTTTAATTCCGTCCCCCAATTATGGGGTATGCATCACAGATACTTCGCTGCTCTACAATCGTTAGAAACGGTCTCAATCAACGATGGGTATTCAAAGTTGTGGAATATCTTGAATGCGCATATGCTTGCGCACTTGAACGGAGCAGACTCAGCGACTTGCACAAAGATGCTCGAAACAATTATTCCATTTTACGGAATCAAGATCGACCGAGACGTTATCAAGCACCTTATCCCTTTGGTAAGGAATTATTTCAAAGACCTCGAAAGGGTGATGACTGAGCGGTTCGATTTCTCGAAATTTGCGATAGTCGGGACGAGTAGCTATACGACATCGCTTGCATCATCTTTGTTTATCCTGAGATGGATAAAAGAGAGACACTCACAAATTACTACAGTGATGGGGGGGGGGGTCTTTGCCAATGATTTGGCTCTCGGCTCTGAGAATCTCGATATACTCATCAGGGATTATCTCTATGTTGATCATGTTATTATTGGGGAGGGAGAGATACTCTTGGATGAGCTTGCTCGTGGCACCTTCGCTCATAAACGCATCGTTTCTCTGGCTGATATTGGTGGGAGAAGCCTTGAAATGAATCAAGTGCTCGCCCCAGATTTTTCTGATTATGATCTGGAGCCCTATTACCATCTGAGTATAGAGGGAGCGCGAAGCTGCCCTTTTCAGTGCAAGTTTTGCTCGGAAACGGTTCAATGGGGAGATTATCGCAAGAAGCCAATTGATCTTTTCGTACATCAGACTATCTCGTTGGCTGAGAGATTCAAGAACAACTCATTCTTCATGGGAGATTCTTTGATGAATCCATACATCATGAATTTTTCAGATGAGCTTGTTAAAAGGAAAGCCGACATTCTCTACGATGGGTATCTCCGAGCCGATAAACCCGTCATTGATCGCGAGAGAGTAAAGAAGTGGGCGCGGTCAGGCTGCTTCCGCGTTAGACTTGGGATAGAGAGCGCATCCAGACGGATACTTGGTCTAATGGACAAGTTCACTACCCCTGAGACAATCTCTGAGGTATTGAAATCGCTTTCCAGTGCTGGAATTCGCACGACTACTTATTGGATATGCGGATTTCCTGGAGAAACAGAAGACGATTTTCAGGAGACTCTCGAATTCATTCATCAACATTCGCGATATATTTACGAACTGGAGCCTCACCCGCATGAGTACTTCCCCTATGGCCAAGTTCAATCGAGAGAGTATGAATGTTATTCCCTGTATCCAGATGAGATAACAGAGATTATCAAATTCAAAGTGTGGGAAATATCAAACTCTAATCCTTCGCGGGAAGCGAAATATGATCGGCTGAGGCGACTTTCCAAAGTTGCATCTGATCTAGGCCTAGTAAATATCTATACAATGGAAGACCGCTATAAGGCGGAGGAGAGATGGCATAGTCTGAGCGCTCTGGCAAGGGAGATATATAAAGGAAGTCAACTGCGCAGGAAAGAATCATGCTTGTCGGAGAGCACCGTAGACAAAATTTCTCGCATGGAAGACTCCTGTGCGGTCGGAGAAACTGCCTCCGACAATGTCGTTGCGTGTTATTATACGTTAGTTAAGAAGAGGCTGGCCGAAACCACTTTGTCGATTTGTATAAATCAGCTTCTTCGGTACAACGATGTTATGTGGATGCGCATTCATAATAATCAGCTAGCTTCCGTGAATCTTAATGGAGTGGATTACGCATCCAGAATTTTATCAGTCTACACCCTTCGAGAAGAGCAGACGCTAGAATCCGCCGCTCGGGAAATCACTGCAGCATTTTCGCTCCAGGCACGTCCGGAGCCGGGGGAATCATTAAGAATCGCTCTCATCTACCGAGGAAACGAATCGCATGTCCTTTTGTATACACATCAGGACATTAGCGACGGAAAAGGACTCACGCTACTAATGGAGGATTTATACCGAATCTATGAGCAGATTTCCAATGATCGGGATATATCATTGCTCCCTGTCGAAACGACATATATAGATATGATGAACGAGTTATCACTCGCAGGCAATTCAATAGCGAACCCCGCCACTCACCGACTTTCGCATATGTTTGCGAAGAAAATTACAGGTTCCCTAAGCAGAAGTAATTGCCCGGTCGGCTCGAAGATAACTCCGATTCGAGACGGTTTAGTCAAAAGGCTCTCTTCTTCTGCGCTACGAGACTGTGGGTTAGAACCTGTGGAACTATTGACCAGCGCTGTGCTCAGAAGCTTGAACTCGGCCCCGAATGCAAACCGTTTGGTTATCAATGTGAGGTTGGACTATAGGTATATCGACCAGAGCCTTAAGCGAACAGTTGGACCGTTGACCCGTACAATCAGACTAGGATCGGGGTTTTTCCTGGACCAAGCTCTTCTCTCTGACGTGGCACGGATGCGCCAGATGATATTGGTGGCTCTTGAGGCCGAAGCTAGCTATGAAGAATCCAGTAATAAGATTGGCGATGAGCAGCGGGAACAGCAGATACTACTGAACTATGAATACTTTGCGGATCCTCCCTGGCTTGGAGGAGATTCTTGGGTTCCAAAAGGGTTTCTGGTCGATTTTCATAGTTCGCCGGGCGAGTATGCCCTTGAGGTTACACCTCTTCGAACAGGCGAGGAAATTGCCTTATTGCTGAAGTATAAAGATGAATCAGACATTGCGCAAACCGTCGAGGTCGTTAGCGCTAATGTGAATGAGAAATTGAACTCGCTTCTCTATCACGGTGAGCAATACTTAGCGGCCAAGAAGTTCTGGCTTGAAGAGTTCGCTGGTTACGTAGTACGACCAGACATTGAAGTACAATCAGGCGAGAGAAAAAGTCATCGAAACCTGTCCTCAGTGATTTGTGAGTTTGAGAGAGCGTCGCTCAAGAAGTTGCAGTCCGAGTGTCACACAGACCTGTCTGTTATCTTTTTAGCAGCCTATGCTACTTTATTGTCACAGCTCGATGGAAGAGAAGATATCATTCTAAGCCTGATTGTTAATCTTGGAACAGCTGTGGAGCCATTCCCGATCAGGCTATATCCTGTAGCTGATCTAAGCTTCAAGCAATTCACGCAAGAAGTGGAGCAAAAGGTTTCGCAAGTGCGTGAACTCTACGCCTTTTCTCCAGAAGTTTTGAAGAAAGAGACATTCAGTGCGGAAAACAAAAACTCGTGGCCCCGCCCCCGCTATGGTTATATTTATGAAATACGAGGGTCGGGCGTAACTGAGAATGCTTTGCACGATAATCTCCAGCCTGATTTATCGATAAACTGCGGAATGGATTTAATCTCAGAGGTAGTAGAATACCGCGAGGAGGTACAGGTACAGCTTGTATATGAAACAGGCAGGCTAGACGATCAATTCGTAAATAAGCTGACTTGTCATCTTAAGGCTATCATCGAACATGCTATCACTAATGTGGAAACCGGTCTCGGAGACATAGTTACAGACAGCAATCCAAAGAGGTCCGATGTGACCGACACCTTGGCCAAAGATGCTTTCACTTTTTCTTAGTCGGATCGCCTGCAAAATTGAAATACTTAAAACCTGGTTCCAGAGCACTGAATACTACAGCCAATATTAAACTGAAGGTGAACGGGAGAGATTCGCCGAAAAATACAAAACGACAAATAGCACAAGACAAAGAATACATTTTGCGTCTTCTGTAAAATTGTGAATTTTGTATGGGATCAGTCTGCCATAGATACTTATTCGCTCAAACGAAAATCGATATTACTTACCATCTCGCAGTTCTCCATGAGGGAGTAGAACATGAGCGCTATTAAATCAGATGTAATCTTCTTTAATAAAATACTGAAAGAAGAGAGGGATTACTGGCTGAATAAATTAAGCAAGGATGAAGATGCTTCCAATTTTATATTAGACTATAGGCGGTCGGGCCAGGATTCAAAAGAGACAAATGCTGTCGCTTTTGAATTGAATGAGAAGGTATATAAGAAGCTATGCAAAGTGGCGTCCCAGTCTTCATTCTTGATTTATACGGTCCTTCTTTCAACATTAAAACTTTGTCTCCATACGTATACAGGCAAAAATCGGATAATTGTTGGCAGCCCGCCAATCAAAGAACGTAGCGAGGGCAACGACCGAGCTAATATGCTTGCCATTGTTGACGAACTGAATGAACAGATGCCATTCCATCAACTTTTACTTAGTGTGCGCGAGAGCCTGTTGGAAGCGTACAAGAGGCAAAGATATCCGCTAGGTCGTCTTCTCATGGACCTGGAGGTAAGTGGGGCTGAAAACAAGTGTCCTCTGTTTGATGTGGCAATGTCTTTCGCCGATATTCATGACCAGATGATCGACGCTAGTAACGATATTACAATCACCTTCAGCAAAGAAGAAGAAAGACTGACAGGTCGTGTAAATTACAATACGAATCTGTTCAGAAAAGAGACTATTGAGTATTTTCGATCACATTTCGAGCACCTGTTGAGCCAAGCTGTCACAGAGACAAGTAAGCGAATTTGTGAATTCGAAGTATTGACAGATAAAGAGAGGCAGAAGCTGCTTTGCGAGTGGAATGGGTCCGACGGCGAGGATGGGAGAGATTGTTGTATCCACGAGATGTTTGAAAGACAGGCCGAGAACGGGCAGGATGTAATTGCGATAGTTTTTGAAGAATGCCAGATAACCTATAGGCAGTTGAACATTCAAGTGAACAAACTTGCTCGGCACCTGCAAACTGTGGACGGGAGCCCCGAGATGCGTGTAGGCGTTTTCCTGAACCGCTCGCCCGAGATGATAGTGGCAATATTGGCTGTTCTTAAATCCGGAGGAGCTTACGTACCGTTTGATCCATCCTACCCCAGAGAAAAGCTTGCATTCATGTTAGAAGACGCTCGGATCAGAGTGTTAATTACAGAGCGAAGTCTGATCGGAGGCCTCCCAGCCCATCTAGCGCATGTGGTTTTGATTGATGAGCAGGAAGAGTATATTGCAGGCGAAGTCAGCGAGAATCTTCCGCGATCTATCGACTCGGATAACTTAGCCTACGTAATTTATACCTCTGGCTCTTCGGGAAAGCCCAAGGGCGTTATGATTCACCATCGGGCACTCGCGGATCGTGTTGAAATGTTGATCCAAGCGTATGAGTTACATTCGCATTGTCGCCTGCTTCAGTTCGTTTCACTGAGCTTTGATGCTTCGGCAGAAGAAGTATTCCCGACGCTCGCCAGTGGCGCTACCTTGGTTATCTGCCGGAACCCAACAGAAATACCTGTAACCAGATTCCTCGAAGAGTGTGAACGTCTGCAAATAACTGCTCTCCATATCCCTCCCGCTTATTGGTATCAATTCATAGATCAATTGTCACCGCCCAAACAGTATCTACCGCAATCAGTAAGTATATTCATAACAGGCGGCGAAAGCCCATCAGTCGAGAAACTGGTGAGCTTGATGCGCCTGAGAAAGCACGATCACAGGCTCATCCTAGCTTATGGTCCGACTGAGACCACAATTACCTCGGCCATCCATCAATTACCTAGCAATCCGGAAAAGGTTTCCTGCTTATCGAGAATTCCAATCGGTCGCCCAATAGAAAACACACAGATATATGTGCTTGACGAAAGGATTAAGCCATCCCCAATCGGAGTCTCCGGTGAATTACATATTGCCGGGATAAGCCTGGCCAGAGGTTACCTGAACTTGGCAAATATGACCGCGGAGAAGTTTTTGCCGGATCCATTCACGACTCGGCCAGGAAGGAGGCTATACAGGACAGGAGATTGGGCGAGATGGACTTCAGAAGGAAACCTTGAATTCTTGGGACGAACAGATGACCAGATAAAGTTAAGAGGATTTCGAATAGAGTTGGGCGAGATCGAAACTGTACTCGCGGAGCACCCAAATGTGAAACAATCAGTATTAATTGTAAGAGAGGGCCAACCTGGAGAGACGTCTCTTATCGCATATGTCACAGGGCAACAGCAGGACCTGAACGTGGACTCTCTCAGGAGCTATTTAAGTGAAAGACTCCCTAATTATATGGTACCCAACGTATTTATGATAATAGAAGCATTTCCCATAAATGCCAACGGCAAAATTGATCGCAAGGCCTTACCAGCGCCTCGGCAGGGATATCGCGGTTCCGAGCAGCCATTTGTGGCATCACGAAGCGCTGTCGAAATGACAATTACCGGTATCTGGTCGGAAATAATTGGTATAGAGACAGTTGGCGTATTTGACAACTTCTTTGCTTTGGGAGGGCATTCGCTTTTGGCAACACGGGTGCTTACACGCATACGCGAAGCGTTTGGAGTAGATATTCCCCTTCACACATTATTCAAGGCTCCGACCGTGGCAAATCTGGCCATGGCTGTAGAAGAAGAGCAGAGACGACAAGGGCAAGAGAAGAGCTTCGACCAGATTCTCCACGAGATAGAACACCTTTCTCCAGATGATGTACAGCACTCTTTATCCCGCGAGATGCAATGGTATCAAGATGGAGTGGCTTAAATGAGCAATTACTCTGAGCGTATCGCGGCGCTTTCTCCATCGCAGCGCACGCTTCTTGAATTGCGTGTGAAACGACAGGGGGCGAATTCTCGATTAATCCCACAAGCAAGAGACGGCAGTCCTGCGCCGCTCTCCTTGGCGCAAGAGCGGTTGTGGTTCTTTCACCGGTTACTTCCAGAAAATCCTTTGTACAACTGCCCGACTGCGCTGCGCTTGTCAGGAAATCTAGATGTGATCGCGCTGGAGTGGTGCATAGCTGAGATCGTGCGACGGCACGAAATACTCCGGGCCTGTTATCCATTAATTGATGGACGGCCTATGCAGGTGGTTAAGCCCCCATACCCGCTGGAATTGCCCGTGATTGACCTAGGTGATTTAGACAAGGCCGTACGCGAAAAGAAAATTAAGGAATTGGCAATTGCTGGTGCCTGCGCGCACTTTGATATCGAGCAGCGATATCCTCTCAAGGCCTCGCTACTGCGAGTGTGCGATCGAGAACATGTATTGTTCTTTTCGGTGCATCACATAGCCTGTGATGGGTGGTCGGTAGGCGTGCTAGTTCATGAAATGGTCAGGCTATACGAGGCGTTCTCAGCCGGGAAACCTTCTTCACTTCCCGAACTGATGATCCAGTATGCCGACTTTGCAATCTGGCAACGGCAGTGGTTCCAGGGCGAGATTCTCGATAAGCAGCTTTCTTACTGGAAGCAACAACTCAGCGGCAGCCCTCCTCTGCTACAGCTA
>Ga0126377_10003793_pt1 | contig 10817 bp, 6 predicted proteins | sample PanSoiMetPlot_22_FD_92647 | JGI IMG/M metagenome (GOLD analysis project Ga0126377, IMG submission 92647) | Tropical forest soil microbial communities from Panama - MetaG Plot_22 | ecosystem: Environmental > Terrestrial > Soil > Tropical forest > Bulk soil | place: Panama | collected 2016-02-17
CGGCTACGCGCACCCGAACCTTCCGGGCACCCCGGCCGCCGTGCACTACCCGCCGCTGTATCCGCTGCTGCTGTCGCCGCTGTTCGGTCTCTGGTCGGTTGGGACGGCGGCGCTCATCGGCAAGCTGTTCAACGTGCTGTGCGCCGCGGCGTCGGCAGGCCTCATCGTGTGGCATGCGATGCGGACCAGTCTCGTCGGGGGACCGCCCTGGCTCACGGGATCGGTCGTCGCCGCCGCTGGTCTCTCGATTCCCTGTCTCACCGTGCTCACTGTCCTGCTCTCCGAGCCACTCTTCACGCTTCTCGTAGTGGTGGCAATCATCTTTGCCGATCGCCCGACACCGGGTCGATTCTCGCCGGACGCCGCGGCGCTGTGCGCCGGACTCGCGGCGGCCCTCGCCTTCCTCGCTCGTTCCCTCGGCGTCGCGGTGGGCGCGGGTGTCGTCATCTGGATCTACGTCACCCAGGTGCACCGCGCGCAGGAAGGGCGCGCCGCCGGCTGGCGGCGGGTGGCGCTCGCCGCCGCTCCATCACTCGTGGCCGTCCTCACCTGGGGTGCGTGGGTCGCGGTCAACGAGCGCGGCATCGACCCCATCATGGCATCGGATTACGGATCGTACTTCGAGCTGGTGCGGGGAGCGACCCTCGGGTTCATTGGCACGCGGGCGGTGGACCTGGCGCGCCCGCTGGGTGTGCTGACCCTGAGCTGGACTCTGACGGGGCCCGCCTACTATGCCTGCGGCATCGCCGCGCTCGGCGTGGGTCTGTACGGCCTCGTCGAGTTTGCCCGCCGCTCGGCGATCGGTATCGCCCTCATCATTTATCTCGCGATGCTCGCCTGCTGGCCCGTACCTCCCGACCGTTTTCTCTGGGCGGTGCTCCCCTGGTTGGCGCTGGCGTGGGCAGCCGGCGCCGTGGCGCTGTGGCGTCACAAGCGCCTGCGCCTTCCGGTCGCCGCGCTGGCGGCGATTCTCACCGCCGGTTACGCGCGCTACGAGATCCGCGGATTCGCCAACGAGTGGTGGGACCTCGCTTCCGCGCGGATGTCCGAGACCATGGGGGACATGCTCCCCGCGCTTGATTCGCTGCCCCCGAATGCGATCGTCGCGACGGACCACGATCCGCTTGTCTGGCTCTACACGCGCCATCCCGCTGTGCCGTTCTACGTCTACCGCCTGCGCGGCAACACGGTGCTCGAGCCGCCGCCAGCGGTACACCTCGCGTACCTCGAGCGCCTGGGCGTGACCCACCTGCTGGTCGCTGCCGGAGACGAAGGCGCGCTCACAGAGCTGCAACGCCTGCTGACCGACTATCCGGCCAGGTTTGCTTTGCTGCGCCGTTGGGCGGACGGGGGGGCGCTGTTCGGTGTGCGAGGGGCGGAGTGAGCCCCAGGCGCGTCTACCTCCTCGTCGCGGCATGCGCAGTCGTCGTCTACATCGGGGCACTCTGGAATACGTATGCCGGGGACGACCTCGAGATGGTCGTGCACAACGACCTCGTGCACTCGTGGAGCGGCGTGTGGCGCACCTTCACCCTCCCGTACTGGCAAGGAGAGCAAGGGGAGTCGCTCTACCGGCCGCTCACCGTCGCGAGCTACGTGCTCGACTGGCATTTGGGCGACGCGGTCTGGTTCCACGCCGTCAACCTCGCCTGGCATGCCGCGGTCTCCGTCCTGGTCGCCGTGTTGCTGTACCAGTGGGCAGGGTTCGGGGCTGCGCTGGTCAGCGGGGTCCTGTTCGCCGTTCACCCGGTGCACGTCGAAGCCGTGGCCGGCGTGGTGGGGCGTGCCGAGCTGATGGCAGCGGCGTTCGCGCTGCTCGCCGTGTACGCGGCGGTGGAGCGGGACAGCATCGCCTGGAGCACGGTCTGGTGGATCCTTGGGGTGCTGTGTAAGGAGAACGCGATCGTCGCCCCCGCCATCATCGGTGCGGCATGGGCACTCGGACTCAAACGGCCTCCTCGGCGGCGCATGGCCTGGTTCGCCGCCTCGTGGGTGGTCGCGGGAATGGCATACGCGTGGGTCCGATGGAATATCCTGCACACCTACCCGCCGTACGTCGCGCCGGTGTTCTTCGGTCAACCGCCGTCCACCATCCGGCTCACTGCGATTGCGGCGCTCAGGGACATCACGCGCCTCCTCGTATTCCCGCTCAAACTGCGCATCGACTATTCGCCGCTCGAGCGGACCGCGGTCACGAGTATCGGCGACGGGCGTCTCATCGCCGGCGTGGTATCACTCGCCGCCTGGGGACTATGGTTCGCGCTCGCGCGCCAGCGGCGCCGGCCCCTCGAGGCGCTCGGGATCGCCTGGATCGCGATCGCCTTCACCCCCGTCGCGAATGTCCTCTTCCCAACCGGCGTACTCCTCGCCGAACGGACGCTGTACCTCCCCTCGATTGGACTCGCCGTGGCGGCGGGAGCGCTCGCGGCAAAACTCCGCGGACAACGGTTAGCGCTCGTCGTCGCCGCCGTTGCCCTGTTGGGCGGCGTGCGCACGGTCCTGCGAGTCCCGGTGTGGCGGGACGAGTACACCTATATCAGCAGCGTGGTCATTGATTCGCCGCGGTCCTACGTCGGCTACATGCTCTCCGCGTCCATCCTCCTGCTCGACCGGAAGGACGAGCAGGCATTGGACGCGGCGCAGACAGCGATACGGATCGTCCCATCTGACGCGCGATCGTATGTGATTGCGGGCCATGCCGCCCTGAAGCTGGGCAGAGACTCCTTGGCGAACGACCTGCTGAATCGGGCGGATCGCGCGTGCGAAGCCTGTCTGAGCTACTACCTCGTCGAAGCCGACCTCGCGCGCAGCCTGAACGACGATGCGGTGGCGGATGCTCTGCTTGCCCACGCGCACCGAGCGCGCCAGCGGTGAGCAGGCGGGTCTACCTAGCCGTCGCCGGCTGCGCCGTGCTCGTACACATCGGCTCACTGTGGAATGGCTACGCAGGCGACGACAACCACGTGGTGCTCTTCAACACACTCGTTCATTCGTGGAGCGGGCTGTGGCGGGCCTTTGTCAGCCCCTACTGGCAGCTGCAGGAGGGTGCCCAGCTCTACCGGCCGCTCACCGTTGCCACGTTCGTGCTGGACTGGCACCTCGACGGACCAGCGCTGTTCCACGCGGTCAACCTCGCATGGCATGCCGGGGTCTCCGTGCTTCTCGCCGTGCTGCTCAATCGCTGGTGTGGCACGGCGGCCGCGCTCGTCGGCGGTGTCCTGTTCGCCGTTCATCCCGTGCATGTCGAAGCCGTAGCGGGCGTCGTGGGACGTGCGGACCTCATGGCAACCGCGTTCACCCTGCTCGCCGTGTACGCCGCGGTGGTGCGGCGCAGCATTGCCTGGAGCTCCGCGTGCTGGGCCCTGGGTCTCCTCAGCAAGGAGAGCGCGGTGGTGGCGCCGGCGCTCATCGTTGCCGCGTGGGCATTCGGGCTGGGTACGCCAGCGCGAGGCCGGGCCGCCGCATTCGTCGCGTCCTGGGGCGTGGCTGGGCTCGGCTACGCCCTGCTGCGGCACTACGTACTGCATGCGTCTCCGGTCTTTATCGCGCCGGTGTTCGTCGGCCAGTCGTTCCTCACAGTCAGGCTCACCGCTCTCGCCGCCCTCAGCGACGTGGCGCGTTTACTCCTCCTGCCGCTCAAGCTGCGCGTGGACTACTCCCCGAACGAGCGGACCGCGGTGACAAGCGTGCTGGATGGGCGCCTCCTCGCGGGTCTCATGGCGCTGGCCGCGTGGGGCGCCTGGCTGATCCTGGCGCGCCGGCGCGGCCGGCCGGTCGAGGCAATGGGCATGGTCTGGCTCGCGCTGGCGTTCGCCCCGGTCGCCAATCTGCTGTTTCCCATCGGGGTGTTACTCGCTGAGCGGACGCTGTACCTCCCTTCGGTCGGGCTGGCGGTGTCTGCCGGGGCGCTGGCCGCCGACCTGCGGGGCCAGTCGCTGGCCCTCGTGGTCGCGGTCATCGCGGTGTTGGGGGGCGTGCGGAGCGCACTGCGGGTCCCGGTCTGGCGAGACCAGGACGCGTACATCCATAGTATCGTCATAGACTCGCCCCGGTCCTTCGTCGGCTTCCTGCATTCTGCCTCGGTGCTGCTCATCAACCACCAGGAGGAGTACGCCCTGCGCGCGGCCGAGATCGCAGGGCAAATCGTTCCCTGGGATCCGCGACCGTTCATCGTGGGCGCTCATGCGGCGTTCAAGCTCGGCAAACCCGCGCTCGCGGACGAGCTGCTCGACCGGGCCGGTGGCGCCTGTAGCACGTGCCTTCGCCACTACAGCGATGAGGCCTACCTCGCGCGTCGTCTCGGTGACAACGCCGTCGCAGATTCGATCATGGCGTTTGCGGAGCGGACGCACCAGCGGTGAGAACCAGGCACATCTACTTCACCGTCGCAGCGTGCGCGGTGGTCGTGTACCTCGGCGCCCTCTGGAATCTGTACGCGCAGGACGATATCGAGCGCATCGCCACCAGCCCGCTCGTGCATTCGTGGAGCGGGTTGTGGCAGTCCTTCATTACCCCGTACTGGCAACGCGAAGAGGGATCTCAGCTCTACCGGCCCCTCACCGTCGCGACGTTCGTGCTCGACTGGCACCTCGACGGCCCGGCGCTGTTTCACGCGGTCAATGTGGTGTGGCACGCCGGCGTGTCCGTCCTCCTCGCGGTGTTGCTCAATAGCTGGTGCGGTGCCGCCGCCGCGCTCGTTGGCGGAGTCCTGTTCGCCGTCCACCCGGTACACGTCGAGGCGGTCGCGAACGTTGTGGGACGCGCGGATCTCATGGCGGCCGCGTTCAGCCTGCTTGCCGTGTTCGCGGCGGTCGAGCGGGGGAGCGTCGCCTGGAGCACTGTCTGCTGGCTCCTCGGACTCCTCAGCAAGGAGAGCGCCGTCGTAGCGCCCGCGCTCATCGTCGCCGCGTGGGCATTCGGGTTCGGAAGGCCGGCGCGCGGCCGGGTTGCGGCATTCGCGGTGGCGTGGGGCGCGGCCGGGCTTGGCTACGCGCTCATCAGGAACCATGTGCTGGGGGCGTATCCGGTGTTCGTCGCGCCGCTGTTCTTCAACCAGTCACCCGTCGCCATCCGACTGACCGGAGTCGCGGGCCTCACCGATGTCACCCGCTTGCTGCTCTTCCCGCTCAAACTGCGTGCCGACTACTCGCCGGAGGAGCGGACCCTGGTGACGAGCATGCTCGATGGCCGTGTACTGGCCGGACTCGCAGCGCTCGTGGCGTGGGGCGCCTGGTACTACTGGGCACGCCGCCGCGCTCGACCAGTCGAGACGTTGGGGCTGGTGTGGATCGCGCTCGCATTCCTGCCTGTCGCGAACCTGCTGTTTCCGATCGGCGTGGTGATCGCGGAGCGCACGCTGTACCTGCCTTCGATCGGACTTGCGGTGGCCGTGGGGGCTCTGGCCGCGGACTTGAAGGGCCGCCAGCTCGCCCTCGTTGCCGCGGGGCTCGCGATCCTGGGCGGCGTGCGGAGCGCCTTGCGGGTCCCGGTGTGGCACGATCGCTACTCGGTGATTCGGAGCATCGTGAGGGACTCGCCGAAGTCCTATGTCGGGTTCGTCCTCGCCGCACCGCGCCTCATCATTGATGGCCAGGTGGAGCAGGCGCTCCAGGCGGCCCAGATCGCCGGCCGGATCGCGCCCTGGGATGCGCGATCCTTTATCGTTGGCGCGCATGCGGCGTACAAGCTGGGCAAGCCTGACGTGGCTGCCGAGCTGCTCGAGCAGGCCCATCGCGCATGCAGCGGGTGCCTCAACATCTACCGCACCCAGGCCAATCTCGCGCGCACCCTGGGCGACAGCGCCATTGCCGAGTCACTGATGGCGTCCGCCGAGCGCGGGTCTCACCATGGACCGTGACACGCGTCGCATGTATGCGGCGGTTGCCGCGTGCGCCATCGTCGTCTACGTCGGCGCGCTGTGGAACACCTACGCCGGGGATGACATCGAGCTCGTTCTCTACAACGAACTCGTACATGCGTGGAGCGGGCTCTGGACTGCATTCCTCCGGCCGTACTGGAGCTGGGCACAAGGCGGCCAGCTCTACCGGCCCCTCCCGGTCGCGAGCTTTGTGCTCGACTGGCACGTGGATGGCCCGGTCGTCTTCCATGCGGTGAACCTGGCGTGGCACGCCGGCGTCTCCCTGCTCGTGGCAGTGTTGCTCAACCGCTGGTGCGGGGCGGCCGCGGCTCTCGTCGGCGGGGTCGTGTTCGCGGTGCACCCGGTGCATGTCGAAGCCGTGGCGGCGGTGTCGGGTCGCCCGGAGCTGATGGCGGCGGCGTTCACCCTGCTCGCCGTGTACGCGGCGGTCGAGCGCCAGAGTCCGGCGTGGAGCACGTTGTGCTGGGCATTGGGGCTCCTGAGCAAGGAAAACGCCGTTGTGGCTCCGGCACTCATCGCTGCGGCGTGGGCATTCGGGTTCGGACGGCCGCCCCGAGATCGGATCGTTGCGTTCGCCGTGGCGTGGGGCGTGGTGGGCGTCGGGTATGTTCTGCTCCGGAACCACGTCCTTCACGAGTATCCGCTCTTCGTGGCACCGGTGTTCGTCGGTCAATCCCCGGTGACGATCAGGCTCACCGCCATCGCCTCGTTACGCGACGTCACGCGCCTCCTGCTTTTCCCAGTCACGCTGCGCGCCGACTATTCACCGGGGGAGCGGACAGCGGTCACGAGTGTGCTCGATGCACGGCTCCTCGCAGGCGTCGTATCGCTCGCCGCATGGGTGTTGTGGTTTGTACTGGCGCGCCGGAGGGGACGGCCCGTCGAGGCCATGGGACTTACGTGGTTGGCGCTCGCATTCGCGCCCGTCGCCAATCTCATTTTTCCAATCGGCGTGCTCATCGCCGAGCGGACCCTGTATCTCCCATCTGCCGGCCTCGCGGTGGCGGTGGGATCTCTGGCCGCGAACCTGCGGGGGCGACAGCTCGCGCTCGTCGTCGCCGTCATCGCGGTGCTGGGCGGAGTGCGGACAGCGCTGCGCGTCCCTGTGTGGCGGGACCAGAACACCATGTTCCAGAGCATCACGCGAGATTCGCCGCATTCCTTCGTGTCCTTCCTCGAGTCCGTGCCATTCCTGCTCCTCAACGGGCAGAACGACAAGGCTCTGGAAGCGGCGCAGATCGCGATTCGCATGTTCCCCTATGAACCGCGGTCCTTCATTGTGGGCGGGCACGCGGCATTCAAGGTGGGAAAGCCCGGCCTCGCTGCCGAGCTCCTGGCGCGGGGCGACAGTGTGTGCAATACATGCTTCGACTACTATCGGATCGAAGCCGACCTCGCCCGCCAGCTCGGAGACAGCGCCATCGCCGACTCACTCCTCGCGCACGCGAAGCAGGTTTACCAGCGGTGACCCGTGAATCCAGGCGCCTCTACGGCACCGTCGCGGCATGCGCCGTCGTCTTCTACCTCGGCGCCCTCGGGAATCGCTGGGCGCTCGACGATCTCCGCATCATCCTCGGAAACCCACTCGTTCACTCCTCCACCGGATGGTGGAGGGCGTTCGGCAGCTCGTACTGGCCTCCCGAAGTCGGCGCCTATCTGTATCGCCCGCTGACGATTGCGACGTACGCCCTCGATTGGCATTTGGACGGGCCCGCGTTGTTTCACGCGGTCAACGTCGTATGGCATGCCCTTGCCTCAGTGCTCGTTGCGGTGCTCGCGCGCCGCTGGATCAATACCGCGGCCGCACTCGTGGCCGGCGTCTTGTTCGCCGTGCACCCGGTGCACGTGGAAGCCGTGGCACAGGTCGTCGGCCGCGCCGAGCTGATGGCGACGGTGTTCACGCTGCTCGCGGTCTACGCAGCGCTCGAGCGCCAGAGCATTGGCTGGAGCACCGCGTGCTGGATCCTGGGGCTGCTATGCAAGGAAAGCGCGGTCGTCGCGCCAGGTCTCATCGCGTTGGCATGGGGGCTGGGCATCGGCCGCCCCGCCAGGGGCCGGATGATAGGCTTGTGCGTGAGCTGGTTGGTGGCCGGGGCGTCGTATGCCTTCCTGCGGCACGTCGTGCTTGGCCAGTACCCCCCCGTGTACATCCTCGCCCCCCAGTTCATCGGGCAGCACGCGACCCCCGCCCGTATCACCGCCGTGGCGGCCTGGTCCGACATCTTTCGATTGCTGCTCTTCCCACTCAAGCTCCGGGCGGACTACTCGCCGAACGAGCGGACCATCGTCAGCAGTCCGTTCGACCCGCGCTTTGTGATCGGACTGCTCTGCGGCCTGGCGTGGATCGCGCTCGCGATCCTCGTGTGGAGGCGCGGCCGGAAGGTCGAGACGCTCGGCTTGGCCTGGGTGCCCCTCGCGTACGCGCCCGTGTCGAACCTGCTGTTTCCCGTGGGGATCCTGATCGCCGAGCGAACCCTGTATCTGCCGTCCGTCGGGCTTGCCCTCGCGGTGGGTGGCTTGGCGCGCAACCTGCGCGGTGGCGCGCTCGTGGGGCTCGTCGCGGCGCTCGCTGTGTTGGGAGGAGTGCACACCGCGCGGCGGGTGCCGGTGTGGCGTACCAATGTCAGCGCCACACTCAGCATCCTGGAGGATTCGCCCCGCTCCTACGTCGGGCCCATGATCATGGCGTCCGTGTATTTGGAGCAGCACGGTGCGGAGAAGATTCGCCGGGGCGACGCGATCGGCGCCGATACATTCGCGATCAAGGCGCTTCAGGCTGCGCGCGTCTCCATTGATACCTTCCCGCTCGAGGCACGACCGTACATGATCGGCGCTCATGCGGCGCTCATCCTCGGGCAGTACGCGCTCGCGGACTCCTTCTTTCAACGGGTCAACCGCTTCTGCGATCCCTGCAGAAGTCTCTATGAAACCGAGGCGACCATCGCCCGGCGCTTCGGCGACCCCGCCGTCGCCGACACCCTCCTCGCCAATGCCCGACGACTCACTCGCCCCTAGGCGGGTCCCCCCCGCGGCGCGGCTCTATCTCGCGATCGCCGCGAGCGCCCTCGTGGTGTATCTCGGCGCGCTCAAGAACCGCTGGGCCTGGGACGACATCCCGATCATCGTCTACAACCCACTGCTCTTGTCGCCCAAAGCGCTCTGGCAGGCGTTCCTCGTTCCCTACACGCCGTTGCAGTTCGGGGGCGGTCTCTACCGCCCGCTCACGATCGCGACCTACGCGCTGGACCTCCGCCTCAGCGCGGGAGCGCCGGCCTGGTTTCATGCGATCAACCTGCTCTGGAACGCGGGGGCGAGCGTGGCAGTGGCGATGCTCGCGCGTCGCCTAAGCGGCGATCGGGCGGCGCTCGTCGCAGGGCTGCTTTTCGCCGTCCATCCGGTTCACGTCGAGGCGGTGGCGAATGTGGTAGGGCGGGCGGAGCTCATGGCGGCACTGTTCGCGTTGCTCGCCGTGTATGCGGCCCTGGTGGCCGACCAACCGTGGTGGAGCCTGGCGGCGCTCATCGGTGGGTTGCTCAGCAAGGAGAATGCGGCCGTCGTGCCCGGGCTCGTGGTTTGGGGCTGGGTGGTCGGGCTCGGCCAGCCTACCCGCAAGCGTGTCATGCAATACGGTGCGAGTTGGCTCGGGCTCGCCTTGGTGTACGGCGTGGTGCGGTGGTCCGTCCTGCACCCGCACGCGGACGTTCACAACATCGCGCCGGTGTTTGTGGGAGCGGATCCCTTCGAGACGCGCTTCACTGCGATCGCGGCATTCGCGGACATGGCGCGACTGCTCGTTTTCCCGGCAACGCTGCGGGTGGATTACTCGCCGGCCGAGCGCACGCTCGTCACGTCACCGTTCGACCCGCGCTTCGCGGCGGGGCTTGGCTGCGTCGCCGTGTGGGCGGGGCTCATCGTCCTCGCATGGCGTCGTGGTCGGAAGGTGGAGGCTTGGGGGCTGGGCTGGATCGGGATCGCGCTCTCGCCGGTTGCGAACCTGCTCTTTCCCGTGGGGGTGCTCGTCGCGGAGCGGACGTTATACCTCCCCTCGGCGGGGCTCGCGCTCGCGCTCGGCGCCTGGTTGCCGGGCGTAGCGCCGCGGGGCTGGCCTGTCATTGTGGGCGTGCTGGCCGTCGCGGCGGGCGCACGCACCGTGGACCGCGTGCCGGTGTGGCGCAACGAGATGCGAGTCATTCAAAGCGAGTTCGAGGACTCGCCCCGCTCGTTCGACGGGCCCGCGCGCATGGTGCGCGTGTACCTGAACGGGCATCAACCCGCGAAGGCGCTCGACGCATTTCGGACGGCGGAGCGCATCTACGACAAGATGCCCTGGATGTACATCGCCGGGGCGGACGCGGCGCTCGCGCTCCATCAGACTACCACCGCCGACTCGCTGCTCGAGCGGCTCGATCAGCTGTGCCGAGGGTGTGAGTTCTACTATCGCGTCGAGGCTGGCGCAGCACTCACACGGGGCGATACGGCGACCGCGGATTCCCTCGTGGCTCGAGCGAACAAAATCATGCGGCCCAAAGGTTTGTGACGTACGCCGCTCTCGCGTCCGGCACGATCACTCGCAACATGCACGATTTTTGCACTTTAAAACACCGTGACACAAATCGTGCTGCGCATTGTGGCGTAACGTGTTAGCCCACTGCGACCTACTCGGCATATGCCTTGCCCAACCCACCACTCGCTGATCAGCAGGCAAACGTCACCGGCTTCTCGCGAGGGGGTACGGATGAATCGCAAGGGTTTCACACTGATTGAGCTTCTGATCGTGGTCGTGATCATCGGCATTCTGGCCGCGATTGCGATCCCGAAGTTCGCGAACACGAAGGAAAAGGCTTACATCGCGTCGATGAAGTCTGACCTGCGTAACCTGGTCACCGCCGAAGAGGCGTACTTCGCCGACTCGATCAAGTACAGCTCGAACGTCGCGTGC
>Ga0126377_10003794_pt1 | contig 10817 bp, 8 predicted proteins | sample PanSoiMetPlot_22_FD_92647 | JGI IMG/M metagenome (GOLD analysis project Ga0126377, IMG submission 92647) | Tropical forest soil microbial communities from Panama - MetaG Plot_22 | ecosystem: Environmental > Terrestrial > Soil > Tropical forest > Bulk soil | place: Panama | collected 2016-02-17
GCGCTCGATGGACAAGCACCGCCGCCAGGCAATGTCCGCGGGCGTCAATGCCTATCTCAACAAGCCCTATTCCGACCACGAATTGCTGCAACACGTCGCCGAAGCCGTTACCGGGCGCGCCGCCAGGCGCGCGGCCGCCGGCTGAAGCACAAAGGTAAATGCCATGAGCACCAAGACCCGCGTCCTCAATGTTCGAGTCGTCGGCTTCTCCGCCCCGGAGCGCCAGATGCTCAACTCGATCTTCCTGCTGTCGGTCGCACCGGCACGGCAGATCGGTTACAAGCTCTGGAACCCGGAGGCCGGTGTCGCGCCGGACATGTACCTGCTCGACGGCGACAGCGACAGCGCAGTCGCCAGCTGGCAGGCCACGTTCGCGAGCACCTCGGATCGCACATTAGTGGTCGGCGCCAAGAATCTCGACCTCGGCGTGGCCTCCGCGTCGCGGCCGCTCGGCCTCAAGGTGGTCGGCGCCATGGACCGGCTGGCCATCGCGCTCAAGAATCTCCAGGAAGCCAACGCTCACGACGTCTCGGCACCGAGCGCGACGGGCAGCATGCCGACCGGCTTCGCAGACGCGGCCCCCAAGGCGGAGAGCCCGAAGCTGGACGTTCCGAAGCTGGATGTCCCCAGGCACGAGCAGACGCTGACGCGCAACACCGCCGGCATGACCTCGAAGCAGCCGGCGCTCTCGGCCAGCATGAATGCCATGGCGCCGATGTCGGCCGCGGCCACCTCGCTCGCCTCCTCCACTCTATCCAGCCACGCGATGACCGCGAGCACCGCTGCGGCCACGCATGCCGGCACCATGCCCACCGGCATGGCCTCCATGACGGCGGCGGCACCCGCGGCCACCGAACTACCCAGCATGACGTTGCAGCCCAATGTCGCGCCGCTGCTGGACAAGTCGATCAACGAGAAGCCCGTGACGGAGAAGACCGTCGATCGCATCCTGAGCGACCGTGCGGACAAGACCTCGCAGACCTCGACGGTGCTCAACCTGCAGTCGAGCGGCGTGACACCGCTTTCGCCCTCGGCACTGTCCGCCGCGGTGGCCCCCTCGGCAACGCGCACCAACCTGCGCGTGGTGCCGAATCCCGTGGCGCCGCCGCCTGCCGCCGCCAACCCGGCGCCGTCGATGACGGCTTCGCTTCCTGCGGCGGCGAAGATCGCCGACGCCCCCATGCAGGCGTCATTACCCACACTGAGCCCGAAGATTGCCGACGCGCCGATGCAGCCGCCGCCGAGCGCACCCATGGTGGCCGCGCCGCCCGTCGCGGCCGCAGCGCCGCCGCCGGCCACGATTCCGGCTCCGCCGGTGGGCCACGGCGCGCAGATGACGCGTCACGAGGAACACAACTTCCGTGTGCTGGCAGTGGACGACAGCCCGCTGATGCGCACCTTCCTCAAGAACAAGCTCGAGCCGTACGGCATCGTGCCGGAGTACGCATCCTCCGGTGAGGAAGCGCTGTTCAAGATCTCGAAGCAGCACTTCGACCTCATCTTCCTGGACGTGATGCTGCCCGGCATGGACGGCTACGACGTCTGCAAGATGATCAAGAAGAACAAGGACAACAGCCTGATGAAGGTCGTCATGCTGACCAGCAAGGACAAGACCTTCGACAAGATTCGCGGCACGATGGCCGGCTGCGACGGCTATCTCACCAAGCCGGTGGACGAGATGAAGCTGCGCGCCATCATCGAACGACACTCGGTGTCGCAGAAGTAGAGGCACACGGAAGTTCCACCCATGACCGAGCGCGTCCTGATCATGCGTCACGCCTCCGGGCTCGTGAACCGGGCGCGGCGGCTGGCCATCGAGAAGTTCCCCAACGCCAGGCTCGAGGTGCACGACCTCGCGGCCTATGGCAAGCCGCCCACGGATTTCCGCTGGGATCGCTACGCGCACATGCTGATCGACGACGAGTACCTGCGTCGCGAGGGACTGCTGTGGATCTCCGAGCTCCGTTCCCGGCCTAACTTCCCGAAGATCGTGCGCGTGCCCACCGAGGTGACGCGCCACAAGCCGCCGGCCGAGATCGAGGTGAAGGCGCCGCCGTTGCCGCCGCCGCGCAAGGCCGAGCCGAAACCCGATCATGCGGCGACCATCAAGCCCATCCGCCAGGACAGCAAGGCCGCGAGCCGGCCGGCGCCGGCACCCGACAGCCCCAGCATGATCGCGCGCGCCGACGCCAAGCGTCTCGCCGACGCCGAGGCCGTGCTCAAGTCCGCCAACATCCAGGGCTTCACCCCGGTCAAGCCGCTGGGGAGCGGCGCCACTGCCAATGTCTGCCTGTGCGAGCGCGGGCCGGAAAAGCAGAAGGTGGTGCTCAAGATCCTCAAGTCCGAGGGCAGCGGCGACTCCGACCTGCTGGCCCGGTTCGTCCAGGAATATTTCGCGGCCTCGAGCATCGACAGCCCGTACGTGGCGAAGGTGTTCGAGCATGGCTTCACCGACAGCCACGCCTACATCGTCATGGAATATTTCCCCGCGGGTGACCTGCGTGCGCGCATCGCGCGCGAGCGTCCCGGCGTGGAAGAAGCCTTCATCATCGTGGGCTCCATCCTGTCGGCGCTGACCTCGGTGCACGCGGCCGGCATCATCCACCGCGATCTGAAGCCCGCCAACGTCATGTTCCGCGAAGACGGCACCGTGGCGCTGGTGGATTTCGGCAGCGCGCGCCGCGACGCCGATCCCGTGGCCAAGACCCTGGCGGGGGTGGTCATCGGCACGCCTTACTACCTGTCGCCCGAGCAGGCGCTGGGCGGCACCGCCGACGAGCGTTCGGATCTCTACAGTGTCGGCGTGATGCTGTACGAACTGCTCTCCGGGCAGCGCATGTATGCCGCCGGCTCGCTGGTGGCGCTGTTCGAGATGCACAAGACCGCGCCGATCCCGAAGCTGCCGGAGAACCTGTCGCGGCACCAGCGTTTCCTGGAGCGGCTGGTCGCGAAAAAGCCGGACGAGCGCTATCGCAGCGCCGCCCAGGCGCTGGAAGCGTTGATGGACTATTCGATGTCCGAGGCGAAGAACCCGGTCATCGCCTAACTTCCCTGCCCGCGTCGGCGGGAGTTCCGGGTGCGTGTTGCCGTGCCGGAAGCAAGTCCGGCCAGGATGCCGCAGTTCGCGGTACCCTGGGCTTCGTGGCATTGGCGACGCAACGCCTTCAGATCACGCCGCAGCCGTTCGAGACCTGCAATGCGCTGGCTGACGGTGTCGATGTGCGAATCCAGCAGCGCGTTGACCTCATTGCAGGGTTCTTCGGGACGATCGCGCAACGTCAGCAGCCTGCGGATCTCGGCCAGCGTCAGGTCGAGCGAGCGGCATTGGCGGATGAAGATGAGCCGCTCCCGATGCGCCTCGCCGTACAGGCGGAAATTTCCGGCGGAACGCCGCGGCGCCGGCAACAGCCCTTCCCGTTCGTAGTAGCGGATGGTTTCCACCGGGGTTTCCCCCTCGCGGGCCAGCTCGCCGATCTGAAATGTGTCGTGCATCGCGAATCACCTCTTGACCCTGAAGTTACTACAGGGTGTTCAATGCAGCCACCTCCATGAGCCATTGCGAACACCACGATTGTTGTGCACCGCCCCCCGCGGGCCCTAAAAGCTCGGCCGGGTTCCGCCGGGCGCTTTGGATCGCGCTCGTCGTCAACGCGGGCATGTTCTTCGTCGAGTTCGCGTTCTCCTTCCGTTCCGAGTCCGTTTCGCTGCTGGCGGATGCGGTCGACTTCCTCGGCGATGCCGGCAACTACGCACTGTCGCTGTTCGTGCTGGGCATGGCAGTCGTGTGGCGTTCCCGCTCCGCGCTTTTGAAAGGGCTCACGATGGGCGCGTACGGCGTCTTCGTGCTCGGCCGCGCCGTCTGGGTACTGGTGGCAGGCGCGCAGCCCGACGCCATGACCATGGGTGTCATCGGCACGTTGGCGCTGGTCGCGAATGTCAGCGTTGCCATCATCCTGTATGCGTTCCGCGATGGTGACGCCAACATGCGCTCGGTGTGGCTGTGCTCGCGCAACGATGCCATCGGCAACATTGCCGTGCTGGTCGCGGCCGCGGGAGTCTGGGGCAGCAACCACGCGTGGCCGGACCTGGTGGTCGCCGTGCTCATGAGCACGCTCGGCCTGCTGGCAGCCCGCACCGTGATCCGCCAATCGCTGTCCGAACTGAAGAGTGTCGATAGGATGCCGGCGATTGGGCATACTCCGCGCGGATGATCCGGATCGGCCACAAACGACTGCTGCTGTGCCTGCTGGCGCTGATGGTCGGCGTACTGCGCACGTCCGGCGCGCATGCGCACCTGTGCGAGGACGGCCGGGAGCCACCGGCGGTCGTTCACCTGGCCGACGCGGGAAGCCATCCCTGCGAGGCAAGTAGTTCGAGCCACCATTCCGGCGACCGGGACGTGCGCGTTGCCGACGACATCCTGGTCAAAAAATCCGCGCTTGCCGATCCGCTGCTGCCGGTCGCGCAATTCGACACCCTGAAGTTCATTCCGGCGCAGGCCGGCGCGGGCGTCGCGCCCGTCGCCAGAAGCCTGCGCGTCGAATCGATCGTCTTCCTGCGTCCGCCGTTGCGCGGACCTCCCGCCTGAGTCCTTCCAAGCTCTGATCCGTTCAAGCAACGCGCGCGCAATGCGCCCGCGTATCGGAGGACTTCATGAAGATTTTGAACGCACGTGCGTGGGTCACGTGCATTGCAGCTGTGGCCGCGCTGCTTGCGGCGCCGGCATGGGCCGCCGATGCCAGCGCGCCACGCGGCCCGCTCACGCTGGCGCAGGCACTCGACGCCGCGCTCCGGAACAACCCGGCGCTCGCCGCCAGCCGCTATGAATTGACCGGGGCTCAGGCGCGCATCCTGCAGGCCGGCCAGCGTCTCAACCCCGAGCTGAGTCTCGAGCTCGAGAATTTCGGCGGCAGCGGTGATACGCAGGGCGCCGAGTCGCTCGAGACCACGCTGGCCTTCAGCCAGGTCATCGAGCTCGGCGGCAAACGTTCGCTGCGCCAGTCGCTCGCCGAGGCGGACCGCGACCTGGTGACGCTGGACCTGCGTGCACAACAGCTCGACCTGCTGGCCGACGTCACCCGCAAGTACGTCGACGTGGTCGTGGCGCAGCAGCGCGTGCAATTCGCACAGGAGAATGCGGCGCTGGCGCAGAAGACGCTCGATGCGATCGTCGCGCGCGTGAAAGCCGCACGCTCGCCGGTGGCCGAGGAGAGCCGTGCCCGCATCGCGCTGACCCGGGCCACGATCGATCAACGCCAGGCGAATCTCGCGCTCGAGACGGCGCGCAGCGCCCTCTCGCTCACCTGGGGCCGCGTCGACGCCGAATTCGATCGGGCCACCGCGGACCTGTTCGCCTTTGCGCCACTGGAATCGTATGAATCCTTCGCGGCCAGGGTCGAGCGCAGCCCCGACCTCCTCCGCTTCGCCTCGGATGCCCGGCTGCGCGACGCCGAAGTCCGGCTGGCGCAGGCGCAAGCCCGGCCGGACATCAGCCTCAGTATCGGCGTGCGCAACCTGCAGGAATCCGGCGACAACGCGCTGGTTGCCGGGTTCTCGATGCCACTGGCCGTGCGCAACCGCTACCAGGGCGCGATCCGTGAAGCTCAGGCGCGTCGCGCACAGTCGGACGCCGAACTCGCCGCCAGCCGCACGCGCATGCTGGGCACGTTGTTCGCGCTGTATCGCGAGACACTGGCCGCGCGCGAACGCGCGCAGGCCTTGCGCCAGGAAGCCCTGCCCCTGGCGCGCGATGCGCTGAACCAGACGCAGTACGGCTACGAGCGCGGACGGTTCTCCTTCCTGGAGCTTTCCACTTCCCAGCAGGAACTGCTCGCGCTCGGCGAATCGGCCATCGACGCCGCCGCCGACTATCACCGGCTGCTCGCCGAGCTCGAAAGACTCACCAGCGAGCCCCTCACTACTCCGGATCTCGAGGCCCCGTTGCCATGAACGACTCCAAACAAGATTCCTCCGGCCGCATTCGCCTGGCCCTGCTGGCCACGTTGGCCGGTGCCACGCTCGCACTCGGCGCCTGCGGCGATGGTGCCGCCAAACCGGAGGGCGCCGCCGAAACCCACGAGGGTGACGAGCACGGCGAGGCGCACGGTGAAGGTCACGTCGAGCTCACGCCGGAGCAGGTAGAGAAGGCGGATATCGGCATCGCGCAGGCGGGACCGGCGAACCTCAACGAACACCTGCCGCTCTATGGCGTCATCGCTCCCAACGCCGAACGCGTACTCGAAGTCACCGCGAGATTCCCCGGCATCATCCGCAGCGTGAAGAAGCGCGTGGGCGATTCCGTGCGGCGCGGCGAGACACTCGCGACCATCGAGAGCAACGAGAGCCTGCAGACGTATGCCGCGGTGGCGCCGCTCGACGGCGTGGTCACGCAGCGCAATGCCAACGAAGGCGCGCAGTCCGACTCGGGGCCGCTGTTCACCGTCGCTGATCTCTCGACTGTATGGGTCGAGATGTCCGTTTTCCCACGCGACATCGCCAAGGTCCGGGTCGGACAGGCGGTGCGGGTTCGCAGCGCCGACACCGGGCTTTCGGCCATGGGCAAGGTGGTCTACGTCGCACCCTTCGGTAGTTCGGCCAGCCAGACGCTGACGGCGCGCGTGCAGCTGCCGAATGCGGAGCGCAAGTGGCCACCGGGCCTGTACGTCAACGCCGACGTGGTGCTTTCAAGCACTGCCGTGCCGCTCGCCATCCGCAGCGAGGCGCTGCAAACGCTGGACGCGCGCAACGTCGTATTCGTGCGCGGCGAGCACGGCTTCGAGCCGCGCGAGGTGGAACTGGGACGCAGCGACGGCGAAGTCACCGAGGTGCTGTCCGGGATTGCGGCCGGCGACAGCTACGCCACGAAGAACAGCTTCATCCTCAAGGCCGAGATCGGCAAGGGTGAAGCGGCTCACGAAGACTGAGGCTCGCGAACATGATTGACGCAATGATTCGGATCGCAATCGCCCGGCGGTGGGTGATCCTGTTCCTCGTGCTGGTGGTGGCAACGGCCGGAGCCTGGAACTACCAGCGGCTGCCCATCGACGCCGTGCCGGACATCACGAACGTGCAGGTGCAGATCAACACGGAGGCGGAAGGATATTCGCCACTGGAAGTCGAGCAGCGCATCACTTATCCGGTCGAGACGGCCATCGCGGGCCTGCCACATCTCGCGTACACCCGCTCGATGTCGCGCTATGGACTGTCACAGGTGACGGTGGTGTTCGCCGAAGGCACGGACATCTACTTCGCGCGCAACCTCATCAACGAAAGACTGCAGCAGGTGAAGACCCAGCTGCCGCCCGGAATGGAACCCGGGATGGGGCCCATCGCCACCGGGCTCGGCGAGATCTTCCTGTACACCGTGCACGCCGACGCGAAGGCGCGCCAGCCCGACGGCAAGGTGTACGACGCCACCGCGCTGCGCACGCTGCAGGACTGGGTCATACGACCGCAGCTTCGCCAGGTGCCCGGCGTCGCCGAGGTCAACACCATCGGCGGCTTCGAGAAACAATTCCACGTCACGCCCGATCCGGCGCGGCTGCTGGCTTTTGGCCTCTCGTTCCACGACGTCGTCGAGGCGCTCGAGAAGAACAACGCCAACATCGGTGCCGGGTATATCGAGCGCAACGGAGAGCAGTTCCTGATCCGGTCGCCCGGGCAGGTCTCGGATATCGCGGCGGTGGAACGAATCATCGTGGCGCATCGCGGCAATGTACCGGTGACCATCCGAGACGTGGCGGACGTGGCCTTTGGCAAACAACTGCGTACCGGCGCCGCCACGCGCGAAGGCGAAGAGGCCGTGCTCGGTACGGCGGTCATGCTCGTGGGCGAGAACAGCCGCACGGTGTCGAAGGCCGTCGCCGCAAGACTCGCCGAGATTGACAAGGCGTTGCCAGACGGTGTCACCGCGGATCCGGTTTACAACCGCAACGAGCTGGTCGAGAAGACCATTTCCACCGTGCAGAAGAACCTGCTCGAGGGCGCCATCCTCGTAATCGTGGTGCTGCTGGTCATGCTAGGCAACGTGCGTGCCGCGCTGCTCACTGCCGCCGTCATCCCGCTGTCGATGCTGATGCTGATCACCGGCATGGTCGAAACGAAGATCAGCGCCAACCTCATGTCGCTGGGCGCGCTGGACTTCGGCCTCATCGTCGACGGCGCCGTCATCATCGTCGAGAACTGCATACAGCGGCTGGCGCACGAGCAGCATCACAAGGGACGGCTGCTGTCGACGGAGGAGCGACTGCACGCGGTCTACGCGGCTACACGAGAAGTCTTCACGCCCTCGCTGGTCAGCGTGCTGGTGGTGATCCTCGTGAACCTGCCGCTGCTGGCCTTGAGCGGCGTCGAGGGCAAGATGTTCCGCCCCATGGCGCTGGCCGTGATCGTGGCGCTGCTGTCCGCCCTCGCGCTGTCGCTGACCTTCGTGCCGGCCGCCGTGGCGCTCTTCATGAGTGGACGGATTTCCGAGGAGGACAACCTCATCGTGCGTGGCGCGAAGCGCTTCTACCAGCCGGTGCTGGCCTTCGCCATGCGCATGCGCCTGGCCATACTCGGCGGCGCGGTGGCGCTGGTGCTGGTTTGCGGATTCATCGCCTCGCGCATGGGCTCGGAGTTCATCCCGAACCTCGACGAAGGTGACATCGCCGTGCAGGCGCTGCGCATCCCGGGAACCAGCCTCAGCCAGTCGCTGGAGATGCAGTTCCAGGTGGAAAAGGCGCTGATGCAACTGCCCGAGGTGAAGACGGTGTTCTCGCGCGTCGGCACGGCCGAGGTGGCGACGGATCCCATGCCACCGAACATCTCGGATGGCCTGGTCATGATCAAGAATCACAAGGACTGGCCAGACCCGGACAAGCCCAAGGCGACGTTGCTGAAGGAAATCGAGGAGACGCTCGAGTCGATTCCCGGCAATGCCTTCGAGGTCAGCCAGCCCATCCAGCTGCGGTTCAACGAGCTCATCTCGGGCGTACGCTCGGATCTCGGCATCAAAATCTATGGTGACGATCTCGACGCACTGCTCGCCAGCGGCAACCGCATCGCGGCCGTGCTCAACACCATTCCGGGCGCCGAGGGCGTCAAGGTCGAGCAGGTGGCCGGGCTGCCGGTGCTGTCCATCGAACCCAATCGCGACGCGCTGTACCGCTACGGCCTGAATGTTTCCGACGTGCACGACGTGCTCGCGGCCGCCACGGGCGGCGAGGAAGCGGGCCAGATCTTCGAGGGCGACCAGCGCTTCAGCCTGGTGGTGCGCCTGCCGGAACGCCTGCGCTCCGACCTCGAGGCGCTGGAGCGGCTGCCGATCCCGCTGCCGGAAGCCGACGGGACGCGCGGCTACGTGCCGCTCGGTGAAATCGCCAGACTCGTTGTGGCGCCCGGCCCCAACCAGATCAGCCGTGAAAACGGCAAGCGGCGCATCGTCGTGTCGGCGAACGTGCGCGATCGCGACCTCGGCGGCTTCGTCGCCGAGGCGCGCGGGAAGATCGAGCAGCAGGTCAAACTACCCACCGCCTACTGGCTGGAATACGGCGGCACCTTCGAGCAGCTCGAATCAGCCACGCAGCGGCTGGCGGTGCTGGTGCCCATCACGCTGCTGATGATTTTCGCGCTGCTGCTCATGACCTTCGGTTCGGCCAAGGACGCGGCACTGGTGTTCAGTGGCGTGCCGCTGGCGCTCACGGGTGGCGTGATCGCGCTGTGGCTGCGCGGCATTCCACTGTCGATCACCGCCGGCGTGGGCTTCATCACGCTGTCGGGCGTGGCGGTGCTCACCGGCGTGGTCATGGTGGCCGCGTTCCGCGACCGGCTGGCTTACGGCTCGTCCATCGACGCGGCGATCCGTGAAGGTGCGTTGCTGAGACTGCGGCCCATCCTCATGGTCGCGCTGGTCGCGGCGCTGGGCTTCCTGCCGATGGCACTGAACACCGGCACCGGCGCCGAGGTGCAGAGGCCGCTGGCCACCGTGGTCATCGGCGGCATCATCTCGTCGACCGTCCTCACGCTGCTGGTGTTGCCGGGCCTGTATCGCATGGCGTACAGGCGCGAGGCCGAGTCGTCCGCCGAAGGAGATGCCATCGCGCAGTCACCCACGTGAGCGCGCGCCAGCCACCCTACTTCGAAGCGATCGCCTTTTTCCGCGCCGCCTCGAACTCGTCGCCCGGATTCCACGTGGGCATGGCATCCGCCTGCGCCACCAGCCAGCCGGCTTCGAAACCGACGGTCGCGTCCTCGATCATGCCGTCGAAGTTCCAGCTGTCGTTGAGCTGGTCGCTGGGCTGGTGATAGACGTTTTCGGTCCACTCGTCGTGCATCTTCTTGCCCCAGCCCGCCGGCTTGCCGATGTAGTCCGTGCCCTCGTCGAAGTACAACGCCGGCACGCCGATCTTGGCGAACGAGAACTGGTCGGAACGGTAGTAGTAGCCCTTGTCGGGATTCTGGTCGGGCACCAGCGTGCGCCCCTGCTGCTCGACCAGGGCTTTCGCCACCGCATCCAGCGACGACTTGCCGGCGCCGACCTGCGTGAGGTCGCGCGTGCGGCCGAGGAAATTGCCGCCGTCGTACTTGATGTTCGCGGCGATCTTCCCGGCTGCGAACGTGGGGTGCAGCGAGTAGTACTTGCTGCCTAACAACCCCTGCTCCTCGCCGGCGACGAACAGGAACAGCACCGAGCGCCGCGGCCGCTCGGGCAGCGCGGCCATGGCCCGCGCGATGGCGAGTATCTGCGCGCAGCCGGCGGCATTGTCCTCGGCGCCGTTGTAGATCCTGTCGCCGGTCTTGTCCGGCTCGCCGATGCCGAAATGGTCGTGATGCGCGGA
>Ga0126377_10003795_pt1 | contig 10815 bp, 8 predicted proteins | sample PanSoiMetPlot_22_FD_92647 | JGI IMG/M metagenome (GOLD analysis project Ga0126377, IMG submission 92647) | Tropical forest soil microbial communities from Panama - MetaG Plot_22 | ecosystem: Environmental > Terrestrial > Soil > Tropical forest > Bulk soil | place: Panama | collected 2016-02-17
CGCTGCTCCCGACCTCAGGCCTGCCCGTAACAGCCGACGAATTTATCTCCGCTGCCAAATCACCGTCCCGGGACTTTGAATTCCTCACCGGAGCAAAATCGCTGGAGGGCTTTTTGCTCCCCGATACCTATGTTTTCGCGCGCACGGCCTCTGCCGAAAAGATCCTCGATGAATTTGTGCGCAATTTCACACTACATATGACCTTCGAGTTAACCAGCGGATTCGAGAGGCAGGGCCTGACGGTATATCAGGCGGTGACGCTGGCCTCCATTGTCGAGCGCGAGGCGGTGCATGAGGAGGAAAAGCCGCTGATCGCTTCGGTGTATCTCAACCGCTTGAAATCCAGCATGAAGCTGGATGCGGACCCAACTGTGCAATACGCATTGGGGTTTGATCCCGTCGGAGAAAGCTGGTGGAAGAATCCGCTGAGTCTGGATGATCTACAATTCGATTCGCCATATAACACGTATGTCTACGCCGGGTTGCCGCCTGCGCCCATTTCGAATCCAAGCCTGGAGTCATTGCAGGCGGTCGCGTCCCCTGCAGAGTCTGGCTATTATTTCTTCCGTGCCAAATGTGATGGTTCAGGGTACCATTTGTTTGCCCGGACGTTTGAAGAGCATCTGGCGAATGCGTGCCCGTGATTTTGTTGTGACGTTGAGGTTGGAGAAAGGATATAAGATGAATAAATTTATTCGGGAATTCATGCTTGTTATATTCTTGCTTACTGCTTGTCAGTCAACCAGTACTGCTAATGTTCTTCCAACGAATATTCCGCCAACTTCGATGCTGCTCAGTCCTACTTTGTCCAAGCCGACACAGGATGTCGCTTCTAAAACTCCAGAATCAATTGTTAGCTCTTCCCCTATTGCTGTTCCGGTTGTAATACCCAACGATCAAGGTGTTATTGAACTTCCCGATTGGATCAAAGATCCTGAAAATAATCTAATCTTGTTTACTTATCACGACTCTCAAGAACGCTCATCCAAAATTGGATTTTTCAACCCAAAAGATGGAGAACAAGTCATAGTGCAGTTACCAAATGAAATTTATCAATGCTATTGGAAGGATTCGAATCATATTGTGTTTTTGCAGGGATATTGTAACGAGACCCCAGAAAACATTACCGAGTTGGATATCTCGCAAGGTACTTTAAGACCATCTAACGAGAAAGAATATCCAGAGTCAATTCAAGCTTGCTATCCTTCTCTCAATATCAACAAAAAAGAAACCATAAAGATAGATACATATTCGCCTGAACCAACGGTTGAAATTTTCGACTCTTCATCAAGCAAGTGGTTACGGCTTACTGATCCAAGTGATGACATCAGCGATATAGGATATGAGGTGTCGCCTTATCAAGATTATCTTGCAGTCGTTCAAACGAAAGGTAAATATACGTTTCCTGAATTGTGGCGGCCTTTATTTGGCACTCAAGTTTCAATCTATCATTTGCCTGACCGGAAACTCCTTGCAACTTTTCCTGAAGAACAAGAGATTTCAAATATACTTTCATTTACATCCAATGAGGATGTGATATATGTTCGCGGGGATACCCTATGTGTAATTATGATCTTATCGTTGTTCAAAAAATGTATTCATAACATCTCCAATCAATTCTCTGGTTCCACAATAATTTTAGGTGATCGTTTGAAAAATCCAAAACAGTTAAGCTTTATGTATTTTACCTTTGAGCCGCATCATGGAGGATTTTGTTTTTATGATCTTTTTTCAGGAGAAATTGATTGTCCCACCGATCACTTCGACCGTTTGAAAGACCAAGTGAGCATAAATTATGCTTTATCTCCTGACGAAAATTATCTTCTCATCGAATATGACTATAAGGGTTGTCCTGCTCCTTGGTGCGATTATGCAGGAGATCCTCAACTAGCGGTTATTAATATCAAAACCAATCAGTTTTTTGAGATCGGCTCTTCTATGGTTTTTCAAGCCCTAGATATTTTTAGATCGGGCCAACCTTGGCGGCCAATGCCATAACATAAACTGGGTTACCTGCGAAATCCATCCCACACTTCCAGCGCAGGTTTAGGAGAGCCATCTGAATTGCGAAGGCCAATGTAAGCAAACGCGCCAAGGGATAAGGCATCCTGTGGGTTGCGTCCTTCTTTTTTCATTTGTGCGGCATACGAAGCCAGGTTGAGGTCATTGAACAGCGTGTTGACCCAGAACACGAGGAGCGATCCAAGTTGAGCGTGAAGGGCGTTGAGATACGCAACCTGGTCTTCGGGTGATCCTTGCGCGAAGCCGACCGGCCGGGAGGAGCATCCGCTTTCGGCGATGGCGAGCGGCTCGTTGGTTCGGGAAAGAAGCGGGGTGTAATAGTCGATGGGGATGTCTGATCCAGACGGGAAGACAAAATAGGGGTAGGTCGAGATCGCCCAGATATCCAGGTCGGGTTCAAAAGCTTCAACTTGTTCCCAATTGGGCTGCTGGGGTTGACGGTTGCCTTCCTCTGGCTGCGGGAACATATTGTTTAGATCGTCCCATTGAAAGGTGACGAAAACCTGTGTTTCGGGCGCCTCGGCTTTGATGAGCGCGTATATTTCGTGGTAGAGGCTAACGAAGTTTTGCGTGTCCTCAGGATGTGCATCCATGTAGGTGTTGATCTCGGAGGCGAGACCCAGATAGCGCGGATGAAATGTGCGCAGGACCCATAACGCATAATTCCTGTAGGCGGCTCTCACATCGGAGTTGGCAAAACCCGCCGCCCAGCCTGTAGGCAGTCCGATGAAGTCGCGGCGATTGAGTCCGTTCAGGGCGTCGATTACGAAGATGGTTTCGAGATTGTTCTGCCGCGCGAGTTTGACCTGGTTGATCAAGTCGGTGCGCGTCTGTGATTTGCCGTCGGTGCCGTTCACGAAATCTGCCCATGCAGTATTCTGCTGGATCAGGACAAAGTCGCCATGTTGAGAAATGTCTTTATAGAGTTGAATGATACTCTCGACGGAAACTTCCGGCGGGGAGGGGAAGAATCCGTATGCAGTTTTGCCGGTATCAAAGAAGGAATTTTGCGGAGTTGGCGGGATCGATTGGGACGCGCTGTTGCAGGCCAGCGAGGCGAGCAAAAGAAGACCAAGAGCAAATGGCAGGTGACACATGAATGCCATCCTTTAGATCAGCATGACATTAGGTGATACAGAATCAGATGGCCTAAAGTTGCATATTATTTCTGCGCGGCAGGAGCAAAAGAACCAGAACCATTCCAAACCCGACGATCGCCAGCAGACTACTTTCTATGGCAACTGGTTTGAGAATCTGATTCGTGACGGCACTCACCGTCTCACTCAGGATGGGGACAAGGATCGGTGGGATAAAGTCCGCTCCCTGCCCGAGCAGGAGATGTCGCACGATCCAGCCGATGACCGGCGCACCGATCAAGGCAACGATGAGGCTGAACCCGCCAGTGATCAGAAAAGGCCAGCCCCACCACTTGAGCCAGTCTCTCAGGGTCCGCACGATGATCATCGTGAGCAGCGCGAGAAAGATCACGGGAAAGATCGGCGTGATCACCATGAAGGAACGGATACGATTTAGATTTTGCCGCGGATCTGCCGTGCCAGACATGCTGGAGATCAGTGTGATTTCATCAGGGAAGGCGGCGCTCATCGCTTGAGCTTCCACTTGAATCAAAGGGGTGATGAGACCGAGCATTTCCTGTGGTGGGTTGCATAACTGTACATTGCCCTTCGTCAGTCCCAGACCCATTTGCAGGAGCTGGTCTGGGGTACATGCAGGCTGCGCACTCAGAGTGCGTTTTGCAATCTCAAAACCCGCAGGCCCAGAAAGCGTGGCTTTGAGGGGTGACAGGGTGATCACGACCGAGTCGCTCCGGCCGTTGAGATAATCAAAGAGGGAGTCAAGCGACTTATCAGCAACGGCTTTGAGTTCCTGAGGTGGCAACAGGGCCGCAACGATCCCGGTCCAATCGTCGATAGTCAGTGCCTGTATGTATGCATCCGAACTGGCGGAGGCGGAGTAGGAGTTATACAGCACATTGCCCAAAATGGCAGGCATACGTTCGTAGAGGTTTTCCTTCTCGAACGCCTGCTTAAATGTGTTGGAATCGAAAACCTTGGCCTGAAGGTTGAAAGCGAACAACGCAGTGACGCTGCTGAACACAAAGAGGATGGCACAGGCTGCCGCGAGGATTTTACGGATGGTTTCCATGGATGGCTGTATTATTGGTTTACGATGTCAATATAATCCGCAGTGACAGCTTCACTGCTCGCCGCGCCAAGCAGATCTAGCAATTCATGCACCATGCGTGATTTGATATCCGCGTCCTTGCGGCTCCAGGTGCGGCTCTTGATCTCGAGGAAATACCCCAGGGCGGGCATTTTGACGTTATCCAGGTTGACATAGAACTCCGTATCCTTATATTTGATGAGCCAGCGCAGGCGGTCCTTTTCGATGGTCACCTCGCTCCTGGGTTTGAAATACTCGCGATAGAAACGCAGCGAATTCAGGGCAGGCGCAAGAAAGCGACTGCGTGAGAGCAGGACCTCGTGCTCGAACTGCCCCTCCCGCTTCTGGCCGATCAATGTAAGGCGCGAACGCGTCCGTGTGGGGAGACCCTTTGCATCGTCCATGAAATCGTCCTCACGGAAGCGCAGGCGGCCCTGAGACTCGTCATCGAAAAAGAAGTAGACATCTGTCTGGAGGTAGTGCCGTTCGTAGATAATATCGATATCGTTTCGCATCAGGGCTTGGATGATGGGGTCCGCTTCGGAGATCCGGACCTTGAGCTGCACCTCGAACGACTCCTCCTCGCTTGAGCCGCCCAACGCGACCAATTTGGACAGTACAGACTGTTCCCGCTCAATCAGGAACGCGTCGATCTGCCTGGCGAGATCCGCGGCGTGGGTGAGCAATTCGTCCTCGTTGACTGTGAGCAGTCTGTGATCGCGCATCACCCATTTGCCATTGATCATCACGTCGCTGACATCGGTCGATTTGCCCGCGTAGACGATCTGGGCATAGGTGTTATCAGAGACGCGGCGGAAGGAGGGCGAGTTGTGCACCGGGCTGATATCAACAAGGATCAGGTCGGCGCGGCGGCCCGGAGTCAGCGAGCCGGTCAAATGTCCAATATGAAGCGCCTGTGCGCCGAGTCGCGTCCCCATGAGCAGAGCCTGCGAGGCCGGGAGCGAGGTCGGATCGTTGGTCACTGCCTTGGCCACGAACGCGGCGAGGCGCACCTCTTCGAACATATCCAGATCGTTATTCGAGGCCGGACCATCTGTGCCGATGCCAACGTTGAGTCCCACTTCGAGCATTTTGACGACCGGGGCAAACCCCGAGGCGAGCTTGAGGTTGGAGGAGGGGTTGTGCGAAACACCCGCACCCGCATGGTGCAGCGTACGGATCTCACCTGAATCGATGTGCACACAATGCGCGGCAATCACCTTCGCTTCGAACAGTCCCTGCTTTTTCACATACGGGATGACCGGCATGCCGTTTTCCCTGCGCATGTTATCCACTTCAAACGATGTCTCAGCGAGATGAGTGTGAAGTGGAACATCAAACTCTTTCGCGAGATCAGCAGTCTCACGCAATATTTCAGCAGTGGTCGTATAAGGCGCGTGCGGTGCAATGGTCGGGATGATCAGTGGATGTCCTTTCCACTTTTGGATATAGTCGCGCGCCTTCTCCATTGCATCCTCATATGACGCTGCATCGGGTGTGGGGAACTTGAGGATGGATTGTCCGCATAACCCCCGCATACCTGCCTGCGCCGTTGCCGCAGCGACATCATCCTCGTAGAAATACATATCGTTGAATGTTGTCACACCGCTCTTGATCAGTTCCGCACAGGCAATGGATGTGCCCAGGCGAACATATTCAGGTGATGCGAATTCTCGTTCTACAGGCCACATATAGCCTTGCAGCCATACATCGAGCCGCAGATCGTCGGCAATGCCGCGCAGGAGAGTCATGGGGACATGCGTATGCGCGTTGATGAGTCCGGGCATGAGGACTTTGCCTTTGCAGTCGACCGTTTCTTTTCCAGAATATTCTTGCTTGATTTTGTCTTCGGGTCCCACCGCAACGATGCCATCGCCCGTCACAGCGACTGCGCCGGGATTGAATTGATTCATCTTATTGTCCATGGTGAGCACATGGGCGTTGATAAATAACGTATCGACCTGCTGCATGTGTTCTCCTTTCCTTCTGGCAATTGTAGCCAGTTTTATGGCTGCCAGGTTAAGAGAATTCCCAGAATATCGAGGTTCGTGGAAAAGTCAGTATCAATATGATTCGTCAGTTCCAGATCGACCGCTGCAATTCCCTGCGATGCAGCATAATCTGCAAGTGTCCCGGAATATTTGCAGCCTGTATCGATGGGTGGAAATGGATAGGGACTGACCTCTGCAATGGATTGTGCCAGGCGGATCGAATTTTCGTCCCACGGGTTGCCACCCGGGAAAATTCCCAACGCCGCGCTGTGATAACTGATCAGCACCTCAATGTTGTGACTCTTAATAAAGTTTAGCAGGGCTTGCGTTTCTGGCTCTGATCCAGCTATGCTTCCGCCAGTAGTGGGGAGGTAGTTCCAGCATCCTGACCGATCCCAATCTGCCTGCCAGTTGACCGGGAAATTACGATTTAGATCCACTCCATTGCTGTTCATACGGCCATATTTATTGTGTGCGCGGGCTTCGCCATCGGGATTGAGATCACGCAGGATGTAGAGCGTGATGTCATCTGGAATTGTATTTGGATATTTGTTGATATGGATGATCAATTGATTCGCCAGTGTCACCGTATTCCATTCGTCACCACCGTGGATACCCGCGACGATCATGCGTTCATGCTGGCCTGAACCGAATGTGTATAGATCCAGAGGCAATCCATTCACTGAATAACCGATGATCTCCGGCTTTTGCTCGTTTGCCAAATATAAAGGCGTGACTGTCGGGTCGGACGAAGTCATGGTTGCAGTCAAGTCTGGTTTAGTCGAAAGTGTTGGAACAATTATTTGAGTAGGTCGTGTGAAAACATTGGTCGGTTCGAGCGCTATCAGGCGGGGCAGGTTGTTTACCGGGAGTTCTGTGGGGCTGCCATTTTGACTTGACTCGGACAAAGCTGTAAATTTTTGAACGCTGACGGTGGAAATGACTATCGCAATGCCGAGGAGCATGCCGATGAAGAATAACCTGCTATTGTTATTTTTCAAGGGATAAAACTCAACAACGATTGCATGGCTTTCAGGTTTTTATCGAAATCCGTGTTCTTGTGATCGGTCAGTTCCATATCCACCGCCGCCCCAATGCCGTTTTCCACGGCCCAGTCGGCAAGTGTGCCGGTATAAACACAACCTGTATCCATGGGCGGGTAAGGATATTTTGTCACAAAGGCTAATTGGCTGGCGAGTCGTTTGGATGGTTTCTCCCACGGCACGCCTCCAGGGAAGACTCCCAGGGCCGCGCTGTGATAACTGATCATGGCTGTGATTTTGTGGGAGGAGATGAAGTTCATCACAGCGCGTGTCTCCGGTTCCGAGCCTCCATACGCGCCGCCTGTAGTGGGACGAAGCACCCAACAGCCGTTGCGATCCCAATCGGCAGCCCAGTTGCTGGAGGGAAAGTTGCGATTCAGATCCACGCCGTTGTTGTTGACGCGTCCATCCGCATCGTGTGAACGCGCGTCAGCATCCGGATTCATGTTGCGGATGATGTAAAGCGTGTCATCCGTTGGGATCAACTCAGGATTTGCACTGATATATTGAATCAATTGGTTGGCCAACGCCACGGTGTTGCCCTCATAACCGCCGTGGATGCCTGCCACAATCAAATATTGTCTTTCACCACTGCCAAAGGTATACATTTCAATGGGACGACCAGCAACTGAAAACCCAATGACACTGGGAATTTGTCCGTTGGTTAAAACAAACGGTGTGGAGGTTTCAAAGACCGGTGGTGTGTAAAAGGGGTTAGGGGTGAGCGTTGGCAGAAAATAACTGGTGGGTGGGATCTGCCGTATATTGCTACGTGTGGGCGTACCTGCAAAGGCTACGTTAGCGGCGGAGGCTTTTTGGTTGTTCAGATAAAACAATCCAGCGCCCAACATGCTGATCAAAACGATCCCATTCATGCCCCAGATCGCATAAACCCAGTTGTGTGATTTCGCTTTGCCCCGCCTCATGCTACTCATTCTCCATCGCCCTGCGCCTCAGCCAGTCCAGCGCCAGGTTAACTGCCCAACGCGTGACACTGCGCGGCGGCCCGCCGTATGTGATGTGATGTGTCTTTTCGCCGCGCGGGGTGATCAACGCAAAATCCGCAGAGCGCTCGGCGACATTGGCGACGATTCCCAACGCTGCATCTGCGTGGGATTCGGCGCGGGCGGCGCGCAAGGTGTCGAGGAGAGATTCAGGCGCCAGGTCCGCGATGGAGGCGGCGTGTGGGATCTTGCGTGCCAGCAGACCATCTAGTCCAGACTCGATTGCGGTCAGAGTCCACCCGCGCATTGCCACCGCGTTAAGGACTGCATCCTCCAGTTTATCCTCGTCCGCTCCGAAGACTACATCCCCGAGTCTCTGCTTTACATCCCGTTCGATGGCAGCGATCATCTCATCGGCTTCGGCTTCGCTCCTGGCTTTGGCCGCTATGCGGATATCGACCACACCGGTATGTGCGGCGAGTCCCACCGTGGGGTTGCTGAGTTTTTCAAGGTCAGCGATCTTTTCGTCGATCAGGCCTTCGCCGAGGCCTGCGCAATGCAATACACGGATCTTGATGATCTCGTTCAGGTCGAACTTTTTTTGCAGATAAGGCACGATCGACTCGTGCAAAATATATTCCATTTCATTCGGCACGCCTGGCAATGAGATCACTACACTCTCCCTCACTTCTGACCTCTCTCCCAACTGGAAAGGAAGACTACTCTCCACAATGAAACACGGTGCGGTGCCAACCGGGTTTTGGATCCCAAGCGCGCCTTTCGGGACGTAAGCCTGTTGCCTCTGATTCTCGGAAGGCTTGCGACCGTACCGTGAAATGACAGCCACGACCTGTTCCCACAAGTCTTCACGAAATTCGAGTTCAACACCCGCCGCGCGCGCCACCGCTTCGCGGGTGGGATCATCCACCGTGGGACCCAGCCCACCGGTGGTGATGACAATCTCCGCGCGCTGCATCGAATGGCGGATCGCATCTGCAATGCGTTCAACGTTGTCACCGATGGTGATGGTGCGGTACAGATCCACGCCCATGTTGCGCAGGACGTGCGCGATGTAGCGGGTGTTGGTGTCAACGATTTCGCCGAGGAGGATTTCGGTTCCGATGGTGATAATTTCTGCGGAGGGCATAATGATATCTGTTGTGGTGGGGGCGAACGGCCGTTCGCTCTTATGATAGATTTCAAAAATTCACTTCGATCCCAAGTTTCATTTCGCGCGCGTTCTTCAATGCGAGCTGCGCGGCAACAGCGTCCTGCACTGCATTGCCCACGGATTTGAAGAAAGTGATTTCATCATCCGATTGACGGCCGGGTTTTTTGCCAAGGATGATTTCGCCGAGTTCCGCATGAATGTCTGACTCTTTGATCAACCCGGCTTGTATGGCTTTGACGATATCGCCAGCTTCCTCCATCACGGTGGCATAAGAATCCACGACGATACAAGCGCGCGCAACGGTTTCGAGGGGAAGTTCCTGCATCTCAGGGGTATAAGCGCCTATGGCGGAGATGTGCGTCCCTGATTTTACATCCTTATCGTCGAAGACTGATTCCTTTGAGCCTGTAGCTGTGCAGAGGATATCCGCATTTTCGATAGCTTCGCGAGGCGTAGCTGCGACTCTTATATCTTTAGGGATGTAACCGTAGCCAGCAAGTTGTTCCGCAAAAGCCTCAGCTTTGGCTCGAGTGGGATTGTATATGAAAGCGGTTGTGATGTTTCTGGCTGTGCACGCGGCCTCGAGTTGGGTGCGCCCTTGTATGCCCGCGCCGAAGATGGCAACGACATCACAGTCTTTGCGTGCGAGCAGATCAATGGCCGCGCCACTCCCTGCGCCAGTACGGATGGCTGTCAATGTACTGCCTTCAAGCAATGCAACCACGCGGCCTGTATCTGACTCCAATACCAGAACTGCGGCCTGGATGTAGGCGAGTCCGCGCGAAGGGTTTTGATGAAAAAGCGACACCACTTTGACTGCGAGCGCTTCACTTGAAGCAGTTTTCATATAGGCAGGCATGAACAGGCTGACTGCTTCATGGTTCAAGATGGGTAAACGCGTCCGGAGTGGCACGACAGCCGTCCCGTCCGAAAGAGAGGCGAAGGCATCCTTCATGGCGGCGATGGTTTGATCCATCGGCAGGGCTTTGCGAACCTCATTTGCGTTGAGAATTAACATTCTGTGTCACCTTTGGATGTAAAAAGCGCAGAGACACGTGTGCATCTCTGCGCTTTGCCATTTATGGAATTTTCACTCCACGCCCAGATAGGTTTTTTGCACCATCGGGTTGTTTCTCAAAGCCTCAGCCGTATCGCTGAGGACGATCTGTCCGGTTTGGAGAACATATCCGCGATGTGCGATGGTGAGAGCCATGAGGGCGTTTTGTTCAACGAGCAGTATTGTCACACCTTCCTTGTTGAGTTTCTGAATAATGTCGAAGATCAATTCAACCAACAGAGGCGCGAGTCCCATGGAGGGTTCATCGAGCAGCAGGATCTTTGGATGAGCCATCATCGCGCGTCCCATGGCAAGCATTTGTTGTTCGCCGCCGGAGAGCGTTCCACCCTTCTGATTGATACGTTCCTTCAAGCGGGGAAATAAAGAGAAGACATGCTCCAAA
>Ga0126377_10003796_pt1 | contig 10815 bp, 11 predicted proteins | sample PanSoiMetPlot_22_FD_92647 | JGI IMG/M metagenome (GOLD analysis project Ga0126377, IMG submission 92647) | Tropical forest soil microbial communities from Panama - MetaG Plot_22 | ecosystem: Environmental > Terrestrial > Soil > Tropical forest > Bulk soil | place: Panama | collected 2016-02-17
GTTCCAAAGTCAAGTGCGGAGAATGCAGCTAGATTTGGACTGCCAGTTGCTGGTTGGACATGGTTCGGGGGCGTCGCCCAACCGAAAAGCCGAGGTCATTTACGTTTGACGGGACCAAATCCATTCGACCCCATTCAGATTGAGGCAGACACTCTTTCTCACCCAGATGATCTGAAGACCGCTATAGCTTGCGTGGAACTCTGCCACGAGATAGGAAACTCAGCCGCACTACGGCCATTTGTCAAGCGCGAGGTGATGCCGGGAAACTTGAGAGGTGTCGAGCTTGAAAAGTTCGTTCGCGATGCAGCCATGACCTTCTGGCACGAAACATGTACAGCGAAGATGGGCCGAGACGAAATGTCCGTGGTTGATGGAAACCTAAAAGTCTATGGAATTGAAAATCTTCGCATTGCGGATGGCTCGATCATGCCACGGGTGACAACCGGCAACACGATGGCGCCATGCGTCATCATTGGCGAGCGCGCCGCAGAGATTCTGCGGGCTGATTATAAACTGTAAAGTAATATCAAGCAACATTTAACATTTCTTGACAAAGCAAAAGATATAGCCAATAGAAAAAGCTATAGCTTGGCCGTTAGTATACTTATTTTAGTATCATCTTATCAAAATAATTTTTAGAATTTCCTATGAATATAACATAGGATGTTACTAGTCTGGAGGGATAGATAGCAAATAGTTCAACTTTAATACATCAACAATATTTGGAATGAAAAATATTGTAGTTATACCAAAATGTATGATTAACCAATACATATTTGGAATCCGTTTTGACTTAAGGCATCGCAAAAACTTTGTTGAGCGGCTTGCCAAAATAGTCTCTCAGGAGAAGTTTCAAAATCTTTAGGAAGCTTTGATTCCTTAACGATAAGCTTTCTATCTTCAGGTCTATTTTTTTTAAACCAATATTCTGCATTTAATTTTGTTTCACTTGCATCAACATTAAGATCTCCCTCATATAGAGCGTTTACTCCATTTGAAAACAGGATCTCTGCTAATATGAAATTACTTCCTCGGTTATCAAGCCTAAAAACTACTTCTTCATTTAAAGGAACATTTTTCCAATATTGCACACTGTTCAATAACTGGCTGGAATTTTTAAATAATTTATATTTGCCCTATGACCAAATTTTTAATTTTTACCAAACCCTACAATGGACATGTAAATAGCTAAACCTACATCAAATGCCATAGTGTTCTTGGATATTTTTAATTTGACTGGATTAAGAATATTTGATAAGAACTCAAATATCACAAAAGAAGTACATGCACCTGACTGCCCCGCTCTGTAATCATCTAGAAAAAGTATATTATCACTATATGCTTTTTTTGGCATCTGTTAACAAGTTAAACTGAGAAACCAAATTGTAATTAAATAATAATTAAATATTTTATTTCACATGTATTTTTGTCCTGTTGGAGGGCAGAGAAGTAAAAGAAGAAATTCAACATCGTTCTCAGCTAGCAATACTCTGGGAACCAACAGGACTTTATAATTTAAATTAATATAATAATCGCAGATGCAGGTTAATTAATATGGATGAAATAAAAAACACATCTGCTATTTTGTCCTTATCTGTACTTTCTGGATAGTACCTTAAATGCTAGAGTAGATGTCAAATGTTGGCGAATTATTTAATTAAATATAGTTATATTGATATAAATTATACTCCTATGATGTTAATAATATAATAGCAGATGGAGAGTAGAAATGCATGACTACGGAATCCCATTCTGCTATTTTGTTCATCATTTGCCCTTTTTTATCCGTAAGTGAAAGTTTTTATTGAATTATTAAGCAATGACGGAACAAAGTTAATGAAAAAAGTAGAAACGCAGCATTCAGCTCCACAATTGCTACTCATGGTAAAGTTGTTCTAGTTGTAAGTGTGGGGTACAAGAAATAGCGATATACAGTTGATAATTCTTTTTTGGTAACAACAGGTTTATTACCTTTCAATTGTCCAATTCAATTATTGTGGTGTCATTAGTCTTCCACTTACTGCTAATTTCCCACTACCGCCCAGCCGAACCTGCATGCTTTGGATAAACCAACTACGAATGTAACGAAAATATTTCCTGACAGCGCCATGTGTATTAAGCACTTTTTTCTCCATGTAGGCTAAGGCTATTCGCAACTAATTGTTTGTTTACGGTTTCTATTAATTGGGCTATTGTTATGGGCTTCTTTAAATATGAAATATTGTTACTAAATTTTAATTGTTTCTGAGTCAAGTCATAACCTGATATCAATAAAAATTTAATATCACGATCGATATCAGAGATTAGTTTTATTATTCTAAAGCCGTCCATCAACGGCATCCACCAGTCTACTGTTACTAGCGCGAAATCTGAATGACTTAAACTGATATACTCTATTGCATCTTCTGCATCATCAAAGGTAACTGTTTTGTATCCTACCATTTTCAAACCTTCGGAAAATAATTCTGCTATATCTGCCTCATCGTCTATTATTGCAATTTGGCTCCGCCGACCAGTCGTCAATCAATCGACCAATCAATTTTGAGACAACATGATTTATTTGTATTTAAGTGTAAGTCAAACATGCCGACCAGCGATATTTATATAGAATATGTATCCCTTGGTTACCGGATGATACATGAATATTTATCTAATATCATATCGCTCAAATGCGATCAAGACGGAAAAAAGAGACGGGAATAATCATTATAACCTTTCAATTACAGTAATGAATAAGACAGATCAAGTTATTCAGGTATTAATTATATCGACTAAGAAGTTCAATGTTTAAAAATATTAAAAAGAAATCCCTCAGTTTTGCGCATCGACTTACAAGGTTTCAATCATTGTCTTTATTCTGAATTTCGCGGATAAAACTATCATATGATCAGCGATATTTCAAATTTCAAATAAAATTGATAGAAATTTGAATACTAGTTTAGATTGCATTATATGTTTCATTTAGACTCGATTCAAATTTAATAGAATAATTATCACGGGTAAATGTCAGCATATATCTGGTCAATTTGGACAACTCTTAAATATTGTCCTGTGAAACAAAAATCGCAAAATCTTTGAGACAAAGAAAGATTTCCATCTGTTTTGCAATGTTCTTGATTGCCATTATGATTGGTTCGCCTATGTTGAAAAACAGTTCATATGCTCTGACATCGTCTGACGGTAAGCATCCTAATATTATAATGATTGTTGCGGATGATTTTGGATATTCTGACATAGGTGCATTTGGTAGTGAAATTTCGACACCTAACCTAGATGCATTGGCTAAACAAGGGAAAATTTTAACGAATTATCACACAATTCCTGTATGTTCTCCCGCTAGAGTTGCACTTCTTACTGGAGTGGACCATCATATAGGGGGTATAGGTACAATGTACGAATTAATTGCGGATAATCAAAAGGGAAAACCAGGATATGAAACTTACATTAACGACAGAGTAGTAACTGTTGCCGAATTATTAAAGGAAGCAGGCTATCATACTTACCTCTCTGGAAAATGGCATCTTTCAGGTGATAATGCTCAGAATGGAACTTTACCTTATGAAAGGGGTTTTGAGAAAAGCCTTACTCTTCTTGGCGGCGGAGCAAACCACTTTAATCATTTTTCAATTCCACCAATAGAGAAGATAACATTCGCAGAGAATGCTAAAATCATACCTAGACCCGGTAACAAAACACTGTACTCTAATAATCTTTACACAGACAAAATGATGGAATACATCAAAGATAATACAGATGGAAGGCCATTTTTCGCCTATTTAGCCTTCCAGGTTGCCCATTCACCATTCCAGTCACCACAGCAAGATATAACAAAATATGACAAAATTTACAGCATAGGATGGGATAAGATAACAGAACAGAGATTTGAAAAACAGAAACACCTTGGTATGTGGCCTCAAGATATGCCACTTCCAGATAGAATTCCACCAAACCAACCATGGGCAAAACTTTCACCCGAACAGCAAGCGTACGCATCAAGAATTTTAGCTATCAGAGCAGTAATGATAGAAGACATGGATAGAAATATAAAGAGGTTGATTCAGATGCTTAAGGACAGTGGACAATATGATAATACTCTAATCATATTTACGTCCGATAATGGTACGAGTGAACCCGGACCATTGATTGGTATTAAATTTACTTCAATTACTTCGGCATTAGCAATGAAAAACTTTGTCAAAGGCATTAATAACACACTATCAAATCTTGGTAACGGAACTTCCGATATTAATTATGCCGCATGGGGTGCCTATCCCTCTGCTGCTCCCTTTTCTGGATACAAGACTACAGAGTATGAAGCTGGTACAAGGGTTCCGTTTATAGTTAAATTGCCTGGAGTCTCAACTACCAGTTCAAGTTCAAATATAACTATCCCCGAAGTAGTAAAGGCATTTGCTTACGTGAATGATATTACGCCCACAATATTGGAATTTGCAGGAGTAAAACATCCTGATTCAACATACAATGGGCATCAAATTCATCCAATTATGGGTAAATCGTTAAGAACACTCTTCAATGGAACCGTCGATCGTGTTTATGGATCAAATGATATGGTATTAGATGAAATGTTTAACAACAGTGCTGTTTATATGGGCGATTGGAAAGCCATACGACATGAACCTCCAGTAGGAAATGGAAAATGGCAACTTCACAATCTTGCAGATGACCCTACTGAGATTAAAGACGTAGCAGCACAGCACCCCGATATAATGCAGAAATTGAGCGCAGGATATGACCAATATGCTAAAGATCTGGGCGTGGTGATTCCACGTGGCGAGAGTTACTATGAGACTTTAAATATAACACCACCGGTTAATCAATCACAGGTAACCATCAAATCTTCAGATATAGTACCGGCGAACTTTACACAACTTGCACTGAATTATGGAGATTGATAAAATAAATTCCTTTGGATACGCAAAGATTTCATTTATTTTCGCTGCCTTTTTGATTGGCGGAATTATTCGGCCACATTTACTGAAAAAAAATCCTTATGCTCCGACATCTAACACGACACCTTCCCACCTCCAGTTCAAAATGACCTAGACCTAAGTAACATTTTCGGCAATACAGTCCAAGGCCAACTATATTTATGCGACCACTTTGATGTAGATAAACACCAATTGCAATAGTTTTGTCACGACTTTTAACCTTCTTTTTTTATTTTTACTCAGCTGATTATGAACTGATTTGTAGTAAGAATTGTTTCTCTGTAAAATGGAGTATTATTAAATTTTCTAGTATCTGTTAAAATAATTGCGGTTCTAAGCCATTCAAGACTTTCAATAGCATCATAAACTATTTCTTCAGGTCGAGTCATTACAGGCAGACTAAGTTGATGCTTATATCTTTTGATTTCTGTTTCGACAATTTCAATTAGTGCCATTTTTGAAATTTCATCACCAGATTTTACAATTTTAAACATCCAGGTAAGATGTCTTATTTTCTCTCTCATAGATCTTACAGCGATGGGACCGAGTGAAAGGTCAATTTCGTTTTTTAAATTTTTTATTTCATCTTCAAGACCCTTCTGTAAACATCTATTGAAGTCTGATGATTCATCTACCACGGGCATCTCATGAGATAGAATTGGGACACAGTTTAATCTCTTGAATGATTTTATTTTATATGAGACTATCAAATATTTGACAATGTAAAAATTGTTTTTTAAAATTTATTTTTGAATATTGATTAGAAAGAATACAAGTACATAGATTGCAATTAATGTTGATAATTCAACTAGGTATGATTTAATGTTGATAATTCAACTAGGTATGATTTAATGTTAATGTACGCGCGCAATAGATTAATGGTTACTATTCTCCATCATTCATTGCGTTCAGTATTCTTCCAGTTCTTTTATTCTATCTTCTAAACGAATGAATCCTAAGTATTTCCTCAAGGCCCCATTTTGTTCCCCTTGATTTAATATTATGAAGGTTCGGAAACTTTTTCATGCCTGAAAATAATCAGTCAGAATTCTTATGATTTAAAGTAGTCAACTAAGTTGGACCTGATGGTAGTTTTTTTTGTTTTGAGATTTAGTTATAGTATGTTGACGCTCCTGATGCTATGAATGCCTCTCTGGACTATGTTGTCTATGATGATAAGATTGATTTTGTGAATAAAAGACACCTTTTAGTTTGTGACAATTGTTGCTGATGTTTATCGTATCTACCTGATTTAGAAAAGGATGAAATCGAATACTTTGATAACTGTCCATATTGTAATGAAGAAACAAGGTTTATGTTTCATTTCAGAGAAGGCATCAGAAAAATTGGATACGAAACAAATCCAGAACATTATCAGTGAATTTGAAAATTGGGCTTTTAGGGAATATTGATTCCTAGACGTTATGGACTAATTGGACTATGGAAAATTAAAAATGAAATAGAGAATTAATATTCTACTGATTTTAATTGACGAAATTTAACTCCATTGGACAAGAAACATCTTTTGATAGATTTGAAGCGTTAATACCGATAATGTGGTGATACTTAAAGTGAGTCACGAGGTCAACTAATTCATCTGTACCCATTGTCGTGAAAGTATTCATACCTTAGGATGGTTTAATGATTCCCTAAAAATTTGCTTTGATTGTCATGAAATACTTGGGTTAATAATACAATGCGAAGGATGACAAAAATAAAATAAAATTCTTCTTTCAAAAGACTAATAAAAAATATATTATTTTGGTTAGTGATGGTTAATACAATAGAGGACAGTATTTCTGACTAACTATCTATCATTATACTAATCGTTTGAAGGCGTAGTGTTTAATAGGCCAATGGAAAAACCATCAACAGAATCAATTTTTCCAATCCATAAGGAATCATTGGATGTCCGAGATATTAAGTTACCACCAGAACTACGCCTAGTATCTTTTAGACAAATATAATTGTTCCCTATTAGTTTTTTGACTACATCCCAATCTTTCTCGTTATTTGGTATCAATGCCTTTAGTTCTTCAAATGTAGATTTATAGATAACTTCTCGCGTATCACCCACGCCTTCTTTTAACATACTAGAAACCTCATCATAAAAGGGTCTTAACCCCATAAGTTTACCTGTAATGGTTATTCCGTGAACGTCTAAAGTAACATCAAAAGCATTGTTAAAATCATTCTCATTAACTATATCATTAATTCTTCGTAATATAGGGATTGCTTTCTCTCTAATTGCCGTATTTACTAAAGTAATTTCAGTGCTTTTTTCTCCTCTTTTGATGACTCCATCTTCAATCAAATCCTCTACTATGAATGGCATAACTTTATGTTTATCATAATCGTTATCCAAATTCATCTCGTCCCAAATTTTATATATATTAAGATTGTGTATGAGGTCTAACTCTTGAACATTTATTGCGCTTGAAAGAAATTTTCTTTTGAGTTTTAGTATTTCATTTGGTGTTAAAGGAACCATAAATCGATTTATCTATCCAAGTACTTATAATTTCATTAAAAGATTTTAGTTCGTTCTGATTTAATTAATGCCCTAATCTAATGGTGTAGTCTGCGTATGCTGTGTAGACCCTAGAAAGGGATAATCCTGTCAAAATTTTGCCTTTTAATACATTTTAGGCCCTACTTCCAAAGCCACTGTTTACCCACATATTTTCCACTCTCGTCTAGCCCAAGTTTAAATATAACTACTGCATTATCCAAAAAAGATAGTTTCCCAGTAGAATTTGTGTTATATACCGAAGCCCCTTGAAATCCTGTACCATTTCCCACTTCAATGAACGTATAGTTTGCCATTTCACTACCATCTTTGGTCCTTAATACTCCGTGCCCCTTGTCAAATGTCTGATTGTTATCTTTAGAGATACTGATATACTGTCCTATATCAGTTACTTCTATGTTACCATTAATCGTTCCATTGGCAGTAAAAGTATATTGTGTTCTGTTAGGCCCAATTTCTCTCTGAATTGTTTCAGCTCCCTTTTGCACAAAAAATGGTTCCCCTAATGTTACTGACTGAGCATGTGCGGTACTAAAAAGAATGGAAGTTGCCTCTATTCCTCCAATTAGTAATAACATGACTGCAATTCTTGCTTTAATACTGACAGTGATTCTATTCTTATTCATTAATGATAATTTAATTCGTAAGGGATTATATAAGATGATTCGTAATCTAAATCGAGGTCCATTCTTTCAATTTCACCCTCCAATATTGTATCCGGTGGAAGCATTAATTACGAAAGAACTGCCAATGAACTCAAAATCACGCTCCAGTATCCGCTTCAACGAAATCCGTTGCAGTCATCAAAATCCAAGCTTGAATAGTGCCTTCAGGCGCGAATCGAATTGCACTATAGAAAAAATAATAAAATATTTAAGGTCGTTCATACGGCAGGTGTTTAGCATATGCAGACAATGATGGAAATGTCTTCACGCAATTTGGACATAAAAATAAAAATTTGCTTGCGTGAGAACCACTATTTCTAGAACTGTCCACACAATTCTACGATTTGATAATTTAGTTCTTAGTTGAGGCTGTAATGACACATCAATAATAGACAAATATTATAACTTCTGTAATGTAATACAAAAGAATGTGTACCTTGAAGATTATTAATGCGAGTGAACCAGAATTTGGAGGTCCCATGGACGAAAGTGAAGTTAGGAATTTCTTGATTAATAGTAAGAAGAATGCTCATATTTCAACCTTAGATGAAAGAGGGGAGCCTAACATACATCCTACTTGGTACTATTTTGACAATGAAGAAGGGAAGATTTACATTGAGAGCGGAAAAACTTCTAGAAAAATAAAAAATCTAGTAAGAAATAATATCATATACTATTGTATTGACGATGACAACATCCCATACAAAGGAGTTCGGGGGAAAGGAACAGTAAGAATTTCAGAGGATCTGAATTACAATCTCTCTGTTGGCGAAAAAATAGTCACCAAATACCTTGGAAGTGTAGGACACCCTATTTCACAGATACTTCTGAATAGCGTTAGGAATGGAGATGCGGTCATAATAGAAATTACACCTAAATTTTTTGCAACATGGGATGATGGCAAGATTGGAAGTAAATGGAATAAGTAAATACAGGAATACTGAAAGTTTTTTTTCTTAACATGCCATTTATGAAAAAACCTAAATGAGCATTGATACCCCGTATGTCCAAGGTGGTAAGGTCGTTTCTTGCCGCAAATCCTGTCATCAACTTTGAGTAATAAAATGAAGAAATAAAATTGATTGAAACATGAACTTTTGTTGGGACGTATATATAATATATTATCGATAAGTTCTTTTTCACTTATTCTGCCCTCATTTCTTCGGCTAATTTGGGAGTTTATTATCATCTGAAACCATTAAATTTCCTAGTGATATTCTCGCAGATTATGAGGATTCTTACAGACCTTGCAAGAAAGAGAAGAATTTTGTGTCAACTCCCCTCGCCTTAATCCTTTCTAATAGTTCTGGTGAAGGCTCGCCGTAAATTACTACCGTGTGATTAGAAGCAAATCTTTCATAGAGTATCGATAATAGATCGCTAAGGTTGAATAGATGTGCAAGAAACGCTTCAGAACTTTCATAGGTTTCTCGAATTTCACACTCTGACTTATCGGTGCTAATGAACCAGTCGTATTGAAGTGTCCCAGGATCCTTTTCTTTAACGCGCTGAATACATTTTGCAGCGTGTACTTTGAAAGCCTCAAGCATGCCATCGCGAATTTTCATATTTGCACTTACTTGCAGATTGACCATATTTTTGTTAAATTATCGAACTACTTAAGCCCAACGCTAATGATAGTAAATTTATAATCTGATAACTAAGAATCGTTAATTAGAATCTTTACAAAGTTCAATTAATAAAACCCTCTGTTCTTTAGATTAGTGAAATTTGAGAGCAAGGAAAATTCTTATCTATTTAGAGATTTCAGGCGCTCATACTGCATTCTAAATAACTCTATAACTTCTCCAGCATCTACTTCATCTTTAACCCATTTGCTTACCCATCCCGAATGAGTAAGAATATGGTGTGGTGAAACACGACCTGTTTCAATGAGTTTATTTCTTATTTGCATTGGAAATGGTAGATCTGCTAATGTCTCACCATGCATATGTCCCATTTCTTTTTTTCCTAATCGATATTCGACACCACCAAAACGATGTGTGCCGTATGTTACGCCAGGCCAACTCAAAATTTCTTTCTTAATAGTTTCTATAATTGTACTCATAGTAAATAGTTGGTAACCAATATTTATAAACTAAGTAGTTTACAAATTATATAAATTCTTCTCCCGCAGTTGATCGAGAAACGTTTTAAGATTTTATATGTTTAGCATTTAATTTGTAAACCATATAGTATATAAAATAGAGAATATTAAAGTGAATGGTGCAACCGGTTTGACTACAGAATTTGAAAATATAGTTTCTGATTATAGTGAACCTAAGAAAAAGGTACTATATTATCTTAAAGTCGTTGAACAAGCAAGACTTCAAGAGCTAGCAAAATATATGAAAATATCAAAGATGGCAGTTCATAAGCATCTTGCTCAACTCCAGAAAAGAGGTCTAGTGGAAAGCTTCGAGATCAGAGAGGGTGTGGGCAGACCGAAGGTTCAGTATCGGTTAACTAGTCAGAGTAAGACTATTTTTCCAAGGTCATATGGAGCACTTGCAGTTTGTGCCCTTGATTTTATTGAAAAGAACATGGGTAAAGAGGGTGTAGAAAAAGTACTTCGGGAGCGTCAAGTTGAGCTCTATGATAAATATTATGAGCGCCTCAAAAAATTGAGCTTTGATCAAAAAGTTAAGGAATTAGCCAAGATTAGGGATGA
>Ga0126377_10003797_pt1 | contig 10814 bp, 9 predicted proteins | sample PanSoiMetPlot_22_FD_92647 | JGI IMG/M metagenome (GOLD analysis project Ga0126377, IMG submission 92647) | Tropical forest soil microbial communities from Panama - MetaG Plot_22 | ecosystem: Environmental > Terrestrial > Soil > Tropical forest > Bulk soil | place: Panama | collected 2016-02-17
CGCTAGCAGTTGAGCAAGGATGATCTGATCGATATGCAGGGCACCGTCGTCGCGGTGCACAGCGGGGGTCTTTACCGGGTGCAGTGTGACGCCGGACACGAAGTGCTCGCGCAGCTCAGCGGCCGCATGCGCCGCTTCCGCATCAAGGTAGTACCAGGGGATCGCGTCACCGTCGGCGTGTCGCCGTACGATCCGGTCCGCGGCATCATCACGTTCCGCGCGCGCTAGCCAGACACAAGTTTTGAATTCCAATACAACCGATCGAAACCGCGGCGCCCAGGGTTCACGGCGGCGTCGCCGCCCCGGTTCGCGGCGTGGCGGTCATCCGCCCGCACAACATCACGCCGTGCGGGCGGCAGCGCCCGTGCCGTTGTCGCTGTCGCCGACCGCCTGTGACGACACGCCAGTGCCGTACGCATCGCTCGCGCTCGACGCGCGACTGCAGGAGGGCATCCGCGACCTGGGCTTCAAGGAAACGCGACCGATTCAAAGCGCCGTGATCCCACTGGCGCTGGCGGGCGCCGATCTCATCGCCTGTGCGCAGACCGGCACGGGAAAGACCGCCGCCTTCGTCGTCCCGACCCTGCAGAAGCTGCTGGAGCGCGAACGCTCGGCTGAAGCCGTCGCGCTCCAGGGACGAAAGTCGCGCGTCCTCGTGCTCGCGCCGACGAGGGAACTGGCCGTCCAGATCGAGGACGAGATCCACGGCCTCGCGTACCACACGACCATCACGAGCGCGGCGGTCTACGGCGGCGTCGAGATGGGCCCCCAGGAGCGCGCGCTCAAGGCCGGCGTCGACATCATCGTCGCGACACCGGGACGGCTGATCGACCACATGCGCCAGGAAAACGCGGACCTGGGCGGCATCGAGCTGCTCGTCCTCGACGAAGCGGACCGCATGATGGACATGGGCTTCTGGCCCGATGTGCGCCGTATCATCGCGGCGCTGCCGGCATCGGCGTCCGGCCGTCAGACGCTGCTCTTCTCGGCGACGATGCCGAATGAAGTGGTGAAGGACGCGCTCGAGATCACGCGCGACGCGAAGTATGTGCAAATCGGCCAGCGCAGCGCGCCGGCCAAAAGCATCACGCATCGCGTGGAGCAGATGCACTCGGGCGAGAAGCTCGCGTGGCTGATCGAACACCTGCGTCGTCCTGAAGGGCCGGTGCTGGTCTTCAGCCGCACGAAGATCGGCGCGGACCGCCTCGCGCGGCGGCTGCAGGCGGCGGGTATCAAGTGCACCGCCCTGCACGCCGATCGAAGCCAGGATCAGCGTCGCGTTGCGATGGAAGGCTTCAAGAGCGGCCGCTACAAGGTGCTCGTCGCGACCGACATCGCGGCGCGCGGGCTCGACATCGACGCCATCCACACCGTGATCAACTACGAAGTCCCCGACTCGCCGGACGCATACGTGCACCGGGTCGGTCGGACCGGCCGCGCCGACGCGGTCGGACAGGCCATCACCCTCGTTGCACCGGAAGAGCGCCGTGCGTTGGCGCAGGTGGCGAATGCCGTCGGGCTTCGTCTAGAATGAGGCTCGATGTCTGACTCGCTGACCGCACCCGCCCTTCCGGGCGGACCAGCGCCCGACGAGCCGTCAGCCACGACCGGGACCGGCAATACGGCCGAGCTCTCGCCGGCGGTTGCGAAGTTCAAGTCGTGCCGCTGGCGCCGGCCGCCGGAAGATGGCCCGGAGTGCTGCGGACATCGCGACGTGCTGCCGATCGCGGGGACGAGCTTCAACCCTGAAGCCTGGTGTCCCGACTGCACGCTCTTCAAGCTGCGCCGCACGCCGAAAAAGCGCTCGCCCGACGACTACCGGTATTAGTCTCACTCCGGGGTGGTCCCTCCCCCGGTGCCTACTCGGAAAATTCTTTCGCGAGCTCGACCCACTCGCCCTGCGGCGCGAGCTGCCGATACGCGCGCCAGTGGGGCCGCGCTTCCTGCGACAGCCCCATCTTCTCGAAGGTGACCGCCAGGTAGAAGTGGGCGTCGGCGTAGAACGGATTCAGCTTGAGCGCCTCGCGGTAGCAGCCCTGCGCTTCGGTGAACCGGCCGAGGTCGTGGTAGATGTTGCCAAGGTTGAAGTGCGCTTCGAAAAAATCCGGCTCGAGTCCGATGGCGCGTTCGTAGAGCGCCTGCGCCTCGACGAGCTCGTCGCGGCCGTAGTGGATGTTGGCGAGGTTGATCAGCGCGGGCACCAGATATGGATCGAGCTCCAGCGCTTTGCGGTACGCGGCCGCCGCGTCCTCCATTCGTGAATCATCGCCGTCGTCCAGCGCCGACGCTGCGCGGAAGTACTCCTCGGCGAGCTCGGTGTCCTGGACGCGTACGACCGGCGACTCGGCCGACTTCGGCGCCGCGCTCTTCGATTGCTGCCGCCGGAGCGTGATGATCTTGGCCGGCGCCGCATCGATGCGGAAGTCGAGCTCGAGCTGTCCCTGGCGTGATGCCATGAGTGTGCGAACGACGCCGCGGAACGCGAGGCCCTGCTCGAGCCCTTCGTTCGCCTGCTTGATGGCGGGCAGGTCTGGAAACGCGAAGAACGTGTCGGCGTTCGTGCGGAGCACGGGGCGGATGACGCCGCACTTCATCAGGTAGCGCAGGTGATCCTCGCGCAGCGCGCGATACCGCGCCAGCAGGTCGCGCATCGCGTGGTATTGACGCTTCAGCGCCTCCGGCGTCGGGACGCCCGCGAGCCGGCAGAACGCGTCCTCGTCGAGAATCCGGATTTGTCCCGCGTGCAGCGCGTTCAGTTCCTCGGCTCGCTTGAGTTTGTTGCTCTTGTCGCCGCCCGATGCCGGAAAACCCTCAGCGCCGATGACCAGCATCGTCGTACGCGCGTTGACATCGTCGCCTGTCGCGCCGCCGAGGCGCGTGACGAGCGCTCGCGCGTCCTTGCGTCCGAGCGAGCTCAGTTTTCCGGTGAAGACGACGAGCTGGCCCGCAAGCGGCTTCGGCGCGGACTGATCGCGGCCCGACGGATCGGACGAAGAGGAAACCAATCGGCGTTGAAGATGAAGGAGAATGATCCTGAAGTCAATGACGAAGTTGCTGCTGGCCGGCGACGTCGGCGGGACGAAGACGCTGCTCGGTCTCTTCGAACGCGCGAACCCCCGCCCGGTACGAGTGCGGGCGCGTCCGTACGGCACGCTGGATTTCAGCGGCCTCCCCGAGATGATCGACGCGTTCCTCCGCGAGAGCGGCACGCCGCCCGACCGCGTCGGCACTGCCTGCTTCGGCGCAGCCGGCCCCGTCATCGATCGGGCCGCCGCGCTGACGAACGTGCCCTGGCGCGTCGACTCGCGTCACGTCGCGAGCGTGTTCCCGTTCGAGGCTGTCTATCTGCTGAATGATCTGCAGGCGATGGCGTACTCGGTCTCGGTGCTCAACGACGCGGAGCTCCGCGTGCTCCAGGAGGGCCAGGCGCAAGCCGACGGCAACATCGCCGTCATCGCGGCGGGAACGGGCCTCGGCGAGGGACTCCTGCACAGCATCGGCGGGCGGCGGATTCCGTCGCCGTCGGAAGGCGGCCATGCGGACTTCGCCGCACGGACCGAGCGGGAGATTGCGCTGACGCGCGACCTGACGCGCCGCTACGGTCGCGCGGATGTCGAACACGTCATCTCCGGCCGCGGGCTCGTCAACATCCACCGCATCTGCCACGCGAACGGGTGCAAGGCGGGTGTCAATCTCGAGGATCCCTCGGCGCCGGCCGCCATCACCGCGGCCGCTCTTGCACACAGCTGCACAGGATGCGTCGAGGTGCTGGACATGTTCGTCGAAGCGTACGGCGCGCAGGCGGGCAACCTTGCGCTGCGCAGCGTCGCGACCGGTGGTGTCTTCGTCGCCGGCGGCATTGCACCCAAGATCATTCCCGCGATGACGAGCGGATCTTTCATGCGGGCGTTCTGCGACAAGGCTCCGCTCGATGCGATGCTGCGCGCGATGCCAGTGAAAATCGTGATGAATGAAGAAGCCGGACTTCTCGGCGCCGCCGTCTACGCGAACTCTATCTGACAGGAGCGACACAAAACGAACAGGGCCGACGAAGACAATTCAGTGCGAAAACGAGCTCGCGCGTTGAGGTATTCTCCGCACGAATGATCTGGCTTTTCGACAGAGCGGGTGAACGCCTCAGGTACGAAATTCAGCGCGAACGCAACGGCCGCTATCGCGTCGTCATCACACGTTCGGACGGAACGGAATCGATCGAGGAAGTCGAAGAGCCGACGGAGCTCATCGAGCGATCGGTCAAGCTGATGAACTCGCTGCGCGGCGACGGCTGGAAAGTCGCCTAGTCCCTGTTCAACGCCCGCGCAGCGCAATCATTTCCATCGAGGCCAGGAGTGCCATGGCACCGCCTCGATCATCGGCGCCGGTCAATGCCGCACGGTCGAGGTAGTAGCGTTTTGTCGGCCCGGCGCCAGTCCCGGTGCACACATCGATAACAGCTCCGTCGTCCTTGATGTGCGCGAGAAGACCCAGCCACGCCCGATCGACGGTCTTGTCGTAGTCGCCGCCAATCCAGCCGAGCCTGATCCCGCGCGCCATGGCCGTCAGGAGCATCGCGGTCGCCGTTTCCTCACGGTACGCGCCGGGCTCGTCGAGCACTTCGCGCCACATCCCATCCGGTGACTGCTGGAGGCGCACCGCCGCCATGTGCCGACGGTAGATATCGAGCAGCGCCGCCCGTGCCGGATGTGCCTCGGGCAACAGCGTCAACAGCTCGACCAATCCCAGCGCCGCGAACCCGTTGCCCCTGCCCCACGCGAACGGTCCGTCGGTCGCATGGATGAAGATGCCGTCCTGACGCTGGAGCCGGGAGGCATAGCTCGTCAGCCGCTGGGCCGCGGTGTCGAATTCGCCCATCCGGGCGAGGATCGCGGACGACATGAACATGTCGTCCGTCCAGCCCTGGCCGTACTCGGCAATTCCCGTGTCCTTCGTGGCGGCAGCCAGCTTCGCGCCCTGTTCCGCAAGCCGGCGAGCGTCCCCGCCGAGGTCCGCGAACACCATCGTGCCGGCGATCGACGTCAGCAGGATGCGATCGCTGAAGAGCTGCTGCCGGCCGGACGTCCATGGCTCGGTTTGTTGACGAACCTTCGCCGACAGCGACCGATCCTCCGCAATCTCCGCCAGCTTCAGCGTGTTCGTCCACGCGACCGCGGGAATGTAGCTGATTGCAGGCGTTCCCGGATAACGGCGAGCCAGCAGCAGCGCCACGTCGAAGGCCCTGCGCGAAGTTCTCCCGATGATCATTTCGTGCAGATCAGACGAGCCCCTCGTGGCTTCATCCAGAATGCGTTCGAGCACGGCCGGATCGTCGCCGGGCTTGATCGTCTGTGATCGAATCGAGGGAAGCCCGATCAACCGGCCGTCGTCCCGGACCTCGATGAGAACGTCCGGCGCCTGGAACGTGATCCAGCGTTCGAGCGATTCGTTGAGGGATCGCTCCGCGCTCCCCGGGAGAGCGGTTGCGCGAGGCACCGCGCTCAGGTTCCAGTCGCGGCGCAGCCTGGACGATGACGAGCGTTTGAACCAGCGAACCAGATCGATGACGGCCTCCTCGCCACCGGGCCCTCCCACGATGACGACTCGCCGTACTCCGGACGCGGGATCGAAGGCCGCGCCGTTTTCCAGCGTGACAACGGGTTCGTCGTTCGGTGCAAGTCCTGCGGCGCCCACGGCACTCGGCTCTCCCGGAATCGCCGCGACGGCCTGAACGTCCGTACCTTGCGTGGACTGCGGGACCGTCTGAGCCGCGGCAAGAGCGGCAGCCGCCATCAACGACAAGGCAATGTTCTTCACAGCTCGCCTCAGATGTGATCGGCTGGAGCGGTGCTGAAGAGATGATCCAGCCACAGGTTCGACAGCTTTTCCTGGACGGTGTTCTGGCGCAGGCGCCCCGAAAGATTCGGGAAGTCCACGCGATCGAGCTCCTGATCCTGGTTGAAGCACGAAAAGATGATCGATTCTTTGCCTGTCGCCGGATCGACGTGCCGCTGCAGGCACTGGGCGCACACTTCCTTCATCATGCACTGCATCGGCGAGTTGATGCTGCCGATCGCGACGTGTCCGGGCTTCAGGTGCGCGGCGAGTACGCCGTGCCGCGCGGTCTTCACGGCCGCCATCATGCGATCGGATCCGATGGCGATGATGCGATCGACCGTGGACAACGGGACGAGGCGTTCGCCCAACAGCCCCGCGTCGTACGCCAGCATCGCCTGCACAATGTTCCCCCTGAAATGGAAATCCTGGGGACGGTGCGGGGCAATCGTGTCGCCCGTGTCGGTACTCCAGACAACCTGGTCGGTGGCGCGCTCGATGTCCTCGCGCTTGAAGAGGTCCTGGCCGCGGCGGTACCCGGCGAAATAAATCACCCGATTGCCGTTTTCGCGCATCGCCTTCGCGATCGAGAAGAGCACGGCGTTCCCGAGACCGCCGCCGAGCAGCATGACGTTCTGCGCTCGCGGAATCTCCGTCGGCGCGCCCGTCGGGCCCATCACCACCACGCGCTCGCCCTTCCGCAGGTACGCGACCAGCCGGCTCGAGACGCCAAGCTCCAGCGCAATGAGCGAAAGCAGGCCGCGATCCTTGTCGACCCAGGCGCCAGTGAGCGCGATGCCCTCCATGATCATCGGGACCCCGCCGATGCGGCGCGACGACGCTTCGTAGTTCTGAAGGCGATAGAACTGTCCGGGATGAAAATGCCGCGCCGCCGCCGGCGCGCGCACGATGACCTCCACGATTGTCGGCGTCAAGCGCACGACGTCCTCGACGACCGCCAGCAGCTCCTCGTCCAGGCGGCCGACGAGGCGCTTCCAGCCGGCGTCGCGGGCGGCCTGCCCCGCCGGATCGAGGTTGTTGAGATCCTCGTGGAACAGCTCCACGACCCTGGGAAAACCGTCCTTCGCGGACGCCATCGCCTTGACGACGTTGCCGGCGTAGCGCGGGTGATTGTCGCCGTAGTACGTCACGAAGCGGCCGGCGGAATCATATGACGTGAAAAACCCTACCGGATCGGGCACGACGCGGAATCGCCCGCCGTCCCGTTCCACGCGATGCGGCTGGAAGAATTTGGCCTTCGAGTCCAGCTGAAATGTTCCGGCCCTCTCCTTTTCGCAGGTGACGTTCGGCGAGGTGCCCGCCGCAACCAGAACGGCACGAGCCGGCACGGTCAACGTATCCTGCCCATCCTGCCCTTCCCGCCTGAAGATCATGTCCTTCACCGCACCGTACTCGTCCGGCACCGCCTCGACCGGATTCAGGTTCTCGGCGAAGGCGATGCCCTCTTCGAGCGCCTTGATGACCTCTTCGTGGTTCAACCGGTACGCGGGTGAATCGACCATCCGTTTGCGGTAGGCGATCGTGACACCGCCCCACGACCGCACCAGGCCGATCAGATCCGGTACTCGGCCCGAGCTCTGGGCCCGCGCGCGCTCGTCGCGGATCGCGCGCCCGTGCAGCAGGAACTCGTCCAGGACGGCCTGTTCCTCAGCGTCGTAGTGGTCGCGCACCCGCGACTCGCCGAGTTCGGTCGCAAGCTGCTCGTACTGCGCGAGCGTTTTCTCCACCTGAAGCGGGTAGTACGCCATCAACTCGGTGGCGGTGTCGATGGCAGTCAGGCCGCCGCCGACGACGACGGCCGGCAGACGCATCTGCAGGTTGGGAAGCGCACCTTTCTTGAACGCGCCGGTGAGCTGCAGGGCCATCAGAAAATCGCTCGCCTTTCTGATGCCGCGAATGAGGTTGTTCTTCAAATCGATGATCGTCGGCCGGCCGGCGCCGGTCGCGACCGCGACGTGATCGAAGCCGTAGCTCCAGGCATCTTCAATCGGCACGGTGCCGCCGAAACGCACGCCGCCGTACATCTTCAACCCGCGCCGCCGCGCGAGCGTCAGGTGCAGCAGCGTCAGGAAATTCTTGTCCCAGCGCACCGTGATCCCGTACTCGGACACGCCGCCGAATCCCTCGAGGATGCGGTCGTCCAGCTGACGGTAGATCTCGCTCCACGCGCGAATGGGCCGTGGCTGATTCGTCCCGGCGCCGGTCCACTCGTCGGGTAGTGGCTCGACTTTCAGGCCGTCGATGCCGACAACACCAAAGCCTTCGTTGACCAGGTAGTGCGCAAGCGTGTAGCCCGCGGGACCGAGCCCCACGACGAGCACGTTCCTGCCGTTGTAAGGCAGCGCAAAAGGCCTTCGAACGTTCAACGGATTCCAGCGCGTGAGGAGACCGTAGATCTCGACTCCCCACGGCAATCCGAGAACGTCGGTCAGGACACCGGTCTCGATCTGGGGAATGTTGACGGGTTCCTGTTTCTGGTAGATGCACGACTTCATGCAGTCGTTGCAGATGCGATGACCCGTGCCCGGACACATCGGGTTGTCGAGCATGACGAGCGCAAGCGCACCGATCGCGTCGCCGACCTTTCGCAGCGTGTGCATCTCGGAAATCTTCTCGCCGAGCGGGCACCCGTCGAGCGCGATGCCGAGCGGATTGACGGCGATGGCGCCTTTCGCGTCGCGCAGGCCCTTCGAACACGAGTCCTTGTCGCGCTCGTGGCAGAGCACGCAGTAGTGAATCTCGCTGAGCACTTCGCGCCGTTGCATTCGCGGGTCGGTCAGCTTGAAGCCATCGCGAAGCCGGAGTCTCGATTCGGGGCCGTACAATCTCGGACCCTCCGACGTCGTGTGCACGAGGCGCCAGTAGTCCAGCGTCTCCGGAAACCTGAAGATCACCCAGGGGCGGTAGGCCGGATCGTGAAGTCGTGCGGCACACCACCGTTTCAGGGCCTCCAGGTTCGCCTGGTTCTCGAGGTTCGGCGGGTTCTCCGGGTTCTGTGGGTTCTCGACGTTCGCTGGGTTCTGCTGCCGTTCCGCGTCGAGCAGCGCGCAGCCGGCGCGCGCGAGAGCGAGCTCCCGATCGATCGCCTCTCGCGGCGTGTGCGCGGCGATCAACCGTTCCACGATCGCATCGTCTTCCGGCAAACCGGCGATGTGACGGTTTTTCGTCAGCGGCAGCGCGCGGCGGCGAACGAAATCGATCTTGAAGCGAAACAAATCGTCCTGCGCGCGCGTCGCTTCGGAAACCATTCGGGCATCGCCATCCACGTCGAAGAGCCGCTGGAGAAATCGGCTCACGTGCGGCGCCATTCCAAGCAGCAGGTTCGAGAGCGCGAGCGGCGAGCGCGGCGCATCCGGTTCGCGGCGATACGCGTCCCACTCACTCCAGAACGTTGGATCGGCGGACTCTACTTCTTCACAAAACCGTTCGTACAGCGATGCAAGGCGAGCGGGATCGTGCAAGTCGACGAACGTGTAACCCGCCACGCCAAGCCTCGTCGTCGGCGCGGCAGACGACTTTGATTCACTCGATGACATAGAAAAGGCAGGAACCTGAAAGGTACGATGATTTTCCGAAGAGAGTCAAACGGCGAGCGGCATTCGGCGTTCGCTTTGCTAGGCAGCCGCGCGGGGGTTCCGAGTGCGGCGTTTTCCGTCGTCGTGCAGAACGGCGGCTGTGAACGCTACACGGTTTGGAGGTGTCATGAGAGTTGGCCCCCGCATCGTCTTCGTTCTCTCCTTCGTCTTCCTCGCAGCGTGCTCCAATCGACAGGCTGCAACACCAACCGCACCATCGAATACGGCGAGCGCACCGGCTGCTCCGGCAGCGACAGGGACCGCCACCATCGCAGGCACGGTCGTCGGCGCCTCGACGACGTCCGCGGCTGTGTGGTCCGTCCGCGCCGTGAACATGACGGTGTCGGTCGTCGGCTCGGCGTCGAGCGCCACCATCGACGGGAACGGGCACTTCACCCTCGCGAACGTCCCAGCTGGTCGCGTCGATTTGCACTTCATAGGCAACGGCACCGACGCGCATCTGATTCTCGATGGCGTCGCGAACAATCAGACGCTGACGATCTCCGTCAGGGTCAGCGGCACATCGGCGTCGCTCGACGACGATCACGGTGGTTCCGGCCCGAATCCGCCACCGGCACCAGGAGCGAACGTCCAGGTGGAAGGAACCGTTACCGCACTCGGGGCGAGCACGCTGACGGTCGCGGGACGTCTCGTGAACGTGACGTCAACGACGGTGATCGAGCGCAACGACGCCAAGGTGTCGTTCTCGTCGATCCACGTTGGCGATCGCGTGGAGGTCAAGGGGACGCTCGCGTCCGCGGCGGCGCCCGACGGTCCGATCAACGCCACGAAGATCGAGGTCCAGACTGCCGGCGACGACGACAATGAAGACAACGACAACAACAGAAATCAGGTGGAGTTGAAGGGGGCCATCGCGACGGGCAGCCTTGCGGGATCGTGCGCGACCAGCTCGCTCACCTTCAAAATCGGGTCGACATCCGTGCGGACGAACGCGTCCACGAAGTTCGACGACACGTCGTGCACCGCACTCAAGGCAGGCGACAGAGTTGAAGTGAAGGGCACGCGCCAGGCCGACACCAGCGTCCTGGCCTCGAAAGTCGAAAAAGACGACGACTGAACGTCAATCGGCTTCGACGAGCGTGAGCGCGAACGTGCTGCGCTCGTCGAGCCACTGATTCAGCTTCCTGAAACCGGCGCGCTCCAGCATCTCGAGGATCCCGCCGGGTTGATATTTGTACGAGCTTTCGGTCCAGATCGTTTCGGCCGGCTCGAAGACGATATCGAGCCGCGCGCAGGGAATCCGCACGCGCTGACGGCGCCGCGACACCAGATGCATCTCGATTCGTGACGCCGCCGGGTTCCAGACCGCGCGATGGGCGAAACCATCGAGATCGAAATCAGCGTCGAGCTCCTGGTTCACGCGGACGA
>Ga0126377_10003798_pt1 | contig 10813 bp, 13 predicted proteins | sample PanSoiMetPlot_22_FD_92647 | JGI IMG/M metagenome (GOLD analysis project Ga0126377, IMG submission 92647) | Tropical forest soil microbial communities from Panama - MetaG Plot_22 | ecosystem: Environmental > Terrestrial > Soil > Tropical forest > Bulk soil | place: Panama | collected 2016-02-17
AATCCAAATGAAAACGAAATGTTGGTCCTATTATCGCCGTTTTCAGTCTTTTTGCGCTCGCTGCCTCGCGATCCGTTGCCCAAAATTTTCCCACCTATCATCAACTTGGTCCTGCCAAGGCTATACTCTATGAGGGCCGAGCCACTGCCCACGGGAATATTTATTCAAATGAAAGAGTCATACAGCTATGCGGAAGAGCTTTATAAGGAGGAACTAAAAAATGACAACGCATAATATACAGATCGCTAAAGCGTTTCGGTGGCTAGGTGCTTTGATGGGGGTTAGCTTCTTTGCGCTGGCTGCCTGTAGCCAGATGATGCAACCGGCCGCCCCCACTCAGCCGGCCAAGGCTTATGTAGGCCTATTCAAGGACAACGCTGTTGCGGTGGTTGATACCGGCACTAACCGCGTGCTCCGCACCATTCCGATCCCCGCTGGTCCGCATGGCCTGGTGGTTACACCAGACGGTCGTAAGGTCTACGTGAGCAGCGATGGAGCATCGACCGTAAGCGTCATCGACACCGTGAAGGACAGCGTGGTGGGCAGTATAGAGGTTGGCTCGACGCCGCATGGCCTGGCGATTTCAGCTGACGGAAGCGAAGTGCTCGTGTCGGGCTTCGGTAGCAATCAAGCAATGATCATCGATACCGCGACGGATCGCATTGTCGGAAGAGTTCCCGTGGCACAGCCTCATAACAGCGCCATCAGCCCGGACGGACGCACCGCCTACGTCGGTTCCCAGCAACAAGGCGCCATGGCCCTCGTCATCGTTGATCTCGTCAAAAAGGTCGAGGTCGGCCGCGTGCCCTTGGACAAGACGCCTCGCGCGCTCGACATCAGCCCGGACGGCAAGTGGCTCTATTTCACAGTGGCCGGTGCCGACGCCGTGCAGGTCCTCAACACAGCGACCAATAAAGTGGTGGGTCAAATCCTCGTGGGAGCTTCGCCTCACTATCCACTATTCACGCCCAATGGAAAATCGAGCTTGGTCGTCAGTCAGGGCCCTGGGAATCTAGAGATTTTAGACCCTAGCAGCAATACCAGAAGCGCCAGCGTCACTGTGGGTAAGTTACCCCATTGGATCGCGATCAGTTCCGATGGGCGCACTGCCTATGTGACGGACGAAGGCTCCAATGACGTATCGGTTGTAGACCTTGGCGGCCAGAAGGTAACAGCCACGATCCCTGTTGGCAATGCCCCACGCAAGATCGCGGTGCAGCCGGGACCGACTACAGCAATGACAGCCTTTGCACCGGCACTCGCACTTTCTACTGAACGATCCAGAGAGTCTACGGGAAGCTAAGAGCCCCCATGGCTGTGGTTTCGGGGAGCTTATGCATTCAAAACAATCGGCCCTCTGCGGCTAGAAAGGAAAAACCATGAGAATGTCACATATTTTAATGCTGGCTGCATCGCTTACCTTTACTTATTCTGCTATCGCGGCGGCGGCGGAACAACCCAAGATTAAAGACGTGACAGGGCTAGCGGAGGTAGATTTGGAAGCCGATGAATACTACTTCGAGCCCGCCTTCCTCAGGGGGACTCCCGGACAAAAGCTTAAGCTGGAGATCGAGAATGAGTCGAATACGTTGCATAGCTTTACCATCCCGGAGCAAAAGCTTGATATGGATATCGCGCCAAAGAAAAAGGTGGTGGTTGAAGTCACCTTCCCGCCGTCTGGAGTGGTGCGCTTTTTTTGCAAGTTTCACTCGGAACTGGGTATGAATGGCGAACTGCTAAGCGGAGACGCCAATCCCCAGGCCGTCTCCCCCCAGAGCCCCAAATAAAACGAGGCCTTTAGGTAGTGAACAGGAGAAAGACACAATAGAAGAAAAACCCTTTTAAACGGGATCATAGCGAGTTTGTTAGATCGAGAAGGGAAGGGAGCCTCGATCAATGAAATTTTCTACGCAGCGCTCAGGTTTTCTGGAGCATGAGATTCGATAGATTGTGTCAAAGGCTTTACTCGTATTTCGACTAGGCTCCGCACGAACGGTCAATGAAAGTTAGTTCCGATACTTAAACGGTCGCCCTGAGCGCTGTCGAAGGTTATCGGTTACTTCACACAGCCCGGCAAAAGAAGAGGCATAAGGTGTTGCGATGACGAGAGAACGCAGATGTTTTTTTGCTCCTTTTCTTTTTTCTGATCCATTCTGTCGATGCTTGGTCCCAGGAGCACGGTAGTGATCTTGTCCAGCGAGGTCAGTACATCTTTTCGTCGGCTGGCGGCTGTGCCTGTCACACAGTGCCGAAGGGAACCTTCAATGGCGGGGCTCGCGCTTTTCCGATTCCGCTCGGAAAAGTTTACAGCACGAATATTACCCAAGACAAAGAAACGGGGCTCGGCAGTTGGACAGACCAAGAGATCCAGGACGCCATCGTTAAGGGAATTCGACCAGACGGCAGCAACATTATCCCCGTGATGCCGTATGAGGCCTACTCGGGTATGGCGGAAGAAGATCTGAAAGCGCTCATTGCGTATCTGAAAACGCTCAAACCCGTTAAGAAGGCAACGCCGGAATTGGAAAGCCGGGCACCCCTTACCCGCAGTTTAGGAATACCCACTTATCTAAAAGTCTTTGGCCGTTTTTCGAACTCGCCACCTCAAGCTCCCAAGAGCGGTATCGAGCGCGGGCAGTATCTTGTGGAGCATGTTTCTCTGTGTGGCGATTGTCATACGCCGAGAAATTTCATCGGTGTGCCAAATCGGTCATTTTACCTCGCTGGCGCGAGCGCCAAAACTAGTCCGCTCGGCGAAGACATTCCGAATATTACGCCTGACAAAGAGACAGGTATCGGCGACTGGAAACGGGAAGATATCACTGAGCTGTTGCTAACAGGGACTAAGCCCGACTTGGATAATGTCCAAGGCCTAATGGCCGAAGTCATCCAAGGAGCGCCGCATGGCTTCAAAGACATGAGACGGGAAGATGCTCTCGCCATCGCAGATTATTTGAAATCGATCCCGGCGATTAAGAATAAGATTAAATGATTGAGTTCGTGTTTGAAACATGGTTGGGACGCTGGCCCGCAGGAAATCCGCGAGTGGTAGAAATATAGGATAATGCACCCGTTCTGGTTCGATCCCGTTTCGCGACACAACTCCAATAATAAGTAAGCACGGTTCTCCCCCCCCAAAACCGCCAACATGAGCCCTTTCTCAGGGCCTAACGAAGATTTCTCGGGAATGCTCTCAAACTCCTGAGTTGGCAGAAGAGTATAGGGCGCAAAAATAGATAAGGCATTCTTTGTCTTTCGCTGACGCCGCCTCATCTTCACACAATTCATAAATGGTTTTCTTCCGAAACGATTCGGCGGTGCCGAGTTCTAGGCAATTTTTTCTCGCGGGAATATTTTCCGGGGCTGGCCCCCCGCAGAGGCTGAGGCCCAAGAGGTGATGTTGGTGGACTACGCGACTTGAGCGAGTTAGATTGATTATGCAGCTCACGGGGATCTAGCGCGACGCGCTTCCGCAGCCATTGCCCTGCCAAGAGTCATTGCACGCGACCGATCTCGTCAAGTTTCTGTTTGAGAGCGAGATCACTGAGTTTGTCCAACGGCAGAACGACGAAAAGGGAAATTCGCCGATAAAGTTCAGTATATGCCTTTAGAAAGGCTTTTCGCTTTGACTCATCATCGCCCTGAACCGCTGCAGGATCATGAATGCCCCAATGAGCGGTCATCGGTTGTCCGGGCCAGACTGGACAAGATTCTGCCGCGGCTTGATCGCAGACCGTAAAGACAAAGTGCATGAACGGCGCGCCGGGCCGGGAGAACTCATCCCAGCTCTTGCTGCGCAGGCCTTGAGTCGGCAGTCGGTTTTTCTCCAGCAGCGCTAGCCAAGCGGATTGACTCTGCTTGTCGGATGACTTCCTGCGCTAAAAGCTTTGAATTCCCCTTTACCGAGTGAATTGAGGACCGACTCCGCCATAATACTGCGAGCCGAATTGCCGGTGCACAGGAATAAGACATTGAAGTGATCTTGAAGTTGCATAACGGCTTCTCTTCGTTAACAGCATGCGGTCTGTTTGGCAGAGTCGGAACTCGGGCTGCAGCAGGCGGATGACTTACCGCGTTGGTCTTCGCCATAAAGTGGAACGGCCTCAAGCGTATGGAAGGTTTCCCATGCAACCCCTTGCGGGTCGGTGATCCAATACTTGTCGGAGCGGGCATAGCAGCATACCGCGTTTTTCTGATCGAACGCGGCAATTTCCGCAGCCGCCATTTGCTGGCGCAGCTCGCCTAACTCCGCCTCCGACTCGACCTGCACGCCAAGATGATCGACACCGGGTTTAAGCCCGCGATTCGAGATGGCAAAGTTGATTCTTGGATCGTCCAGCATCCACTTCGCATAGTCCGATTTGCGGACCGTCGGCAGCGTGCCAAAAACGTTTGAGTAAAATCGGATATTGGCATCGAGGTTATCTACCGATACATGCACATGAAAGCGTCTCATGATCGCCTCCTTTGGCTTTTGGGTTTCGTTTTCTTAGGTGAACAACAGCTCCCCAGCGCCGTCTCGACTACGGTGAGGCAAGCCTGGGGCATGCCTTTGCAGCAATTCTCTGTGAGAAAAGTCATCAGTTCCGCCATGCGCTCGAAGTCAACGGCATAGTAGATGAACTGTTTCTCTTGTCGGGCTGAGACCAGTCCCGCATGAGCAAGTTCCTTCAAGTGGAATGACAACGTTGCCCCCGGAATTTCTAGTTTCTCTCCGAGGCGTCCAGCCGACACGCCATCGGGTCCCGCCTCCACCAGCAGTCGATAAATAGACAGCCGCGATTCCTGGGCGAGCGCAGCTAGAGCTGATACTGCTGTCTTTATTTCCATATTTCTAGTATCATCGAAAAACTGGCACTGTCAAGATAGAAATCATCCAGTTGTACACTTCACTAACGGAAGCGTTAGCAGAGAAGAATGCAGTTCAATTACACGGTTAACGTTTCAGTAGCCTGGCGCACACCCCCGAAAGCTCCCGCAGAATGTTGCTTCCGCACGCGTCCGCGTTGACTGGGCTGTGGGTGGCAGCGATCTAAAGCGCACCTCGTTAAAGTGCCGTGCGCCGTGTCAGTGGATGCCGTAATAATGCGTGCATGATGAGTGGCACTCCGAGCCCAGCGGGCAACAGCCAGTAGGTTGTCGGCGGAAGCTCTTTCCAAAGGGGTAGGTTCTTGCCGTTATCAACGTAGAAAGCAATCAGCAAGAAGACGTACGACGTGCCCATACCCGCAATGTGCAACCGTACCCAGTTACCCCAGCGTCGCCGAAGCGCGGTGCGCCCCAAAGAGGCCGCCGTGAAAGAGAGAACTCCGAGAACGAACAAATGATAGTCCTCGGCCCAGCGTATCGCAGACAAAACAGTTGCTGACACGAACACTGCGGACAAGAACCAATAATAGATTGTTCCGAATGTAGGGTGCTGGCCAGGTCGCTTGTTGCTCAACATAGCGACAACGCCAGTGATGAGGCAAACGAGCGCGACAAGAATATGCAAACCGACAATAGCCAGGAAGAATGGCGAATCCGAAGGGATAACGATCCCAGCTACGATCGTTTCTTTATCCGCCATACGATCCTTTCGTCATAGACCGCTGACCAACACCACACATAGCAGCCAAACTACCACACTTGCGAAGCCGATTCCCGCTCGCTAAGTTGGCTTGCTTTGCCATGAATAAGAAACTCCCCTCTGCGCTCGACCGAGTGTCCCCAACTTTCATCGAACCCATGTATGCCGAAGTGGCTCGGGAGCTGCCCGACGGTGAAATGTCTGTGCCTAATTGTTTTTTTGGCTAATGGATTACCTCCATGCACTCACACTATTACTGTTGACTGTCAAAGCTTCGCAAGCGAAACTAGCCGATGTAAATAAAGGAGTTTGCTCATGACTTGCGCAATTTATAGGTGGCGCACGCTCACCGCGGTGACTTCGGTCTTGCTGGCACTGACAGCATCTAGCTGTTATACAGGTCCGGACCTACCTAAAAGACCAGAGATCGTGCCGCCGAAACCATCGGGAAGTTTTCTCAATCCTCAACTTCGAGTGGCCATTTCACCGGACTTTCCACCGCTTGCGCAAAAGGGTTTGTTAGGGCAGCCGGTCGGCCTAGAAGCTGACTTCGCGAACCAGATCGGCAAAGAACTCGGCAAACAAATCATATTCGTCGAGGCTCCTTGGTCGGAATTAATCAGCCTCCTACTGGCGAACCATGCGGACATCATTATGTCCGGCATGTCGATTACGAAGGAGCGGGCCGAAGTGATGAACTTTACCGAGCCCTACGCCGAGGTCGGCCAAATGGCGCTAGTGCGGGCAAAGGATGCCAGCTCTTTTTCAAATCTGCAGGCTTTCACGACTACCACGTCGACAGTCGGGTTCGTTCAGCAGACCACCGGCGAGTGGGCAGCACGGGCGATTTTTTTAAGGGCTAAATTGCTCGCTCAACCGACCATCGATCAAGGTATAACCGCGCTTCGCAACGGCGAAATAGACGTTTTCATCCATGATGCGCCGACCGTTTGGCGAACCGCAGGCAACCCAAATGAAAGAGACCTCAAAGGGCTCTATTGGCCTTTGACCAAGGAGTCGCTGGCCTGGGCTGTAAGGAAAGACGATGAGCCGCTGCGCTTTGCGTTAAGTCGCATAGTCACTCAGTGGAGGAATAGTGGCCAGCTTAATCTCTTCATAAAACGTTGGGTCACGTTCACGATCTGGCAGAATTAGGACTCATCGATCAGCAGTAATGCTCTCGGCGAAAACCTGGCCGTCGTCGTACAAACTTTCATAAACAAGCAATTCCTGGTTCGGCATATTGTCACTTTTTGCGCTTCGTTCAATTTAGCTATAATTAATAATAATTTTGTTGACTTGCTAATCTATAGCCGCCCTTCTGCAAACAAGATTTCTCCTCGTAGAGTCGCCGCCTGATTAAATAGCCGTCGAGACTGCGAGTCGCCCGCCTCAGATAAAAACCTCACACCCTTCCTTCAAAGAGAAATACAATATTTGCGGCGAGAAGCGGCCATTGCTCGCCAAAATCCTACCGGGAGAAAAGAGAGATGAACGGCTTGAATCTGCCAACAGACAATCTCTATAAATTCGTTGCAATAGCAGGTGTGAGCATGACCCTGTTTAGCATTTATCTCATGTTTACGAGAGTAGAGATGGGTTCAACGATTAGGAACCAATTAGATTGAGAAGATCGACTAATTGAAGTCGAAGAAAAGCAGATAGAAGAAGCATGGAAGAAACTGAAACAGACAACTGGACCTGAGGCCAAAGCACTGGAAAAGGCTCGCGATGATATTGCAAAACGTAAGGCGCGTTTAGGCGAAAATGCCTTGGCCGCTACCCGGTACTTGGAGACGAACTTTGCAATTATTAAGGCTTTGCAGGTAACGCATTTCGGCGGTTACGTTATTGGGAGGCTTCGGTTTTTTTCTATGGTATTTCAAGGTTCAGAGATATCTAGACAAAGCGCTATCTACAAACTCCGGAGACCCTCAATCAATAGCAACTTGATTCTCTCGGTTCCATCACGTTAGTCGTTTTTTGACCATGAAATTAACCGAGTGCATTTTAGAAATCTTCGGTTTTATCCGCTGCAAAATCTGTGCAAAGTGGATACGGATCTCCGACCTTTATTGCCGCTTTTGCGTCGCAAATCGACGACGGCTCGGGCCTGTCAAAATCGTTTTTGATTAGAGAAGAATCGAACGTCGCGGGCAGCGTCGTGAAGAAAATGGCGAACCGTGGGCGGGATTGTTCACTCTTTCTTCCCGCATCTCAGCAATCAGCACATCACTACGGGTATGCTAATCGCAATGAGCAGGACAAACAGGACGCCAACAGTAAACCACAACATATCGGTGACAAATCGCATACCAAGCGCAGCTATATCGCCATGAAGGCAGTCGGAGTCAGGGACACTGTTGACGGCTCGGTTTTCATAGTTGCATACGTCTTTCAGTCTAAAGTCCGGCACCCTTCTTCTGCATAGCGATCTCTGCGACTACGTGCGTCAATTCATCGGCAATCGGTATCAGCTGCGACGCCGTGTCAAAATCACACTGCCCGTTGAGCGACCGGCAAACCTCCATCAGTTCCTCGTTTATTCCCAACAGCCATAGCAATATGGAGTCGTCCATCACTGGACCATAATCGCATGTGGTGTGCCAACTAATTACCTCTCGCAAATGTCGTCAGTTGTCGCTATCAGTACAACGTTATTCGCAGCATACTCAGTGGAATGCAGGATTCTTCATACTCTGTGATAGTCGCCAGCCTACATCGCGAACCGGTCAACGCGTCCACACTGCCCCAGTACTAGTCGGGGCTGAACGGATGGACGATTAGCGCTTGCCTGAAATGAAATAGCCTGAAGTTTGTACCTTTCCGCAAGTCAGTTCTGATGCGAGCGGACAAGGTGATCAAGTGATCTAAGCCAAGCTAGCCGCTCTTCCTGCCAAAGCTTTTCGCAACGCCTATGAAACCAGTAAAATTCACCTGATCGACGGCGAGCGACGGTGTCAGTTTGAAAAGAAATGGAGCTTTTCGCCGCATCGCTTGCAGTTGGTCTTCGGTGGCGTACAGCCTACGGTGAAGCAAGTCAGATCGAAGTCTCTGGGTAACGCTCCAGACTCTAATCCCTGGCGAATTTGTTGACAAGCTTTTGCGGCATCCATAGATGCGCACCTCCTTTCAATCAAACCCGGTGTGCGTCAAGCGTCGGTGGCGACTAGACACCCGCGAGAGTCTTATGTCAATTATTTTCCAGGTCCGTCAAATTCGATGTTTATGCAGTCAGCGCAAAGCTGTTCGCTCTTTTCACGCTGATAAATCACGCCTCAACGTAATCGATATGTGGCCAGCGCGGACACTTCGCGTGGAAGTGCCAATTCAAATCGAGCGAGCCTTTATGCCTTCGATAACTGATAAGCATCCCCCCCTAACGAAAGCAGCAAGTGTCGTGCCTCCGTGGTAGATGGGCGTGGGTAATCATAAATTCACCACGGATTACCACGGGTTGCTGTAGGCCATTACCTGCACCACTCAGGAAAGACCTACGCGGATAAGGCGGAAAACTACTTGCGCCGACGCGGGATCGCTTCACAGAAAAGACAACTGTGACTTCTCCCGCTGGGCGGATGCAAGCCGCCGAGTCGTTCTCAGGTGAATCGACCAGCGTCGAAACGTCGTGGGCCTCCATTTGCTCGGAGGGAAGCGGTTGCAGCGACTATAAACTCGCTGCCAAGGCGCAGAGGATCGCCGACGATCTGAACGACCGCGCGTGGTCCGACTCATTCGGATTTTTGACGGGCTTACCCTCAGATTGCGTAGGACATTCGGCGAGTTGTTAGCGATTTCCAACTCTGTCATGCAGGGAAACTCATGCAAAGAAATCCTCCGCAACAAAGGGTCCTTCCAAAAATGGAGCGATAACCTTGCCGGGACATTTTGGCATGTGTCTTGCGGTTGAAAGTGGAATCCTTTTCCTACAAGGAGGTATGTGATGCAGATAGCGAGTCAGAAGACCGTTGCAGCGATTTTTGTTGCTGGCTTTCTTATCCTACCATTCGCAAAACAAGGTCGGGCGCAAGAGTCGCCCAAGCAGCAAATGAACGTAAGCGAGACCCAACTCAGGGCCTTCGCTAAAGTTTACGTGGAGGTTGAGAAGATTCGCCAAGCGTATGAGCCTCGGCTGAAAGAAGCTAAGAATCCTGAAGAGAGTAAGCAAATTCAAAAAGAAGCAGTCTCAAAGATGCAAGGGGCGCTTACGAAAGAAGGACTGACCGAAGAAAGCTACACCCAGATCTTAGAGATTGCGCGTGCTGACGAGGGCCTCCTCAAAAAACTCGTTGAGTTGATAAACGAGGAAAGACAGAAGTCTTAGCGGAAAGCGTTCGCAATTTTCCATCCGTCCTTCGGCTATCGGCTAGATGGCCCGGCCAAAATTCCCGGGACATAATTCTAATTTTCCCGGACTTGAATGACGGACATCGATTAGCTTGCACGCCATGGCCGAGCTTTCCAGAGTATTGGCTATCCGAATCATGTAACCCAAGGGCGTGCTCTAGTCTCCATCTTTCAGTAGCGATAACGATCGTAAAGGGTGTCTCGACATGTTGCCAGAGTTCGCGAACAATTTCGCGAAACCGCCGACTTATCCAAGAAATTTCCCAGCCGATCGGTCGAGATGTTGCGACAGATAAGTTCTGTGATCGCTCTCGCTTTCCAGACCGTATGCCGAAGGCGAAGGACTGCGAAGAAAAGCGGGGCGAAAAGCTGTCGGTGGCTAAAGCCACGGCTCGTCGCGCAGATCGAGTTCACCGAGTGGACCCCGGACGGGCATGCAGAGTTGCGTGACGACAAAGAGGCGCGGCAAGTCGGGCGAGAGAACGTCACTTGATCGTCGCATCCTTCCACACAAACCCGCTAAGCTTCTCAACTTAACTTTCTGCGTTGACGCCACCAACCCGCCTGAAGTAATAGTCAGTTCAGTCGCTGGGGAAGCCTGCTGCCAGAGCGTATTCCTTAATTCCAGTTTCTCCCGCGACCAACATCTACAGTTTCTCGGTTTGTTGTTATGGCAGCTACCACCAAAAAAGGCGGCAAGACGACAAGGACAAAACAGCGCCGTCCGCAGCTGAAAAGTTCTATGACAGAGCAAGCCCGAACGATTGCTGAGCTACGCCAGGAGCTAGAAGCGCGCAACCGCGATCTCGCCGAATCCTTGCAGCGGGAGAGCACAGCGCTTAAAAAGTTGCATGATCGTGACCAGCAGCTCGCCGAGTCGGCCAAGGAGTTGCAGGA
>Ga0126377_10003799_pt1 | contig 10813 bp, 8 predicted proteins | sample PanSoiMetPlot_22_FD_92647 | JGI IMG/M metagenome (GOLD analysis project Ga0126377, IMG submission 92647) | Tropical forest soil microbial communities from Panama - MetaG Plot_22 | ecosystem: Environmental > Terrestrial > Soil > Tropical forest > Bulk soil | place: Panama | collected 2016-02-17
CAGCGAGGCCCGCACCTCGGCGGAGGGCTCATAGAGGCCAACCCGGTGACCGCCGGCGGCGAGCAGATACGCAATGCCGTGGCCCATCAGGCCGCCGCCAACCACGCCGATCGTGAGTGCGTTGCTCATCCCGCCGTGTACCCGCCATCGACATACATGATCTGCCCCGTGCAGAAATCGGAGGCGGGCGTGAGCAGATAGACCGCCATGCCGATCAGATCCTCGACCTCGCCAAGCCGGCCAAGCGGAATGCGCGACAGCGAGCGCGCCCGCGTTTGCTGGCCGAGCTCATCGTCGCCATACATCCAGGCGGTGAGCTTGGAGCGAAATACGGTCGGCGCAATCGCGTTGACCGTGATGCCATGCTTCGCCCATTCGGTCGCCAGCACGCGGGTGAGCCCGTCGGTCGCACCCTTGGAGGTGCAATAGCCGGTATAGCCCGAATAGTTGCCATGGCGGCCGCGCACCGACGACATCACCAGCACCTTGCCGCGCTGCTTGTTGGCAATCCAGTGCGCACCAACCGCTTTGGCCATGAACCATATGCCGCGCACATTGGCGTCCATCACCGCCTGCCAGTCCTCGTAGTCGAGGTCCTGGATGAAGCCCGGCTTGTTCATGCCGGAGGCAACCACGAGCTGATCGACGCGCCCGAAGCGTGTGAGCGCAGTGTCGAGCATCGCTTTGGCGTCCTCGAGCGAGTCCGGGCGACGGACGATGGGTTCGGCTTCGCCGCCGACCTCGCGCACCTCGGCCACGACCTCATCCAGCTCGCCCTTGCTGCCCGAGGCCAGCACGAGCCTGCCGCCGAGTGCGGCAAGCGCCAGCGCGCAGCCGCGTCCGAAGGCACCGGACGCGCCGGTCACGATCGCGACCTTGCCCTTGTTGTCGAACAGCGACAGCGGATGACGCAGTTGTTCGGAGATCATGAGTTGCCCCCGTCCATTCCCACACACTCAGGCGTCGTCCCCGCGAAGGCGGGGACCCATAACCAACGACGTTCAAGCCTACGCATAGCACTGCTCCATCGCCTGCTCACGGCGTATGGGTCCCCGCCTTCGCGCGGACGACAGTCGCGAGGCCCTCACGAGAAATCGCATCACCGCCCCGTTTCAAATCGAAATGTCTGCTTTGGATCAAGCATCGCGACCACCCGCAGCGCGCAGCCTTCACCATCCGGCCAGCGCCACGGGAACGCAAAGAACGTGCAGCGCTTGCCGGTGATCTTGTCGATATCGCCGCCGATATTCTCGATGCCCGGGATGCCATTCGTCATCATGATCTTGTGTGCGGGCTCCCAATACGGGAAGTCCTCGATGATGTGACGGCCAGTCTCGGCCTTATACTCGACGTCAAGATGCGGCTGCGCCGGCCCCGGCCCGTGCGGCCCGAGGAACGTACCAAGCGGATGATCGAGCGCCTGCACGTCGACGCCGACCAACTTGACGCCGCGCTCGACGATCCATTCGGCGGCCTCCTTATAGAGTCCAGGCGAATAGGCGTAGTAGTCAGGATTGTCGCCGTATTTCAGATGGCTGCCGGTGTTGATCATCAGAATGTCGTTCCGGCGGATCTTCGGCTCGGCGTTCTCGAGATCCTTCGGCGTGATCACACCCCACTTGCCCTTCGGAATCGACACCACCACACCGGTTCCGAAGAAGCGCCAGAGCGGATAGCCGGTCAGCGTCGGCTGGTTCTCCTGCACATGGATGGGCGCGTCCATATGCGTTCCGCGATGCATGATGCCTTCGAACTGCTGCACCAGCAGGCCATCCTTGGCGTGAAACTCGACAACGCGCACGTTGAGGTTCGCACGTGACGGCCACTGCGGCATGCCATGGCCCCAGCGATGGGTAAGATCGTAGATCTCCAGGTCTTTCGTGGTCGACGGCATTGTATCTACCTTGTCCTCTTGCTCCGTCATGCCCGGCTTTATGCCGGGCATCCACGTCTTTCTTCCCGCAGCGAGAAAGTCGTGGATGGCCGGGACAAGCCCGGCCATGACGAAAGAATTAGCGGCCTGACTCGATCCGATAGTTGCCGGATGGGTCGAAGATCGCGACCAGCCGGATCACGCAGGCATCGCCTTCATGCCATTTCCAGGGGAAGCCCTGGAACGTGCAGCGCTTGCCGGAGAGCTCATCGAGATCGGCGCCGACATTCTCGATGGTCGGAATGCCGGCTGCGAGCAGCACTTTGTGCGCCGGATTCCACTCGGGAAAATCATCGATCGCCTCGCGCCCAGTCGCCTTCTTGTATTCGGGCAGGAGATACTTGATCTGCGGCCCGTTGCGATGCGGACCGATCGAGGTTGCAAGCGGATGATCGACAGTCGCAGTATCGACGCCGACGGTCTTGACGCCTTTCTTGACCAGCCACTCCGCCGCACGCTTGGAGAGCCCGGGCGCATGGCCGAAATATTCCTGACTGTCGGAGTAACGCCGGTGCCAGCCGGTGTTGATGAGCACGATATCATTGGCCGTGATCGAGGGCGTGGCCTTCTCGAGGTCGGCCGACTCGATCTGCTCCCATTTGCCCTTCGGGATCGACACAACCACGCCGGTTCCAAAGAAGCGATCGAGGGCGAGATCGCCGACCGCCTGCTGCTCCGGCAACAGATGGATCGGCGCGTTCACATGCGTCGAGGTGTGAAAGATCGTGCTGATCTTGTGGGTCATCACACCATGCTTGGCGTGATAGGTCAGCCGCTCGAGCTTGATCTCCTCATAGCCCGGAAAGATCGGCGTATACATGCCCCAGGGATGGCTCAGCTCATAAAACTCGAGCCCCGACTCCGGGTCTTTCACCGCTGCCATCTCAAGCCTGCTCCTTCGTCAGAACCCATTCGCCATTCTGGCCACGCGTCACCTGGCCCTGCTCGCGCATCTCGTCGAGCGTCAGGATGATCTCGCGTCCGTCCTTGCTGCCGAGCGAGGCCATCAGCTCGGTGAAATACATCGGGCGCGCCGCCAGCGCCTGCTCAACGGTCTGATAGCGGGCCGTCGGCTCGATCCGTGTCGGGCTGACCACTCGCGCCTCGATGCCGTCCTTCGCGAGCGGCGCGGTCAGATCGAAACCGGCCTTGGTGGTGAGCCGATCGGCGCCCGCCATCACGTCCATCAAAAATGCCATCTGGCCGGGCACCAGCACCAGATCCTGGTCGGCGCGGAAGCGGTTGGCCATCGCCCATTCGATGTCGTCGTCGGAGAAGACGTCGACATCCTCATCCACCACATGGACATGACGCACGAACGGGATCGCAAGCACAGTCGTGATCGCGTCGCGCGCGCGACCTGGCGCGTTGCGCGCCAGCGCCACGCGCGCATGCATGAGGCCGCCCGCGCTTGCGACCGCGTAGACCGCGGCTGCCGCAATGCCGGCCTCCTTGAGGAGCTGCATGATGCGCGCTTCGATGATCACGCCGCTCTGGTGCGAATGCTCCGCGCGTGCAAGCTGTCGCGTGCCGTGCAGCACGGTCTGGTGCAGCGGATCCTTGCGCATCGTGATCGCAGTGACGTGGTAGACCGGATCGACATGCACCGGGCCGTAGTAGCCAAGGAACTCGCCATAGGGTCCTTCCGGCTCGGAATAGCCGGCCTTGTCGAAATAGCCCTCGACGATGATCTCGGCGTCAGCCGGCACGAGGAGGCCGTTCGAGATCGCCCGCGTCATCGGCAATGGCGCGCCGCGGATGGTTCCGACAAGATCGAACTCGTCGAGCGCAGACGCGCGCACGCTGGCGGTGACGAAGTCGAGCGGGTGCGAGCCAATGGCAAAGTTGACCGGCAGGTGCTCGCCGCGCGCCACCGACTCCAGGAACATGCGGCGGAGATCCGACGTCTGCGTGAGGTTCGAGCGCATGGTGGTGCGCGAGCGCAGCATCAACCGCCGGCAACCGACGTTGCGCCGCCCGGTCACCGGATCAATCGAGTAGTCGATCGCGGAAGAGATATACGGCGCGCCGTCGTACTGGTGCTGCACATGGAACGGCAGCCGCATCAGGTCGATGGCGTCACCGGTCAGCACCACCTGCTGGACCGGCGCTTCGCTCTGCGGAATCTCGAAGGCCTTCTGCGGGCTCCTCATCCGGCGGCCATACTCGGCCGCGAGCGCGCGCACGTCGGAGAGGCCAAAGGCCGCCGCCAAGCGCCGGCGGCTGCCGCCGACCGCGCCGACAATCTCGAACCGCCCGGCATTCTTGAACAGCGTAGCCTTCGGGGAGGCTTCGATGATCGCACTGATGTCGGCCAGCTCGACCGGCTCGGCATGAGTCTCGACCTCACCCAAGTCCTGCAAATGATCGACAAAACGTCGGAGCCGAAATCGATCCAGGTCCGCACGCGGAACCGCAGTCATCGATGATCCTTATTCCCCGCCCTTGCTCTTTGCCCCGCGGCGCGGCCTTTCGTCCCATCCATAACAGACCATTGATATCAGTGACAAACGAGTTTGCATCTCCGGCAATCTCCCCTAGCATGCCGCTTTCAGGCCGCTGCATAAGCAGGGCAACCGAAGACCGTCAAGACATCGGAGGAGGCGCTCCATGATCGCACGATCCGCATTGCTGATCGCCCTGCTGGCCGCACTGGCGATTCCATTGCCCGTGCAAGCCGACCCGGTGGCAGACTTCTACCGCGGCAAGACGATTAACCTTGTGGTCGGGACCTCGGCCGGCAACGACTACGACTTCCGCGGCCGGCTGATCGCGCGTCATATGGGCCGCCACATCCCGGGTGAGCCCGTCATCGTGCCGCAGAACATGCCGGGCGCCGGCGGGATCAAGGCCGCAAACTACATGGCCGCGATCGCCCCCAAGGACGGCACCACCGTCCATATGATCATGACCAACATGATGGCATCGCAGGCGATGCACCTGCCGGGCATCGAGTTCGACACGCGCCAGTTTCGCTGGATCGGCAACACCACCAGCTCACCCAACGTAGTCAATTCCTGGCACACCTCCGGCATTACGAAGATAGAAGAGGTGAAGACCAAGGAGCTGGTCGTCGGCGCCCCCAAAGGGACCGCGGGCGTGATCTACGCCACCCTCCTCAACAAGCTTGCCGGCATGAAGTTCAAGATCGTCACCGGCTATCCGGGAGGCAACGAGGTCAACATCGCGATGGAGCGTGGCGAGGTGCTCGGCCGCGGCTCCAACTCCTGGGCCTCATGGAAGTCGACCAAGCCGCAATGGCTCACGGAGAAAAAGATTTTCATCCTGGCGCAGGTCGGCCTCAAGCGCGATGGCGAGCTTGCCGACGTGCCGCTCATCATCGAGCTCGCCAGCAACGACCGCGACCGTCAGCTGATGACGTTCGTCTCGGCGGAGACCGCGATCTCGCGTGCGCTCGTCACCACGCCGGGCGTGCCGCCCGAGCGGGTCACCGCGCTGCGCCGCGCCTTCGATGCAACCATGAAGGACCCGCAGTTCATGGCCGAAGCCGAGAAGGCCAAGATGGACATCGGCCCGATGACTGGCGAGGAGTCACAGGTGATCGCCGATCAGATCGCCAATACGCCGGCCGACGTCATCAGCCACGCGCAGGAGGTTCTGGGCGATCTGCTACGGTAACGCACTCGATCTGGAGCAAGAGCAATGCGTAGCCTGGCTTTGACCACAGTCGTCTTCATGACGGCCGCCCTCGCCGCAACGCCAGCCATTGCGCAGACTGCGAAGGTCGAGGACGGCGTCATGGCGGTTCCGGTCGTGGGACTCGCCTTCAGCCTCGGCTATCTCGCCGATGATCTGAACCTGTGGGAGAAGCATGGCGTCCGCATCAAGACGGTGCAGATCTCCGGCATCGGCGCCATGAACGCGGTGATCGCAGGCAGCGCCGACTTCACCCAGTCCTCCGGCAGCGCGGTGACGCGGGCGGCCGCGCGCGGACAGAAGCTCCTCGGCATTGTCGGGACCCTCCACCGGCCGAGCGTGCAGATAGTCCTGCGCAAGGATTTGGCGACGGGGTTCGATCCAAAAGCGCCCGTCGAGCAGCGCGTCAAGGCGCTGCGCGGCCGCACCATTGCGGTCGACGCGGTCAACTCCGTGATCCATGCCTATGTGCGCTATCTCGCCAAGCGCGCCGGCTTCGATCCGGAGGAGATCCGCATCGCGGTGCTGCAGCCGCCCAACATGCTGGCCGCGCTTCAAACCAAACAGGTCGACGGCTTCGCCATGGCGCCGCCCTGGGTGCAGAAGCCGCTGCTCGACGGTGAGGCCGTGATGGTGGCGAGCGGCCCGGATGGCGATCCCGCCGAGCTTGCGCCATTTGCCAATACGCTGGTGGCGACCAAGCCCGACACCTGCACCAAGCGCAAGGCGCTGTGCGAGGGCGTCGGCCACGCCTTCCGCGAGGCGGCGTCCGTGATGCTCGATCGTCCGAACGAGGCGCTGGCGCTGCTCAAGAAGCGGTTTCCGCAGTTCGACGACCGCCAGCTCGCGGTCGCATTCGAGGACATCCGCAAGATCACGCCGCGCGATCTGCGGCTCAGCGCGGAGGCGTTCGAGAAGGCGGAACGCTTCAACGTCGAGGCTGGGCTACTCAGGCCGGACGAGACGCTCAAGTCCTACGACGGCTTCTTCACCGACCAGTTCGTGAAGTAAGACGAGTACGCAGGACTCTCCTCTTGTCATGCCCGCGCTTGGCGCGGGCATCCACGTCTTTCTTTCTATGACTGCAAAAGCAAGACGTGGATGGCCGGGACAGGCCCGGCCATGACGTGGAGCGTGCGTCAATTCAAATTGGCCCCACAATGTCCTGCGCGATCATCCCCCGGCACTCCCCAAACCCGATCGGAATAAAACCCTCGCGCGCGCAGGAGGCGCGCATGATCACTTCATCACCATCTTCGAGGAAACGCCGCGTTTCGCCTGAGGCGAGCGTCACCGGCTCGCGACCGCCGCGGGTGAGCTCCAGCATGCTTCCCAGCCCGTCAGCGGTCGGTGCCGAGATGGTGCCGGTGCCGATGAGATCGCCAGGCTCGAGATTGCAACCGCCACAGGCGTGGTGAGTGATCATCTGTCCGATGGTCCAATAGAGGTGCCGAGCATTGCTGCGTGCCAGCAAATGCGGCGGTTTGCCCGCGGTCTTCAGGCCAGGGGTCTCGATCAGCACTTCGAGCGTGATGTCGAACGCAGCGTCCGGCTGCGTGCTCGTGAGATAGTCTAGCGGCCGCGGATCGCCGTCGGGGCGCTCCGGCTGCGGAATACGAAACGGCGCCAGTGCTTCAGGCGTGACCACAAACGGCGAGATCGTGGTGGCAAAACTTTTGGCCAGGAATGGCCCCAGCGGCTGATACTCCCAGGCCTGGATGTCGCGCGCCGACCAGTCGTTGAGCAGGCAAAGACCAGCGATGTGCTGCTCGGCCTCACGAATCGGGATCATTGTGCCGCGCGCATTGCCCGGCCCGATGAAGACGCCGAGCTCAAGCTCATAGTCGAGATAGCGCGACGGCCCGAAGCTCGGCTCGGTCTCCGAGCTTGGCTTGCGCTGGCCGCTCGGCCGCTGAATCGGCGCGCCCGAGGCCACGACCGTGGAGGCGCGGCCGTGATAGCCGATCGGCATGTGCTTGTAGTTCGGGAGCAGCGGGCTGTCGGGCCGCAGCATGCGGCCGGTATTGGTCGCATGATGAATGCCGGCGAAGAAATCGGTGTAGTCGCCGATCCGGGCCGGCAGATGCAGCTGGCAATCGGCCAGCTTGTGCAGCAGCACCGGCGCCATGGACTGCACACGCGCCCGCGCGCGACCATCGGCTGCCAGCAACTCCGACAAGGCGGCGCGCAAGGCCTGCCGCGGCTTCGCCCCCAATGCGAACAGCGGGTTGAGCAGCGGGCCGGAGGCCGCCTCGGCAGCGTTCGCGGCGTCGCCGTTGAACAGCCCGGCCACACAGGCCTGCCCGAGATCGACGATCTCTTCACCGATCACCACCCCGCCACGCGGTTTTCCACCATGCGGGCTGAAGATCACAAACGGCAGGTTCTGGATCGGAAAGTCGGGATGGCCGTTGGCGCTTTCGACCCAGCTTCGACGGCGCCGGTCATGGGTGGCATCGATCATGGATTCTTTCACACTGGCGGGAGGACTATGAGGTGGGGCGCGGATTCAACTGCGGGAGACTCGATTTGTCCATCGGGACCGCTAGAATTGCGCGCAACGAAACTGGAGAACAGCATGCGGCGACGAGATTTCCTAGCGGGCGGAGCCACGGGGCTCGCTGGCCTCTTGTCGCCGTTCACAAGCCGCGCTCAGTCTGGCTATCCGTCGAAGCAGATCCACCTGGTGGTGCCGACCTCGGCCGGCGGCGTGCATGACGTGATCGGCCGCATCTGGGCGGACCGGGTCAAGTCCTCGCTCGGCACGATCATCATCGAGAACCGCGCCGGCGGCGGCTCGTCGATCGGCCTCAACTACGTGGCACAGCAACCGGCCGACGGCCACCTGCTGCTGGTCGGCAGCACCAGCACCCTGGTGCTGCGCGAGGGCGGCAACAATCGCGCCTATGATGCGCTGAAAGACATTCGCTCGGCCGCGATCCTAGCGACCACCTCGACCTCGATCGCAGTTGCTCCATCGCTGCCGATCCATTCGGTCAAGGAACTGATCGCCTATGCCAAAGCCAATCCCGGGAGGCTCTCTTACGGCTCAGGCGGTGTCGGCGCGATCACCCACATCACGCCCGAGCTGTTCAAGCAGCGCGCTGGAGGACTCGATATCCTGCACGTGCCCTACCGTGGCATCGCACCCGCCATGAACGATCTCCTCGGCGGCAATATCGGCGTCATCTTCCCCAATATCACGTCCCAGGTCGTGGCGCTGCATCGCTCGGGTAAACTTCGTATCCTCGCCATCAACGCGCCCACGCGGCTCGACGCCGCGCCCGACATCCCGACCGCGCAGGAAGAAGGGCTCGACAATTTCGTGTCGCAGATCTTCTTCGGTATCTTTGCGGCGATTGGAACCCAGAAACCCATCCTCGAACGATTGAACGAGGTCACCCAGGCCGAATGGGCCGATAAGCCATTCCAGGCCAAGCTGATCGAATCGGGGTTCGAGCCGATGTTGGGCTACGGACCGGACCGTTCGGACCAATACATGCGGGACGAGTTCGCGAAGTGGGGTCCCGTGGTTCAGAAGGTTCAGGGGCCGTGAGCGCGTGAGGGAGCAGCACGGCGCAATGGCAAGCGACGACACAGCGCGGACCTTCATGGGCCGCGCCGTCACCCGCCTCGAGGACCACGCCCTCCTGCGCGGGGCTGGCCGTTTCATCGACGACATCGCGCTACCCGGGCTCCTTCATGCCTGCTTCATCCGCAGCCCGGTGGCGCATGCGCGCCTCACCCGCATCGATACGGACAACGCACGTGCCCTGCCCGGCGTGCGGGCAGTTCTCACCTATCGCGACCTGCGCCCTCATTTGACCTGCGATCGCGTGCCACTCGCGCTGCCGGTGCCTGCGATCAGGTTTCACGTCGATCCGCGCTATCTCGCCGATGACGAGCTTTGTTACGTGGGCGAGCCGGTGGCGCTGGTCGTGGCCGAGACGCGAGCGATCGCTGAGGATGCGGCCAGCCAGGTTGCGCTTACCTACGACCTCCTGCCGGCTGTCATCGACCCGCGCGAAGGGCTCAAGCCTTCGACCCCCAAGGCCCGGCTCGACTGTCCCGACAATCTCGTGGCGCACTGGATCGTCGCCTATGGCGACGTCGAGGCCACCTTTGCACGCGCTCCGCACCGCGTGTCGCAAACATTTCGGATGAACAAGGGCGGCGGCCACTCGATCGAAGCACGTGGCGTCGTGGCGCGCTTCGACCGGCTCGAGAACCTGCTGACGGTCTGGGACTCGACCCAGATGCCACACAAGGCGAAGCGTGTGCTGGTCGACGCACTGGGCCTGACCGAGAGCGAGGTGCGCGTGATCGCACCCGACGTCGGCGGCGGCTTCGGGCCGAAGAATCCCTTCTACCCCGAAGAGCTCGCGATCCCCGCTGCTGCGATCATGCTCGATCGCCCGATCAAGTGGATCGAAGATCGCCGCGAGAGCTTCACCGCCACCAACCACGAGCGGGTGCAGGAGTGGGAGGTCGAGGCGGCCGCCGACGCTGATGGAAAGCTACTCGCCATCCGCGGCCACTTTCGTCACGACCATGGCGCGTTCACGCCGTCGGGGCTTTCACTGCCACAGAACGCCACCACCAACCTGCTCGGCCCCTACAAGCTGCCGGCGCTGAAGCTCGAAGTATCGGCCTGCCTGACCAACATGGTGGCCGCCACCTCGACGCGCGGCGCCGGCCGGCCGCAAGGCACATTCGTGATGGAGCGCCTCATCGACTGCATTGCGAATGAGCTCGGCATCGCGCGCGATGTGGTGCGCATGCGCAATCTCGTGCAGCCGGAGCAGATGCCCTACGTGACCCAGGTGAAGACGCGCGACGGTCTGCCAATGACCTATGACAGCGGCGACTATCCGGAATGTCAGCGCCGCGCGCTCGCAGCCGCAGGCTATGCCGGCTTCGCTGCCCGGCGGGAGGCTGCTCGACGCCAGGGGCGGTACATCGGGATCGGACTCTCAAACTACGTGGAGGGCACCGGCCGCGGTCCGTTCGAGAGCGCCACGGTGCGGATCGGACCCTCGGGCCAGATCGTGGTCGCGACCGGCGCGGCAGCGCAAGGCCAGGGCACGCATACAATGCTGGCACAGCTGGCCGCGGATGCTTTCGGCGTGCACCCGCAGGAGGTCGAGGTGAAGAGCGGCGACACTGCCGCGACCCCGCTCGGCCACGGTGCTTACGCGAGCCGTCAGGCCGTGGTGGCCGGCA
>Ga0126377_10003800_pt1 | contig 10811 bp, 10 predicted proteins | sample PanSoiMetPlot_22_FD_92647 | JGI IMG/M metagenome (GOLD analysis project Ga0126377, IMG submission 92647) | Tropical forest soil microbial communities from Panama - MetaG Plot_22 | ecosystem: Environmental > Terrestrial > Soil > Tropical forest > Bulk soil | place: Panama | collected 2016-02-17
CGAAGGTGGCGTCGGTCGTGTTCTTCAGTGCCATGGAGTTCCTTTTCCGTATGCCGGTGGGCTGGCGGTCGCTGGGTGAGGGGGAGGTCTGTCGGCTGAGGTCAGGCTAGGCGGTCGCGCCGACGGTCGCGCTGCTCGGTGAAAACGGGAAGGTCGTCGGCGTACGGGTGCGTGACACGGTCACCGGGGCCGAACGGGTGATCGACGCGGCCGGCGTCTTTGTGGCGATCGGCCACGACCCCCGCAGCGAGCTGTTCCGCCACGAAGTGACCTGCGACGCGGCCGGCTACGTGCAGGTGACCGCGCCGGGCACCCAGACGAACCTCAACGGCGTGTTCGCCGCCGGCGACCTCGTCGACCACACCTATCGGCAGGCCGTCACCGCGGCCGGCACCGGCTGTGCCGCCGCGCTCGACGCCGAGCGTTTCATCGCGTCGCTCGAGACGCCTGAGGGGTAACGTCCTAGGGCCGGCGTCCTTCGGACGCCGGCGCGCACGTCGACGCACCCAACGATGCGAGCGACCGCAGACCAGGAAGGTAGAGATGGACGAAGTCACGGATGCGACGTTCACCGACGAGGTGCTGATGTCGCCGACCCCGGTGCTGGTTGATTTCTGGGCCGAGTGGTGCGGACCGTGTCTGCGCGTCGAGCCGATCCTCAAAGAGCTCGCCCGCGAGATGGGCGACAAGGTCAAGATCGTGAAGATGGACATCGACTCGAACCCGAACACCGCGCGCGACTACCGCGTGATGTCGGTGCCGACGCTGACGGTATTCAAGGGCGGGCAGCCGGTCTCCTCGGTCGCTGGCGCGCGGCCCAAGAGCGATCTCGTACGGCTGCTGGAAGACGCGCTCTGACGCCGCGCGTGGCACGCGGCAACAATCCGTCCTGACCTGGCTCGGCCCGCGGGCAACGACCGACATTGAGCGGTTATGCCGGCCGGCGACGAATCGGTTTGATCGGATCTGCCGACGGGCACCGCATTGTGCGGTGATAGGCGCGACACTACGGGTTGTGTCCGTCGGGCACGCGGCGTCACGCCGGCCGTAGGTTTCGCCGCTGCGGTGAACGCGCCGTTCGGCAACGTCGCCGTCTGGTGCGGAGTCCGTCTGGTGCGGAGTCCGTCTGGTGCGGAGTCCGTCTGGTGCGGTCCGGCCGGTCTGCCTTGCGACGCCGACACGACGTTGTTGCCCGGCCGATCGCGACGAGTAGGGAGTCAAGATGCACTCGTACGGTCAAGGTGCCCGCGGGCTCGCGGTCGCCGAGATCCGTGCCATCTTGGCGCATCTTGGCCTGCTTCCGGTCGACCGAACCGGTGAGATGGCCGAATTCGACGACGCGACCGGGGTCGCGGTGCGCACCTTCCAGCAGAGCCGCGGCCTGAACGTCGACGGCCTGGTCGGCGAGGAGACGTGGCGCGCGCTGGACGCGGCGCGGTGGACGCTCGGCGATCGGACGCTCTTTCTGGCCATGCCCGATTCGATGACCGGCGACGATGTTCGTCAGCTGCAGGATCGACTGCTCGAAATGGGCTTCGACGTGGGGCGCGCGGACGGCATATTCGGTCAACGGACCGCCCACGCGGTGGCCCGATTCCAACGCGAGGTCGGACTGCCGTCGGACGGCGCGTACGGACCGCAGACCATGGCCGCGTTGCGCCGGCTCGGGCCCAAGGTGGTCGGTGGACACGCGCAGGCGCTGCGCGAGGCGGAGCGCTTCCGGCACGCCGGCCCGACGCTGGTTGGCAAGACGATCGTGATCGACCCGGGCCACGGCGGGAGCGACCTCGGCGTCGTGGTGCGCGACGGGCTGCTGCGGTGGACCGAGGCCGACTTGGCGTACGACGTCGCGACGCGCCTCGAGGGCCGTCTCGGTGCGGCTGGCATGCGCGTCTACCTGACGCGCGGTCCCCGCCCGACGGCCGCGATCGACGATCGGCAACGTGCCAAGCTCGCCAATGACCTCAACGCCGACCTACTGCTCTCGATTCACCTGGACGGCAACGACAGCCAAGCGGCGCACGGTGTGGCGACCTACCACTACGGCACGTCGGATGGCGTGGTGTCCACGGTCGGCGAACGCCTCGCCGGGCTCGTCCAGCGCGAGATCGTCGCCCGTACGAGTCTGCAGGACTGCCGTACCCACGCGAAGTCCTGGGATCTGTTGCGCCTGACGCGCATGCCGGCGGTACGGGTCGATCTGGCGTACCTGACGTCGCCGGTCGACCGCGAACGACTCGTACAGGCCGCGTTCCGGGACCGGCTCGTGGAGGCGATGATCGCCGCCGTACAGCGCATGTACTTCCCGATCGAGCAGGACGTGAAGACCGGCTCGATCGACGTGTCGACGCTGCGTGCCGCACAGCCCACCGGAGCGCGGTAGGGCTCAGGTCGTGACCTTGCGGGGAAATGGTTGGAACCTTTGCGATTGACCCAACGAGTTCCCCGCAAGGTCACGCCTGTCGTATGGCTCGCCGCCGCACCGCGCTGGGCGGCTAGATGCGGGATACCGCGACGCGCTGCGTCGACCGGGTCGCTGGACGCACCGGACGCAGAATCGACTCCGGATTCATCGACCCGAGCAGCTTCTCCAGCGCGTATTCCACGTCCGACTTCCACGACAGGGCGGTTCGCAGTTCCAGGCGCAGCCGGGGGTACTTCGGATGTTGGCGTACCGTCTTGAAGCCGACCGCGAGGAAGAAGTCCGCCGGCGCGAGACAACGCCCCGACTGACCGAGACCAACCTCGACATCGCGGCGGGTCTCAGTCATTTCGCCGTCGCCGCGTGGGTCGCGGCCGCGCTCGTCGCCGCGCTGCCGACGCTCACCGCGCTGTTCGCGGCCGCGCTCGCCGCCGCGCTGCTCACCGCCGCGCGCGTCTCCGCGAGCATCACCGTTCCGAGAGTCGCCACCCCGGGCGTCGCCAAACGCTTCGATGGCGCGAATGCCGCGCTTCGTCATATCTCGTGCGACACCCTGAATCAGCATGCGGCCGAGACCGCCGCCGGCGAACGCGCCGACCACATGCGCGGTCATGAGCAGCGCGGCGTCCGGCGACACCGGCGACGTCGGGAACGCCATGGATCGGGGCACGTACGCCGGCGGGGCGAACATCGCGAACCCGGCCGGCATGCTGTCAACGTAGATGAGCTTGCCGCACGAACCCCACTCGAGCAGGGTCTGCGAGACCCACGCCTCCTTCTCCAGGCCGGGATCTCCGGTCGCACACGCGCGCTGGGCGGAGACCGGATCGAGTTCCCAGTAGACGCAGTCCCGGCACGGCCGGGGAATGTCCTCCAGCGTGTCCAGTGTGAGATTGACAAGGCGTCGAGACACGTGACCGTCTCCTGGGACAGCGTGGGGCCGGGCATTGGCATCGGTACCCCTCGACTGATCATCGTACCTGGGAATTCGTGTCGGCGCGGCCGGGCCGCACGCTACGATCGGCGCGCCGGACGGCGCCAACGACGACGCGAACCGCTGCGACAAACGGGCACGAGTGCCCCGGCGTCGCGCTCGACAGGAACGCGAGGAGGCACCGGCGCATGACCACCGGTACGACGCTCGACGACTTCACCGATCGCTACGCCCGCCGCATGCGCGGCATGGCGGCATCCGAGATCCGAGCGCTGTTCTCCGTCGCGAACCGTCCCGAGGTGGTGTCGCTCGCTGGCGGGTCGCCGTACGTCGCCGCGCTGCCGCTCGACGCGGTCGGGGCGATGCTGGGCGAGCTCGGTTCGGTGCACGGCGCCACCACCTTGCAGTACGGCATTGGCCAGGGCGACGCGACGCTCCGGGAACGCATCTGTGACCTGATGACATTGTCAGGCATCGATATCTCAAACGGCGCTTCCCCGGACGATGTGGTGGTGACTGTCGGCGGCCAACAGGCGATCGACCTCATCAGCCGGGTATTCCTCGACCCGGGCGACGTCGTGCTGGCCGAAGGCCCGAGCTATGTCGGTGCGCTGGGCGTGTTCCAGGCCGCGGAGGCCGACGTGGTGCACGTACCCATGGACGATCATGGCCTGATCCCGACGGCGCTGTCCGAGGCGATCGCTGCCGTCGCGGCCGCCGGCAAGCGCGCGAAGTTCCTCTACACGGTGCCAGCGCACCAGAATCCTGCCGGCGTCACGCTGCCCGCCAAGCGGCGTGACGAGATCCTCGCGATCTGTCAGTCGGCTGGGCTGCTCATCGTCGAGGACGATCCGTACGGCCTGCTCGGCTTCGACGGCGAGGATGCCTCCAACGGCCACGTAGACAACGGCAACGCTTCCAACGGCAACGTTGGCGACGGTCGACCGCTTGCCGCGTTCCGCTCTCGCAGCCACGACGGCGTCATCTACGTCAGCACGTTCTCCAAGACGTTCGCGCCAGGGCTCCGCGTCGGATGGATTCTCGCGCCCCACGCGGTTCGCGAAAAGCTGGTCATCGCGTCCGAAGCTCAGATCCTCTGCCCGAGCGCCTTCGCTCAGGCTGCCGTCGCGACCTACCTGGGCGAGATGCCGTGGCGGCAGCAACTCAAGACGTTCCGCGAGGTATATCGGGAGCGACGAGATGTCGCTCTCGGCGCTCTTCGGGATCTGATGCCGGTTGGCACGCGGTGGACGGTGCCGTCTGGTGGCTTCTACATCTGGCTGACACTGCCCGACGGTCTGCACTCGAAGGACATGCTGCCGCGAGCCATCGCGGAGCGGGTCGCCTACGTCCCGGGCACCGGGTTCTACGCGGACGGCGCCGGCGGCGCGCACCTCCGGCTGTGTTATTCGTTCCCGCCGCCGGACCGGATCCGTGAGGGTGTCCGCCGGCTGGCCGCGGTGATCGAGCAGGAGATGGCGGTCCGGTCCGTCTTCGGCGTTGCGGCCACCGCATCGAACGAAACCACGGTCAACTGGACGCCGGACGATCGCTCGTCGCGTGGGTTCCGCGCCGCGGACACGCCAGGCCCGGAGACGCCATGACCGCCGCCGGAACCACGGGCGCCGAAAACAGTGGTACGGGGACGGAACCGCGCGTACTCGTCCTTGCCGGCGGACTCTCGTACGAGCGGGACGTTTCGCTCCGCTCGGGTCGACGCGTGCTCGACGCGCTCCGTGGCGCCGGCGTCGACGCCGTCATCCGGGACGTTGACGCGTCGCTGCTGCCGTCGTTCACTACCGATCCACCGGACGCGGTCGTGATCGCGCTGCACGGTGCCGCCGGTGAGGACGGTTCACTGCAGGCGGTGCTCGACTTGTGCGGCATCCCGTACGTCGGTGCCGACGCCCGCGCGGCACGACTGGCTTGGGACAAGCCGACCGCCAAGTCCGTGCTCCGCGACGCAGGCATCCAGACACCGGACTGGGTGGCGTTGCCGCAGGAGCGCTTCACGGAGCTCGGTGCGGCCGGCCTGCTCGACCGCGTGCTCGGCCGTTTCGCACCACCGGTCATGGTCAAGCCCGCGCAGGGCGGGTCGGGTCTGGGTACGTCGGTGGTGCGCGAGGCGAGCGCGCTCGCCACCGCCATGGTCGGATGCTTCGCGTACCACCCGACCGCGCTGATCGAGCCGTACGTCACCGGGATGGATGTCGCGGTGAGCGTGCTGGACTTAGGCGACGGTCCCATCGCGCTGCCCGCGGTCGAGATCGTCGCGCGGGATGGCGTCTACGACTACGCGGCCCGCTACACCGCCGGACTGACCACCTGGCACGCGCCGGCGAGGCTGGACGCGGACACCGCGGCTCGAGTCGGCCGCGTCGCGTTGGACGCGCACCGGGCGCTCGACCTGCGGGACCTGTCGCGCATCGATCTGATCGTCGACGACCGCGGTCAGCCGTGGGTCATCGAGGCGAGTGTGGCGCCGGGCATGACCGACACGTCGTTGCTGCCGATGTCCGTCGCCGCGGCCGGCCTGGACCTCGGCAAGACGCTTGCGACACTCGTCGATCGGGCGATCAACCGCCGGTGATGACGCGTCAGCGCGAATCTGACGCGAGGTCGTAGTCGGGGTCGTCGTCCGCGACGCGCTCGGCAGGGTCACGAGTCGCGACGAAGCGACCAGTCGGCGCCCGCCCGACGCGCGCGCGGGTCGGCTGTGCGGGAATGCGTACGGTCGGGGCACCGACTCCAGCGACGTCACCGTCAGCGGCCTCGTCACCGTCCTCGGCAGCGTTGTCCGACGCTGCGGCGTTGGCCGCATTCGCAGTCTCTGTGCTCGCGGCTCCGGTCTCCGTCTCGCCAGTCGCGGTGGGGTCGGCCGGCGCGTGCTCGGCATTTGCCGTCGCTGTCGACGTCGACGTCGGCGCTTGGGCGGGCGCGACAGCCGTGCCTGCGAGCGGCGCAACCGCGCCGTCCGCCGAGTCACCGGACTCGGGCGCGCCTGCGGCAGCGGATGCATCGGCGGCACGACTCGTGTTCGCGTCGGCGACTGCGGCACTCGCCTGATCCGCGCCGCCATGACCGTCTCCGTCGGAGGAGGCAGCGGCGGTCGGCCCGGCAGCAGGCGCAGGCGCCTGCATCGCCGCCGCGACACTCGCGAACGTGCTCGGCGCATGCCACTCAATGCGTGGCGGTTCGATCAATGCGCGGCCGCCGAACTCCTCAAGCCAGGCGGCGATGTGTGCGAGGTTCACCCGCCACTCCGGCTCGGACACCGGCTCGAGGATCTCGTCCCACATCGCAAGGAACGGGCCGCGCAGCTGGAGCCGCCCGGCCGGCCGACCGAGGAACCACAGGTGCAGGTGCGCCGAGCCATCCCCCCAACGGTTCACATGCACCTGCGCAACCTCGTCCAAGGAGCGAATCGCTCGCTCGAGCCGCACGGTCATCACGCCAAGCTCAGCGGCTAGCAGGTTCGGCAGATCCCCCAGATCCAAGTGCGACCGCGACTCGAGAATCAGCACCATCGGCAGTCCGGTGGGCGTGTCCGTCGCGCGGACGCGCCAGCGATCGCTCACCCAGATGTACGCGTCGTCGGTCGCGGCGCAGGCGACACACGACGATGGTTCCTCGCCCTCACGTGGCGGCTCGATCGCGACCGGCGGATCCAACCGCTTGACGCGCAGCTGACCCTCAAGCGGAAAGCTCGGTGACTTCGTGAAGGAAGGAAGAGAGATGGGGGTTTCGGCCACAGAGGAGACGATAGTCCGGCCGGACCTGGCTGTCGCCCCTCCTTCGGTTCCACGTGAAACCGGGGACGATCCGGCGGGTACGCGGGCATGCGTGGCGCCGTCATCCACAGGGCGCATGCCCGATAACCGTGCATAGACCGCTACGACGGCATGCCCTGTGGATAACTTCTGTGGATTCTCGCAGTCACCATCGGGCGACATGCGAGCGTTGATCAATGCCCCGTGACCTCGCCGGCACCGGTCGATTCGGTGCCACCGGCACCCGACTGTGGCGGGTCAATGTTTCACGTGAAACCGTCCCTTGTGGTCGTACCGGTCCTGGTGTCCGTCGACGTGGAGTCGGACGGCTCGACCCGGGCTCACGGCCACTGAGCGGTCGCACACAACCACAACGCGTACCCATGGATAAGGTAACGGGCCGACCGCGTGTCGCGGCCGACCCGTTCATGCGTGGTGCGGGCTACTCGTCGTCGACGCCGAAGATCCCGACGATCCGCTCGAGATCGTCAACGCTGCCGAACTCGATGACGATCTTTCCCTTGGTCCGGCCGACGTCAATCTTGACCCGCGTGTCGAAGCGATCCGACAGCCGCTCGGCGAGCTCGGCCATCGCGCGCGGTACCGCCGTCTGCCGCCGCCGCGCTGGTGCGGCGCGACTCGTGTCGCCGGCGCCGGCAACTTGTACGAGTTCCTCCGTCGCGCGCACCGACAGGCCCTCCGCGACGATGCGGGTTGCGAGCGCCTCTTGCTCGGTCGGGTCGTCCAGCGCGAGCAGTGCGCGCGCGTGGCCGGCGGACAGCACGCCGGCGGCGACCCGACGTTGCACCGGAGTCGGGAGGTTCAACAGGCGGATCGTGTTGGAGATGAGCGGGCGGCTCCGACCAATGCGGCGCGCGAGTTCGTCGTGCGTCGCGCCGAACTCCTCGAGCAGCTGTTGGTAGGCGGCCGCCTCTTCGAGCGGGTTCAGGTTCGCGCGATGGATGTTCTCCAGCAACGCGTCGCGCAGCATCGCGTCGTCTCGCGTGTCGCGAACGATCGCCGGAATGAGCTGTCGGCCGATCGCCTGCGCCGCGCGCCAGCGCCGCTCACCCATGACGATCTCGAACTTGTCGAGGCCGGTTTCGCGAACCACGATCGGCTGGAGGAAACCGACCGATTCGATCGACTGCCGCAGCTCGTCGAGCGCCGCCTCGTCGAAGTTCTGCCGCGGCTGCTTGGGGTTCGGCACGATCGAGTCCACCGGGATCTCGGCGAACCGCGCACCCGGCACCGGCGCGAGTTGGTTGGCGTGGGCGTCGGAACGGCTGCCACCGGTGCCCGGCCCGGCTCCTGCGTCGCCCTCGGCGGGCAGCGGAGCGGTCGGGATCAGCGCGCCGAGGCCGCGACCGAGACCACCGCGGGGCTTGCTCATGCGCCTACGCCTTCCATTCGCGCGCCACGCATGGCGATCTCCTGGGCCGCCTCGAAGTAGCTCACCGCGCCTCGCGAACCGGGGTCGTACGTCATGACGGACTGGCTGTAGCTGGGCGCCTCGGACACCCGTACGTTTCGCGGAATGACCGATCGGAGCACCTTGTCGCCGAAGTGCGCGCGGACATCCTGCTCGACGAGATCGGCGAGCCTGGTACGCCGGTCGTACATGGTTAGCAGCACCGTGGAGATGTCGAGCGCCGGGTTCAGGTGTGACTTCACGAGAGCAATGTTGCTCGTGAGCGCCTGAACGCCCTCCAGCGCGTAGTACTCGCACTGGATCGGAATCATGACCTCGCGCGCCGCCACGAGCGCGTTGACCGTGAGCAGGCCGAGCGACGGCGGGCAGTCGATGAATATGTAGTCATACTCAGCTCTCGACGCCTGGAGCGCGCGAGCCAGCCGTGATTCACGTGCCACCACCGACACCAGCTCGATCTCGGCACCGGCGAGATCAATCGTGGCGGGCACACACGAGAGATTCGGGATGCCGTCGACGGGCTGTGTCACCGATTCGAGTGACGCGCCCTCGATAAGGCAGTCGTAGACGTCGGGTACGCCAGCGTGATGCGGCACATTCACGCCAGTGGACGCATTGCCCTGTGGGTCGAGATCGATCACGAGCACCCGATTGCCGTGGAGGGCGAGCGCCACCGCGATGTTCACCGCCGTGGTCGTCTTTCCGACGCCGCCCTTCTGATTCGCGACGCACATGATTCGCCGCCGAACCGGTCGCGGCATGGTAATTTCGCCGCTCGGATTCAGGATCTCCACGGCCCGCCTCGCCTCCTGTGCCAGGGGTGGGTCATCGATTTCACGTGACACGTCAGCGTCAGCCATCCTCGCCCCTGTCTCATACCTCGAGCCGGTCCGTACGTCGCCTCACGGGTCCGCCGCACACCGCCTCGTCACACCGTGCGCTCTGGCCACACAGTGCGGAATCGTCACCATACAACGCGCCGGACTCACGTGGCGGCGCACTCGACCGCGCCATTGACATCACGGGCTCACTCCCGCATCGCCCACCCTCCGCCGGAGCCGGCGAATCCGCCGCACGCCTCTACCCGCCAGTGTCCGTCGCCACACCCAAGTTGGCACAAAGCCCGGCCGCACGACGAACCCGCCACCATCGGGCCCACACCGAGACACCGGCCACCGCCCGGCACACGCGACGTCCAGTCTCGCGGCCGGCCGCACCTATTCATACCGACGTTCGGCCGGACTAGTCCACCGCCGCCGCCGTGGTTCGCGAGCCGAGGGTGTGTGGCCGGCGCCGATCGGATCCGTACGGCCGCGGGCCGCCGGCCGTGAGACGTGCCTCAGCGCCCGCGACGACCACGTCGCTCCGCTCGGTGGCCGTCGGGCGCGGTGCGAGCCACTCGCCGTTCCCGGATCACCTCGATCGTCACCGTCGGCTCGGGAAGCGTTCCGTCGCCGTACCGGTGGATCGTCGGCGTGCCACCCCCGGCCAGCGCAACGGCCTCTCCGTGCGCCGCCACCTCGTCGCTCGCGGACGTCCCCTTCATCGCCACGAGCCGACCACCGACGGCCAGCAGCGGCAGGCACCACGCGGCCAACCGATCGAGTGCGGCAACGGCTCGAACCGCTACTACGTCGGCTGGTTTCACGTGAAACATCGTTGGGCGCGCGGCAATCTCCTCCGCTCGCCCGCGAACCACGTCGATCCGCGACCCGATGCCTAAGTGATCGAGGATGTCCGCCAGGAATGCGGTACGCCGCAACAATGGTTCGACCAGCACCACGTGAATATCCGGCCGCACCAACGCAAGCACGATGCCCGGGAGCCCGGCACCGGAGCCGACGTCGATCACGTAGGCCTCGTGCGGCAACGCCGGTGCGATCGCCGCACAGTTCAGCAAATGCCGCTCCCAGATCCGGCCGGCTTCGCGGGGACCGATGACACCGCGCAGCACCCCGTCGCTCGTGAGGAGAGACGCGTACCGCTCCGCGAGATCCATGCGGTCGCCGAAGTAGAACTCGGCCGCGGTTCGCAGCGAGGGCGGTGCGACGGCGAACTCGTTGAACGATCCCAGGTTGTCGCTCGGCGGAACGGACGCCAGCGGCCGCGCCTCGGACCGCGAACCGGCAGCCCGCGAACCGGCCGACCGCGAACCAATTGACGGCGACCGCGCCGCCTGCGGTGTGGCGTCTCGGTCTGAGTCAGAACCTCGCGCGGTCACACCGGGTGGACGACGATGCGGCGATGTGGCTC
>Ga0126377_10003801_pt1 | contig 10810 bp, 9 predicted proteins | sample PanSoiMetPlot_22_FD_92647 | JGI IMG/M metagenome (GOLD analysis project Ga0126377, IMG submission 92647) | Tropical forest soil microbial communities from Panama - MetaG Plot_22 | ecosystem: Environmental > Terrestrial > Soil > Tropical forest > Bulk soil | place: Panama | collected 2016-02-17
CGTCAAGCCGATCGTCCATCGCGCCTACGACGGGCGCGACCTCGTGCTGCCGGACGACCCGGGCGTCGTCCTTCGCCTGGCGGACAACCCGCCGCTCGGCGAACAGATGGGTCATGACATCGTCACTGCGTCGGGCACGACGCTTCTGGGCGCGGACGACAAAGCAGGCGTCGCGGAGATCGTGAGCGCGGCTGCGTATTTGACCGCGCACCCGGAAATTCCGCACGGCCCTGTCCGCATCGCCTTCACGCCGGACGAGGAAATCGGCCGGGGAACCAGGCATTTCGACGTCGGAGCGTTCGGCGCCGTCTGTGCCTACACGCTGGACGGCGGCAGCCGCGGCGAGCTCGAGGTGGAGAGCTTTTCAGCGGATGCGGTAACCGTGACCTTTCACGGGTTCAACACCCATCCGGGCTATGCAAAAGGGCGGATGGTCAACGCGATCAGGCTGGCGGCGAATTTCATCGATCGGCTGCCGCGCAACGAGCTCTCCCCCGAGACGACGTCAGGCTACGAAGGATTCGTCCATCCGTACGTCGTGCAGGCGAGCGTGGAACGCACGTCCGTGAAGCTGATCGTCCGCGACTTCAAGACGCTGGCGCTCAAGGAAAAAGAGGATTTGCTCGCGCGGCTCGCCCGCGAAACATGCGCGCAATTCGCCGGCGCTCGGGTGGACGTCGTAGTCGAGGAGCAGTATCGGAACATGCGCGAGGTGCTTGATCAGCAGCCTCACATCGCCGAGTACGCCCGCGAGGCGATCCGAAGGGCGGGAATCGAGCCTCGCTCGAGGCTCATTCGCGGCGGCACCGACGGGTCGCGGCTGTCCTTCATGGGACTTCCCACGCCAAACATGTTCGCCGGCGAGCACAATTTCCACTCCCGCCTTGAGTGGGTCTCGGTCCAAGATATGGAAAAAGCCGTGGACGTCATCGTGACGCTTTGCCAGGTCTGGGAGGAACGGACGGCTTGAGGGCCGCCGCCGGCGCCCTGTGGGGACTGTCGCTCGCGCTCGCCGCGACGTCCTGGGCCGGCCCGTCATTCGCCGCTGACGCGCCACGCGTTGCGACCCGCGGCGACGCGTTCGTCAGTCACGCCGGCGGCGATATCTGGTCGATCGGCAGCGCCGGCATCGAGCTGACGCTCGCGTTCGATTCGTCCCGCACGCTCGTGCCCCGAGAATTGGTGAACGTCGACACCGGACGTTCATGGACGCTCGGCGGCGATCCGGACGTCAGCGTGACGATTGGCAGCGAGCGCGTCCTCCTTTCGAACGGTGGCCAGACGACATTCACCGGCGCGACCGCTCGAACGACGGATGCGGGCGTCCAGCTCGATTTCGCGTTCGAACACCGCGCGCAGCGGCTCCGCATCACCCGCAGCTACGCCGCCTACCCTGGCTCCCCCACGATCGAGGCCTGGACGCGCCTGGAATCGACGTCGGCGCAAGCCGTCGCGGTCAGCGGCCTCGTGGGCTGGCAACTCGCGGTGCCGGCCGGAGCGGTGCGATGGCTCGGCGGCCTGCGCGGCGATACGGCCGACACACACGATCTCGGTGCGTTTTCGTTCGACGATCGTACGCTCGAACCGGACGAGCGCGTGGAGATTGGCGCCACCCGCCGATCCACGGAAGACTTTCTGCCGTTTTTCGTGGTGCAGGGCGACGGCTCTCGATTCTACGGCGGCCTGATGTGGTCGGGCGGCTGGCGGCTTTCGTTCGAACGGCGGGGCGAGACCCTGAAGATTGCGGCGCATTTCCCGGACGTCACGACATCCCTGACGCAGCAGGCTCCGCTCGAAGTCCCCCATACCTTCTTCGGCGCGGCGCAGACCGATGATGAAGTGAGCGAAGCGGTTCGCGCGTTCATCGTCAACGGCATCCGCGGCGGACGGCCATTTCAGCCGCACGTCACGTACAACACCTGGTATCAGTACGGCACCAGCATCAACGAAGATGCCGTCGTCGCCGAGATGGACAGGGCCGCGTCGCTTGGCGTCGAGCTCTTCGTGCTGGACGCGGGCTGGTGGGTGGGCGCCGGGCTCGACGGCCCATCCGACTTCGATTCCGGACTCGGGGCGTGGAACGAGGATCTGGATCGGTTTCCTTCAAGCCTGCCGAGCCTCGCCGACTACGCTCACAACCTCGGCATGAAATTCGGGCTATGGGTTGAACCGGCACGCGTCGCGCTCTCCACGGTGAACCGCGCCGGATACGCGCGGGACATCTGGCTGGCGACCGCCGGCGGCGAGTACGGATCGGCGAAGAACGCGCAGATTTGCCTGGCCCGCGACGATGCGAGGCAGTGGGTGCTCCAGCAGATCACCGCGCTCGTGACGCGGGTCCGTCCGGACTATCTGAAATGGGACAACAACTTCTGGACCAATTGCGACCGCGACGGCCACGGTCATGGCAAGGCGGACGGCAGCTTCGCGCACGTGCGCGCGCTGTACGACGTGCTGAGGACGCTGCGCGAGCGATTCCCTGACCTCCTCATCGAGAACTCCTCAGGCGGCGGCAACCAGCTCGACTTCGGCATGCTGGCGTACACCGACGTCGGCTGGATGGACGATCGCACGACGCCTGGCTCGCACGTTCGGCACAACCTCGAAGGCATCAGCGCCGCGCTCCCGCCGGCGTATCTGCTGTCGTTCGTCATGGACGGCGACAACGAGCCGCTGTCAGGCAACGACGATCTCGCGTTGATGGTTCGCAGTCGGACGCCCGGCGTGCTCGGGCTCGCCTACCGCTCGGACAACGTCGGCGACGACACGGGAGCAGCGCTCGTGCAGCACATCGGCGACTACAAGGCGATGCGCGCGATCGTCTCGAACGCCAGCGTCACGCTGCTGACCGACCAGGCGCCGGTCGACGAGTTGGCGTGGGATGCATTCCAGGAACTCGCGGCCGACGGCGGCACCGCGATCATCTTCGCCTTCAAGGGGAATTCGCAGGACGGCACGCTCACGGTGCACCCGCGCGGCCTTCAACGAGACGCGGTCTACGACGTCCGTTCGCTCGACATCGGCTCGCTCGGGGATTTTACCGGCGAAGCACTCATGCTCGACGGAATCGGCATCGTCCACAGTGGCACGTCACGGGCGCACGTGATCACGCTCACGAAACGATAACGATAGCTACAACAAGACGAGGTTCAAAAGGCACAAGACCCCTTGAACCTCTGGCTATTGTTTACACTCCGCCCCCGCCGCGCGAGGCCTCCGTTCATTCCACTTCTCGACGATGCGACGGAGTTCTGCGATGGGCGCGGGGTTGTCGTCCACCTGCAGGCGCAGCACCGTGTCGTTGTGCAGCCACACGCCACAGTTCTTCTTGACGATCACGAGCGCCGCCGATTGCTGGCCGCGCGTGTCGCCGCCGCCTTCCTGGCCGCCCTCGAGCGCCGCCACGAGGCGCCGGGACAGATGCCCGGTCGTCGACTCGAAGCGCTGAACCATGTTCGCCACGACCTGCGGCCCCGCGAGAATGTTTCCCTGGGCCGTGCAGTACTTGCCGCTCTTCTGGCCGGCCCAGGTGCTTGCCTTGGGCCCCGTGAACGCCGCGTACTCCCCTTTCAAGTTCATCACCGCGAACTGGCGGCCCTGTTTCGACCAGTTGTCCGGCAGCGGGTCGGGATCCTTCTCCCAGATCTGCTTGATGATGGCATCCGGCGACAATCCCTGCGCGAGAAGCGCGAGCGCCTGCGGCCCGTACGAGACGTCCACAATTGCCTGGGTGGCCGCGACGCCGACGTCGGCATCGGCCCACAGCACTCCATTGCCGACCGAAAAGACGCGCGACTGCACGGCACCGCCGACTTCACCGGTCTGCGGGTCGTAGCCGAGGATTGAAAACGTACCGGTATCCCACAGCGGATCCGCTGCAGCCTCAACAACTTTGAACTTTGAACTGACAACGAAGAAGAAGAGGCCAACGACCAACAACCGCAGACCAACCACCAACAACCAACTACCACCGCGTTGCATCAACATCCTCCCCCGTAGGCCGATATGAGTGCCTCGACACGATTCTTCTTCACCTCGACGACGACGTAGCGCTCGTGATCCCATCCGGAATACTGAACGACCCAGAACGTCCGGTCTCCGGTTCGAATGGCGCCGAGCGGCAGCATATAGCTGGCGCCGTACTTGTTGCAGCGCAGCAGATCGACCGCCATGTCGAGCCACTTCACCTTCACCCCCTCCTTGACGAACCAGCCGGTGCCGAACGCAATCGCCGTGCATCCCTCGTCGCCCATCGTCCGGTACAAGCGGCTCGATTCGACGTAGAAGGCGCGGGGGTTGTCGCCGAACGCGTACATGGCCTCGATGGAGGGGTCCACCGGCTCGCGGACCTTACGCGAGATCGGATGGCCGAAATTACGGTCGACCTCGAGCTCGGCAGAGTTGAATTTCTTGCGGAGATCCTCGGCCGGCAGCAACGGTCCAGTGGCGTTCACGATTTCGATCGGCTCGATTTTCCGGGCCGGTGAGACCGCGAGACCGTCTTTCGGATAGGGCTGTTCGCGCGGGCCCGGCGGACGTTCGGGACTTCGGTAGTCGGTTCTGAGCACCACCTGCCGCGCGCAGTGCGCCTGCACCCAGTCGGGCTGCGTGACGTGGACCGGCGCGGGGCCATTCGGAGTCCAGAGCTGCCAGTCGCCGGATGGCGGCTCGTCCCCCCACCAGCGTTTCGGGATGCTCTCGCGAGTGATGGGCACGACCAAGTCAGTCGCAGGCGGGGGCCAGTTGTTGTACCAGTGCTTGCCGTCGAAGACAGCGAACGGGATCAGCGCGCCGTCACGGCGCATGACGCCGAGTGTGAACGCATCCCGCGGTTCGGCCGAAATCGGGACGCTGAAGGTATGAAGCTGAAGGACGGAGAGGGACAGCGCGAGGGCCGGAAGGGTGGCGGGACGCAATCGAGCGATCGCGTCCCGCACACTGGCCTCTACTGCTTTTGGCCGGCGGTATTCGACTGTTTGGCCGGGTCGATGCTGAATGTCAGGCCCGTGAACATCATCTCTTCCCAGGTCTGATCGCCCCACCAGACTTCCTTGGTGGCATCCGGGTTCGACTTGTTGGCCGTCGAGTTGTCGTACCACGCCGTGGCGTGGAGCTTCGTGCCCTTCGGGAACTTGAGCGGTTGAGTGAAGACGTAGTCGGTCTGCCAGTTGAAGTCGTACGTCGGGACGGAGAGGATGGTTTCTTTCTTCCCGTCCGGATACGTCACGTCGTAGATCCAGCGCTTGCCGCGGACGTGCGTGTGCGGCAGCATGCTCCACAACGTGATGTCCTGGCCGATCGTCATTTCGGCGTCTTCGCGATGATCGCCATCGCCCGCCGGAATGTGGAGCGCGCCGTTCGCGAGCGACGCCCAGCGCAGCTGCGTCGTGGGCGGGGTCTTCGCGTACTTGATGCCAATCCGCGTCCGGTCGGTGCTCGCCTTCCCGTACGTCGTGTAGTGCATCTGGAATACGAGCGTCGTGCCGGCCGGCATTTTCATCGCGGTTCCGTCCTGGTAGACGCGAATGAACTGGCCCGGGGCGAACCCGCCGATGGACGGGCCGAGACGCACCGGGGGGCGGTCGTTAGGACCAACCGGCTTGCGCTGCTCGGGCGGCAGCGGTTTGCCGCCGGTTTGTCCGGCCGGAATGTCCATGTTGGGCGCGAACTCGAACAGCGGTGCGGGACGCGGACCAGCTGCAGCCTGGGCCGGCGGAGCCGGCGGCGTCGCCGGTGCGGGTGGACGCGCGTACACGATGACGTGATGAACGGCCTTCGGATCCCCCGGCTTCACTTCAAACGCCTGAACCCACTTGTCCTCGGTGAGGTTCGTGGGAATCTCCAGGTACTGATAGGCGATCTCGCCGCTTGCCGGAATCGGATAGTCCTCCTGAATCGCGAAGATCGCGTCAGGCTTGCCGATCGTCCAGCCGTCGGCATACAAAGGCTGTGCGGGGAGGTCCGACGGGTTGCCTTCCGGCGCGCCCGCGGCAATCCACTTCGCGATCGTGGCCCTGTCGGCGTCGCTCAGGCGGCGGTCGTTCAAAAAGTGACCGTACGCCGGGTCGGCGTGCCACGGCGGCATCGAGCCGTTCGCCACTTTGGTTCCAATCGAACGCACCCATGGCCTCGCGTCCTTATATGTGAGGAGCGACATGGGGGCGATTTCGCCCGGGCGGTGGCAGTTCGTGCAGTTCTTGTAGAAGATTGGCGCAACGTCCTTCGTGAACGTCACTGCGGCGGCGCCGCTCGCCGGGGCCTGGGCCGTCAGTTGGATGGCGCCCAGCGCGCACAGCGAAATCGCCGCGAACGTGTGTCGAATCGTCATCCGGGAAGCTCCTCTGATAAACCGGTGGGGATCAACAGATGGTACGGGTGGACGCAGCCGAGGTCAAGGAAGTTCCGTGACACCAGCGGGCCTCGTGGTAGGGATCTTGCTCCGTGACGTCTGAATGGAGGAGGTACCCAGCATGCGTGCAGTGATGCTCATCGGCGTGCTGTCGCTTGCGCTGGCGCCCGGTGCCCGATCGGCAGACTTGTCCACGGCGGAAACGAAGCGGATTCAGGAAGCCGCGACGGTCCTGAACGAAATCCACGCGGCGCCCGACAAGGACATTCCGCAGGACGTCTGGAACAAGGCCGCCTGCGTCATCGTCGTGCCGTCGCTCAAGAAGGCCGCCTTCGTGTTCGGCGGCGAGTACGGGAAGGGACTCATGAGCTGCCGTCACGCGGGCGCGTGGAGCGCTCCCGTGTTCATGCTCGTCGGCAAGGGCAGCTGGGGCCTGCAAATCGGTGCGCAATCGATCGACCTGGTGCTCCTCGTCATGAACGAGTCAGGGATGCAGAAGCTGCTGAAAAACAAGGTCTCGCTCGGGGCCGAGGCCTCTGTCGCCGGCGGGCCCGTGGGGCGCGACGCACGCGCGGCCACCGACGCCCAGATGAAAGCCGAAATCCTCGCCTACTCGCGAACGCAGGGCCTCTTCGCGGGCATCAACCTCTCCGGCGGCGTGCTCAAGACCGACGATGAGAACAACGCCGATCTCTACGGTCCGAAGACCACGGCCGAAAGCGTGGTCGGCGGCGGAGCGGTCGCGCCGCCCCCGGCAACCGAGCCGTTTATGCACGCTCTGGCACGGACGATGTGACGTGCGCTGCCAGACTTCGTCTATCCTATCGGGGATGAGCCGAGCGCTTGCGTTCGTCGCGCTGATCGCGCTGGCTCATCCCGCCTCGGCGCAGGAACCCAGCTTCAAGTCGACATCGAGCGAACTCGTCGTCCTGCCGGTGCTGGTCACCGATCGCCCGGACCACTACGTCCCCGACCTGGCGCGCGAACAGTTCACGGTGTACGACAACGGGCGCAGGGTTCCCCTGGAATTCTTCAGCGCCGAGGACACACCGGTGACCGTCGGCCTCGTCATCGACTCGAGCAGCAGCATGCGCCACAAGCTTGGCGACGTCATTGCCGGCGCTGCCGCCTTCGCGAGGGCGAGCAACGAGGACGACGAGTTCTTCGCGCTGTCGTTCAATGACGAAGTCCGCGAAGTCACCCCGGCCGGCGCGTTCCTCGCGGCCCACGATCAGCCGGCGCTGAATCGCGCGTTCGCGTCCCTCCTGGCCGAAGGCCGGACGTCGATGTACGACGCCCTCATCGAAGGGCTCAATCGCCTGAAAGGCGGCACGCGGCCGCGGCACGCCCTCGTGCTCGTCAGCGACGGCGGCGACAACGCCAGTTCGGCAGACCTCGAGCGCGTGCTGGCAGCCGCGCGGTCGTCGAACGCCGCCATCTACACGATCGGCATCTTCGACGAGTTCGATCTGGAAAAGAATCCAAAGGTGTTGAAGGCCCTCGCGTCGGCGACGGGCGGCGAGCGGTTCCTGCCGCGGTCGGCGGGAGCGCTGGTGCAGACGTGCCTGCAGATCGCTCGCGAGATTCGGCAGGGGTATACCCTTGCGTACGAGCCGCCGGATCGCGACGGCGCGTTCCACCGGATCCGTGTCGAGGCAACCGGAACCGGCGGCCGCAAGCTCAACGTGCGCACGCGGCCTGGTTACTTCGCGGCGCGTGAGACGGCGGATCGCTCCGAGGAAACAGCGCGGCGATCCGGCCAGCCGAAGTAAGCGCTTAGAACGTCACGCCGACGCCAATCGACGCGCGGACCGTGCTGATGCCGGAGTCGCTGTCGATCTCGCTGGACTTCATGACGTACCCGTAACGGAAGGATCCGTCGACGAAGTACCGCTTGCCGAATGCGTACGTCACGCCGCCGCCGATCATGAAGTAACCCTTGTTGACCGTGCCGTCCAGGTCGGACCCCGTCTGAATGCCCAGCGATTCGGGAGGCACGACGGATCCGTTCACGATGAAGTTCGTCTGCGCCGTCACGCTCGCACCGCCAAAACCCACGATCGCGTACGGGTGAACCATCCCGAAGGTGATGTCCGGTGTGTATCGCGCGCCGAAGTCGTAGTAGGTGATCTTGTAGCTCGCGTCGGAGGTCGCGCCGACGGCGTCCGCGACCGTCTTGGCCTTCGCGTCGAGGTCGCTGGTGCCGACGTTGCCCTGATGCCCTACTTCCGCGAACACGGCCACGTTGCGCCACACGCGATAGCCAGCCTCACCGCCGTAGAAGCCCGACGATTTGTGGCCGAGCGAGGCGCCGGTTTCGAATTCGACGTAGAACTTGGAGGTGTCCGACGCGCCCGGCGTCTGGGCCTGGCCGCGCGCCGACATGGCCAGCAGGCCGAACAGTACACACGACACAACACGAGCGAAACGCATCATCTAAACGCCTCCGTACATCGGGTTTCTCCGTCCGGAAATTCCTGTCGCGGAAAGCTGGGAACCTGCCGCAGAGCGAGGAGAGAGCCAGAGTATACCACCTCCGTGATATTCTGAGGTTGCCCCTGCATGAGCGAGCATGACGTCATTTTAGAGACCGCGACCGAACCCGCCGGCATCGTCAGTCCAGCAGACGTCGAACGATCCGATTCGGACGCAACCGCCACCTCGGCGAACGCCGCTGCGACCATGGCGGTGTCGGGCAGTGGCGACGGCGGCGACAGCGTCAACGTCACGAACGCCGTCGAGAGATTCGAAGCAGCTCCCAGTATCGTGGTGCCTGATCCTGTACCGGTTGCCCCGGTTCACGCTGCGCGACCGAGCCCCTGGGCGCGCATGTGGGACGAGCTGATGTCAGGCTTCCAGACGCTGGTCTCGGCCGCCGTTTACGCGACGCTTATCGTGACGTTTGGTTTTCAGGTGGCTCGCGTCGACGGCTTGAGCATGGCGCCCACACTCGAGGATCACGATCGGCTGATCGTCAACAAGCTCGTCTACGAGCTCGGCGATCCGCGCCCCGGCGACATCGTGATGCTGTACTACCCGCTCAATCCCGAGAAGATGTTCGTAAAGCGCGTGATCGCCAAGGAAGGCGATATCGTGCGGATCGTCGACGGCCGCGTCTACGTGAACGACATCCCGCTGCACGACGACTACGTGCCCGCCGAGTTCCGCAGCCACGACGACTGGGGACCGCAGGCGGTCCAGCAGGGCTACTACTTCGTCATGGGCGACCACCGCAACAACAGCTCCGACAGCCGCCACTGGGGCCCGGTGCCGAAGAAGTACATCGTGGGCAAGGTGAAGGTCCGCTGGTGGCCTCTTCAGGACGCCAGGATTTTCTGATGCTCGTCGCGCAGCTTGTACTTCTGAATCTTTCCTGACGCCGTCATCGGAAAACTGCTCACGAACCGTACGTACTTCGGAACCTTGAACTTCGCGAGGCTCCCCGCGCAGAAGGCCGCAAGTTCGTCGGCCAGCGCGGGCGGCGTCGAGGCGCCTTCCTGGCGCAGGCGGACTGCCGCAGCCACCACTTCCCCGAAGAACTCGTCGGGCAGGCCGTAGACGTACGCATCAGCGACCGCGGGATGCTCGCGGAGGCGATCCTCAATCTCCTTCGGCGCGATGTTCTCGCCGCCGCGGATGATGAGGTCCTTGATCCGGCCGGTGATTCGGATGAAGCCGTCGTTGTCGATGCTGGCTTCGTCGCCGGTGTGCAGCCACTTGTCCGCGTCGATGGCGGCGCGCGTCGCGTCCGGGTTGTTGTAATACCCCTTCATGACGTTGTAGCCGCGGCAGCATAGTTCGCCCCGGCCGTCGGTCGGAACGTCGGCACCCGTCGCAGGGTCGACGATCTTGACCTCGAGCTCCGGCAGCACCGTGCCGACCGTTCCCGATCGCTGCGCGATCGAGCAGTCACGCGGCGTCATGGTGATGCCCGGCGACGACTCGGTCATGCCGTACGCGATGGTGATTTCCGGCAGGTGCATCTCGGTCATCACGCGGCGCATCAGCGGTTCCGGGCACAGGGATCCGGCCATCACGCCCGTCCTGAGCGATGTCATGTCGAACGTCTTGAAGTCCGGGTGCTCCAGCTCCGCAATGAACATCGTCGGGACGCCGTAGAGCGCGGTGCAGCGTTCGCGATGAATCGTCTCGAGCACGGCGCGCGGCTCGAACGCTTCAACCGGGCAGAGCGCCGCGCCGTGCGTCGAAGGCTTCGACGACGCAGATGCACGCGCCGTGGGTGTACGAACCGAGCACGCCGATCACGCAGCCGAAGCAATGAAAGAGCGGCACGCACAGGCACAGGCGATCGGCGGGCGAATACGCCAGCGCGCCGCCCAACGCATGACCGTTATTGACAATGTTGCGGCTCGTCAGCATCACGCCTTTGGGAAACCCGGTCGTGCCCGACGTGTACTGCATGTTGATGACGTCGTCCACGCCGATGGCGCTGCCGCGCGC
>Ga0126377_10003802_pt1 | contig 10808 bp, 5 predicted proteins | sample PanSoiMetPlot_22_FD_92647 | JGI IMG/M metagenome (GOLD analysis project Ga0126377, IMG submission 92647) | Tropical forest soil microbial communities from Panama - MetaG Plot_22 | ecosystem: Environmental > Terrestrial > Soil > Tropical forest > Bulk soil | place: Panama | collected 2016-02-17
AACAGGTAGAGATCTGGGGCGCGCCCGCCGAGATTTCCACCCCTTACGTGTACATCTACTCGCTCGAGACACAGTACAGCTTGCCTTATGAATTGACTGCAACCGTCGGGTACCAGGGCAGCGCCGGTCGCAAACTCGTGCGCCTGGTTAACGAACGGTTCATTTTTCCCAATGACCCGGGGAACTTCTTTGCCTCGGGAGTCTTTTTCCCGACCGGCGATACCAACTCCAGCTACAACGCGCTACTGGCATCGCTCTCTCGGCGGTTCTACCGGGGGATCGCCCTGGATGTGAACTATCGTTGGGCCAAGAGCATCGACATCGTGTCAAACGAAAATCCTACCGCGTCGACTAACCCGACCTTCCCTCTCGATGTACGCCAGGAACGTGGACCATCAGACTATGACGTTCGACATAACTTAATAGTCTCAGGTCTCTGGGACTTGCCGTTCTTCCGTAACCGGCATGATCTGGCGGGTAGAGTATTGGGTGGCTGGGAACTCAGCGGTATCGGTACTTTCCACACTGGTTTCCCCTGGACACCAGTGATTGGTCAGTGTGTGAGCACGCTCGGTCCTTCACTCTGTCCCACTAGACCAGTGGCGTATTTCGGCGGCAACGGCACTAGTACTTCGAACGATGCTTTCATCAACGGCAGTAACTTTCCCGGCGGCGGGGCAAACTTCTTTTCTACGGCCGCGCCGACCAGTACTAGCCTTCCGGGAATTGGGCGCAACTCATTTCGTGGTCCAAGATACCGAAGCATTGATGTAACGATAGCGAAGAGGTTTGGGTTGCCGAACGCGTTTGGCGAAGCGGCAAACTTCGAAGTGAAAGCCAACTTCTTCAACATCTTCAACATGCTCAACCTGCAGCCATTAGGCTTTAATACTGATAGCACGAACATAACTAATCCGAGCTTTGGCAAAGCACTCCTGGGTCTTTCCGGCAGAGTGGTGGAGATTCAAGGTCGGATAAACTTTTAGCAAGTAAACAGTCAGCCTTTGGAGTGCGGGGACTTGTCACCGCTTTGGGATCGCTCTCATGGAAACTAGTATCGATCACAAAGCGGTGACAAGTCCCCGCACTCCAAAGGCCTTATGAGGAAGCGAGTGAGATCAACCAAACCGATCACCACATTCTCTCTTCTCGGTGTTCTGCTGTTACTGATTGCCTCACCTGCCTCGTGGTCGCAACAGGACAATGGCATTGAAAGTCGTATCAATGCCCTGCTCGGCCAGATGACTCTGGCCGAGAAGTTGGGCCAACTACAGCAACTTGATGGTGAGGCCAACGGCAACTTTCGGCCGGAACACCTCGAGCTCGCGCGCAAAGGTTTGCTTGGATCGACTCTGAACGTTCGGGGGGCCCAACGGACCAATCAGTTGCAGCGCGTGGCCGTGGAGCAGTCGCGTCTCAAGATCCCTTTATTGCTGGGCTTCGATGTGATTCACGGTTATCGCACCATCTTTCCAATTTCGCTCGGTGAGGCGGCCACGTGGGATCCAGTTTCAGTAGAACGCGGCGCCAGCGTAGCCGCAGAAGAAGCACGCGCGGCCGGTATTCACTGGACCTTTGCGCCGATGGTCGACATTGCTCGTGACCCACGTTGGGGCCGGATTTCGGAAGGGTCAGGCGAAGATCCCTACCTTGGCTCGGCAATGGCCCGTGCTCGAGTGCACGGGTTCCAGGGCGACGACTATAGCCGCGACAACAAGGTCGTGGCGTGCGCTAAACACTGGGTCGCTTACGGAGCTGCTGAAGCAGGTCGCGACTACAACACCACTGACGTTTCCGAATTTACGCTTCGTTCAATCTACTTCCCGCCATTCAAGGCGGCGGTCGACGCGGGAGTCGGCACGTTCATGAGCTCCTTCAACGCTCTCAACGGTGTTCCGGCATCCGCCAATCCATTCACCTTAACGAAGGTGCTGCGTGACGAATGGAAGTTTGACGGTATTGTTGTCAGCGACTACACGGCAGTAGAGGAGTTGATCAAACACGGAATTGCCGCTGACGGAAAAGAGGCGGCGGCCGAAGCTCTCAGCGCCGGAGTAGACATGGAGATGGTGAGCCGCAACTTTAATCAGAATGGCGCGGAGCTGTTGCAGCAAAACCGTCTTACCCAACACTCTATCGATGAGGCAGTTCGTCGCATTCTCCGGATCAAATTTCGGCTGGGGCTTTTTAGCAACCCGTACACTAACGAATCACTGGAAAGTAAGGTGACCTTGAGCGCGAGCAACGTTGCGGCCGCGCGAGAGGTCGCGGCCCGCTCGTTTGTGTTACTGAAGAACGACAACAATATTCTGCCGCTGAATAAGAACCTCGGCTCAGTCGCTTTGCTTGGCCCGTTGGCCGACGATAAACGAAACATGATCGGTTCCTGGTCAGGTGACGGGCGAGCAGAGGATGCAGTTTCGGTGTTGCAGGGAATCAAGGCAAAAGTGCCGCAACTCAAAGTCAACTATGCGAAGGGCTGCGAGGTCAATTGCGAGCAGACAAGTGGTTTCGCTGAAGCAGTTAACGCCGCCAGGGCATCAGAGGCAGTGATCATCGTGGTCGGCGAGTCAGCCGACATGAGCGGCGAGGCGGCTTCGCGTAGTTCAATCGATTTACCTGGCCGCCAGTTAGACCTCATCAAGGCTGTTCAAGAGACGGGGAAACCGACGGTGGTGGTGCTGATGAATGGGCGGCCGCTTACCATCAACTGGATCGCCGAAAACTCGCCGGCCATCCTGGAAACCTGGTTTGCCGGCACGCAAGCGGGAAACGCGATCGCCGATGTCCTCTTTGGCGACGTCAATCCGGGTGGCAAACTACCGGTTACCTTCCCGCGCAACGTCGGTCAGATTCCGCTTTACTACAACCACCTGAATACTGGTCGACCACCTGACGCCAACAACAAGTACACTTCAAAGTACCTTGACGTTTCCTGGACCCCACTCTTTCCTTTCGGCTATGGGCTAAGTTACACGAAATTCAAGCTTAGCAATCTTCAGTTGAGTGCTCCACGCATCGGCACGAACGGCAATGTGACCGTTACCGCTGACCTGGAGAACACGGGCAGTCGGGCTGGCGACGAGGTGGTCCAACTTTACATTCGCGATGTTGTTTCGAGTGTGTCGCGTCCAGTAAAGGAACTCAAAGGGTTTCAGCGCGTAACGTTGCAAGCAAACGAAAAGAAGCAGGTTAAGTTCACCCTGGGCCCGTCCGAATTGGGTAGCTACAGCCGCGATTTGAAGTTTGTAGTTGAGCCGGGCGAATTTAAGATCATGGTGGGATCAAACTCGGTCGATTTACTGGAAACATCATTGCAAGTCCAACCCTAGGTCTTCCTCTGCGCTATCTCTGCGTCTCAGCGACTCTGCGGTAAAGTGATGATTGCACCCATTTAACCGCGGAGACACCACAGACGCGGAGGCCGTGCAGAGATTACTGTTAACGGAGTGAGTTGTGAGATATTCGGCGCGACGGCACTTGCTCATAACCGCTCTGGTTGCAGTCATTGCCTGGCCCTCGACGATCGCCCGGGCACAGGTAGACCCGCAAACCAATCCAAAATCCAGCGCAGATGCAGCCTTCATCGAGGACCTCGAACGGCGGTCCTTTCGCTATTTCTGGGAACAGGCTGACCCTGAAACAGGACTAGTAGCAGATCGAGCAAGAGTTGACGGCTCGCAGCTTGATGCCAATCATCAGAATGTCGCCAGCACAGCCTCGACTGGTTTTGGCTTAACTGCAATTTGTATAGCCCAGGATCGCGGCTGGATTGATCGCTTCCAGGCGAGGCAAAGAACCTTCAATACCCTGAAATTCTTTGCTGAGCGAGCCTTTCACAAGAATGGCTGGTTTTATCACTGGCTCGATGCGAAAACAGGAGAGCGGCGGTGGGATAGCGAAGTTTCCTCAATTGATACTGCTCTCCTGGTTGCCGGAATCCTGACTTCACGACAATGCTTTGCAAACGACCTGGAGATCCGCAGGTTAGCAACGCAGATCTATGAACGAATCGACTTTCGCTGGATGTTGAATGGTGATCCGCTGTTACTTTCCCATGGTTGGAAACCAGAAACCGGTTTTCTTGAATCGCGTTGGGACACTTACAGCGAGGACGCAATTCTTTACCTGCTGGCTATCGGTTCGCCCATCCACTCGATCTCACCCAACTCCTGGTACGCGTTTTGGCGTGATCGTTACCGTTACGAAGACTATCGATACTTCACCACTATCGGCGTACCCCTCTTCATGCATCAGTACTCACACGCCTGGATTGACTTTCGAAATAGACGCGAGGTGCGCGCCGACCGAATAAATTACTTCGAGAATTCTGTGCAGGCGACGCTTGCCCATCGCAAGTTCTGCCTGAATCTTGCGACCGAATTTCCCGCGTTTGGTCGGAATATTTGGGGCATCACAGCCTCAGACAGCCCCAAGGGTTATCTCGCGTGGGGTGGACCGCCGCGTGATCCCACAATTGATGGCACCATTGTTCCGGCAGCCGCTGGCGGTTCGCTCATGTTTACGCCGGAGCTATCCGTCGCTGCCTTGCGGGAAATGAAAGACAAGTATGCTGATCGTATCTATGGCGAGTATGGTTTCATCGACGCATTTAATCCGCAGACTGGCTGGATCGACAGTGACGTCATTGGCATCAATGTCGGGATCATCCTCCTGAGCGCGGAGAACATGAGGACCGGACAAATATGGAAGTGGTTTATGCAGAACCGCGAGATCCCGCGCGCCATGAATAGGATAGGATTACTCAGGTATCGGAAGGTCCGCCTCAGCCGCAAGGCTGCATGATGTCCTATATGCCATGGCCTTGCGCCATGGTATTTGACGTTTCACCGCTACCAAAAAGCTTCCCTCCTCCCGCCATGATGCCATGGCCTTGCGCCATGGTCCTTCACGTTCACTGCTTATGGAATTTGTGCAACGAGTTGAAGCCAAAAAGGTGATTCTCCACCGCGCAGGGCCGCAGCATCAACTCGTAGTTATTTCACACTGCGTCGGAAAATCTTGTAACCCCAGGCAGAAAGCGATATTGCAGGCAGGTTGACGCGAGCAGCCGACGTTCGCCCCTGCGCAGTTGGACCAGGAGGCGATTGCGGCGAAATGTCTGTCGTAATCTCAGAGAAGTTATCAACCTTCCTAACCGCAATCGACCCTGAGAATGGTCGACTCGACAAGTTCAAGATCACCAACACTTCTTCATCAGCGCTTCGTCGTAAATAACTTACTACTCGCGACTCGTCAGAATTGTTTACCCATTGCAGTGAGCCGCGACGCAGGGCGCTGCTCGATTGACGCAGAGCCATCATCTGCTTGTAGAACCTGGGGAATTCAGGTCGGCGTTCCATGAAGGGCCAGAAAATCGGCAGCTTCTCAAACAACGCCGGAGCGCCCGATTCTGTCGTGTCGCCCACTTCCATGCCGTTGTACAAAAGCGGCACGCCATCTAAAGTAAAAACAAACGCTGAACCTGCCAACGTTGCGGGCTCTCCAAATCGAGCAATCGCGCGACGCTCATCGTGATTATCAGTAAACCTCAGATTCAGTGAGCCCCGCGGCCATTCCTTCACTTCCGCTTCCCAATCCCGTCTCAACTCAGAAGCCGGCTTCTTTCCCTGCAACACCTCTGTTAATGAGCTATGCAATGGCCATGAGTAACCCAAATCAAAAGCTTTGACGCTGAGCTCAGCCTTGTGCGCCTCAGCCAGCATCATGATGTCAGGCTTTACTTTTTCCAGTTCGACCCGAGCCTTCTCCCAAAAGTCAGTAGGCACGTCGCCAGCAACATCACAACGAAAACCATCCAGATCAAACTCCCGCAGCCAGTAGCGCAGCATCTCAATCATGTAGTCACGCAGGCCTGCATTGGAATAGTCGAGTGCCGCCACGTCGACCCAATCGTGTGGATAGGTAATCTGGCCCTGCGAGTCGCGCTTGAACCACTCCGGGTGATTCTTGATCAAAACACTGTCCCAGGAAGTATGGTTTGCTACGATGTCGATGATCACTTTCAGACCGCGACGATGTGCTTCGGAAACTAGTCGCTTTAGATCTTCCTTATTGCCGTAATCCGGATTGATGCCGTAGTAATCGCGCACTGCATACGGACTACCGATGGTCCCCTTCTTCCTTTCCTGACCAATGGGGTGAATGGGCATCAACCACACAATCGTGACACCGAGATCTTTCAGCCGGTCGAGTTGCGCGGTGATGCCGTCGAAATTTCCACCCTGGGAAAACGCACGCGGAAAGACCTCGTAGACGACACCATCCTGCACCCAGTCGCGCACCGGCCTGGCTGTAAGTTGTGAAACATCTCGAGGAGCCTGGTGAAAACTCGGGTAGGAAGTCGAAACGATCAGCGTTGAGAGCAAGGCAACGCTGAGAAGGAGGAATGTGCTGAACTTTCTCATTGTCTTTCCTGTAGTAATGGTGGTCTCTCAGTCTTCATCAATCAGGCCGGTGCTGGGTACCGGTTGGGCTGATTCTTGAACGGTTAACAATTCATGAGCATCGGCCTGGACCACTTCCTCAATCGGCACACGTCCATGAACGTCCTTCACAATCACGACCGAAGCTGCTGCAATAATCATGAACAGCCCACCCAGCACGACTGCGTTCAGAGGATCGCCGCCCAAGATATTGTTAAAGATATTAGGCACAATGAGCGACATCACTACCTGCGGTATCACGATAAACAGATTGAATACACCCATATAAACGCCCATCCGCGCCGCCGGAATCGCTACGGACAAGATCACGTAAGGAATTGACAAGATCGACGCCCAGGCAATTCCTACCCCGACCATGCTCCCGAAGAGTGTCCATTTATTGTGAATGAAGTAGACCGAGATTAAGCCGAGCCCACCGCAGACCAGTGCGATCATGTGTACGGTCTTCCGACTGGTCGCCTTCGCCATTGCTGGTATTAGAAATGCGACGACAAAACAGACTACGTTGTAGACAGCGAAACAGAGTCCGCCCCACTCCGTCCCTTGAGCAAACAGCGGAGACTTCTCATCAGGCGCCAGGAAAACGTGACGTGCTATCGCAATGCCAAAGAACTGCCACATACAGGGCAGCGCGAACCAGGTAAAGAATTGGACGACTGCCAGTTGTTTCATCGTCCTCGGCATCTCCGCGACTGACGAAAATATTTCTCCGAAACCCGCCGTAATTCCCTTCTTTTGGCGTTTCATGCGAGCAAAAGCTTCGAGATCGTCCGGCGGATATTCTTTCGTCGTAAATACGGTCCACAACACCGCTACTAAGAAAACCACCGCCCCGATCTTGAACGAATACTCAACCGAAAGCGGTATTCCGGTTGCGAGGACACCTACCAACCCCAGGGACGCGAAAAGAAATGGAAGCGCGTTTGCGAGCGTCTGACCAATGCCGATGAAAAAACTCTGCATTACGAAACCCAAGGTTCGTTGCTCTTCGGGAAGCTTGTCAGCCACAAAAGCGCGAAATGGTTCCATCGTAATATTGATGCTCGCGTCCAAAACCCATAGCAATCCAGCGGCAACCCAAAGCTTTGGAGAGTTTGGCATGAAGAATAGGGCGGTGCTGGCGAGAATTGCTCCGACGAGGAAGTAAGGTCGGCGACGACCCAGTCGATTCCAGGTGCGATCGCTCATAGAACCGATTATCGGTTGGATGAGTAATCCGGTGATGGGACCAGCTAACCAAAGGTAGGGCAACGTGCTCTCTTCGGCCTGAAGGTACTTGTAGATTGGGCTCATGTTGGCCAGTTGCAAACCCCAGCCAAACTGGATGCCGAGGAAGCCAAAGCTCATGTTCCAGATCTGCCAAAAGCTTAAGCGTGGTTTTTGCATCTCGGTCCTCCACCATCCACAGATTACGCAGATTACACCGATAGATTAATCCGTTCAGAAGAGTGAAGCAGAAACATCACCTCGTCTCAGTCGAGCTTGATCGTCTCGACGACTGGCTTTGCGGTACGGCCGTAGGTAACAGTCAGACTCTTAAGTCGCTCGCTGTGTTCAGCCGTTAAGGCGTTGTGTTGGTAACGCCAGGTCCAATTACCGCTGGTGCTGTTGGGAAGGTTCATCCGCGCTTCGGTGCCTAATCCAAGTAGATCCTGTAAAGGAATGATGGCTGTGTTTGCCACAGACGCCAGCACCATGCGAATGAAATCCCAGTGAATCTCAGCACCATTTGTGTGTAGATACCGCAAACAAAACTCTCGCTCTTCACTGATCTGCTTTGCCGTGCGCGTTGAACCCTCTCCCGCAACGCTATGGAACCAACCCACCGTGGTGTCGTTATCGTGAGTGCCAGTGTAGACAACGACGTTGCGATGGTAGTTATGTGGCAGATCCTGATTAGTGGTGTCGCTGCTAAAGGCAAACTGGAGAATGCGCATCCCGGGCAAGCCAAAATCATCGCGCAACTTTTCTACGTCAGGAGTAATGACGCCAAGGTCCTCGGCAATGATCGGCAAATCGCCCAATGCCTGCTTGATCGCTGTGAACATTTCTCTTCCCGGAGCTTCGACCCAACGGCCCCGCTCGGCAGTTTTATCGCCACCAGGAATTTCCCAACAGGCAGCAAAACCGCGAAAGTGGTCGATGCGTGCAATATCGACAATCAGTAAGGCGACGCGAACACGTTCAATCCACCAGCGGAATCCATCGGCGAGCATGTGGTCCCAGTTGTAAAGTGGATTGCCCCAGAACTGGCCGGTGGCGCTGAAATAGTCGGGCGGGACACCGGCCACTACAACAGGCTGGCCATTGGCATCGAGCTTAAACTGGTCAGGATTGGTCCAGACATCGGCCGAATCCTGGGCAACAAAGATCGGTACATCGCCGATCAGACTAATGCCTCGCTCATTGCAATATCCTTTAAGGGCAAACCATTGCTTGAAGAAAAGAAACTGAAAAAACTTATGAGCGTCTATGTCCTCGCGCAACTTGTCGCGCGCGAATGCCAACGCGGATGGCTCGCGACGAATTAAGGGCTTTTCCCACTGGTTCCAGGCTATTTCGCCATGCGCCGTCTTCAAGGCGCGAAAGAAAGCATAATCGTCAAGCCAGGACTGGTTCTCCGCCGCAAAAGCTTCACAAGCGCTACGAAGACCCGTGTCAGTGGAGCGTTGGTAGTGTTCGTACGCCCGGCGCAGCAATGCCTCTTTAGTTTTGTGCGCGGCGGCGAAATCAATGCGGTCGGCAGGTAGCGTCGGAATATCATCGAGATCGCCGTGGGTCAGCAGTCCCTCTCTAAACAGTTGGTCCGGACTGATCAGCAATGGATTACCAGCAAAGGCGGAGTAACACGCATAGGGTGAATCACCGTACCCAGTTGGACCAAGCGGCAACACCTGCCACAATCGTTGACCACTCGAAACCAGGAAATCGGCGAAGGCATACGCCTCGGGGCCAAGATCGCCGATACCGAAGCGCCCCGGTAAGGAAGTTGGATGAAGTAAGATGCCACTTGCCCTGGGGAAACTCATTGAGGTTGGTCCGTCCTTGCCACCAGATAAGCAACTGCGGTCTGCGGCGGAACACTAAGATTCACTGAGCCAGCCCTTACTCTCGCGCTTGTTTGCGGTCCAATCAGTGCTGTTACTGCCGCTCCATCGGCCACGTCAAAGACAGGTAAAGACAAGTTCTTCTGATCCCTGGCTCGATTGATAATGATGATCACATTTTCCTCGCGATTGTGCCTCGCAAAGGCGTAAACATCATCGTCATAAAACAGGTCGGTCTGCGCACCCTGTCTAATCGCGACATGCTCCCGGCGTAGCGCAAGCCAATCATGAGTCCACTGCCACATTCGTTGTTCCACCGCTGTTCGGCCACTGGCTGAAAACGCGTTGCGCGCATCACCAGGAAAACCGCCCGGAAAATCGCGACGGTTATCAGGATCCTCCTTGCCCTCCATCGCAATCTCCTCACCGGCATAGAGCTGTGGTGTGCCACGAACCATCAACATAAACGTGGTGTGCAGCATTGCCCCCTCAAGCGTGGCGCCTTCAAGCGACATGAACCGGATCGTGTCGTGATTGTTTGTCAGGGTAGTTATTCGCGTTAGGTCGGGATAGAGAGCATCGTACTTCAACTGATCACGTAGGGCTCGTACCGGTTTCTTGTTGGTGAAGACATCGAGCGAGACATTCCACAACGAAAAATCAAACACTGAGTCAAGTGTCGTATCGATCCCGTCCCAACCTTTGCGTCCACCGATGAAGAAGGAAGTCTGCGCAGCGTCTCGCTCGAAAACTTCGCCCACCATCCACATCTTTGGATATTGACGGTGGAGAGCGGTTGAAAGATCCCGGATGAAAGTGCGAGGGATGTACTGAATAGTGTCCTGACGAATACCGTCGATACCAGTCACTCCGATCCACCACAGCGAGTTTTGAATTTCGTAGCGGGCGACTTCGGGCTCGTCCTGATTCATGTCGGGCATGTCGTCGCCGAACCAACCATCGAGAATATTACGCACTTCGTTCGGGTTAGCGTGTGGCGAAAGCAAAACGCTGTTCTGAAATTTATTTAGCTGATGGTTTTGCATCGTACCGTGAAACCAGTTTGGTAACGGGGAGTCGCTGGCCCAAAAATGATGCGCGCCCACATGATTCGCCACCTGATCCTGGATGATCTTCAGTCCGAGGCCATGCGCCTTCTCCACTAACTCCTTCAAGGTAGCCAGATCGCCGAACCGGTCCTCCACCGCGTAGTAGTCGATCGCGTGGTAGCCATGGTAGTAGGTGCTGGGACACCATGGTTTGTCGCAGTCATTAATCCCGTTCCAATTGTCAT
>Ga0126377_10003805_pt1 | contig 10805 bp, 8 predicted proteins | sample PanSoiMetPlot_22_FD_92647 | JGI IMG/M metagenome (GOLD analysis project Ga0126377, IMG submission 92647) | Tropical forest soil microbial communities from Panama - MetaG Plot_22 | ecosystem: Environmental > Terrestrial > Soil > Tropical forest > Bulk soil | place: Panama | collected 2016-02-17
ACCAGGAAGTAGCGCAGCGGATTGACCAGCGTGATCGGCTGCAGCCATCCGGGCATGTTCTCGATCGGGGTGGCGAAGCCGGAAAGCAGCACCGCGGGCGCGATGAACAGGAACGCGCCGAGGATGGCCTGCTGCTGGGTGGCGCACAGCGACGAGATGAAGAGGCCGAGCCCGACCACCGCGCCCAGGTAGAGGATGCCGCCGCCGTAGAGCAGGACCAGCGATCCGCGCAGCGGCACCCGGAAGAGGAGCGCGGCGACCGCCACGTAGAGCGTGATGTGGACCAGGCCGATCATCATCGGGGGCGCCAGCTTGCCGAGCAGGATCTCGTGGGTGCGCAGCGGCGAGACCATGAGCTGATCGAAGGTGCCGAGCTCGCGCTCGCGGGCGACCGACAGCGCCGTCACGATGAGCCCGACCAGGAGGGCGATGATGGCGATGAGGCCAGGGACCGTGAACCAGGTGTAGTCGAGGTTGGGGTTGAACCAGTTGCGCGACACCACCTCGGCGCGGCGGGGCGGCGGACCCCCCGGGCGCGCGCTCTCGGCCGCGAAGCGCTCCACGATCTGCCCCAGGTAGCCGGCCACGATCTGCGACGCGTTGGAGCGGCGCCCGTCGAGGATGATCTGCACGTCGGGCGGGCGGCCGGCGGCGACGTCGCGAGAGAACGTGGAGCCGATGTGGACGGCGGCCAGCACGCGCTGGCGGTCGATCGCCTCGCGCAGCGCCGACGGATCCTCGACGCGGATGAGGTGGCGGAAGGTCGGCGAGCCCTCGATGCGCTGCACCAGCTCGTGACCGGCGCGGCCGTCATCGCGGTCGAGCACCGCGAGGTCGACGTTCTTGACCTCGAGGGTGGCCGCGAACGAGAAGATGATGAGCTGGACCAGCGGCGGGACGATGATGATGACGCGACCGCGCGGGTCGCGCAGCACGACCAGGAGCTCCTTGATGACGAGCGCCTTCAGCCGGGTCCACATGTCAGCCGATCCTTTTCCTGGTCGTGCGCGCCGCCAGGGCCAGGAAGATGGCGCCGTAGACCAGGAGCACGGCGATGTTGCGCAGGAAGAGCGGCCACAGGTCGCCGGCCAGGAAGACCGACTGCAGGCTGGGGATGAGGTAGCGCGCGGGCACGATCGCGCACAGCCACTGCATGGGGCGCGGCATGGATCCGACCTCGAAGAGGAAGCCGGACAGGAGGAAGGTGGGCAGGAAGGCCGACAGCATGGCCAGCTGCGACGCCAGGAACTGGTTCTTGGTGCCGGCCGAGATCAGCAGGCCCTGGCCCAGCGACGGCAAGAGGAACGCGGACGACAGCGCGTAGAGCGCCAGCACCGACCCGCGGAACGGCACGCCGAACAGGAACACCGCGGTCAGCACGCACAGGGTCATCGAGATGAGGCCGAGCAGGAAGTAGGGGATGAGCTTGCCCAGCAGCAGCTCGGTCGCGGTCACCGGCGTCGCCATGAGCGCCTCCATGGTGCCGCGCTCCCACTCGCGTGCGACCACCAGCGCGGTCAGGAGCGTGCCGATGAGCGCCATGACGATCGCGATCGAGCCGGGCACGAGGAAGAAGCGGCTGGTCAGCTCCGGGTTGAACCAGAAGCGCTGCTGCACGACCTGCGGCGCCGGCGGGCGCGACTCGGAGGCGCGCACACCGGCCCACGACGCCACCACGCCCTGGGCGTAGCCCATGACCAGGCTGGCGGTGTTGGGCTCGGAGCCGTCGACGATGACCTGGACGCGGGGCACGGCGTCGCGCCGGTGCTGGTCGGCGTCGAAGCTGGCCGGGATGACGACGATGCCGCGGATGCGGCCGAGCACGAGCTCCTCCTCGAAGCTGCGCCGGTCGCGTCCGCGCTCGACCTCGAAGTAGCGCGATCCGCGGAAGCTGGCGGCCAGCTCCTCCGCCTCCTGGCCTCCGGTCTCGACCACCAGGCCGATGCGCGTGCGGGTGGCGTCGAGCGACACGCCGTAGCCGAACAGGAAGAGCAGGATGAGCGGCAGCACGAAGGCGATGAGGATGCTGCTCGGATCGCGGACGATCTGGCGGGCCTCCTTGACCATGAGGGCGCGCAGGCGGCGCCCGCGCTGGCCGCGGCCGCTCGCCGTCGACGCCGTCGGCCCGGTCGTCGGCACCGTCGGCATCGTCGGCATGGCCGGCGTCGTCATGCCGCCTCCGCTTGCGCGCCGGACGCCTCGACCAGCGCGATGAATGCGTCCTCCATGGTCGGGTCGGGCCGCTCGCGGGTGGCGACCCGCCGCTTCAGCTCGTCGGGCGAGCCGAGCGCGATGGAGCGCCCGCGGTAGACCAGCGAGATCCGGTCGCAGTACTCGGCCTCTTCCATGAAGTGGGTGGTGACGAGCACGGTCACGCCCTTCTCGACCAGGCCGTGGATGTGGGCCCAGAACTCGCGCCGCGTGATCGGGTCGACCCCGGAGGTCGGCTCGTCGAGGAAGAGCGCCTCCGGCTCGTGGATGACGGCGCACGACAGGGCCAGGCGCTGCTTGAACCCGAGCGGCAGGAGCTTGGCCGGGGCGACCAGGTGCTGGCCGAGGTCGAAGATGTCCACCATCAGCTCGATCTGCCGCCGCCTGCGCGCGCCGGTCAGGCCGTAGGCGCCGGCGAAGAACTCGAGGTTCTGTCCGACGGTGAGGTCGCCGTAGAGCGAGAACTTCTGCGCCATGTAGCCCAGCCGGCCGCGCGCCTCGGCGCGATCGCGGCGCAGGTCGAACCCGGCCACTCGCCCCTCGCCCTCGGTCGGCTTGAGCAGGCCGCACAGCATGCGGAACGTGGTCGATTTGCCGGCGCCGTTGGGGCCGAGCAGGCCGAAGATCTCGCCGCGCGGGATCTCGAAGGTGATGCCGGACGCGGCGGTGAAGTCGCCGAACCGCTTGGTGAGCCCATGCGCCGCGATGACCGGCCCCTCCGACCGTTCGAGGCGGGGCATGGCGTCGGCCAGACGCGAGTGACCGCCGGGGCCGCCGCCCAGCGCGTCCATGAACGAGTCCTCGAAGCGCGGCCGGACCGGGCTCACCCGGGCGCCGTCGCCGGCGGTGGGCGGCGCGGCGGCGGCGCCGCCGGCGACCCGGCCCATGACCACGCGGATCGAGTCGCCCTGGATGACGCCGTCGATGACGCCCTCGGCCGACAGCGCGTCGATGAGCACCTGGCGCCGCCGCCCGGCGATGCCGGTCACCCGGAACACGCGGCCCTCGACCCGCGCGGTGAGGTCGCCGGGCGCTCCGTCGAACAGGAGCTGGCCCTGGTTGAGGAGGAGCACGCGGTCGCACGCCTCTGCCTCGTCGAGGTACGCGGTCGACCACACCACGGCGACGCCCTCGTCCCTGAGGCCGCTCACCATGCGCCACAGCTCGCGGCGGGAGATGGGATCCACGCCCACGCTCGGCTCGTCCAGGAGGAGCAGGCGCGGCTTGCGCAGGAGCGCGCAGGCCAGGCCCAGCTTCTGCTTCATGCCGCCCGACAGCTTGCCGGCGAAGCGGTCGGTGAAGCGCGCGAGGTCGGTGAACTCGAGGAGCTCCGAGATCGCGGCGGGCCGCTCTGCCGCCGGCAGCGCGCGCAGCTCGGCGTAGAGGTCGAGGTTCTCCATCACCGTGAGGTCCTCGTACAGGCCGAAGCGCTGCGGCATGTAGCCGGTGGCGGCGTGAATGCGCTCGGGCTGCTTCTGCGTGTCGATGCCGAGCACGGTCACGGTGCCCCGGTCGGGCGAGATGAGCCCGGTCATGATGCGGATGAGCGTGGTCTTGCCGGCGCCGTCGGGACCGACCAGACCGGTGATCTGTCCGGCCAGCATCGAGCCGGAGACATCGCTCAGGGCCGGCGGCCCGTCGCCGAAGCGCTTGGTGACTCCGCTGAGCGCGGCGAGCGGCTCGGACATGGCTACTCCGCCTCGGCTACCACCGGTGACAGCGGGACCTCGACCGTGACCGGCATGCCCTGGCGCAGCGTGTCCCCCGGCTCGTCGACGATGACGCGCACGCGGTAGACCAGGTCGGTCCTGAGCTCGGCGGTCTCGACCGACTTGGGCGTGAACTCGGCCACCGGCGAGATGAAGCCGATGCGGCCGCGCAGCGGCGCGCCGGGCGCGCTGTCCGACCGGACGCGCACCTCCATGCCGGGGCGCACGTGGCCGAGCTGCGGCTCGCTGATGTACGCGCGCACCCAGACCGGCCGGGTCAGCGACAGGACGTAGACCACGTTGCTGGGGGCGACGATGGCGCCCGGCTCGAGAACGCGCGAGAGGACGACGCCGTCGGCCGGCGCGAGCAGGCGCGTGTCGGACAGCGCGGTCTGGGTGGCGGCCAGGCGCGCGCGCGCCATGTCGAGGGCGGCCCGGCCGGCCGAGATGTCCTCGGCCCGCGTACCCTCCTCGAGCAGGCGCAGCGCGGCGCTCGCCTCGTTGACGCGGGCCTGCGCCGTGTCGAGCGCCGTGCGGGCGTCGTCGAAGCTCGACTTCGGGATCGCGTCGGCGGAGAAGAGGCGCTGGGCCCGCTCGAAGCTCGTGCGCGCGTTCTCCAGGCTGGCCTTGCGCTCGGTCATGCTGGCGCGCGCCTGGGTGATCTCCTGCCGGCGCGGGCCGCGCTCCAGCTTCTCGAGCGCCGCCGCCTGCTGGGCGACCTGCGCCTGCGCTGCGGTGACGTCGTCCTGGTAGGAGCGGACGTCGAGCTCCGCGAGCAGGGCCCCGGCCGCCACCTCCTGCCCCTCCTCGAACTTCATGCTCGCGATGCGGCCGGAGACGCGAAAGCCGAGCTCCACCTGCCGGATGTCGACGTTGCCGTAGAGCTTCACCCGGTCGGAGGGCTCGCCTTGCCCGATGCGGCCCGAGGCGAACAGCCACGCGACGACCGCGCCGATCAGCGCGAGCGGGATCAGGACGCGCAGGATGCGTTTCCTCATGCGGCTCTCCTCTTCCTCTTCCTCTTCCTGTCGGGGGCGCCGACCGATGCGGCGGTGTCGCTCACCAGCTCGCGGAGGGCGGCCAGCTCGCGCGGCCCGGTCTCGCTCCAGCCGAGCTGGCGGAGGGCGGTGGCGTGCGCGATGCGAAAGAAGATGATGCTGCCGGCCAGCGAGAGGGTGCGCAGGCGGACCCTGGTGGAGCGCGGGTCCTCACCGGTGATGAGGCCGACGATCCGCCGCGCCAGCTCGAGCTGCGGCTCGATCACCCGGGTGTAGATGCGGTCGAAGGCCTCGCTCGGGTCCATCTGCTCGCGCACGATGAAGCGCGCCGCCGGCATCCAGCCCTCGTCGAACAGGATGCCGGCCATCCCGGTCAGCATCTCGGCGAGCAGGGCGCGGGCCTCGCCGGCCGTCACCCGATCTGCGCGGCGGGCGAAGCGCGCCCGAGCCCGGCCGGCGGCCGGCTGGATCTTCGCGGCGATCTGCCCGCCGATGTGATCGGCGGCTGCGAGATAGAGGCCGTGCTTGCCGCCGAAGTAGTACGTGATGCCTTGCAAGTTCACGCCGGCCGCCCGGGCGATCGCGCGGGTCGACGCTGCGGCGTAGCCGAGCCGGCCGAACACGTCGATGGCGGCGCGCAGCAGCCTGTCGCGGGCGTCGGCGGTTCGCGGCGGTGTCCTCGCGGCCATGTTCCACATATGCAGCGCGACGGGCGTCCAGTCAATCGATTGATTGAATCGGGCCTCAGGGCGGTTCGGCGCCCGGATCCGGTGAGAGAGCTCACCGCCGACGGCGCCGGGCCGGCGAGGGCGCACCATCGCCCGGGCGCCGCGACAGCTCTTCTATCAAGAAATCGCGCACCGCCACCACCCGCGCCGCCGGCAGGCGCGACGACGGCATGACCAGGAACATGTTCACCGGCGGAAAGCGATGCGCGGGGAGCACACGGACGAGCTCGCCGCGCTCGATGGCGGGCAGCGCGATGAAGGAGGGCAGCATGGTCAGCCCGGCGCCGGCGACGGCCGCGCGGTAGGCGAACGCCATGTCGTCGACCTCGATGGCCCCGCGCACCGGAGCCTCGATGAGGCCGTCGGGACCGACCAGGTCCCAGACCGCCGTCATGGGACCGCGGCGAAACAGGACGCATGTGTGCTCGCCGAGCTCTCCGGGGGTGCTCGGCAGCCCGCGGCGCGCGGCGTAGCTCGGGGCCGCCACCGCCAGCCCGCTGATGGTCGCGACCTTGCGGCTCACCATCGACGAGTCGGCCAGCGGCCCGACGCGCAGCGCGAGGTCGAAGCCCTCCGCGATGAGGTCCTCCTTGCGGTTGGACAGGGACACCTCGAGGCGGATGGACGGGTGGCGCTCGACGAACCGGCCGACCGCGTCGGCGAGGAGCAGCGTGCCCACGTCGGGCGGCATGGTCAGGCGCACGCTGCCGGTCGCGGTGCGCCCGCGATCGCTGACCGCGGCGGTGACGGCCAGCGGTCGGCGGCTGGGGCGAGCTGTGCGTCATGGGATACGGCTTCGGGAAGGCGAAGCGGCCGGCCAGTGGAGAGCCGATCGATCCGCAGGAGGTGTGCCCGCAATGACTGACAGGAGAGGACCCCCGATGCAAGATGGCCGCGTGAACGCCGACGTCACTCATCCGCTCGAGCGCCTCTGGTCCCTCGCCCTGTCCGGCGACGACGCGGCCGCCGCCGCGCTGGTCGAGCCGGGCGGGACGTGGGACGACCCGCTGTTCGATCGCGCGACCGGCGACGATGTGCAGGCGACCGCGATCCCGCGGCTGGGCGCCTGGCTGCGCGCGCGCGCCGCGCCCGGGGGCGCGACCGTCCGGCACCTGCGTACGACGGAGGACGCCGCGCGCGTCGTGGTCGAGCAGGTGCTGACGCTCGCGGACGGACTGGTGTGGAACCAGGCCGCGCAGCGGAGCGAGAAGGCGGAGCGGTTCGAGCTGGCCACCGCGATCGTCGGCGATCGCGCCGGGCGATCGGACGCGAGCTGCGGCTCCATCCGCGTCTACTTCAGCACGTGGGCCGCGCAGGGCGGCGCGTCGCGCATGCGCGTCGGGCCGATCTGCCCAGACGAGCGCGAGGTCACGCGGGCCGCCATGGACGCGATGCCGACGGTGCGGCGCTACTTCGACCTCCTGGCCCGCGGGGCACCCGAGATCATCGACACGTTCGAGCCGGACGGCTACTTCCGCGAGCCGGCCAGCAACTTCGCGTGCGGCCGCGATCAGCTGGCGCGCCACTTCGAGCACATCCTCGAGCTCGGCGGAGTCGGCATCGAGTTCCTGACCGCGACGCGGCAGGGCGAGCGCATCGGACTCGAGCTGCAGACCATCGTGTGGGGCACCAAGCGAATGGAGCGGCCGCAGGCGGGATTCGCCGCCTACGAGCTGGGCCCGCACGGGCTCCTGCAGGCGGGCAGGGTCTACGACTCGGTCGTGCCGCCCGAGATCGGATAGCGGATCGCGCCGCCGCGCACGGGAGGGCGCGGCAGCGATGCCAGCCCGGGAGAGCTCAGAGCGCGCGGGCAAAGCCGTCGCGCCACGACCGGTAGCGCGGTGACCAGCCGAGCTGCTCGCGGGCGCGGCGGTTGCTCGCGCCGCGGGCCCAGGGCGGGGCCCCGTCCTGGCGCGGCGGGGCGGGGGCGCCGACCAGCTCGGCGAAGACCGGCAGCCACTCCTTCGCCGGCGCCGGCTCGTCGTCGCAGATGTTGACGGTGCCGGGCGGCCAGCCGAGCGCGAGGGCGCACGCCGCGGCCGCGTCGTCCGCGTGGACGAAGCTGGTGACCGAGTCGTCGGCGACGAGCGCCTGCTCGCGCGCGCGGCTCGCCATCAGCCCGTCGCGGCTGTACCAGGTCCCGGACCCGTACAGGGTGCCATAGCGCAGGACGACCGGCTCGGCGATCTCGGCGACGGCGTCCTCCAGCGCCATCACGCCGCCCAGCAGCACCGAGCGGGGCAGAGCGGCGGCTCGATCGAGCGGCTCGCTCTCCGCGGCGGGCGCCGGGCCCGCGCCGTAGGCCCACGAGACGCTGGCCGCCACGATTCGCCGGGCCCCGGCCGCCAGCGCGGCGTCGACCAGCGCGCGCGTGCCGGTCGTGCGCATCGCCGCGTTGGCCTCGCTGCTTCCGGCCGAGAGATCGGTCAGCTGATGGATGACCGCGTCGGGCCGGGCCTCGCGCGCGCCCCGCATCAGCGCGTCGCGGTCGTAGACGTCGAGCACGATGGCCTCGGCGCCCTGGGCTCGCAGGCGCGCCGCGCCCTCGCCGGTGCGCGCGGTGCCGAAGACGGTGTGGCCGTCCGTGACGAGGAGTGGGATGAGGCGCCGCCCGATGACGCCGGTCGCGCCGGCCACGAGGACTCGCATGCCCACCCACATGCGGCGGCGGAGCCGGGCGTCAACTCGCAGGCGGCGCGGTTTCTACCCGATCAGATGGCGGAGTGACGGCGGGGCGTCGCTCCCGTCCTCGTCCATCGACGGACCGGTGCGGGAGAGCCGGCTGCCTGTGCAAACAGGCAATCTCGATCGAACAGGTGAGTCGGATCAGACTCGCCGATTGCGCCGTCGGGAAACGAATCCCGATCTCTGGCCGCGAGTACGCCGCCGCCTGCTCGATTTTTCAATTTCGATGTCTCGCAGCGGGGGAGTTCGGACTAGTCTCCGGCGGTCATTTCGTAGGGGGCGAATCCATGACGACGACCGATGTGTGTCTTCGCGCTGTACTTCTAGCCACGATGACCTTCGCCGCGACGGGAGGGTGCTCGAGCGGCGAGCCGGACGAGCCGGTGCTGGAGATCGCGCAGGCCCTGGGCGACAGCCTGGGCGGCATCGCGCCCGACGACTTCGCCGAGGCCAGGGATGCCTTCAACACCGTCGAGGAGCTGGGCGACGGCCTCGGCCCGATCTTCAACGAGCGGGCCTGCGGCAACTGCCACACGCTCGGCGCGCAGGGCGGCGCCGGCGAGCAGGTCGAGCGCCGCTTCGGCCGCTTCGTCGACGGCGCCTTCGATCCGATGGAGACGTCCGGCGGATCGCTGCGCCAGCTCTTCACCGTCGGGACCTTCACGCGGTCGGACGGGCAGATCTGCAGCGTGCCACAGGAAGCCGAGCCGGCGGGGGCGACCGTGCACGACGTCGGACGCCTGACCACGCCGCTCTTCGGCCTGGGGCTGGTGGACGCGATGCCCGACTCGTTCTTCGACGGCCTGGCGGCCGCCGAGCCGCCGGAGCAGCGCGGGATCGTCAATCGAGTCTCGATCCTGTTGCCGAACCCGGACGACCCGTCGCAGAGCCCGGGCGGGACCCGCGTGGGTCGCTTCGGCTGGAAGGCCGGGATCGCGACGCTGACGCAGTTCGCGGCCGACGCCTACGTCAACGAGATGGGCATCACCACTCAGAGCTGCATCCGCGGGGCGGCGATCCTCGCGTTCGCGACCGAGTCGGCTCCGAACGGCGTGCCGCAGCCGGCCGGCTGCGACGACCTGGCTCTGCCTCCGCCCGCCGGGATCCCGGCCGGCACCGACGATGCGGTCGGGAGCTGCGACGGCGGGCTCACCGAGATCCAGGACGACGTGGACGAGTTCGCGACCTTCATGACCTTCCTGGCCCCGCCCACCCGCGGCCCGATCACGCCCGACGTCGAGGCGGGCGAGCCGCTCTTCAGCGCGATCGGCTGCCAGAGCTGCCACACGACCACCACCTTCGTGACGCCGGCCAGCACCGGGAACGGCGTTCCGGGGAACACCGCCTTCAACCCGTTCTCGGACTTCCTCGTCCACGACATGGGGACGCTCGGCGACCAGATCGGAAACCCCGGCGACTCGCTCGCCGTGACCCGGCGCATGCGCACGGCGCCGCTATGGGGCATCCGCGTCCGCAACAAGCTCCTGCACGACGGCCGCACCAACGACATCGGGGCCGCCATCCTCGCCCACGATGGCCAGGGCGCGGCGGCCCGCGAGGCATTCGGTGATCTGAGCGCCGTCGATCAGCACCGCCTGATCGAGTTCGTGCGATCTCTGTGAGCGGCGCGGACCGCGCCAGGCCCGCATCCCGCCCACAGGCCTCACATGCGCCAGCGCAGCGCCGCGGTGTGCACCGGCGCGTCCCACAGCGCGCGCAGGCGCCCATCGATCACGCTCACGGTGATCGAGCAGCCGGCCATGTCGAGCGACGTCACCCAGGGGCCGGTGAGGGTGCGGGCCACCTCGATGCGCCGGTCGGTCAGGATCCGGCGCGCGGCGTCGAGCATGACGTAGAGCTCCATCGCCGGAGTGCCGCCGAGCCCGTTGACCAGGAGCAGCACCTCGCTGCCGGCGCGCGCATCGAGGTCGCCGAGGATGGCGCCCAGCATCTCGTCGGCGATGGCGTCCGCGCGCGCCAGCTTCATGCGGCGGCGGCCCGGCTCGCCATGGATGCCGACGCCCATCTCCATCTCGTCGTCGCCGAGGCTGAAGGTGGGCGCGCCGACCGCCGGCACCGTGCAGGAGGTGAGCGCGACGCCCATCGAGCGGGTCTGGCGCACGACCTGCTCGCCCAGCTGGCGCAGCTCGTCGATGCCGTGGCCCTGCTCGGCCGCGGCGCCGACGATCTTCTCCACCACCAGCGTGCCGGCCACCCCCCGCCGACCGGTCGAGTAGGTCGACTTCTCGACCGCGACGTCGTCGTCGACGAGGATGGTCTGGATGTCGCGACGGGGGCTGGCGGCCAGCTCCGCCGCCATCTGGAAGTTCATGACGTCCCCCTCGTAGTTCTTCACGATGAAGAGGACGCCGCTCCCCGCGTCGACCGCCTCGGCGGCGGCCAGCATCTGGTCGGGGGTGGGCGAGGTGAAGACCGCGCCCGGGCAGGCGGCGTCGAGCATCCCGTGGCCGACG
>Ga0126377_10003806_pt1 | contig 10802 bp, 8 predicted proteins | sample PanSoiMetPlot_22_FD_92647 | JGI IMG/M metagenome (GOLD analysis project Ga0126377, IMG submission 92647) | Tropical forest soil microbial communities from Panama - MetaG Plot_22 | ecosystem: Environmental > Terrestrial > Soil > Tropical forest > Bulk soil | place: Panama | collected 2016-02-17
ATCACCGACGAGCTCGACGCGCTCATCGCCGATCTCGAGGCCAGCGTCCTGCCGGCGCAGCTCACCCGCATCGAGGGCGCCGAGGTCACCGACGACCCGGAGGTGCTGGGAGACCTCTACTACCGCGACATGGGCCACACCGACTTCGACATCGCCGGCATCCGCTCGCGCACCGAGACCAACATGCTGAACATGTCCAACGACGCCAAGCTGAACGCGGCGGCCGAGCTCGGGGTGCCGGCAGAGGTGGCGGTCGAGGCGTCCGGCACCGTGCGCGACGACATCGTGGCCGGTCGGACCGGAGTCCTCAGCTACGCCGACCTGTACCGGTTGTTTCCGCTGGGCGAGAACCCGCTCGACGGCTCGATCGGCTATCCGCTGTGTCGCTTCTCGATCTGGAGCGCGGAGCTCAAGGCGGCGTTCGAGGTCGGTGTCTCGCTGGGCTACACCGACGACTCCTTCTATCTCAGCGCCGGCGGCATGCTGGTCGAGTACGACACGAGCAGGGATCCGCAGGACCTGAGCGGCGGGATCACCGACGCGCTCGACCCCGAGAACGGGCGCATCACCCGCATGGTGATCGACGTCAACGGCGACGACGTGTTCGACGAGACCGACCTGACGGTGTTCGATGTGGCCCTGGGCGCGGACGCATGGGGGCCCGATGGTCCGCTCGCCCTGCACTCGGTGGTGACCACGCTCTACATCGCGAGCTTCGCCGACACGGCGGGTGTCACGCTGAAGGATGACGCCGGGGGCACGCTCGATCTGTTCGACACCATCCTGCGGCGCGAAGACGACAGCGAGGTGAAGGACTACGAGTCGTTCATCAGCTACGTGCTGCAGCTCTCGGTGGACAACGACGGCACGCTGCCGACCATCTACGACGAGAACGCGCCGGAGGGCGCGATTCCGCGCCACATGATCTGCTCCGGCCCGCTATGCCAGTAGCGGGCGGACCGCACCCTCCCGCACGAATTGCCGCCGTCGCCGTCCTCGCGCTCGCGCTCGGGCTCGGCGCGTGCGCGAGGACCGTACGCGCCGCGCCCGCTGCGGCGGACGGTCGCCTCGCGCTCGGGAAGACCGCCGGGCCGGCGAGCACTCGCCCGCCGCCGCGCCGCGAGCCGACCCCACCGCTCGGCCAGGTCCGCATCCTCAGCTGGAACCTCAAGCGGCTCGGCCACGGCCAGAAGCGGATGGACCTGGTCGCGCGGCTGGTGGCGGCGAGCGCGGACGTGGCGGTGCTGGAGGAGGTGATGACGCCGGCGGGCGTCCAGCGGCTGCTCGCCTACCTGCCCGGGTGGAGCGCCGCCATCTCGCCGCGCGCGGTCGGGCGCGGCGGCTATGCCGAGCACTACGCGGTCCTCTACCGCCGCGACCGGGTCACGCGGCTGCGCTCCTACACGGTGGACGATCGGGCCGACCAGTTCGCGCGCGAGCCGTACGTCGTCTGCCTCGAGGCGCGCGCGTTCGACTTCTGCCTGGTCACCATCCACGTGGTGTTCGGCCGCACGGTCGGGCCGCGCGACGCCGAGATCGAGGCGCTCGGCCCGCTGCTCGACCGGCTCATGCGGACCTCGCGCGAGCGCGACTGGATCGTGACCGGCGACTTCAACCGGCCGGCGCGCGCCGGGTGCTGGTCGGCGCTCGGCGCGCGCGGCTGGATCATGACCACGCGCGGCAACGCGCTGACCAGCCTGGGCGCCCGCGGCTACAGCAGCGACTACGACCACCTCCTCATCAACCCGCGCTACACGCGCGAGTGGACGCAGGTGGGCGACCGGCTCGACTCGGTCGCGCGCCTCTGCCGCGGCGACTTCGCCTGGTGCAAGGCCCAGGTGTCCGACCACGCGCCCATCTACGCCACCTTCGCCACCGGCGGCCCCGACGACGACTGACGGCCGCGCGGCGGCGCGGGAAGCGCGGGTCAGTTCTCGCTGTCGATGCGGACGGCGAGCGCACCGCCCCGGCGCCGCCACACGCGCGCGCGGTGCACGTGATCGGACAGCTCGGGCATGCTGATGACGAAGAGCCAGCCGCCCGCCGCGCAGCGGCTCGCCACGTGGACGGTCGGCCGCGCGAGGTGACAGCGGACCCTGCGCTCCACGCCGCCGGCCGGGCAGACGCCGTCGCGAGCCAAGCCGGCCACGATCCCGCGCGGCGCCTCGACGTCATCCGACGCGGCGAGCGCACCGAGCGCGGCGGCGAACGCGCTCGAGCGGGCCGGACACGACTCGCGCGGCGCGGACCTGGCCGGACGCGGGGTGCCTCCGCAGGCGGCCGCGAGCATCAGGGCCATCGGCAGCGACATCGACCGGCGCGGCGGCATTCGCCGGCGGCCTCGCAAGGCCGGTGCCGCGCCATGGCCCCGAACACACACATGGTCGTCCGATGGGCGTCCGGGATTCCGGCCGGACGGTGTCCCGAGGTCCGTCCGCTTTTCACGTGGGGCGGCACTTCCCGGCCGACCGCTGCAGCTCCCTGCAATCCGGGGCACAACGACCCCGCTGCGCGGGCCAAGCGGCGGCAATCACGTCGCGCGCCCCGAATGTATCGCCTGCCTTTACTGGTCTATTCGTTGCTAGTTGGCAATGCGTCGTCGGCTCCGTCCGTCGCTCGGCTCCCCCTCGCCGGGGCTCCAGGAAACGCCATGCGCAGTGATAGTGCCCCGCCCGGGGCCGCCAGGATGCTGCGGCACACCGTCGTCTTCCCGCAGGGCTCCGCACCGAATCAGCTGCCGCGAGTCCTCCCGAGACGATCGCGACCGGTCGAGGTCGCGGTCGCGGCCGCGCCCGCGCAAGCGGCGCAGCAGCAGCCGGAGCGACACCCGCACGCGCACGCCCCTCTGGAGGCCCGCGAGCGCGAGCACCGGGCGATGCCGGTCGCCGTCCCGGGATGGCCGGACGTGGACGAGGACGATCCGACCGACCTGCGGCCGATGGCCGGCGCGGACCCGATCGTCAGGCGCGGGCGGAGAGCGCCGGCCGTGGCCGGCTCGAACCTCATCCGCCCGGCGCGGCGCGAGCCGATCGGGCCGGGCACCGTCATCGGCAACTACCGCGTGCTCGAGCCCCTGGCCAACGGCGGCATGGGCGTCGTGTTCGTGGCCGAGCACCTCCACCTCCGCCGCCGGGTCGCCCTCAAGCTCCTGCACGATCGGCTGCTGAGCGACGCGTGGGCGGTGTCGCGCTTCTTCTCGGAGGCGATCGCCGCGTCGCGCATCCAGCACCCGGGCGCGGTCACCGTGTTCGACTACGGCACGTTCGAGGGCGGCGCCTACCTGGTCATGGAGTACCTGCGCGGCGAGACCCTGAGCGCGCGCCTCGAGCGCGAGCGGCGGCTGCCCATCCCGCGCATCCTCGACGTCGGCGTGCAGCTCGGGTTGACCCTGGCCGCGGCGCACGAGTCCGGCGTCATCCACCGCGACCTCAAGCCCGACAACATCTACCTGGTGCCCGATGCGTCGGGCTCCGGCTACGAGTACGTCAAGGTGATCGACTTCGGCGTCGCCAAGCTCACCTCGGGGACCTGGGCACCGCAGACCGTGCGCGGCGACCTCCTGGGCACGCCGCTCTACATGGCGCCCGAGCAGAGCGTGAACGCCGGCAGCGTCGACCACCGCTGCGACGTCTACTCGCTCGGCTGCATCCTCTACCAGCTCATCACCGGGATCCCGCCGTTCCGGGGCTCGATGTTCGAGATCCTCATCGCGCACCAGAAGCAGCCGTCGCCGTCGCCGCGCTCCTACGACCCCACCATCCCGCCGGCGCTCGACGCGCTGGTCCTGCGCATGATGAGCAAGTCGCCCGACCGGCGCCCGCGCAGCATGGCCGAGGTGGTGCGCGCGCTGTCCAGCATCGCGCGCACGGAGCACCTCGAGCCGGCCCCGCTGCCGGCCCGCCGCCACGGGGCCTGGCTGGGGCTCGGGCTCGGCGTCGGGCTCGCGATCGCCGGGCTCGTCGGCTACCTGGCCACCCTCTCGTGAGGGTCGCCGCGGCTGGCTGAGGAAGGCGCGAAGGGCCGACCGAGGGTACATTGTGGGCCCGCCGACGGATTCGCCGTGAGAATACGGAGTCGGGCTGCTACCGGGCCGCGCCCTTGGTGGCGGCCACCAGCGCCGCCGCCTGCTCCTCGTACTCCTTGACCCCGCGCCGGTGCTCGACCGGGTGCTCGGGGCCGGCGAACGACGCGTGCACCGACCGGATCGATCCGTCGGGGTTCACGAACAGCGTGATCGGGAAGCCCGAGGCGTCCACGCCCTCGATGCCCTGCGGGATGATCTCCCATGCGCGGTCGGTCGACCCGTCGACCGGGATGACCTCCCACGGCAGCTTGTAGGCGGCCTTGAACGCCTCGGCCTGCTTCTTGTTGTAGGCGCTGTCGTCGGTGAACTCGTAGGTCAGCGTGACGATCTCGAGCCCCTTGGAGTGCTGACGGTCGTAGATCTCCTTGAGCGCGCCGGCCGCGTGCTTGCAGGCGTCGCACCAGCTGCCGCCCACCTCGACGATGAGCGGCTTGCCGTCGTAGCGCGAGAGCTGGGGCATCGAGAACAGCTGGTCTCGCTGCTGCGTCTTGACCGCGATCGGGACCTCGAAGTCCTTGCCGCGGCCCGCCTTGAACGCCTCGCGCCACTCGAGCCTGGGCCCCGAGATCCACTTGCCGGTGAGCGTCTTCTTCTTCGCGTCGAGCTCGGCGGTGAGGAGATAGAGCGAGAGCCCGATGAACGCCGACATGTGGACCTGCTTGCCGCGCCCGTTGCCGGCCAGGTACACCACGTTGCCGGTCGTGAACAGGACGGTCGCGTTGAACACGCCGGGGGCCGGCTGGTGCATGGTGATCTTGGCGACCCCGGACTCGGGGAACTTCGCGCGCCACACGGTGGTTGCCTCGCCGAGATCGATCGGCTGGCCGGGCAAGGTCTTCTGGTCGAAGCGCTGCTCGGGCGCGGGCGCGTCGGTGGGCTCGGCGTGGAACGGGACCAGGCCCGCGCCCCAGGTCTTCGACTCCACCTGCCAGCTGCCGCTCAGCCGGCCCTGCGCGTCTGCGGTCGCGTTGATGCTGGCGTGGTAGAGCGGAAAGGAGACCTTGAGGTCCTTGCCGGTCCAGGCGGCGTCGACGTCGGCCTCGTGCTGGCCGTTGACCACCTTGCCGGTGCCGGACGAACCGGCCGCGGGGAGCTGCAAATAGATCGGGATCTCGGGGCTGCCCTCGGGCACGAAGGCGGCGCGGTACCAGTGCTTGTCGGCGGCGGCCGCCGGTGCCGCGGGTGCGGTCGACGCCGTGCCCGCGGCCTCCTGTCCCTGCCCTCCCTTGTCGGCCGCGACCGCCTTGGTGCCCGCCGCCTCGTCGGGCGGCTTGCCCGTCGAGTCGGACGACTTCGCGCACGCGTGGACGGAGACGGCGCAGAGCGCGAGGGTCACGCAGCGGAGGGAACGGCACATGCGCGCCAGTATAACGACGAACGACTCCTCGCGGCGCCGAGGCGGGCCGGCTCAGCGCGCGCCGCCGGCCGCGTGCAACCTGATGAGGAGCCGCTGCTCCTGGCGCGCCCTGACCACGACTCTGCGCCTGATCGGTGGGGGCGTGTGTGTGACGGGCTCGCCGGCGCGCGAGAAGCCGACCACGACCGGCTCGTGCCAGACGACCAGCGTGTAGCTTCCGGGCGGGACCTGCGCGATGACGAAGTGACCGCGCTCGTCGGTGACGGCGTAGTACGGGTTGGGGGCGACCACGACCCAGGCGCTCGCCGCGTGCCCCGCTCCGTCGGCGCGCAGCTCGATGAAGCCGTCGCGCTCGAGCAGGTGCTCGTGCGCGGCGCCACGCGCCCCGAGCGGGACTGCCCACATCTCCTCGCGAGCGCGCGCATCGACGCGGGTGGCGCTCACCGCGATCGGCTCGTCGGCGGTGGTGAGCGACAGGACCGATCCGATGGGCGCGACCACCTGCACCTGGGGGTGGAAGCGACAGGCTCGCCACTCGAGCACTCCGCCGATCTGGAGGTGCTTGGTCGGGTTGGGGTAGGAGGAGTTCACGCGGCCGAGCAGCATGCGCCCGGTCGCGACGTCCTCGAGGTAGACGACGGCGTTGGCCACGCCGCTGCCGCTGGACAGCGCGAGGGTCTGGTTGGGGACGCCGCCGGCGCACACTGCGGCGCGGTCGGGCGGGCCCGAGCCTGTGACCGGCAGGCGCTCCGGCGCGCGAGGCGGATGGGGCCACTGCACGACTCCCTCGATGGTGCCGTACTCGACGGGCACGAACGGGACATAGCGCCGCGCGTACGGCATCGGCGCCGCGTGCGGCCTGGGCGCGCGGTCGAAGTGGTAGTTGCCGTAGCGCACGCCCTCGCCGGAGCCGTCGGCGCCGGACTCGTCGCCGTCGTCGCCGTCGGACCGCGCCCTCGCGGCGGCGCGGGCGCGCGCGGCCTCCGACCTGCGATCCGCGCCGCTTCCCGCGGACAGGCGGGCCAGGACACCGCGGCCATCGTCGCGCGCTCCGGCTGTCACCGACGGCGTGGTGCTACACCCCGCGGCGGCCGCGCACGCGCAGAGCACCGTGGTGGCGACCGTCGTCGCCCGCTGCCGGCGCCCTCGTTCTCGCCCTCGCACGGCGACCACCCCCTTCAGTCTGAATCCACTCGCCCGCGCGATCAAACGGAAGGCGACGCGGCGACGGGGGCATGGTTCACGGCGGCGCGGACCGCGGCGCGGCGCCTGGCGCGGGTGCCCGCTCTACCGGTGCTCGCCGGTTCCGCCGGGCGTGTCGGGGCTGCCACTGCTACCGGTGGCGCATGGTCGTGCCAGGGCTGCCAGCGCCGGTGCCCGTTCCCGAGCCTGCGGCGCCCGGCCTGCCGGTGCTGCCGGGACCCGTGCCTGCGCTGCGGCCCGTGTCCGGGCCACCTGTGCCTGTGCCTGTGCCGCCGGTGCCGATGCCGGTGGTGCCTGTGCTGCCAGGGGCGGCGGACGCGCCCGGGTTGCCGGGTGTGCCGGGGTTGCTCGGGCCGCCGGTGCGCGTTGCCGGGCTGCCTGTGCCCATGGGGCTTCCGCTCCTGCTGGGGACGGGGCTCGTGGCCGGTCCTCCCTGGGCGCCCGGTGCGGCGCCAGGCGCAGCCGGACCGGTGCCAGGCGGGGCGGTGCTCTCGGCCTGCGCTTCGAAGAAGTGGCGTGCCCACTCCGCGGCCAGCTGCATGCCGGCCCGGGCGTCGGCGTTGCTGATCGAGGTGGCGTAGGTGACGAGCTGGCCGCGCCGGCGCAAGGTGAGCCCCTGCAGCGCGTGGAGCGCGTGGAAGTTGCCGAGCATGAGCTGGGTGAGCCGGTTGCCCAGCACCTGCGCGCGGCCCTGGTTCAGCCGGCTCTCGAACTCCGCCGCCAGCTGCGGCGTCGCGAAGGCGAGCGTGCCGCGCACGTAGAAGCCGACCTTGGCCATCTCGAGCGCCATCGAGAAGCGCACCGGCGTCGGCAGCGTGCCGACATTGGGGACCGCGATCTCCGAGCGGCGCAGCCCGCCGACGGTGACGACGGCGATCACGGCAGAGTCGACGCCCGCCTCGTTCTCGGCCGAGCGCGCGCGCGCGAGCCAGAGCGGCAGGTCGGCCTCGACCGCGCGTGCGCCGTCGAGGTCCGGGCGCGCCGATCCCGGCGGCGCCTGCTCGACGAGGGCGCCGAGGTGCTTGGGCGCGGTCAGCACCACCAGCCCGGGCGACGGCATGAGGAACACGCGGCGATCGCGCTCGAGCTTGAGCTCGGAGTCCTCGCGCTTGCCCAGCGCGCCGCCGCGCGCCGCCTGCCAGGTGACGTGCTGCAGCGGGTGGTCGAGGAAGCGGCGCACCTCCGCCGGCGAGAGATGCGTGTGTGCGACCATGTTGGTGGCCACGACGTTGGTCGGATTGCGCGACGAGATGAGCACCGACTGGAAGAGATCGGCGAGCGCCACCTTGCGATTGCCGACGATCGAGCGATAGTCCGGCATGGGCGCGATGATCGCGTCGGCCAGCGCGGCCCACGGCGTGCCGCGCAGCCGGTCGTAGCGCAGGAGCACGGCGAGTTTGTCGCCCTGCGGCGCGTACGTGCGCAGATCGGCGCTCGCGCCCGGCGGGAGGGCGATGGCGTTCGAATCCGCCGCGGCTCCACCACCCTTGCGGGTCTGCCCGGCGCCGGCGACGGTGTCGGCGGCGGTGTCGGCGGCGGTGCCGATGCTGGATCCGCCGCGCGCGATCTCGGCCGCCGTGTCGGCGAACGGCGACGAGGGCGCGGCCCCGGCGCCGCCGTCGAGATCGCCGGCAGCCACGGCGGGGCCGGCGTCACCCGCCTCGGCGGCAGCGACCTCGTCGTCGGGCGGACCCGCGTCGCGCGCTCCGTCCTCTTCGCTCTCGCGCGCCTTCTCCCGCTCCTTCTCCCTCGCCTTCTCCCTCTCCGCCTCTCGCTCCTTCTCCCGCGCCCGCTCCAGGTCTTCCTCGCTCTCGGCCGGCTCCGGCTCGAGCGTGGCCGTCGCCGATTCGCGCGCCTGGTCCTCCGCGCCCGCCGCCGTGTCCGGTTGCGCCGCCGGCTCGTCGACCAGCGTCGTGGCGGACGGGGCCCGCGGGTCGAAGCCTTCGGGCGCGGGCGGCGCGACGTCGAGATCCAGATCGACCACCACGTCCGGCTCCTCGTCCGCTTCTCGCCGGCTGGTGGTCCAGACGAGCAGCGCGGCGATCGCCGCGTGCGTCACCAGCGACGCGGCGAGGGCAGAGAGAGCGGACGGTCGGCGCGAGGACACGGCGGTGACACCAACTGCAAACTTTCGGTGTAGCATTGCATATATGGACGCGCACGACCCGAGCTCCGGTGTCCTCCTCTCCGGCAGGATGCGGACAGGCCGACCGGCGGGCGGCAACTCACCGGGGCTGCACGAGAAAACTCGCGGCCCGCGGCCCGCGCAGCGCCGAGCGGGGTGAAGCGCCGGCATGCGGATCGACCAGGCCACCGTGCTCGAGCTGGTCAAGGAGGCCTCGAGCAAGATGAAGGACCCGAACTACTCGGCCGTGATGGTCGGCGGCTTCGTCCAGACCCAGGGCCCGGCGGCGCAGTACATCAGCGCCCACTCCAGCGAGCTCGGGGGCCCCGAGGGCGTGGTCAACACGATCTTCCACGCGGCGCTCATCGCCCTCTGCTTCCAGCGCACCAACCGCCGATCCGTCCGCGGCATCCGCTTCGACGAGCTCGACCACGTCGCCAGCGGCGATCGCGAGGCCAACCTCCGCAGCCAGCAGCCCGCCATCCTCGACTACATCGAGGTCAACGTCGAGGTGCCGGCCATGAAGCAGGTGCTCATGCTCCTCGCCCTCGGCATGGAGCTGGTCTCGTAGCCGCCGCGAACGTGACGCGGAGACGCCGCGCATGGGCCGCCGCGAACCGGCGCCGACGACGGGCCGCCCTGCGGACGATCAGCTGAGCGGAGCGGCTTCGGGTGCGGCGAGACGGTCGCGCATCTGGGCGACGCGGTCGACCATGGCGGAGCGCGCCTCGGGCGGATCCACGATCCAGGCGTGGCGCCCGAAGCCGAGCACCCACCCGGTGATCCACTCGAAGCTCTCGGTGTCGATGGCGATCTCGGAGCTGCCGTCGTCGAACGTCTGCACCTCGCCGACGGGCCACGCGGCGCCGACGCGCGCGGTCGCCAGCGGATCGAGGTGGACGCGCACCGAGATCGCGTCGGCCGGCGGCAGGTACAGGTGCTCGCGGCGGTAGGCCTCGAGGTCGAACTCGGCCGGGATGTCGAAGCGCTGGTCGGTCACGCGCAGCGACGAGATGCGATCGATGCGGAACGTGCGCGTGTCGCCGCGCGAGTGGCAGTGCCCGACCAGGTACCACTCGCCGGCGTGATGCACGAGTCCGTACGGATCGACCATGCGGCGGGCCGCTCCGGGACGCGACGCCGCGGCGTAGTCGATCTCGGCCGTGCGGCGGCGGCGCGCCGCGGTGACCAGGTCGCGCAGGTGACCGGCCACCGCCCGGTCCGGCTCGGCGACCACCGTGCCGGTGGCGAGCGTCTCCGCCTCGCGCGCATCGCCGCCGAGCGCGCGCAGGAGCTTGCCCTCCGCCGACTGCAGCGCGTCGTCGAACGGCGCGATGCCGGTCTCGCGCAGCGTCCGGATCCCGAGCAGGAGCGAGCAGCCCTCCGCCGGCGTCAGCCGGAGCGGGCGGGTCAGCCGCTGCGCGAGATCGACGAACACGCGCCCGTCCTCCACCGAGACCAGCAGGTACTCGCCCGGGTCTCCGTCGGGCGGGCCGACCTGGGCGAGCAGATCGAGGTCCTGGACCATCTGATCGCGCTCGATGCCGAGCTGGCGGGCCAGCTCCCCCACGTCGACGCCCTCCGACTGCCGCGCGACGTACGGCACCAGGTAGAGGAGGCGGCGGAGCCGCTGCGACACGTCTCTCATGCCCGCTCCACGATCGTGACCGGCGCCCGACGGACGCGGCCGCGCGGCCGCTGCGACACCGCCCTCGCCCTCATGCCAGCCCCCGGGTCCCGACCGCCACCCGACGGACGCGGCGGCGCGGCGGCTGCGACTCGTGCCTCATGCCCGCGGCCCTCATGACTGGTAGTGCTCCGCGACCGAGGCCAGCTCGTCCTGCAGCCGCTTGAGCAGGCGCGGCCCGGACAGCACGCGCAGCGCGCCCTTCGCGGCCAGGATGCGCGACACCGCGAAGTCGGGGTTGCCGCACGCGAAGCGCAGCCGCACCGAACCTCCCGGCCCGTCGCTGCGCGAGGCCTCGGGGCCGAAGTCCTCGTTGGCAACCGCGGCGGCCTCGGCGCCGATCTCG
>Ga0126377_10003807_pt1 | contig 10800 bp, 11 predicted proteins | sample PanSoiMetPlot_22_FD_92647 | JGI IMG/M metagenome (GOLD analysis project Ga0126377, IMG submission 92647) | Tropical forest soil microbial communities from Panama - MetaG Plot_22 | ecosystem: Environmental > Terrestrial > Soil > Tropical forest > Bulk soil | place: Panama | collected 2016-02-17
CCTTATCACCAAGCTCAAGGATTTGATCCCGCGTCAATTATTCGATGTTGCCGTCCAGGCTTCGGCAGGTGGACGAATCATCTCGCGTGCCAACGTCAAAGCCACGCGCAAGGATGTATTGGCGAAATGTTATGGCGGCGACATCACGCGTAAAAAGAAATTGCTCGAAAAACAAAAGAAGGGTAAGAAGCGTTTGAAGATGGTCGGCAACGTCGAGATCCCGCAAGACGCGTTTATGGCTGTCCTGCAATTGGATGAGGAATAATCATTTGTAGGGGCGACCCATTGGGTCGCCCCTACGGAGAAATATTTATGAAAGATTGGAAACGCTGGTTGCCCGGCGCGATTATCAGCGTTGGACTGATCGCTGTCATCCTGTATTTCGTTGACCTGCGCGCAATGGTGAATGCCATCCGCACCGCGAATTATTTTATGCTGGGTATTGCTGCGATTTTGAGTTTTGTGTGGCTGGGGGTGCGTGCGCAGGTCTGGCGCATTCTTTTACGTGAACGCCCATCCTATGCGGATACATTTTGGACCATCGGCGAAGGGTACATCCTTAACAATTTTCTGCCGTTTCGACTTGGCGAAGTGGGGCGTGCCTTTTTGCTCAGCCGCAAGACGGGGATGCAATTCATGGAAATATTACCGACCATTGTCATCGAACGCGCCATGGATTTGGGTTATACCGCCGTTATCTTTTTGGTCTCCATTCCATTTGTGGTTGGCTCACAAGGCTCGGAACGGATTGGTATCATTGTGGGTGTGGTTGTATTGGCTGGCTTTATCCTTCTCTATGTTCTGGCGCGCAGCAACCGATGGGCTTTGGATCTGTTCCACAAGTTGAGCGCGCGCTGGCCGGTCATTCAACGCCTGGGCGGAAATTTTCTGGAGGCTTTCTTTGCGGGCCTGAGTGTTTTGACCGATGGCTGGCTGTTCATTCGCTTTCTATTTTGGATGACGTTGAATTGGGCGATTGCCATAGGCTCTTATTTCTTTATCATCCGCGCATACTTCCCGCAGACGCAAGTTACGTGGGCCATGTTTGGGCTGGGTGCCGCAGCCTTCGGCGGCGCGATCCCTTCTTTGCCCGGAGCAGTAGGTACTTTTGAAGGTGCTTTCGGTGGCGCATTGACTTTGCTGACCGGAGATCAATCCACGTCGTTTGCAGCGGCGCTCACGGCCCGCCTCTATAACTATCTCAACAGTGGTGTGATCGGCGGCATCGGCCTGGCGCGCGAGGGCGAAACGTTATCCGGTATTTATCATCAGTTGCTGAATTTGAGATCAAATATTACGGAAGAAAAAGCCACTGATTCATGATCCCTCTTTACGATACCGTCCGCACGCGAAGGTTTCCGTTGGTCAACCTGACGTTGATCGCCGGGAATGTACTGGTGTTTCTATATGAACTCCGACTGGGCCCCGCAGCGCTCGAACGCTTCATTACCACCTGGGGGTTGGTTCCCGCGCGCCTGACCAGTGATCCGTCCGTGGCGTGGATGACGATCTTCAGTGCCATGTTCCTGCACGGCGGCTGGCTGCATGTGTTGGGGAATATGTGGTTCCTCTATATTTTTGGCGATAAAGTGGATGCACGTATGGGCGGAATCCGTTATCTCATCTTTTATTTGTTAAGCGGTATTGCAGCGGCACTGATGCAGGTGTATGTTAGGCCGGCGAGCCAGGTTCCCATGATCGGTGCGAGTGGCGCGATCGCGGGCGTATTGGGGGCTTATTTGATATCATTCCCGCGTGCGCGCGTGGCCAGCCTGGTGCCGATCCTGTTTATTTTCACCATCGTGGAAGTACCCGCTGTTATTTTTCTCGGGCTTTGGTTCGTCCTGCAGTTGTATTCGGGCTTGTTCATGATGCAGGGCGGCAGCGCCAGCGGGATCGCATGGTGGGCGCACATCGGTGGTTTTTTGTTCGGCATGTTAATGGTGCCCTTCTTTGGCAAAAGGATAACGTATCGAAGTTATTAAAGTCATGTCACTCTGAGCCCATCGGCTTTGCTCAGGATAAATTCCGCGAAGAGTCTCCTTATCGTGGTAGAGATGCTTCGCCACACTCGCCGTCTAAGGCTCGCGGCTCAGCATGACATAATCAATAGAGGAGACTCAATGGCTCGAAATTATCTTGTCACCGGGGGTGCGGGATTTATCGGATCAAATTACGTCCACAGGCTGGTTCAGCGCGGGGAATCCGTGACTATCTACGACAACTTGTCCCGCGCGGGCGCGCCGCGCAATATGGCCTGGTTGAAGGATCAGTTGGGGGAAAATGCGTTCACGTTCATCGTTGGAGATGTACGAAGCGCCGACCAATTGGCAGAAGCAGCTAAAGAGGCGGATGTCATTGTCCATTTGGCGGGGCAAGTCACAGTGACGACATCCGTAACAAATCCCAGAGATGATTTCGAAGCGAACGCGTTAGGCACATTCAACGCGCTGGAAGCTGCACGCGCCTCGAAGCGCGATCCGATCTTTTTGTATGCTTCCACCAATAAAGTCTATGGTGGCATGGATGATGTGAAGTTGCAAGAGGATGCCACGCGCTGGTTGTACGCCGACCTCGAATATGGCTGCGCCGAAACCCAGCCCCTGGATTTTCATTCACCGTATGGAGTGAGCAAGGGCACGGGTGATCAATATGTGCGCGATTACGCGCGCATTTATGCACTGCGTTCTGTGGTGTTTCGCCAGTCGTGTATTTATGGTCCGCGCCAGTTTGGGATCGAAGATCAGGGCTGGCTGGCATGGATGATGATCGCGGCAGTGACAGGCAGACAGATCACGATCTATGGCGATGGCAAACAGGTGCGCGATGTGTTACATGTAAACGATCTGTTGAATGCCTATGATACCGCTATCGAGAAGATAGATGTTGCAAAAGGTCAGATCTACAACATGGGCGGCGGGGTGCGCAATGTGCTGGCGATCTGGGCAGAGTTTGGTCCTATTCTTGAGCGACTGCTTGGGAAAAAGATCGAAGTGGCACGCGCGGAGTCGCGTCCTGGCGATCAACGCGCCTTTTATGCAGATTATCGCAAAGCCAAACGCGAGTTGGGCTGGGAGCCGAAGATCGATCTGGAGGAGGGGATGGAAATGTTGTTCGAGTGGGTGAAGGCAAACAAGGATTTGTTTTGAAGGAGAAAGGTATAATTTTTCTGCGTGACCGGTTATATTTATTCCATTTTTCGTAAATATTCGCGACAGGGGCTTTGGTCTCTCTTTCTAATTTGCGCGCTCCCGCTTCACTTTTGGACCCTGCTCATGGTTTTCAGGGATGTATCCTGGATTAAGGAACGAACGAATGGATGGGATGCCATTGGGGTAATATCATATGCACTCATATTTACTTTTGCAGAGAGCATTATCATTTTCGGTGTTGTCACCTTTCTGGGCTTTTTTACACCGGGCCAGTGGAAGGTTGATAAGCGGATCACCTTTTTGAGCCTTTTGTTCCTGCTCACCTCCCTCTGGGCAATCATTGCCCAATTACTTTTTCTCTGGAATATTTCTCTTCCAGTTTTCGCGATCCGGTTTATCGCTCATTCAGCGCATCCATTGAGAATATTATATGCGGGGGTGTTGGTGATTGTGATTCCATCCATATTGTTGCCGGTTATTTTATTCATGAAATCGGATAAAGCCGTTTTATTTATGAAGGATCTCATCGAGCGGCTTACCTTTTTAAGTATGTTCTATCTTTTCTTTGATGTGGTGGGGGGGATTATTGTAATATTTCGCAATCTGGCATAAAGGGTGTTGCATGAAAAAGCAATTCAGTCGACGTGATTTTCTCAAGTTAGCCGGTACGCTGCCATTGGGTCTGGCAGGCCAAAGTCTGCTGAAAACACTTGGCGTATCGCCGGCGCTCCAGGGTAAACCCAAAAACGTCATCGTGGTTGTTTTCGATGCGTTCTCAGCGTATGATATTTCAATATATGGATATGAGCGCAAAACAACTCCCAATATCGCCCGCCTGGCAAGCCGCGCGATCATTTATCACAATCATTACGCTGGTGGAAATTTCACCACTCCCGGAACAGCATCCCTGCTGACCGGGGTGCTTCCCTGGACGCATCGGGCTATTAATCTCAATGGAACTGTTCTCGATTCTTTTGCTGCGCGGAATCTCTTTAGCGCATTCCCGGATTATTATCGAATCGCCTATACACACAATGGCATTGCGAGTACCTTGCTCGACCAATTCAGCAAATACATAGATGAATTGATTCCCAAGGAAACATTCTATCTCGAATCTTATTACGATTTATTCATATCGAATCTTTTTAAAAAAGATGGTGATATCTCTGCCGTAAGCTGGGCTCGAAATATCCAGGTCGATGAGAATGGATCCGCCTATTCGTTATATCTTTCGCATTTCTATGAATATCTCCAGGAAAAGAAACTTGAAAATATCAAGCCCCTGTTTCCTCGTGGACTTCCAACCTATGATCTGGTTCATCCATTTCTGTTGGAAACCGCCATCGACAAGATAGGAAAGAGACTCCCCGATATTCCAAAACCATTTTTGGGTTATTTTCATTTCATGCCCCCGCATTCCCCTTATCGAACCCCGAAAGAATTTGTCAATGTGTTTCAAGGGGATAATCTCAAATTTATAGAAAAACCAGTAAATATTCTGGCAAAAAAGATCACCGAAAATCTGCCTGAATACCGCAGAGAATATGATGAATATATTCTCTACTGCGACAAGGAATTTGGCAAACTATACAATTATCTGGAATCCTCTGGTTTGCTTGAAAACACCTGGCTGATCCCTACCTCTGATCACGGCGAAATGTTCGAACGTCGAATCGTGGCCCATGGTTCTAATGTGCTTTATCAACACGTTATCCGAACCCCTTTGATGATTTTTGAACCCGGAAGGAAAGCTGGGATGGATATCGATACACGGACGAGTGCTATTGACATATTACCAACCCTGACATACTTGACGGGCCATACGATTCCAGACTGGGGGGAAGGAGTTGTATTGCCGCCATTTGCAACAGAAAATCCTGATCCGAACCGAAGCTTGTACACAGTCCAGGCAATCAAGAATGATCAGTATTCTCCACTCACCCAGGCTTCCATCATTCTCGTTAAAGAGGGCTATAAGTTGCATTACTATTTTGGTTATCCTCAATTATCCGGGGAAGGATATATGCGGCTGTTCGATATACAGTCGGACCCCGAAGAAACGGTGGATTTATATTCACTAAAGAAGGGTACTGCATCAGAATTGCTTTATGAGTTAAAACAAAAACTTGTGGAGGTAGACAAGCCTTATGTTTAATTGGTTGCTGGCTTTCCCCGATATAAAGCCGAAAAAACCAGCGCGCCTAGCAGGCCGTTGAATAAATCCTTCAGCGTATCGGACAGACCCAGCACCATATGCGTGCCGAGGAAATAATCCGCAATGTTTTCGTAAAATTCCCATAGAATGGCGGTTGTTCCCATAGCGGTAAAAGCCAGTAGTATCTGGATCGGCAGGGGAATTTTTCCCAATACATCCCGCGAATTTTTGATGGCAGACCGGTAGAAATAAGTAATTGCCATCCCGCCGAGGAAGTGCATGGGAATATCCACCGAGGGGAAAGATCCAAAAAGATGCAACGCCCGCCCAATGACATAAAAAGACAAAATGCTCAACGGCGCCCAGGCAGCTTCGCGCAGGGTCGCGTAGATCCAATTTTTGAATGGTTGTTTGTTGTCCATCGATGATCCCGGCGGTGGATTGTACCCAGTTAAGTTAATGCTCGCTTAAGCCTGTGTGTTACGTAGTGTCCATGAGGGTATAATCTCCCCGCCTTATGAAAATCCTCACAGTTCTTACCTATTATCGCCCGCACACCTCGGGCCTCACCATTTATGCTGAGCGCCTCGCACGCGCCTTTGCCAAACGCGAACACCAGGTCACGGTGATGACCACGCAGTTCGAGCCATCACTTCCACGCGAAGAGGTGATGGAGGGTGTGAAAGTCATCCGTGTGCCGGTCCTGTTCCGGGTCAGCAAGGGCGTCATCGCGCCCACCTTTGGTTTTGTGGCGACGAAACTTGTTTTACAACATGATGTCGTGCATATGCACCTTCCGCAATTCGATGCACCAGGCGTCGCATTGCGCGGACGTCTCTTCGGCAAGCCCGCCGTGTTGACCTATCACTGTGATTTGCTGCTACCTCCCGGATTATTTAACCGCGTGGTCAATAACGTTGTTCATTTTCAAAACAACATGGCCGGGATGTTTTCGAATCACATCGTGACTTACACGCAGGATTACGCGGACAACTCGCCCTACCTCTCGCGCTACGCCTCAAAACTGACTCCCATCCTGCCTCCCGTCGAATTGCCTGATCCGCCTCCTGGAGCGATTCAAGCCTTCGCCGAGGAACATCGCGTGAAAGAACGACGACCCGTCATCGGTATGGTCACGCGCTTTGCTTCCGAAAAAGGCGTTGAGATTTTATTGGATGCCCTGCCAACGATCCTGAAGAAATATCCGAATGCTCAAGTTTTATACGCAGGCCAGCACCAAAACGTGATGGGAGAACAGGCCTATTTTGATCGGCTGAGTCCGCGTATTCGCGAATACGAAAAATCAGGTCACTGGAAATTTCTCGGCAACCTGGCCCCCATTCAGCTTTCTGCGTTATATCCCAACCTTGATGTGCTGACGGTCCCATCGCTGAACTCAACTGAGGCTTTTGGATTGGTCCAAATCGAGGCGATGATGAACGGCGTGCCATGTGTCCCTTCGGCGTTGCCTGGTGTGCGTCAACCGGTTGCCATGCACGGCATGGGGCGCGTTTCCAAAATCGGTGACCCGGTCGATCTGGCGGCTTCAATTCTGGAAGTACTGGATAACCCGCAAAAATACAAAGGCGATGTCGAAGCGATTAAGACAGCTTACAAACCCGACTCGATTGCGCAGGAGTATGAAAAGTTATTTGCAAAACTTATGGGATGACTTCGAAGCCCTGCTCATGAAAGTGGCTGTCAAAGGTAAAAACTTTATTAACCACCAATCGTTGTATTGTCTCAAAACTGGAACAATCCACAAAACTCAGGTTGCGTCGATTTTCTGAAAGGAAGAACTTCATTGCGGTTTGGTGCTGTTCTGCATTGATCCAAATCGGAGTCAGTGAAGGCAGAATCTTGTTTTGAAAATCTTGAATGGCGTTCATGCCCATTCTTCTCTGAATCAATGCATAGGATTCAACAAGGATATAGTTTGTGGTGAGGAGTTGTTCGCCATTCTCTGCTAGGGTTGCCAAAGTCTCAGCTGCAATTTTATTGTTGCTGTCGTCTTCAGCAAGGACCGCCAGAAAAACGGATGTGTCCACAAAAATGCTCATGAAAATGCTTCTTCCAGATATTTGTCGTGATTTGTAGATAGGTCTTTTGCGCCCTGAATGTCACGATATTTCCCCGCAACCGAACGGATGGCGCGCGCTCTTTTCCGTCGTTCCTGCAGCGATACCTGCGCAGAGGATGCTACATAAAAAGTCACGCTCTCGCGCACTAATTTGGCGATCGGAGTTTTGCGAATTTTCGCCATTTCTTTTAAAGCTTTGATCTGCTCTTCGGTCAATTGAATCATCATTCGAACCATAGGAACCTCAATTCTGCTATCACTTTTTGGAAAGTGCTATCATTATATCATGCCTGAAAAAGATTTCCTCTTTCTCCAACTCCGCGATTTGCCTTACTTCCGCGCGTTTTTGCGTGCGGTGGAAAGTTCCTATTATCAGGATCTGCCTTTGCCAGCACCTGTCTATGACGTGGGCTGTGGCGATGGTCATTTCGCTTCGTTGACCTTCGACCAGAAAATTGACGTGGGACTCGATCCCTGGCATGGATCGATCCACGAGGCGAAGAAGTTTGGCGCGTACAAGTCCTTGGTGGAAGCAGACGGGGCGAAGTCGCCTTTCCCGTCAGAATATTTCGCCAGCGGGTTCAGCAACTCGGTGCTGGAACACATTCCGCATATTGACGAGGTGTTGAGGGAAACTGCGCGCGTATTGAAGAAAGATGCGCCGTTTTATTTCTGTGTACCGAACGCCCGTTATTTGAGCGAACTCTCGATCTCGCACGTGCTGGGCCGGAGTTATACCGAATGGTTCCGCAAAATTTCGCGCGTCCATCACGCCGATGAACCGGAAGTTTGGAAGGAACGTTCGGAGCGTGCAGGATTTGAAATGATACGGTATTGGCACTACTTTTCGCCCGCCTCGATGCACGTGTTAGAATGGGGACACTATTTCGGCGTCCCATCGGTTTTTGCGCGCGTGCTCACCGGCAAGTGGATCATCTCCCGCACGGAATGGAACCTGTGGCTGACGAAGAAATATGTAGGCCAATACGCGTCCCCGGAGCCGGTTGAGAATGGGACGTTTACATTTTATATTGCGAGAAAAAAGTAGGGGCGGGGTTATTCCGCCCCTACAATTACATATATATGCCCTTCGACGAAAAATATTTCTCCACGCACACCTACGCGGACATCACCTTTGCCAAATACAGCATGTATTGGTGGTCGAACCGTTTCCAGGCGATGCTGGCGCGGCGTTATGGAAAGCGTGGAGCGCGCCTGCTGGAGGTGGGATCAGGCATGGGGCATCTCATAGGGCAGCTTGAAGATATGTTTGAAACGTACGGCATCGATGTCAATCACTGGGCGGTGAAGGAATCGCAGGCGGTGATCAAGTCGAGCCGGTTGCAGACCGCCAGCGCGCAGGAACTTCCCTATAAGGACGGCGTCTTTAACGTCGTGATTATCAAACATATCGTGGAGCACCTGCCTGATCCGCAGAAGGCGATTCAGGAGATCGGGCGCGTAACCGAGAAGGGGGGGACGTTGATTTTGGCCACACCGAATCTCGACTCTCTCCTGAAGCCCTGGAAGGGTGACAAATGGATCGGCTATCAGGACCCGACTCATATTTCCCTGAAGCTGCCGTCTGAATGGCTTGATATGATCCGCCAGGCGGACTTTAGCCTGCTAAAAGTGTTTGCCGATGGCTTTTGGGATGTGCCATACATTCGTTATGTTCCAAAATCGATTCAGAAGTTATGCTTTGGTTCGCTCGGCGGATTTCAGGCCATCACCGGGTTGATCTTTTTGCCGATGACCTGGGGCGAGAGCATCCTGGTGATCGCGAGAAAGAACTAGAATTTTAACTGGCGGCCGCTTTTGGGCCGGATGACTGCCGTTTCACGAGAACAGCGATGAGCGACGAGACGCAAAACCCTAATTCACCTCCCACGCAGGAACCCAGCGTTCTGGATTATTTCAAGTCCCTGTTTCGATTCGGACAGGGTGAAAGGATTCAATTGCCGGATTTTGTGGAAGAGGCAAAAAAGGGTCCGGCTCAGACTGGCTTGGTTACGGGGCAGCTGTCTTTCGGGGAGAGCCCTCAATCAGTTGAATCATCGACCGGGCTCAAAACCGAGCCGTCTCTTGCGATATACGAGCGGCCTCTTGACCAGCCTGGTGCAAAACTTTCCTTTCTCAATTCCTCAACCGCGCAGACGCGCTTTCCCTGGCGTTCTCTGGGGGCACTTTTCCTGGCTCTGATCGGGCAAAAGTTATTTGAGCCACCTCCCACTGGCATTCCATTAGGGATCGCGTTTTACATTGCGGCGCTTTCCATGCTGGGCTGGGCGCTATATCACGGCGAGTGGAACCTGGCACCGCTGGCAGAAACCTCAGGGGAGGCTGACCCACTCACTTATAACTGGCTTGTATTACTCATCAGTTTCCCCCTGGCAATTTTCGCGTTTTCGATCCTTGGCGACAATCTCTTTACGCGTACCAATGTCATCGCTTGGCTTGCGGCAGTAGCGTTTCTGGTGTTGGCCTTCTGGATCCGGCAAAAGGAGGGGCCGTCCATTTTTCAGAAGATAGGAGGTTTCTTTCAAAGAGATGGCATTACCCTCCAAATCTCAAGCTGGGCGTTGATCCTCATTGCCCTCACCGCCGTGGTCTTTTTCTTCCGTTTTTACCGCACGGCCAGCGTCCCGCCTGAACCGTTCAGCGACCATGCCGAAAAAATTCTCGATGTGTATGACGTTTCACAGGGGTTAACTCACATCTTCTTCCCACGCAACACCGGGCGTGAAGCCATTCAAATGTATTGGACGCTGCTCATCGCGAAAGTCTTTGGTACCGGGCTTTCGTTCCTCAGCCTCAAATTGGGTACTGCGATCCTGGGCTTTTTGACTTTGCCCTTTATGTATTTGCTCGGCAAAGAGATTGGTGGACCGCGTGTGGGATTGATCACTTTCTTTCTGACCGGGATCGGCTACTGGCCGAATGTGATCAGCCGCATCGGACTACGTTTCCCGCTGTATCCCCTCTTTGCTGCGCCGACGCTTCTTTTCCTCATCCGCGGCCTGCGGACTCGGAACCGAAACGATTTCATCCTCTCAGGCCTCTTTCTCGGGCTCGGCCTGCATGGCTACAGTCCTATGCGGATTATGCCATTCATAGTGGCTGCCACCTTTGTGATCTACTGGCTGCATTCGCAATCCCAAGGGGTGCGCAAGGATTTGCCCATCTGGTTTGCTATGCTGGGCTTGGTTACGCTGTTCGTCTTCCTGCCTTTGCTGCGATATTGGGTTGAAAACCCTGAAGCGTTTGGTTTTCGGGCCATGACGCGCCTGACCGGTGAAGAAGCGCCGATTACACAGCCGATCCTGGGCGTCTTCGGCTCGAATGTCTGGAAGGCGCTCAAGATGTATAACTTGGATGACGGTGAGATCTGGGTGAATTCTCTGCCTCATCGC
>Ga0126377_10003809_pt1 | contig 10796 bp, 9 predicted proteins | sample PanSoiMetPlot_22_FD_92647 | JGI IMG/M metagenome (GOLD analysis project Ga0126377, IMG submission 92647) | Tropical forest soil microbial communities from Panama - MetaG Plot_22 | ecosystem: Environmental > Terrestrial > Soil > Tropical forest > Bulk soil | place: Panama | collected 2016-02-17
CCAACGTCGGCGACGCGAAATCGCTCGTGATCCATCCGGCCACGACGACGCATTTCCGGATGGACGATGCCGCGCTCGCGGCGGCCGGGATCGGCCCCGGCACGGTTCGCCTCTCGATCGGCCTGGAGGATCCCGACGATCTCGTCGAAGACCTGGGCCGCGCGCTCCACGCTTCGCAGCGGGCCTGAGATGGAACTCGACGTTGCGGGCAAGAAGACTTACGCCTACACGGCCGGACGCGCCCTCGACCCGAAGCGGCCGAGCGTCGTCTTCGTCCACGGCGCCGCGAACGACCATAGCGCGTTCCTGCTGCAGAGCCGGTACTTCGCCTACCACGGCTGCAACGCGCTCGCCTTGGATCTTCCCGGGCATGGACGATCGGAAGGACCATCGTTCGGCACCATTGGCGAGATCGGCGATTGGCTCGCTGCGGTCCTCGACGCTGCGGGCATCGAGCGGGCCGCGCTCGTCGGGCACAGCATGGGCTCGCTCGCTACGCTCGAGTGCGCCGCGCGGCACCCGGCACGGGCGCGCTCGCTCGCGTTGATCGGCACGGCTTGGCCGATGTCGGTCAGCGACGCGCTGCTGGACGCCGCGCGCGAGGATCGCCACGCGGCGTTCGACATGGTCAACGTCTGGGGGCACTCAGGGGCAGCCCAGCTGGGCGGCAACACCATCCCCGGCATGTGGATGACGGGCGCCTACCTGCGGCTGCTCGAGCGCTCGAAGCCGCAGGTTTTCCACACCGACCTGAAGGCCTGCAAGGACTACTCGGACGGCCCCGCCTCGGCGGCGAAGGTGAGTTGCCCTGTGCTCTTCATCCTCGGCAGTCGGGACATGATGACGCCGCCGCGCAATGCGAAGGCGCTCCAGTCGGCCATCGCCGGCGCGCGGACGGTCATGCTCGACGGCGCTGGCCACTCCCTCATGGCCGAGCGGCCGGACGCGGTCCTCGACGCATTGATCTCGTTCCTCGAGTGAAGTACTCGCAGCCGGCGACGCGGCCAAAGAAAAAGGCGGCCGCAAGGCCGCCTTCCTCAACCGCTGACTCCGCTACCCGTCTCTAGCGGCGTCCTTTGTCATGGTGGTCATGGTGATCATCGCGATCATGGTGATCATCGTCATCGTCGTCGTCGTGGCGGTGGCCGGGAATATCCGCATCGCGCCCGAGGCCGATCCTCTTTGCCTTCCCGAGCAGTTCCAAGATATCCAACCCTGAGCCGTTGCGGTCGGTCGCGTAGATGAACCCGCGGTTGTCCACCTCGACGTTATTCGTCATGTAGCCGTCCGGTTGGGTGGTGTTGGCATTGGCCTCCGGCACGTAGAACGCTACCTCGACCGGGCCCTGCGGCTCGCGGATGTCCCACGCCCGGATGCCGCCGGTGAAGTAGGCGAGGAACGTCACTCGTCCGTAGAACGGGTTGCGGAAATTCTCCTCGCTCGAGTGGACCCCGAACCTGGCGCCACGGGTGCAGTAGTTCCCGCGCGGGTACTTTTCGCCCCGGCGCGGATCGACCCACATTGTCGACAGGACCATTGGTCCTTGCCACACGTTTGGTTGCACCCGGGTTCCCGGCGGCGCGGTCTTCGAGTTCTCGACGGTCACGTCGACGATGAAGCTCCAGTGCGGTGCTTCTTGGCACAGGTCCGCGGTCGCCTCGGACGCGAGCAGCACGATGTCGCGCGTCTTGAACTCCGTGAAGTTCTGATAGCTTTTCGGCGTCACCCCAAAAATCGGGAAACTGGTGTGGCCGCCTTGGTCCGGGGACATGTAGAGGATCCCGGTCTGCGGCGCGAGCAAGTCCGCCTCGGTCGGCAGGTCGGGGCTGCCGGTCCAGGTACCCCCAAGTGAAGGCGGCAGCAGCTTCTTGCGGTCCAGGATCTGGAGCACACCGTCGTCCCCGACGCCCCAGGCGGCGTAGATTCGGTTGCCGATCACGTCGTCCGGTCCCGCACCGCGCGTGAGCATGCGCGAGGCGTTGGGATGCTCGTGCGCGCTGATCGGACCGTGGAGCGACGTAGAGTTCGCGCCGGTTGCACCCGGTTGCCCGCCCGGCAGCCCGAACGTGCGGATGTATACCGGCGATGCAGGCTTGCTCCAGTCGGCGACCACCATCGACTGGCCCTGGCGCCACAGTTGTGGTGCGTCGCTTCTGCTGCCCGGCATGTAAGCGATACCAGTGTTGCACTCCCACCACACCTTATGCGTGTTGCGAATGTTCCGTAGCGCTCCCGCCAGCGTGGGGGCGCTGACATTGGTCACATCCCAGACCTCGTACCCTGAGGCAGTACTTCCCTGGATGTTGCGCATGAGATAGACCTTGCCCGGGGTCCCCCCTGGAAGCTGCGAACCGAGGCACATGCGCGCCATTTGCGCCTGGCCGCCGGCAACGGGGACCGGAATATGGAACTTCTCGACTGGCTTCTTCGGATCGGTGACGTCGATGATCATCGTTCCGTTCTGCTCCACCACGCCGCCATTGAGCGGATTGGGCCTGCTGCCGCCATGCGTGCCGACGAACGCAATCGTCCTGCCATTCGGATAGACGATTACATTCGGCTGGTAGGCTGGTCGCCCCTGCAGGTCGACGTGTCCCACCCGGCGCATGTCCTTCTGCTCGCCGCTCTGGCTGATGCCGTGTTTGCCGTCTGCGAGCACGCTGCTCGCGCCGGACGCGAGGACCGCCGCCGCCGTCGCGGACAGGGCAAAACGCAGGGTCCCCCTTCTACTGCATGAAGCGCGCATGGTCGTCTCCTTTGGTCTTTCGATCGTGCGAACGCGCCGATCGGCGCGTGGCCAGTGAGGCTAGCGGTGGCCGCCAGGGCCGTATACCGAAAACTTGCGCGGCTTCAGCGCTTCGCCTGCTGAGCGGCGCGATAGGAGTGGGGCGTCAGTCCGGTGACCCGGTGAAACAGCGCGGAGAAATGGCTCTGGTTCGCGCAGCCCACGGCGAGCGCGACCTCGACGATCGGCAGATCGGTGGTGTCGAGGAGCTCCTTGGCGCGCTCGACGCGGCGGCGGATCACGTATTGATGCGGCGCAACGCCAACCGCCAATCTGAAGACGTGGGCGAAGTGGTGCGGGCTGACCCGGAGCGCTTCCGCGATGTGCGGGAGCGTGAGGTCGTCATCGAGGTGAGAGTCGATGAATGCGAGCGCTTCCTGGATCCATCGCCGTGATGGGGCTCGTGATACGCCCGTCCCCTCCTGGGACCACGCGCCGGGACTGTCGGGTCGGTTCGGGTCGAGCCTCTGTGTCATACGCGACGGGCCTGGAAAAAACTACAAAAGCACACCGCTCCTCCTCGTCCAGGAGGAACGTACAGCGGGGTTCGGCTGGGCAAGACTAGAATTTTTCTTGGTTCCCCCGAGCTTGGTCCGACCGTCGGACCTGCGGTGGACTCCTTTGCCGTTTCTTGTCCACCGCGCGCGACTGCAGCAGCAAAATGATCCGTCTCGCTAAGCATAGACCCTGTTCACCCTTGCCGAAAGCGCCATGCACTTGTCATGCGCCGTGGACGATCACGTGAGGCCGCCATGAGATGCACCGACTCGTCATCCCCCCTCGCCGTCGCGACCTGTCACGCCCTCTTCATCGCGGCGGCTGCACTTGCTGCCCCGGAGGCGCTCGCACAGCAGCCGGTCTCCGCGGGCCCGCCCGACCCGCAGTTGGTCGAGGATCTCGTCGCTGCCAACCGGATTCTCGCGATGGAAGGCGTGGTCGACGGCATGGGGCACGTAAGCGTCCGGCACAACCGCGATCCGAACCGGTACCTCCTGTCGCGCGCCCGCGCGCCCGCGCTCGTCACGCCCGAGGACATCCTGGAGTTCGACCTGGATAGCAATCCGGTCGACTTGCGCGGCCGAGCGCTCTACTCCGAGCGCTTCATCCACGGCGAGATTTACAAGGCGCGGCCGGACGTCATGGCCGTGGTGCACAACCATTCTCCCGCGGTGATCCCGTTCACCGTGAGCAGCGTCCAGCTTCGCGCGGTGGCCCACTCGGGCGGGTTCATCGCCGAAGGGCTGCCGATCTACGAGATCCGGGACGCGGGCGGGATGACCGACATGCTGGTGCGAAACGCGGCGCTCGGTCGCGCGCTCGCGAGCGCCCTCGGTAACAAGGCGGCAGTCCTGATGCGGGGGCACGGCGCCGCGGTGGTGGGTCCGTCACTCCCGCACGTGGTGGGGCGCAGCATCTACCTGGAGGTTGGCGCAAAGCTGCAAACCGAGGCGATCGCCCTGGGCGGGACGATCAGCTATCTCGATCCCGAGGAAGGCCGCCGGATCGAGGCGCGGCGTGACTACAGCCGACCCTGGGAGATGTGGAAGCGGAAGGCGATGGCGAAATAGCGCGGGCCCGACCGCGGTCGCCCGGTCACTCCGCGAGCTGCAACAGCACCGGCTGGTGGTCGGACGCCTTCGTCGCCCCGTTGACGACCACGTCGGTCACGCGTTCCGCGAGATCCTCGGTCACGAAGATGAAGTCGCAGGCGAACGGTTCGCCGGGCCACTGCTCCTTGTCGTAGAGGCCGAGCGTCGGCGCGTGTGGCCGGTCCGGGTGCCGGATGCGCCACGCGTCGCGGTACGCGGGGGCGCCCGCGATCGGCTGCTGGAGCCGCACGTACAGGGGATCGGCGGGCGGGAAGTTGAAGTCGGCCGTCAGGATCGCCGACCGCGGGCGCGCGCGCGCCTCGAACGGTCCGCCCTCCTTCGCGGCCACCGGCTGATCCGCCGCGTGGGGCGCCGCCTCGGCGTGCAGCTCCCGCAGCCGCTCCACCTGCGCGGCCCGCTGCTTCGCGGAGTAGTACTCGAGGTGCGTCGTCGTGATCCGCAGCGGCGCGCGCGCCCCGGCGACGACGACCTCGAGCGCCACCCGCTGCATGCTCGGGACGGTGGGATCGGCCGGCCACGGGAGCAGGTGACGGAAGGCCTGGATCACCGGCCTGCGGGTGAGGATGAGCACGCCGAACTGCTGGCGCGCCCCGCCCGGCCCGAGCGCGTCGACCGCAACCCCCTCGAACGCGGCATAGCCGGGAAGACCGGCGGCGAGCTGCGCAAAGACGTCCGCCCCGCCGTTGCCCGCCAGCCCCGGGAAGTTTCGCGCCACCTCCTGGAAGCACAGGACATCGAAATCCGCCATCTCGCGGCACACGCGGACGATCCGCCTCGGGTCGACGACCCCATCGGCGCCGCGCGCCCACTGGATGTTCCAGGTGATGAGGTTCATCGCGATGCTAACGTGTTGTTGTTGCTAGATATGCTTATCGATCTACCGCTCTAGGGATAACCGCCGTGGCCAGGGGTATTTACTCCTAGCCATGGGCACAACTCCTCCTCCATGGGCACAGGACTCATGTACGTGTCATCGAGGGCATTGGACGCCCGGAAGAGAGGATACGCCCCGGTACAAGGGAGCCGCTACCTAGCGATCCCGGCGGGCAGGTCCGATGGCGCCATGATGAACCGCCCCGTCCTGCGACAGCGCGGCGGCCGCCCCCGATTCCGCCTGAACCAGCTCGTCCTGAAGTCGCTGGCGGAGCTGCTCGCACTCGTTGCGGGACGCGTCGGGCGGGACGGTGATGAGCTCGCCTGCACAGCACACGATGCGCCCGAAGGGGAGCGGGATGCGCGTGCGGTCCCACGATCGGGTCCTGGTCGCGCGCGTCATCGCGCAAGCGAGCGGAACGATCGGACGGCCGGAGAGCTTCGCCGCGATGATCGGCCCCAGCTTCGCGACGTGACGCGGCCCGCGGGGGCCGTCGGCGATGAAGCCGACCGACTCGCCGCGGCGCGCGAGCTCGATGAGCTGGTGCAGGGCGTCCTCGCCGCCGCGCGACGACGAGCCGCGAACCGTGCGGATGCCCAGACCGCGCGCGACGCGCGCGCCGAGCTCCCCGTCGCGGCTGCGGCTCGCGAGGACCGTGAACCCCGTGCCGCGAAAAAGGTAGCCGTAGAACAGGAGATCCTCGTGCCACATGACGCCGATGAACGGCTCCCGGCGGCGCACGCGCTCAAGCAGGTCGCGGACCTGGAGGGTGACGCGAGAGGAGCCGACCAGGCTCCGCACGACGAGCGGCGCGAAGCACCCGGCGGCGGTCGCGCCGAGCTCGAACCAGAGATCGCGGGCGCGGGACACGGGCGCCAGACCTAGCGCAGGGCCTGCAGCAGGTTGTTGAAGTCGTCGGTCCACACCGACACCTTCGGCGGCACGTCGATCGTCCGCGCCACCTCTTTCAGGTGCGGCCGGGTGAAGAGCTCCGGGTCGGCGGTCACGAGCACGAAATCGGTCGAGGAGTAGAGGTCGTACTCGACCTCGTTCGGCTGGTGACTCACGAGCCGCGCGTGCAGGCCGAGCGAGTCGGCGAGCCGCTGCACCACCGGCGCGAGGTCGAGGTAGCGGTTCGTCACGTTGAACACGACCACGCCGCCAGGCCGAACGTGGCGCATGTACAGCGCCAATGCCTCGCGGGTCAGCAGGTGCATCGGCACCGAGTCGCTCGAGAACGCATCCGCGGCGAGCAGATCGTACCCTTGCGGCGCCTCGCGCTCGAGCGCGAGCCGCCCGTCGCCGAGCACGAGCTCGATCTGTGCGTCGCTGTCGGTCAGGTACGAGAACTCCTTCCGGGCGAGCTCGATCACCTGCGGGTTGATCTCGTAGAAGCGGTAGGTGTCCCCGGGGCGTCCCCACGCGGCCATCGTGCCGGCGCCGAGGCCGAGGATGCCGATGCGCATCTGCGGGTGGCGCAGCGCCTCCAGCGCGAGCACGATCCCCGCCTTCGGTCCGAAGTACGCGATCGGCTCGCGGCGCTTGTCGGCGTCGACGAACTGTTCGCCGTGGTTGATCGTGCCGTGGATGAGCTTGCGCACCGTGCCCTCGTCGCGCACCTCGTCGCGGGTGCGCAGGCTGGAGTAGAAGTTGCGCTTGAGGACGCGCGCCTGCTCCACCACGGTCTGCACGTAGTCGAGCGACGCCCAGCTCACGAAGGCGACCGCCGCGACGCCGCCGGCGAGCGCGAGCCGCCCGGCCGGTGCGAGGCGGACGGCGAGCACCACCGCGGCGGCCGCGAGGCCGATCGCGAGCTCGAAATCCCCCGGCAGGATCCGCGGCGCGACGACCGACACCGCGAGCGAACCAAGCGCGCCGCCGAGAGCGATCAACAGGTAGAACTCGGTCAGCCGCGCCGGGGGCGGTTTCATGAGCACGAGCTCACCGTGGCACAGCATGCAGATGACGAACAGGCCCGCGGCATGGATCGAGATCGAGAGCTTGAGGTCGTGCGTCAAGTTGAAATCGCGCAGCATCCACGCCATCGCGAGCAGCGCGAGCGCGGCCGCCGGCAGGAAGAGCGCGCGCCGGTACCATCCGCGCCCGTCGAAGCACAGGATGAAGGTGAGCAGGTACAGCGCGAGCGGCATCACCCACAGGAACGGGATCGACGCAACGTTCTGCGTGAGGTGGTTGGTAATCGCGAGCAGGAGGAAGGACGCCACGGCCGGAAGCGCCACCCACTGGATGCGCTGCGAACGCGCTGGCGCGGGTCCCCGCTCGAGTCGCACGGGGGCATCCCGCGTTCCGGCCGCGAATCGCATCGTGTAGAGCGCGGCTGCGCCGCAGAGCAGAACGAAGAGCGCGTAGCCCCACGACCAGGACAGTGCCTGCGCGTGCGTCGCGACGAGCGGCTCCACGACGACCGGATAGCAAAGCAGCGCCGCAAGCGACGCGAGGTTCGAGAGCGCGAAGAGGCGGTACGGCGAGTGAAACCGGCGCGCATACCAGGCCTGCACGAGCGGGCTCGTCGTCGATAGCAGGAAGTACGGCAGTCCGACCGTCAGGACGAGCAGCCCCAGGATCCGCCAGCTCGGGTCTTCGGCACCGGATGGCTTCCAGCCCGCGTCGGCGACGATCGGCAGCACCGCGAGGCTCGCGCCGAGCAGCGCGAGGTGCACGAGGAGTTGCGGTCGGGGCGCGAGATACCGCACGAGCGCGTGGGCGTAGGCGTACCCCGCGAGCAGCAGGAACTGGAAGAAGAACACGCACGTGGTCCAGACCGCCGCCGATCCGCCGAACCACGGCAGGATCTGCTTGGCGACGATCGGCTGGACGAGGAACAGCAGGAACGCGCTGAGGGAAATCGTTGCGGCGTACAGCGACATTGGCGAAGAGCTCCTCCGATCGCGCCCCCCGGCGCTGGTTCGACTCGTGTTTAACGCGCGACCGACCGGCGAGCCGACAGCCAGGAGGTCGCCGCGTCGGTCTTCAACTTGCGGGCGGCTCGGGCCAGGCGCCGGCGAGGATCTTCTCCGCCCACAGCACCCCGATGATCGTCTTCGCGTCGCTGATCCGCCCCACGCGCACCCATTCGATGGCGGTCGCGAGCGGTACCGGCAGCGTCTCCAGGAACTCGCCGTCGTCGAGCGCCCGACCCTCGTGGGCGAGCCGCTTCGCGAGCCACACCTCGATCCGCTCCGTGGAGTAGGCGCAGAGCGGATGCATCGTCGTCACGAATCGCCACTCGCCCGCGACGTAGCCGGTCTCCTCGCGCAGCTCGCGCTTCGCGGTCGCGAGCGTCGCCTCGCCCGGGTCGATCTTGCCCGCCGGCAGCTCGAGGAGCTCCCGCCCGAGCGGGTAGCGGTACTGGCGCTCCATCAGGAGCTCGCCCGAATCGAGGATCGGGATGATCATCACCGCCCCGGGATGGTCCACGTACTCGCGGATCGCTTGCTGGCCGTTCGGCACGCGGACCGTGTCGCGGCGGACGTGCAGCAGAACGCCGTCATACACGGCCTCGCCGTCGAGCCGTGTCTCGGTCAGGTCCTTGTGGCCAGCGTGAAAGGTGTCAGCCATCGGCTCGCCCGCGCGCGCCCCGCTCGTCACCGCGCGAGCGGGTAGATGGCCTGGATCGCAGCCAGGCAAACGGCGAGCAGCGGACCGGGGATGATCCCGAGCAGCAGCATCGCCAGGCCGTTCGCCGACATGAACACGCGCACGTCCAGCGCGGCGGTGATCGGCGCGGAGCTCTCTGGTTCGTCGAAATACATCAGCTTGACGATCCGCACGTAGTAGAACGCGCCGATGAGCGACATCAGGACCGCGAACACCGCGAGCCAGATCTGCCCGGCCTTGATCACGGCGACGAGCACCGTGATCTTCGCGTAGAACCCGACGGTCGGGGGGATCCCCGCGAGCGAGAACATCACGAGCAGCATCATGAACGCGTACCATGGCGCGCGCTGGTTGAGCCCCTTGTAGTCGGCCAGGTTGTCGGCTTCGAAGCCGGCGCGCGACATCAGCAGCACCATCCCGAACGCGCCGAGGCTCATCAACAAGTAGACGATCGAGTAGAACATCGCCGCGCTATAGGCGTCCGGCGCGGAGAGCCGGTTGCCCCCCACGACCCCTGCCAGCAGCCCGAGCAGCACGAACCCCATGTGCGAGATCGTCGAATAGGCGAGCATGCGCTTGATGTTCGACTGCGCGATCGCCGCGAGGTTGCCGAGCGCCATCGAGAGCACCGACAGGATCACGAGCATCTGCTGCCAGTCGACGGCCAGGTCGAGCAGCCCGTTCACGAGCAGGCGGATCGCCATCGCGAACGCGGCGAGCTTCGGCCCGGCGCCGATGAACAGCGTCATCGCGGTCGGGGCGCCATCGTAGACGTCCGGGATCCACATGTGGAACGGCACCACGCCGAGCTTGAAGGAGACGCCCGCCACGACGAACACCAGGCCGAACACGACCCACACGGGGTTCGCCTCGCGCGTGCCGATCAGCTGCGCCATCTGCTCGATGTTCAGCGTGCCGGTCGCGCCGTAGAGCATCGACATGCCGTATAGCAGCAGCCCCGAGGCAAGCGCGCCGAGTACGAAGTACTTCATCGCCGCCTCGGTCGACACCGACGAGTCGCGATTGAGCGCGATCAGCGAGTACAGGCAGAGCGACATCAGCTCCAGCCCGAGGTACAGTACGAGCAGGCTGTTGGCGGAGATCATCACCATCATGCCGAGCGTCGCGAACAACGCGAGCACGAAGTACTCGCCGCGCAGCATCCCGCGCTCCGCGAGGTACTGCCGCGAGTAGACGAAGCACACCGACACCGCGAGGTAGGTCACGAGCTTCAGCACGGTCGCCATCGGGTCGGCGACGAACATCTCGCCGAAGGTGTGCGCCACCTGGCCGCCGGTCGCTTGGTACACCAAGACGGTGAGCACCGCGCACCCGGCGAGCGTGAGCTGCGAGAGCGCGTACACGAGGCCTCGGCGCGCCGCGGGCAAGTACAGGTCGGCCACGAGAATGAGCGACGCCATGGCGGCGAGCCACATCTCGGGGTACGCCGGCAGCATCAGCGGGATGTCGGGGTTCATAGCTTCCCGGCCGCGACATGCGCGAGGAGATCGTTCACCGAGGCGTGCATCACCTCGGTGAGCGCCTTGGGATAGATCCCGAACGCGAGCACCGAGGCCGCGAGCAGCGCGAGCACGAGGAACTCGCGGTGGTCGATGTCCTCGAGCGCCGCCACGTGCGGATTGGCGACCGCGCCGTAGATGACCCGCTTGTACATCCAGAGGGTGTAGGCTGCGCCGAAGACGAGCGTGGTCGCGGCGATAAACGCGATCCAGAAGCTGAACTTCATCGCCCCCATGATCACCAGGAATTCGCCGACGAATCCGCTCGTCGCGGGCAACCCGCAGTTCGCCATAGCGAACAGCATCATGAAGGCGGCGAACTTCGGCATGGTGTTGACCACGCCGCCATAGTCGCTGATCAGGCGCGAGTGCATGCGGTCGTACATGAC
>Ga0126377_10003810_pt1 | contig 10795 bp, 11 predicted proteins | sample PanSoiMetPlot_22_FD_92647 | JGI IMG/M metagenome (GOLD analysis project Ga0126377, IMG submission 92647) | Tropical forest soil microbial communities from Panama - MetaG Plot_22 | ecosystem: Environmental > Terrestrial > Soil > Tropical forest > Bulk soil | place: Panama | collected 2016-02-17
GCCGCGGTATAGTGCACGTCGGCGGTGAGCCAGAGCGTGTTGCGGATGCCGGCGCGCTTGATGAACGAGAGAATGTCGGCGATCTCCAGCTCGCGCCCGCGCGCGGGGCCGTCACCCTGCGCGATCGCCTCGACGCCCCAGTTGCGGTCGGTGTCGTAGACCACGATCAGGCCGATCGGCATGTCGGCGGCGATCACCTTCCAGGTCGCCTGCGAGTTCATCAACTCACGCTTGAGCCAGGCTACCTGCGCGGGGCCGAGGAAATGGGCCGACGGTCCATAGGTTTCCTCCATGCCCTCGGCGTTGGGCCCGCGATAGCTGCGCATGTCGAGCATGAACACGTCGAGCAGCGGGCCGTAGGAGATCTTGCGATAGACGCGGCCGGCCTCTGCCTGCGTGCGTCGCAACGGCATGTATTCGTGGAACGCGCGGCTCGCGCGCGCCGCCAGGATCAGCGCGTTCTTCTCGGTATATTTCGCGCGCGCATGGGCGGCGCGAGTCAGCGGCTCGCCCGGCCACCAGTTGTTGGTCACCTCGTGATCGTCCCACTGGGCGAAGATCGGGACTTCGGCATTGAAGGCGAGCACGTTCTTGTCGAGCAGATTGTATTTGTAGTTGCCGCGGAATTCGGCGAGCGTTTCCGCCACCTTGGCCTTGTCCTCGCTCACCACGTTCTTCCAGATCTGGCCGTTCGGCATCTTCTGCTCGGCCACGATCGGGCCGTCGGCGTAGATGGTGTCGCCGTTGTGCAGGAAGAAATCCGGACGGTTGCGCAGCATGGTGGCGTAGGTGCGCATGCCGCCGCGCGCTTCGTCGATGCCCCAGCCCTGGCCGGCGGTGTCACCCGACCACACGAACGAGATCGAGCGCCGGTCGCTCGGCGCGGTGCGCAGGCGTCCGGTCGCGGACTCGCCGACGATCGTGGGCGAGGACAGGTCCTGGAAGCGGATACGGTAGAAGATGTCCTGGCCGGCCGGCAGGCCGTCGATCAGCGCGTTCACGGTGAAATCGCTCTCCGGCAGGGCGTCGACGAAGACGGCGCGATGGATGGCCTTGAAGCTGTCCGTGGTCGCGACCTCCGCCAGCATGCGGGCAGGACGGTCGGCGCGCGCCCAGATAACGGCGGAGTCCGTGGACACGTCGCCGGACTGCACGCCGTGGGTGATCAGCGGCCGGTCGGCGGCGCGGCTGAGGTACGGCATGGCGATACCGCCGGCCGCGCCCAGCGCGGTCGAGGCCGCCGTGGTCGCGAGAAACCGACGCCGGGACATGGGGATGCGCATGATCATGGAATTCCTCCAGCTCGAAAATCACGGGCGAGCATGGTCGTGAATTCTCACAGCACGCGGACGGCCATGTGACAGCTGCGTGACGGTGGATAGGGAGCGCATGTCCCGGAAAGGGGACACCGGTTTCCGACAAGGACATGCGCCAACCAAGATACTGCTACACCCGGGTCGGGCGCGTCCATGGCCCGGGCTGTGCGCCCTTGGGCAAGGTCCGGTGCAGCATCATCATCTCGCCGACGGTCTCGGGGGTGACCAAGCCGACCAGGCGTCCGGCACCGTCGACTACCGCGACCGCCGGTGCGGATTTTTCCTGCAGCAGCCGGAACGCGTCCTCGAGGCAGCTGCGGGCGCCGACGGTCGGCACCGTCGCCGTCATCGCGTCGGCGACGCGGGCATCGGGGCCGCGTTCCTTGAGCGCTCGAATGAGATCGGCGCGGCCGAGCAGGCCGACCGGCTTGCCCGCGGCATCGATCACGGGAAACTCGCTCTGGCTCGTCCGCAGCGCCGCCTGCACCGCCTCATCCACATAGGCTTCGGGCGTCAGCGTCGCGTATTGCGTCACCATCGCCGTGCTCACCGGCACGCCGCGCGACATCGCGCGGATGGCGACGACATGCGCCTCGGCGGAGGCGGCGAGATAGACGAAGATCGCGATGAAGATCAGCAGCGGATTGGCGAACAGCCCGACGAAGCCGAGCACGAAGGCGACGCCTTGGCCGATGAAGGCCGCGATCTCGGTGGCGCGCACGTAGCCCAATCGTGTGGCAAGAAGCGCGCGCAGCACGCGGCCGCCGTCCATGGGGAAGGCCGGGATCATGTTGAACACGGCGAGGAAGAGATTCACCGCCGCGAGCCGGTCAACCATCGATGTGCTCGTGCTCTCGACCGCATAGAGGTCGTTCGCGTTCACACCGGCGCCGGCAACGAGCATCAACGCGCCGGCGATCGCCACGTTCACCAGCGGTCCGGCGATGGCCACCAGGAATTCCTGGTACGGCTCCTCCGGGATGCGCTCGAGCCGGGCGACGCCGCCGATCGGCAGCAGGGTCACGTCCGGCGTGGCAATGCCGAAGGCGCGGGCGGTGAAGATGTGGCCGAACTCGTGCGCCACCACGCAGGCGAACAGCAGCAGCAGAAACAAGAGGCCCTGCCACGCCGCCTGCGGTCCGCCCGTGGTCCAGCTGGCGATGAAGATCCAGCCCAGGAACAGCAGAAACGTGATGTGAACGCGTATCGCCGTGCCGGTAACGGTACCAATATTGAGCGACCAGGACATGGAACCTCCGGGTGCGGACGCTATTCCGTTACAATAGGTAAGTGTTGCCGCGGCCTTTGCGAGTGGCAGCACGGTGGCGGCTCGGCTGCGATTCGTGGCAGAATTCCCCGAAATTGCGAGGAAATGACCCATGGTTGAGAAACTGACGGGCGATGCCCGCAAGGCCGCGCTCGGCAAGCTCGCCGGCTGGAGCGAGGTCGCGGGCCGCGACGCCATAGCAAAGAAGTTCAGCTTCAAGGATTTCAACGAGGCCTTCGGCTTCATGGCGCGGGCGGCGCTGGCGGCCGAGAAGCTCGACCACCATCCGGAATGGTTCAACGTCTACAACAGGGTCGAGGTCACGCTCGCGACCCACGACGCCGGCGGCGTGACCGAGCGCGACATCAAGCTCGCCGAGGCCATGGATCGGCTGGCGGGGCGCTAAACGTCGCATCTTGCATTGTCCGGCCGGCGCACCATCTTGACCGGCGGTCAGGATGGTGGAGCAGGCAATGCCGTTCGGAACTACCGCGCAGTGGGGACAAGCCGTCGCTGGCGATCAGGCCGGCCGCGACGAACAACGCGTGCGCCGCGACTTCTGGCGCAAGGCCGGCCGGGTGGCGGCAAGGTTGCCGTTCGCGGAGGATCTGCTCGCGGCCTATTTCTGCGCCTTCGACCGTGCGACGCCGCTGCCGGTGAAGACCGCGCTGGTCGGCGCACTCGCCTATTTCGTGCTGCCGTTCGACTTCGTGCCGGACCTGCTGCCGTTCTTCGGCTTCGCCGACGATGCGGCCGTGCTGCTCACGACCTTGCGGATGGTTGTCGGCAGCATCCGCCCGGAGCACCGCGACGCCGCGCGCGCCGCGCTGGCGAGCATAGCGAGCGGCCAGCGCGGCACATTTTAGAAGTGCGCGCGCCGGGCACTCGCCCTGAACCGGGCTCGTCGGCGCGCGACGCGTTGGAACGGTTGAAGCAGCGGGCGTAGGCGCTACAGCCGCACCACCAGCTTGCCCATGACCTTGCGATCGGCCAGCGCCTTGAGCGCGGCGGGCGTTTCGGCGAGCGGATAGACCTGCTGCACGTGGCAGGAGAGCTTGCCGTCCGCGCACCAGTGGGCGAGTCGGTCGATGGAGGACTTGTAGGCGTCCTTGTCGTGGCGCACCCATTGTCCCCAGAACACGCCGAGCACCGCGCAGCCCTTGAGCAGCACCAGATTGAGCGGCAACTTCGGGATGTCGCCGGCGGCAAAGCCGACCACGAGATGGCGCCCCTCCCAGGCGAGCGAGCGCACCGCCGGCTCGCTGTAGGAGCCGCCGACCGGATCGAACACCACGTCGATGCCATGCTCGCCGCCGAGGCGCTTGAGGGCCTCGCGCAGATTGTCCTTGTCGTAGTTCACCGTCTCATGCGCGCCGTGGGCGCGGGCGAAGGCGAGCTTGTCGTCGGTGGACGCGCAGGCGATCACGCGCGCGCCCATGACCTTGCCGAGCTCGACCGCGGCGAGGCCAACCCCACCCGAGGCGCCGAGCACCGCCAGCGTCTCGCCGGAGCGCAGCTGTGCGCGGTGCGCGAGCGCGTGATAGGCGGTGCCATAGATGATGGTGAGCGCGGCGGCGCGCTCGAAATCGAGATCGGCGGATATCTTGACGATCTGCTCCACCGGCACCGCGGTGCGCTCGCGCGCCGCATTGTAGTTGGTATAGCCCATGACGCGGTCGCCGGGCCTGAACTCGGTCACGCCTGCGCCGACGCTCTCGACCGTGCCGGCGAACTCGCCGCCCGGCGAGAACGGGAATGCCGGCTTGGTCTGGTACTTGCCGGCAATGATCAGCGTGTCGAAGAAATTCAGTCCGGCGGCGGCCACCTTGGCGACGACCTCGCCGGGACCGGCGACCGGATCCGGAATATCCGCCAGCACCAGCTCGTCGGGGGTGCCGTAGCTCTTGCACAGAATGGCTTTCACGGGCGCGTCACTCGCATGGCTTGGGTCCGGAGTCCTATAGCACGGCCGGCGTTTCTTGCTGTCGCGGGTGATATATCATAGATATTGCAAGTGAATTTCATGCGCGCGGGGTTGCCGGCGAAGCGCCTTCACATTGCCGAATTCCGCTCGCATCGAACCGCGCGGGGCGCCGTCACAGAGGTGGGCCGATGATAGGGATTCGAGAAAGCGCGAGCACAGTCGCGGCTGCACTTGCCATGGCGCTGACCTTGGCGCCCGTGCCGGCGGCGCTGGCACAACAGCCCAAAGCGACCGCGGCCGCGGGCGAGGTGCAGCCGACCTTGCTCGGCCAATACGGCGACTGGGGCGCCTATGCGGCATCGCCCGGCGGCGCCAAGGTCTGCTTCGCGCTCGCCAAGCCGAAGACCACGAAGACCGAGCCGCCTGCCCGCAAGCGCGATCCCTCTTATGTCTTCGTCTCCACCCGTCCGGCCGAGAACGTGCGCAACGAAGTGTCGGTGATCATCGGCTATCCGTTCAAGACCAGCAGCGATGCGACCGCCGAAATCGGCACCGCCAAGTTCGCGATGTACACGCAGAACGACGGCGCCTGGATCAAGAACGTCGCCGAGGAGGCGCGCATGGTCGACGCCATGCGCAAGGGCGGCGACCTCACGGTGAAGGGCACCTCTGGCCGCGGCACCAGCTCGACCGATCAATATTCGCTCAAGGGTCTCGCCCAGGCGCTCGACCGGGTCGACCAGGAGTGTAAGTAGGATTCGTACGCTCTCGGCCGTCATTCCGGGGCACGCTGAAAGCGCGAGCCCGGAATGACAGCGGAGAGACCATCATGATCCGGGTCGGTATCGGCGGCTGGGTGTACGCGCCCTGGCGCGGCGAGTTCTATCCCAAGGGCTTGCCGCAGGCGCGCGAGCTGGAGCATGCCAGCAGCAAGCTGACCTCGATCGAGATCAACGGCACCTTCTATCGCACCCAGAAGCCGGACAGCTTCCGCAAATGGGCGCAGGAGACGCCGGACGATTTCGTGTTCTCGCTCAAGGGCCCGCAATTCGCCACCAATCGCCGCGTCCTCGCCGAGGCCGGCGAGTCGATCCAACGCTTCTTCAAGAGCGGCGTGCTCGAGCTCAAATCGAAGCTCGGCCCGATCCTTTGGCAGATGGCGCCGACCAAGAAGTTCGATCCGGATGACTTCGGGCGCTTTCTGGCGCTGCTGCCGCGCGAGCTCGAAGGCCGGCCGATCCGCAACGTGGTCGAGGTGCGCCACGAAAGTTTCCTCAAGCCGGAGTTCATCGAGCTGTTGCGCAAATACGCCGTGGCGGTCGTTCTGGTCGAGTCGGAGAAACACCCGCTGATCGCCGACGTCACCAGCGATTTCGTCTATGCCCGGCTGCAGCGCACGTCCGAGAAGGAGCAGACCGGCTACGCGCCCAAGGCGCTCGACCTCTGGGCGAAGCGCGCGCGGATCTGGGAAGACGGCGGCGCGCCGGACGATCTTCCGCCCATCGCCGGGACAGCACCTGCAAAAGCCAAGCGTGACGTCTTCATTTACATGATCTCCGGCGCCAAAGTGCGTGCTCCGGCAGCCGCCATGGCCTTGATCGAGCGAGTGAAGTAGGTTGGGTCGAGCGGCAAAACGGCGTTTACGCCCGTCTTCGCGGGCTATGTGAGACCCAACGTAATCGGCCGAACTCGCGATTGTTGGGTCTCGCGAGCGCTCGACCCAACCTACCGCTATCGGTCTTGCCGCCCCATCTGTGCTAGAACGCCGCGAACCCCGTCCCCTTGAGCCGATGATGGACCCGCTGCAGACCGCCGATATTGCGCCGACCTCGCCGCCTGCGGGCTTCGTCGAGAAGGCGCCGCTCGAGCGCTATGTGCCGCCGGCGAAGCCGTCGCTGGTGGGGATGTCGCGCGCTGCGCTGGCGGAAGCGCTCGGCGGCATCGGCGTGCCGCCGGCGCAACGCAAGATGCGCGTGCAGCAGCTCTGGCACTGGCTCTACGTACGCGGCGCCACCCGCTTCGATCAGATGACCAGCGTGTCGAAAGACCTGCATGTCACGCTCGATCAGCATTTCACCCTGGCGCGGCCGGAGGTGGTGGCCGAGCAGGTTTCGGTCGACGGCACCCGCAAATGGCTGATCCGGCTGCCGGGAGAGCTTGCAGGCGAGCACCCGCACGAGGTCGAATGTGTCTACATTCCGGAATCGGACCGCGGCACGCTCTGCGTCTCAAGCCAGGTCGGCTGCACGCTCACCTGCTCGTTCTGCCACACCGGCACCCAGCGGCTGGTGCGCAACCTCACCGCCGGCGAGATCGTCGGCCAGGTGATGGTCGCGCGTGACCGCCTCGGCGACTGGCTGGGGGCGGAGCGGGCAAAAGGCGAGGGGCTGCCGACCGGGGGCGAGCGCTTCGTCTCCAACATCGTGATGATGGGCATGGGCGAGCCGCTCTACAATTTCGAGGCGGTGCGCGACGCGCTGCACGTGGTGGCGGACGGCGACGGCATCGCCATCTCCAAGCGCCGCATCACGCTGTCGACCTCGGGCGTGGTGCCCAACATCGCGCGCGCCGGCGCCGAAATCGGCTGCATGCTGGCGGTGTCGCTGCATGCGGTGCGCGACGATCTGCGCAACGAGCTGGTCCCGCTCAACCGCAAATATCCGATCGAGCAGCTGCTCGAGGCCTGCCGCAGCTATCCCGGCGTCTCCAATGCGCGGCGCATCACCTTCGAATACGTCATGCTCAAGGGTGTGAACGATTCACTCGCCGACGCCAAGGCGCTGGTCCAGCTGCTCAAGGGCATCCCGGCCAAGATCAACCTGATCCCGTTCAATCCCTGGCCCGGCACGAAGTACGAGTGCTCGGACTGGGAGCAGATCGAGAAGTTCTCCGAGATCGTGTTCAACGCCGGCTATGCCTCGCCGGTGCGCACGCCGCGCGGGCGCGACATCCTCGCCGCCTGCGGCCAGCTCAAGAGCGCCACCGAGAAGCTCTCCGCTCGCGAGCGCATGGCGCTGCGCGCCATGGCGATGACGGATTGAGGCGGGCCTTGATCTGGCTCGTCCGCATTCCCGTGCTCGCCTTGACGATCCTGATCGCGAACGTGGCAGCCGCCTTCAAGTGGGCGGAGCTTACAGCCGACACCAGGCTGAATTTGAGCGATCTGTTCGAACTCGGCATGGATGGTGCCGGCACGATCATCTGGCTGCTGGCAATCCCGCTCTCCGTGATCGCCTTCGTTTTGGCCGTGATTGCCGTCATCTTCGCACACCGCCGCAAGATCACGTCGCTTTGGATGTTCGCCTATACCGGCGCAGCGATAAACTCGGGGGCTTATTACCTCTTGAAGGGGATCGCCATATGGACCATGGGACCGGCCCCGTTTCCGCATCCGGTGGCAGAGTTGCTATGCATGGCGGGCGCCGGCCTGTTCGCCGGCGTCGTCTACTGGGCGCTGGCCGGCCGGAAGCCGGCGCGTCCGGCAACGAACGTCTGAGGAGGAGAAGCGCATGGACAGCGTCGGCCGCCTCCTTCTGCGCTTCATCCTGATCCCGCTCGGCTACTTCGTCGCCGTAGTGGTGGGGACGTTGGTGATCGTCATCGGCTCGTGGAAGCTCGGGCCGGTCGCGGTGACGTCCGACCCCGACGCGCAGGTCGTCGCGGTCTTCGGCTTCGTGTTCGCGACGCCGGTGCTGCTGGTGATGCTGCTCAGCATAATGTGGCTCCCCTGCAGCATCGGGGTCCTGATCGCGGAGGGCTTCGCCATCCGCTCCTGGATGTTCCACGCCGGCAACGGCGCGGTCTCGGCTTGGCTCGGCTGGCGGGCGTTCGGCTACATCGACGATAGTGGCATCCCGGTCAACCGGCCGCTGGCGGTGATCGCTGCCGGCCTGGCTGGCGGGCTCGCTTATTGGGCGATCGCGGGTTGGAACGCCGGTTTCTGGAAACCGGTCTTCCGCCGTGGCGAACCGGCACTGCCCACCAATACCGCTTCACCTCCGCCGCAAATCCGCTAGGAAATATGCTACAGTAGCGATCGGCGTGACGAGAGCGCCGGCAGCAGCGAGTTCCCGATGATCCCGACGGCCGAGCGACGCACAAAGATCTTTTCCATCGCCTTGCTGATAGTGCTCGGCGCCATGCTCGCCGGCTGCGACAAATGCGGCGATTGGTGGTCGCCGATGCGCGGCGACAGCCAGAGCTGCCGCGACCAGGCCCCGCGCCCGCAGTAGCGGCACTCCGCTCGCACCCATGAACCGAACCGGCCTCGTGATCGCGCTCGCCGTCGCCACGGTGGTCGGCCTCGTGTTCGGCATCTGGCCGGAGCTCGACCTTGCGCTTGCGGCGCCGTTCTATGATCCCGCGCGCGGCGGATATTGGCGCGCCTTCGATCCCGGCTATGGTTACCTGCGCGACGGAGCGGTCTGGCTGATCACGCTCATTGCGTTGCCGGCTTTCGTTGCGCCCGTGGTGAAGCTCATTCGCCCGCATGCGCCGATGCTCGTTCCCGGCCGCGCCGCGATCCTGATGGTGCTCACGCTCGCGCTCGGCCCCGGCCTCGTGACCAATCTCATATTCAAGGAGAACTGGCACCGGCCGCGCCCGATCGACGTCGCCGAATTCAAAGGTGACGAGCACTTCCGGCCGTGGTGGGATCCGCGCGGCGATTGTCCGAAGAATTGCTCCTTCGTAGGCGGCGATGCCTCGGGCGCATTCTGGACGCTCGCGCCGGCCGCGGTCGTGCCAGTGCAGTGGCGCGCGCTGGCTTACGGCGCCGCGCTCGCCTTCGGCGCCGGCGTCAGCGTGCTACGCATGGCGGCCGGCGCGCACTTCTTCAGCGACGTGGCATTCGCCGGCGTGTTCACCTTTCTGGTGATCTGGCTGGTGCACGGCTCGCTCTACCGCTGGCCCCGGACGCGAATTACCGATGCAGCGGTGGAACACGCGATCGCTCGCCTGCGTGGGAACAAAGGCGTCTAGTGTTGTCGTATTTTCGGACGGAAAACCGGTCTCCACTTTTCCTGAAAATGCTCCAGAGCGACCTTACGTCCCTTACTGGCCCACCGTGTTCCGTGCTACCCATGGGGCAACAACGAGCGGCCGGATCGAGCAAGCCGAAGCGGCCGCGGAGGAACCCCGAGGGAAGGGCGTGACGGCCGAGACCGCTGCATTCGCCGCGCCGGCTGCGAAAGTCGAGCGCGCGGCACAGTTACGGTTGCTCGCCGGCTGGCTGTGGTCGGCCGCGCTGGTCGCCGTGCTGGCGTTCCTCGTCCTCTATCCGGTGGCCATGCTGCTCGTCGGCGCGCTCACCAACACCAATCCGGTGGTGGACGGGTTCGGCGTGTACGACCTCTCGCTCGCCAACTTCGTGACCGTGCTGGGCAACCCCAACGTCCATCTAGCGCTGATGAACTCGCTGATCGCCTGTACCGGCGGTACTGCACTGGCGGTGGCGATTGGGCTCGCGTTCTCCTGGATCGTCGTGCGCACCAATACGCCCTGCAAGGGCTTCATCGGCGCCGCCAGCATGGTTCCGCTGTTCGTGCCGCCGCTGGTGGCGGGCGTCGCCTGGTCGATCCTGGGCTCGCCGAAGTCAGGCCTGATCAACACCATGTTGAAATGGGCTGGCATCGACTGGCGCATCGACGTCTATTCGATGACCGGGCTGATCCTAGTGTTCGGCATGTACTACGCGCCCTATGTCTACATGTTCACGGCATCGGCGCTGCGCAACATGGACCCGAGCCTGGAAGAAGCCGCCGAGATTTCCGGCGTTGGCCCGGTGCGCACCCTGTTCACCGTCACCTTTCCGCTGATCGCGCCGGCGATCATCTCCGGCATGCTGCTCTCCTTCATCGTGATGCTCGGCATCTACGGCATCCCCGCCGTGCTCGGCGCGCCCGCCAACATCTCCGTGCTCACCACCTACATCTTCAAGCTCACCAACTGGAGCCCGCCGCTCTACAGCACCGCCGCCGCGGTCGCGATCATTCTCATGGTGGTAACCGGCGTGCTGGTGCTGCTGCAGCAGCGCGTGCTGGCGGGCCGGAGCTTCACCACGGTGGCGGGCAAGGCATTCCGGCCGCGCAGCCTCGATCTCGGACCGTGGCGCTGGCTGACGCTCGGCCTCGCGCTCGCCTATCTCTGCGTCGTGGTCGTGCTGCCGCTCATGGCGCTCGTCGTCGCCGCGTTCCGCCGCTTCCTGTTCATCCCGAATGCCGCGAGCCTGTTCGAGTTGCGGCATTACTCGCTCGTGCATTTCGAGAGCATCTTCGACAACCCGCTCAC
>Ga0126377_10003812_pt1 | contig 10793 bp, 4 predicted proteins | sample PanSoiMetPlot_22_FD_92647 | JGI IMG/M metagenome (GOLD analysis project Ga0126377, IMG submission 92647) | Tropical forest soil microbial communities from Panama - MetaG Plot_22 | ecosystem: Environmental > Terrestrial > Soil > Tropical forest > Bulk soil | place: Panama | collected 2016-02-17
ACGGTGGCCGCCGCCCGCGGCGACAATCAGCGCCGCGCCGGTCGCCTTCTCTGGCGGAGGCAAGAAGACCTCAATGGATGGATTGTGGATGTTTTTGACCTGGCGGATCACTTGACCGGGCTGCGGTTCCGGCGGATTCGTAATCTCCTTCTCGCCGGCGCCCTGTAAAGTTGGGGCGCCGCTCGGCCAGAGGTAGACCACCTGTGGCCGAGGCTCCGCCGCGAAGGCCGCGGTCACGGCCACTAAAGGCAAAATCAGTAAGATTCGGAGACGAAGCGTCTTTCGGAGCATCAGTATATTTCCTTTCCAAATGGCGTTAATCGATTGGATCGGTATCACGAGATGTAGCGAGCGGCCGTCGGCGAATGCTCCGGTCACTACCGCTCGCGGTAATGACTCGTCGGTTTAATCCAGACATATGCCAGATATAGGACTTGGATATCCTATCCGGTGGGGGAATTTCAAGACGAAAGCATCCATCGTTAAATTCAGCGCTGCGAGTGGTAGCGAGCGTGACAACAACAACACAATCATATGGCTGAGAAAAGCACGTTCGCTATCACCCGCCACGCTGAAAGTCAAAAATCAGAAGATCAGCTTCAGCGCCAGTTGAATCTGGCGCGGGCTATTTGCTTGTCCACTGACGATACCGAAGCTGCCTGTGTTATCAACCTGGCTGCCCGGCGCGCTGAACTGGGGACGATTGAAAGCATTGAAGAACTCGGCGCGGAACTGGACGTTCCATTTTCCCTCGCGGAAATAGTTATTCTTGAAGAGCGAGAGATCGAAATTCTTCGTTCCGTCCGCCCGCAGATTCGGCATAACGCGGGGAGTATTGCCGAGAGTGAAAGCAGGCGTAATCGAAAAGGCGGAGGCGTCGAACCATTTCGCCAGTTTCTGCTCTGTGGCGCCGTCGAGGTTGGTATCCCGCCCGTTCCAGGTGGGACGCTGCGAGCCGCTGAACAGGAAGAGGTTGTTGGCGCCTTGACGGATGATTATCGGCAACCCGCTCTGGAAGGTCACGATGCCGTTGAACTGCCAGCCGCCCAGCGCCCAATTGGCCGCCGGATGCAGGTCCTTGCCGAACTTCCTGCCCTTGCCGAAGGGCAAGTCCCAAACGAAGCTCGACACAAAGCGATGCGCGATGTCCTGTGTGCCGATGGAGCGATCCGACCTGCGGTCATAGATGTTCTGCTTGGCGTTGCTACCATCCGATGATTGACCGAGGAAACTAACTGTCGTCGAAACGTCGTCAATCAGCTTGCTCCAGGTGTACGCCGCCAGAAAGCTAACGCCATTTGAGAACCGTTTATCAGCTTTCAACGTCAACCCGTGATAAATCGAAAAGCCGTTTGGAATGCGGTACCCGGTGACGCCATTATATTGAGGATAGGGCCGCAGCAGTTGCCTCCTCTCCACGGTTTGATTGCGCAATCCCGAAGACGGATTGGTAATAATTCCGAAGAATGGGTTGGCGACCTGATCTCGCAGCGCGGTTCCCTGACTCAGAAAGGACGTCGGCAACTGCCCTAGCAATTGGCCCGCCTCGCCATCCTGTAGCCGTGTTCCCTTGCTGCCGATGTAGGCAATTTCAGTGACGATACCTCTCGGCAATTCGCGCTGAATGTTCAGATTCCACTGCTGGATGTAGGGGCTGCGATAATCGGTGAACACTCCTCCATCCCCTCCGCCGACCCCCAATCCGATACGAGTCAAGGCCCCCAGCGTGTTGCCCGTCGGCAAGTTGAAACCATTGGGAAACGGGTTATCAATGTTGGTGGCCGGAGTACGATCACTATTAACGCTGACAATCATATCGCTCTGGCTGTTGTATCCCAGCATGCCTGACGATCCGGAATGTCCGGCGGCTTGCAGCGGCGAGGCGGAGTAATAGATGCCGTAGGCTCCACGCACGACCGTTTTCTCCGTCAAGTTGTATGCGAAACCAAAGCGAGGGCCGAAGTTGTTCAGGTCGGTCGGGGTCTGGCGGCGATTGTCGGCTGTCACATATTCCACCGCGCCCTTCAGACTCGACGGGTTGAAGAACGGATTGGCCGGGACCATGTTGGCGATCGGAGAAGGAGCGTCGAAATCAAAAAACGCCAGACGGTTATAACGCTCCGTGCGCGGCCTGTCTATGTCGTAGCGCAAGCCCAGATTGAGCGTCAGTTTCCTTGTGACTCTCCAGTCATCCTGAAAATAAAAGCCCCAGTATGAACTCGCTGAAGCCGGAGTCGGATTGTGGCTCATATTGCCCGAATCCGGCACGCCGATCAGGAGCGAAGCCAGGCCGAAGCCGGCGGTCGAGCTGGCGATGTTAGGATCGAGCTGCGTCCACTTCGGACTGAAGTTATATTGCCCCGATGGAAAGAACAATTGCAGGAAATTGAGCATGAACTTGCGATAGTCCATTCCGAACTTGAAGGTGTGATTCGACAGGGTTTTTGTTGCGTTGGCGCTGAACGTCGGCGTCGTAGGCGCGATGATCAGATCGGTGAATGTATTTTGTCCGAGCGACTGTAGACCGTTCACGTTAATACGCGGAAATTCGTTCGCCTGCGCCGTCTGCGCCACGTTGGACGGAAAACCGACCCCGGCAAGATCAAAGCCCGCCGAGAGCGGGAGGCGATTCACATAGCGGCGATTCAACCCGAACCGAAAATCGAGGACGAACGTCGGATTGAAGGCGTAGGTGTGATCCATGGACAAACTATAAGTAGTGGTGTAAGTCGGGCCGTCGCCGCCGGATGAGCTGGCCTCATTTTTGAAGCTGTTGAACGGCAGACTGCTTTCTTTAGACCATGAGAAGCGCACGAACGCCCGCCACTTGCTGCTGAAGTTGTGGTCTACTCGCGCGTCAATTCGGTCGGCGTCGGAAGGCGCCACTCCGGCGGCGGTATAGTTGTTCGTCTGCGTGAATTGATTCGTCGGACTCGTATTAGGCGCCGGGTAGAATTTCGCCAGGTTTTTGCCTACGTTGCTGAGGCGATTGGCGCAAATCACATTTAGCCGGCCATTGCACTGAAACTGGTCACGGATAACTTGCGGATTGGCGCCGCTGACCTGCTTCGTCGGATCAAAGTTCGGATTCGGGCGGGTCGTGAGCGGATCGTAGATGATGATCGGCTGCCCGTTCGCGTTCTTTAGGTTCGAAAAATCGCCCGTCAGCCATTCCGGCAAGGGGACGGTAAACGTGGAGACGGTGGCCGAACGCTGCCGCAGACCTTCGTAATTGACGAAGAAGAATGTGCGCTCTTTGCCATTGTAACCCGGGAAGTAAACCGGGCCGCCGAAATTGCCGCCGAACTGGTTGCGCTTGAAGCTTCCCTTCTCCTGTCCGGCTCGATTGGTGAAGAAGTTGGTGGCGTCGAGCGCGCTGTTGCGCAGGAATTCGAACGCCGTCGCATGGTAATGGTTGGTTCCGCTCTTGGTGACCAGGTTGATGACGCCGCCGCCCAGTCGCCCGAACTCCGCGCTCACCGAGTTGGTCTGTACGCTGAACTCCTGCACCGCGTCCACCGACGGCGTGTAATTAAAATCGAGAATCGAGACGTTGTTTTCGGCGTTGAGGTTTGACACGCCGTCAATCGTCACTTCGCTGGTCGCGTTGCGACCTCCGCTGATGAAGGGCGAAGAGCCCGGCGCGGGGATCACGCCCGGACTCAGAGTCGCGAGCGAGAATGGATTGCGTCCATTGAGCGGCAGATCAATGACCTGTTTGTTTTCAATGGTCTGGCTGACAGTTGAACTAACAGTCTCGATGGTCGCCGCGCCTGAAGCAGTGACGCTCACGGTCTCAGTCGCCTGACCGACGTCGAGTTTTAAGTCGACAGCGCGAATCTGTTGCACATCGAGCTTGATCCCGTCCAGCGTCGCCGTTTTGAACCCTGACTTCTTGACCGTGACCCGGTAAAGAGCTGGCTTCAACTGCGGCGCGACGTATGAGCCATTGCCATCGGTCGTCACTGTGCGGGTTTCGCCGGTGCCGATGTTAGTCACAGACACCTCAGCCCCGGCGACAACGGCGCCGGTCGAATCCTGCACGACACCTTGAATGGTACCGGTGAATTGCTGCGCGACAGCGGTCAGACCGAATCCGCCGAACGGCAAAAGCAGGCTAAGCAAAGTAAATCGGATGACTGATGATAGTTTGTACATGGTGGCTCCTCCGGAAAATCCTGGTAGCGCAAGCATCCCTGCATGCTTGCTTCGATCAATCAGCTATTTCCGGGAGTCCGCAGGCAGTGATGCCTGCGCTACCAGCATTTTTAATTCTTTACATGGCGTCGTAACGCCACATGAAGTCTTCTCTTTAAACCGGCCTATCGATGGCCGGACCCGAACGAACCCAGCGAAACGCTAGCTCATGAACGAGCATTGATTGATGGTTAAGAATCGGTCTAATATGCCCCGGCAAAACCTGAAAGCATGATTGAAAGGTCGTTTCGTTGGCGTAGCATATTCGCTGCGGAGGGCATGCGTCCTTTGGGTCTGGTAAATTTTCAGTAAAGGCAATTGTAAAGATCAGCTAAAGACGATGTTTATGAGACATCCTGAGCCGCAAAACAATCAGTATTACGAATTTGGCCCTTTCCGGCTCGCCGCCGCTGAGCATCGTCTGTATAGAAATGGCGAGGTCATCATGCTGCCTCCCAAAGAATTCGATCTGCTCCTGCTGCTGGTGCAAAATCCGGGGCAGGTCATGAACCGCGAGAGCTTGATCAAAGCTTTGTGGCCGGACACAGTGGTTGAAGAGGCCAATCTGAATGTTCACATCTCGGCCTTGCGAAAAGCTCTGGCCGAAAGATCGGGCGAGCAACATTATATCGAGACGCTTCCTCGGCTCGGCTACCGCTTTATTGCGCAGGTGGCTGAAGTGAACGAGACAGCCGCGATCTCATCCGTCTCTCAGGCCCTGGCGGAAAATGGCGCCGGAGGCTTGAATCAAAATGTGGTAACGACGGTCGATAATCGTATGGCGCCGGATTGGCATTCACGGCGTGTTCAGGCGGCGATACCGCTGTGGTTTTTGGCAATCGGGCTGCTCGGAGTTTCGGCCTTCATTTATTTTAAGCCTCTCCGATCAACGAGCGCCGGCAACGCTTCAGTCTCTCCGATCAATGTCGTTCCACTAACGACTTACCAGGGACGCGAATCGCAACCAGCTTTTTCGCCGGATGGCAATCAGATTGCCTTTGTCTGGAGCGGAGAGAGAGACGATAACCAGGACATCTACGTCCGGCTGGTGGATGGCGGCAATTGGGTGCGACTGACCGATGATCCCGGAGACGATGTAAATCCCGTCTGGTCGCCGGACGGCCGCACGATAGCCTTCTATCGCAGTTCGCCGGACGGAGATGGAATATATCTCGTCCCTGCGCTCGGCGGGGCCGAGCGTAAGCTGACCGGCGTTTGGGCCAATCGCTTCGGCTTTGGAACCCATCTTTGGATTCACTGGTCGCCGGACGGGAAATGGCTGGCCGTGAGCGACAAGACTTCGGCCGAGGAGCCTTTCAGCCTCTTTCTTTTCTCGCCCGAAACCGGAGAGAGACGTCGTGTGACATCCCCGCCGGCGTCCGTCGTCGGAGATTGCAGTCCGGCTTTTTCTCCTGACGGCAAACAACTGGCGTTCGTGCGCGTGATCAGCGCGGTTGTCGGCGAGGTCTATCTGGTCTCCGTGAATGGCGGCGAACCGAAGCGGCTGACTTTCGATGGCGCCGGAGTCAGCAATCTGGCCTGGACTCCGAACGGACGCGAGATCGTCTTTGCGTCCCGGAATGGCGGCAAGAGCCGTCTGTTCAGGATCTCGGTTGAAGGTGGCGCCTCAGAATGGCTGGCGGCGACTGGCAGTGACGCTCAATACCCGGCCTTCTCCAGCGAGGGAACCCGGCTGGCCTGGAGGCATAGCACGATTGACACCGACATATTCAGGCTGGCGCTCAACGGCGGCTCGGAAAAATCCAGCGCTCTTGCGAATCTGATCGTTTCAACAGCCCTTGAAACCAGCCCGCGCTATTCGCCCGACGGCAAGCGAATCGCATTCGTTTCCAATCGTTCCGGGAGCGATGAGATCTGGATTTGCGGGAGCGACGGTGAGAATCCCATTCGCCTGACTTCATTTCGCGGCCCGCTGGCCGGGTCGCCGAGCTGGTCGCCCGACGGCAAGCAAATCGTGTTCGACTGCCGCCCCGAAGGCAACGCCGACATCTATGTCGTGAGCGCCGAGGGGGGCCAGCCGCGAAGAATGACCACCGATTCGGCTGAAGACATCGTCCCGAGCTGGTCGCGCGACGGGCGCTGGATATATTTCACATCCAACAGACCTCCAGAGGGCAGATTTGGAAAGGATCGCAGCGGACGGTTGCAAATCTGGAAGATGCCCACCGACGGAGGCGCAGCCCTACAAATGACTCAGCAAGGAGGCTTCGAGCCGATGGAATCGCCCGACGGCAAGTGGATCTATTTCACGCAGGATCGCGGGTCATCCTCGATCCGCCGGATGCCCGCCGCGGGCGGCGCAGAAGCGGCGCTCTTCGATTTTCATCAGAAGAATTACAGCCGCATCTGGACGGTCACGAACGAAGGCGTCTATTTCGCCGTCGCCAATTCCAACACTCAGTCAACCATCAAATTCTTCAGTTTCGCGACCGGGATCGAGAAAACTGTCGCCGAGATTGACCGCGTTCTGCCCAGTAGCGTACCCGGCCTGACGATCTCTCCGGACGGGAAATGGCTGCTCTTCCCGCTATTCTCTCAGCGAGGCAGTGACCTGATGATGATCGAAAACTTCCGCTGAATCCTTTTGGAATTCAAGCCGGTCGTAAACTTTGCCCTGATCTACGCCCTTGAAGTAATCCCCGAGCCGACAAGGTGAGCCATCCGCAGGCGCCTCGTCATTCTTTTTTGGTAGCCGTCCATTTGCCGCGCTCGCCTCCGCCGTCGCCGATGAACTCGACCGTGCCATTCATCTTCGTCGGGCTTTCAATAGTTGCGGTGTATGTGGCTTTACCAGTCATGTCGTCCTGTTTGAAGTCGAAACCAAAAACCGCTTTGGCGCCGGTCACTGTGCCGGTGACCTTGTACTCGCCCAACGGACCGTTGTAGGTTCCGGTGAGTTTTTCGCCTTCCTGTTTGAAAACGAAAGTCGGGTCGCCGTGACCTCCTCCGTCCAGATCCACCGAGAAAATCCACGTCCCGGAAATGCCCGCCGCGCCGGATGTATGAGCGCTAAAAACCGGAAGCGCGGCGATCAAACTGATGAAAAAGGCTAGCGACAATTGTTTCCTCATAGTTACCTCCTTGCTAAGGGTTAACCATCATTCAAAAATTCCGGCGACTATTCATGCCTTAGCGCGAACATCGGATCGACTTTCGTCGCGCGTCGCGCCGGGACGTAACAGGCCAGCAGCGCAGCAACCGCCAACAGCGCAGCCGCCATTGCAAAAGCCAGCGGATCGGTCGCGCTCACCTCAAACAGAAGTCCTTTGATCAATCGGGTCAAAGCGAAGGCCGCCCCTAAACCCAACGCGAGTCCGAACAGGACCAGCGTCATTCCCTGCCGTATGACGAGCTTCAAGACGTCGCCGAGTTGCGCGCCCAGCGCCATCCGGAGGCCGACCTCATGCGCCCGCTGCGCCACCAGGCGCGAAAGCACGCTGTAAATCCCGATGGCCGCCAGCGCCATCGCGGTCAAGGCGAAGAGGCCGACCAGCCGGAGCGTGAAGCGCCGCCCTGCGACCGCCGTCGCCGCAATCGTTTCGAGCGTCTTTACCTCGGCCAATGGCAAATCTTTATCGAGCGCGCGGACCTCGTCGCGCACGGCCTCAATCAGATTCAATGGGTCGGCGCCGGAGCGCACGGCGAGGATGAATTGACGAGGCGTTTGTTGCATCGTCGGCCAATAGAAAGCCGGCGCGGCGGCTGGCGAATGCGGAAAGTCTTTCACATCGCCGACGACGCCAACCACCGTGAACCAATCTCTCTCTTTCGGTTGGGAAGAGAAGGTGAAACGTTTGCCGACGGCGCTTTCGCCCGGCCAGTAACGCTCAGCCATTGCGCGATTGATTAGTACGACCGGCCGCGCATTTTGCCGATCATCGGCGTTGAAGAACCGCCCGGCAATGAGCGGCACGCCAATCGTGCGGAAGTATTCGGATGAGACGAAGTGGTATCGCCCCTCCGGCTCATTATTCGGAGGGAAGGTTTTGCCTTCGATGAGAAACCCCGCGTTTTCATCGTAGCCCGTCCACGGCAAATCGGAAGTTAGCCCCACCGACTGCGCGCCCGGCAGGGCGGCGAGCCGTTCGAGCAATCGCTGCTGAAACGCGGCGACCTTTGTCGCATCGCCGTATCGCGTGTCCGGCAAGGACAGGCTCGCCGTCAACACGCGATCCGGGTTGAAGCCCGGATCGGCCTGTTGCAATTTCCAGAAACTGCGGATCAATAAACCCGCGCCGGCCAGGAGCGTCAGAGCCAGCGCGACCTCGGTTATTACCAGCGTGTCGCGCAGCCGTCGCCTCTGTCCGCCGCCGCCGCGCCCGCCTTCTTTGAGCGATTCATTGAGATTGACCTGTCCGCCTTGCAGCGCAGGCGCGAGGCCAAACAAGACGCCCGTCACCATTGTTACGCCGAGAGTAAAGAGGAGAATACGCCCGTCAATGCTGACCGACTGCATGCGCGGCAATTGTTCCGGGCCGAGCTTTCTGAGCGCGTCTATCGCCCACTGCGCCAGCATGATTCCGGCCGCGCCGCCGACCATCGCCAGCAACAAGCTCTCGGTCAGCAATTGCCGCACGATACGTCCGCGCCCGGCGCCTACCGCGGCACGCACAGCGATCTCTCGTTCGCGCCCCGTCGCCCGCGCCAACAGCAGGTTCGCCACGTTCACACACGCGATCAGCAGAACAAAGACGACCGCGCCGAACAGCGCCAGCAACGTCGTCCGCGCGCGCCCGGCGATCTCTTCGCGCAACGGCTGGATGGCGATGCGCCAGCCCTGGTTCGTATTGGGGAACTGCCGCGCCAGCCTGCCGGCGATCATATTCAAATCGGCGGCGCCTTGATCGAGCGTGACGCCAGGTTTCAGCCGTCCGATGGCGTTGCAGAAATGGGCGCCGCGCTCGGCTTGTGGCGGTATTTCGAGCGGCCCCCAGAGGTCTACGGTGGCCCCATGTGGCATCGAGCGGTAATCACCTCCGACATGTTGCGCGCCCGGCGGCATAACGCCGACGATCGTGAAAGGCCGCCCCGCCAACGTCACCGCTTTGCCAACGACGTCCGGATCGCCATTGAACCGGCGCTGCCACAGCGCGTGGCTGAGAATCACGACCGAACTGTTGTTCGGCAATTCATCTTCGCGGCGAAACTCCCGACCAAGCAGCGGCCGCACGCCCAACAATTCAAAGAATCCGGCGGTCACCCCCAGAGCGGCCAGCCGCTCCGGCTTGCCATCCTGAGACAATTCCATATCGCGCCGCGTATAAAGCGCCAAACCAGCGAGCGTGGCGTTCTCCTCGCGATAATTCTGAAAGTTTCCCCGCGCCATTGGGAATTTGGGCTGGGTCTGGCTGCTCTCGAACAGGCGGATCAACTGCTCCGGCTCGCGGTATGGCAGCGGTTTGAGCAACACGCCATTGACTACGCTGAAAATCGCAGTGTTCGCTCCGATGCCGAGCGCCAGCGTCAGCACAGCGATCAAAGTGAAGCCAGAGTTTTTCCTCAACATTCGCGCGCCGTAGCGCAGGTCTTGCAGAATATTTCTCATCGCGCCCTCTGGTTAAATATAGGAAGAATCGTGGTACGAACAGGCGACGTCGTGATGAAGGTCAAGCTGCCCTCGGCTACCGCTGTTCAAGCTTTTTCAGCGCCTCAACCGCATTCTTATTCTGCGGATTGAGATCCAGCGATTTCCTGTAGTTGGCGATGGCAAGCTCCTTCTCCCCATTTGCCAGGTAAGCTTCACCCAGGCTGTCATAGACATTCGACGATTGAGGATAGAGTTCGACGTTCGCTTTGAAGACGGCGATTGCGGCGGCGATATTTTTTTGCTCCAGCAGCGAATACCCGATGTAATTCAGGCGTTCTTCCTCCACTGCGTTGTCATTCGGCTTCTCCCGTTTGATCTTTTTATAAGCTTCTATGGCCTCCGCAAATTTGCCTGCGATCAACTGTTCATACGGAATAACCTCGCCCTGGGCGAGTCGCCGGGCTTCGATGGTTTCTCTATCGAAGCGAATCCTGACGGAACCCACTTTTCCGCCTTCCCCTTTTGCAAAGGCAAATTGGTGATTCTCATCTCTTCTGGTGAACTCATTCTCAGAGATAGCGAATAGCTCGAACTTCGGAGCCAAGGGCGGCTTGCCATAGAGTTTCCCGTTCTCTTTTGTAACGGTCAACACGTGATCCGAGTCGACCAGGAAGCGCCCGGTGTAATCATCCAGTTTCGCCGGGTCGACCGAAACTATTTCCAGCGGCTGCGGCAGGAAATCTTCCCATTGATATTCTTTCGCGATGGCTTGGATGATTTCACTTATGATCTGGCCGTTGTCGGAATTGACCATCACGGCGGCGCCATAACCTTTATCACGATGAACCAGAAGCTGCGATCTGAACCCTTCGTTCGCGCCGCCGTGACCGAAGTAGGTCGCCTTCCCGCGCTTTTCAATAAAGAAGCCCATACCGACGTCGTCGCTGATGAAAGGCGTCACCATCTTCGTCGTCATCTCCCTGGAAAGCACCTTGTTCGATTTGCCCGCGAGGGAGAGTTGGACTTCGATGGCGAACTTCGCCAGGTC
>Ga0126377_10003813_pt1 | contig 10792 bp, 4 predicted proteins | sample PanSoiMetPlot_22_FD_92647 | JGI IMG/M metagenome (GOLD analysis project Ga0126377, IMG submission 92647) | Tropical forest soil microbial communities from Panama - MetaG Plot_22 | ecosystem: Environmental > Terrestrial > Soil > Tropical forest > Bulk soil | place: Panama | collected 2016-02-17
AACACGTCAGCTATGGACCGACGATGCGGCTGCGTTCGCCGCAGCTGCTCATCGAGGAGATCCGCAAGCTGGTCGGACTCGGCGTCCGCCACGTCCACATGTACGCCGATCTCTTCACGGTAAACCGCGAGCAGGTCGTTGAACTGTGCAAGGGTCTGATCGCGGCGGACCTGAAGATCTGCTGGACCTGCAACAGCCGCGTCGACTTCGTCGACAAAGAGATGTTGACGTTGATGGCGAAGTCCGGCTGCTACTACATCGCGTGGGGCATCGAGTCCGGGAACAAGGACATCCTGACGCACGCCCGCAAAGGCGTGCATCCCGACCGTGCGCGCGAATCGCTGACGTGGGCAAAGCAGGCCGGCATTCAGAATTGGGGCTACTTCATCATCGGTTTGCCCGGTGAGACGGTAGCGACCATCAAGGAGACGATCGCATTCGCCAAGAGCCTGCCGCTCGATATCGCGCTGTTTCACATTGCAGCGCCGTATCCGGGAACGCCGTTTTTCTTCGAGGTTGCGAAGAACAACTGGTTCCGGCCGGGCACGCGTTGGGAAGAGGTCGACATGGACGAGTCAACCGTCCTCGACTATCCCGATCTGTCGGCGGAGCAGCTCGAATACTGGCAGAAGCGCGCGTTCCGGGAGTGGGCAATGCGGCCTGGTCCGATGCTCACCTACATGAAGATGCTGCTCGCGGACGCAAGCACGTTCAAGTCCGCGATCAATCTGGGACTCCAACATCTGGGTTGGGCCAAGGCATAGGAACTCTTCGGGATTCGATAGGCGAGACAAAACAATGATGCGATTTGTGCGATGGAGCGCTGCGATTGTGATCGCGGCGCTGGTCAGCAGCGGCGTCGGCCTGAAGTCACAGGCTGCTTCGCCACTGATCCTGGTGGTGGTCAACAGTGCGTCTTCAAACCCATTTGGCCCATATCTTGGCGAAATCCTCAAGGCCGAAGGTCTGAACTCGTTTTCGACGGTTCAGCTCTCGTCGGTGACGTCGACGACGCTCAACAACGCGGGCGTCGTCGTACTCGCCGAGACGACGTTGACGTCTGGTCAGGCGACGCTCTTCAGCAACTTTGTCGCGGGCGGCGGTCGCCTGGTGGCGATGAAGCCGGATACGCAGTTGCTGCCGGTTCTCGGATTGTCATCGGCGGGCTCGACGACGACGGAAGGCTACTTCGCGGTCAACACGGCGAACAGTTTTGCTGATGGTTTCCCGACGGCGACGCTGCCGTACCACGGAACGGCCCAGAACGACACGCCGGCAGCCGGCGCGCAGGTGCTGGCCACAATCTATTCGAACGCGACGGCATCGACGCCCTATCCGGCCGTCGTCAAGTCAGGCACCACAGTCACCTGGACGTACGACCTTGCGAGGTCTGTGGTTTATACGCGCCAGGGCAACCCGGCGAACGCCAGCGATCGGGATGGGCAGCCGCCGTATCGAACGCAGGACATCTTCTACAACGCCATCGACAAGGACAAAGTCGGCATTCCCTACGCGGACGTCCAGATGCGGATGTTCGGGCGAGCGATTAGCGATCTGCTCGGAAACACGATGCCGCTTCCGCGGCTCTGGTACTTCCCAGGTTCCAACAAGACCCTCGTCATCCTGACCGGCGACTCGCACGCCAACCCGCAGTCGTATTTCGACACCGAAATCGCGTCGGTGGAAAGCTACGGCGGACGGATTTCGATTTACGCGTACAACGGCAGCGCGCCGAGCACGGCTTCGGTGCAAGCGTGGTTGTCGAACGGCCACGAGTTTGGCATGCACCCGGCAGCATTTCAGTACAGTCGAAACATCGACGCCGCGTTTCAGGCGAACGTCGACTGGTTCGCTGAGTTGTACCCATTCGCCCCGAGCCCCACGGAAAGAATCCACCAAATCGAATGGCAGGGTTGGGTGGACGCCGCGAAAATCGTCGCGAACTACGGTATCGGGCTTGATACGTCGTATTACACGTGGGGCCCGGCGATCACCTACGCGGATGGGCACCAGGCACACGGCTACATCAACGGCTCGGGCCAGCCGATGCGGTTCGTCGATCAGACCGGGGCGATCGTGCCCGTGTATCAGCAGGTCACGTCGCTCATCGACGAAGCCCTCGTCATCAGCGATTTCTCCGAACACCTGACAACCGATCAGGCGATGGCGGTCACGCGCCAGATCATCGACAACAGTCAAGCCGGCGACTACGCCGCCGTGACGACGCAGTTCCACGTCGACTACTTCCAATTCGGCGAAGTGAATCCATGGGCGACCGGCACGATGGCGTACGCCCAGTCGCAAGGCATCCCGATGTGGCCGGCTCAACGCTGGCTGAACTACACGACTGCCCGCTACGGGACGACGATGTCGGGCTACACGTGGTCCGCGGGATCAAAACAGCTGTCGTTCAGCGTCGTCGTTCCCGCCGGCAGCGAGGCTCAGACCATCGCGTTGCCCGGGACGTTCGGTGGATTCGGTGTCACCAGCATCACGAGAGACGGATCCTCGGTGTCGAGCACTGCGCAGACGATTACCGGCCGTCCGATGAATTTCGTGACCGTCGGGCCTGGCACGCATGCGTTCACTGTGACCTACACGACGCCTGTCCCGCCGCCCGAGCACCCGCCGATTGCGAATAATGACAGCGCGAACGTTACCGAAGCGCACACCGTTACGATTCCGGTCCTGGCCAATGACACGGACGCCGACAGCGATCCGCTGACCGTCACGTCCGTTGGATCCGACTCCGGCGCCGACATCACGATCAACTCGAACCAGACTCTCTCGTATACGCCACACGCGTTCACGTGCGGTCTCGACAGCTTCCCGTACTCGATCAGCGATGGCCGGGGCGGCACTGCGTCCGCGACCGTGACGGTCAACGTGACCTGCCTCAACGGTCAGGCATCGCAGGCGACGTTCGCGAGCTTCGCGCAGTCGTGCGCGGTGCCGACGAACACAATCGTGACCAGGGTCGGCGATGGCGAGGTTCGGCTGGCTGGCACACAGGGCGACGAATTCGCTCAGGCGACGCTCAATGCGTCGAAGTGGGTAGCCGGCACGTGGAGCGGCGGCGCGTACACGCCCACGATCGCGAACAGTGTGATGTCGCTCTCGAATTCGGCGGGCGCCTTCGTCCGTTCGGTCGGCAGCCTGCCCGTCACAACGATTGAGGGCTCCGTCACTTTCAGCGCGCAACCCTGGGAGCATGTCGGCTGGGCGAGCCTGAACTTCGCCGGCGGCTATGCGATCTTCAGCACCTACAACACGTCGACGAATCTGTACGCGAGAACGAGCACGGACGGCGCGACCGAGCAGCAGACGAATCTCGGCGCCATACCGGCGGGGCCCCACACGTACCGGATCGACCGGCAGGCAGCGTCGCCGACGCTCGATACGATCAGCTATTACGTTGACGGCACGCTCGTAGCGCAGCACTCGGTCGCGACGCTGCCGGCGATGTACGTCTATCTGTCGAATAACGGCGGCACCGCGCACACGCTGGACATCGACAAGATCTGGGTTTATCCGACCTACACGGCCTCGGGGACGTACCAGAGCTGCACGCAGGACATCGGACACACACTGTCCGTCTGGACGACCGCTGACTTTTCAGCCAACGTGCCCGCGGGCGCGGCGCTCCAACTGCGCACGCGAACGTCGACGAACGGCACGAGCTGGAGCGGCTGGTCTGCGCCGCTCACCGCCAGCGGCCAGGACATCACGAGTCCAACCGGTCGGTACCTGCAATACCTCCTGGAATTCACCACGAGCAATCCCAGTGTCAGCGCGGTCGTCGATTCAGTGACGATGCACTACGCGGACGCCTCGATTCCGATCGATCACGCTCCGGTGGCCGTCAGCGACGCCGCGAGCACGACTGAAGCTCACCCCGTGACCGTCGCCGTCCTCGCGAACGACAGCGATCCGGATGCCGATACGCTCTCCGTCGCATCGGTGACGCAGGGCGCCAAGGGGACGGTCGTCATCAACGCGGACAACACGATTACCTACACGCCGAACGGATCGTCCTGCGGCGCGGATTCCTTCACTTACACGATCAGCGACGGGCGCGGCAAAACATCCACTGCGACCGTAGCCATCAACATCGCTTGTGTAAGCGGGCAGATCAGCCAGGCGACGTTCACGGATTTCGGTCCGTCTTGTTCGATCAACACGAACACGCTGCTGACGCAGATCGGTGACGGGGAGGTCCGCCTCGCCGGCACGCAGGGTGACGAATACAACGGCGCGACGCTCGACACCACCGAATGGGTCGGCGGAACGTGGGCGGGCGGCAGCTATCAGCCGGTTCCGACCGGCGGAATCCTGTCGATTTCCGATCCGAACGGCGCGTTCGTGCGCTCGGTCGCGAGCATGCCGGTGACGACGCTCGAGGCGTCTGCTCGATTCGCCTCGCTGCCGTGGCAGCACGTCGGGTGGGCGAGCCTCGACTTCGCGGGCGGCTACGCGATCTTCAGCACCTACAACACCTCGACGAACCTCTTCGCGCGGACCAACGCCGGTGGCGGCGAGCAGCAGACGAATCTCGGTCCGATTCCGAGCGGATTCCACAGCTATCGTGTCGCGCGCCAGGCGGCGTCGGCGAGTCAGGATACGGTGAGCTACTACATCGACGGGCTCCTGGTGGCCAGCCACACGGTCAGCACGCTCGCGCCGATGTATGTGTACCAATCGCATAACGGCGGCACCGCGCAGACGCTTGACATCGATCGGATCTGGGTGTTCCCGTCCTACACGGCGTCCGGCACGTTCCAGAGCTGCACCGTTGACGGCGGCGCGAATGCGTTCAACTGGACGACAGCGAGCTGGTCGGCCAACGTTCCGACGGGTACCGGCCTCCAGGTGACGACGCGCACGTCCCCGGACGGCACGACCTGGAGCGCGTGGTCGGCGCCGCTCGCGACGAGCGGCTCTTCGATTACGAGCCCGGCGGGTCGGTTCCTCCAGTATCAGCTCCTGCTGTCGACCACCGATCCGTCGCAGAGCCCGGTGGTCGATTCGGTGACGTTCGGTCTCACGCATACGAACGTGGATTCGACGCCTCCTGTGCTATCGAACATCGTCGTGAGCGGCATCACGAGCGCAAGCGCGGTTGTGTCGTGGACGACCAACGAGGGGTCGTCGTCTCAGGTGCAGTTCGGAACGACGCGCGCGTATGGCCAGGCCACCGCGCGTGACAACACGCTGGTCACCTCGCACAGCCAGCTGTTGACGGGCCTCGTGGGCGGCACCGTCTACAACTTCCGCGTTCTGAGCGTTGATGGGTCGGGCAACGAAGCCGATTCCGGCAACTTCGTGTTCACCACCAGCGCGCCGTCACTGAGCATCAACGATGTCTCTGTGACCGAGCCGGCGTCCGGGACGACGCCTGCCGTCTTCACCGTTTCGCTGTCGGCTCCAGCGAGTCAGACCGTAACCGTGTCCTTTGCGACGGCCGATGGAACGGCGAAGGCTGGTACCAACTACACGGCAACGTCCGGAACGTTGACGTTCTCGCCCGGCATTACGTCGCAGACGGTCTCCGTCCCGGTGGCGAGGGATAACGTTTTCACCACGAACCTCGGCTACGTCGTGAACCTGACCGGCGCGAATGGCGCCACCGTTTCGAAGCCGCAGGGCGCTGGCACCATCGTCAACAGCGACCCGTCGCCGGTGCTGTCGATCAACAGCGTCAGCGTGAACGAGCCGACGTCCGGCACGACCAATGCCACGTTCACGGTCACGATGTCGCCTGCCAACAGCACCACCGTCACCGTGAACTACGCCACGGCCGACGGGACGGCGACGGCACCGGCCAACTACACCGCGACGTCCGGAACGTTGACGTTCACGGCTGGTGCAACGTCCCGGACGTTCACCGTTCCAGTACGCAATGACGGTCTGTTCAACGCGTCGAATCTCACGTTTACCGCGAACTTGAGCGGCCCCGTCAACGCCGCCATTGGCCAGGCGCAGGGCACCGGAACGATCGTCAACACGAACGCCGCGACGATGAACGTGACGTCGCCGACGAGCAGTACGAGCTGGACCATCGGCACGGTTCAGACGATCACGTGGACGAACAACCTCGGATCCGCGGCGACCGTCCGGCTCGATTTGAGCCAGAACGGCGGCAGCACGTGGACGACGATCGCGCCTTCAGTCCAGAACTCCAGCGCGACGGGCGGCAGCTTCAACTGGACGGTCGCCGGTTCGGCGATATCGAACGCGCGCATCCGTGCGGTCTGGACCGCCAATACAAGCGTTACGGGTAGCACGGGCAACTTCACGCTCGCTAGTCCGAATATCAACGTAACGGCGCCCGGGAGCAATGTGAGCTGGACCATCGGCACCGTGCAGACGATCACGTGGACGAACAACCTCGGATCCACGGCGGCTGTCAGGCTCGACTTGAGTCAGAACGGCGGCGTCACCTGGACCACGATTGCACCCTCGGTCCAGAACTCCACTGCCACGAGCGGCAGCTTCAACTGGACGGTGACCGGATCGCCGGTGACCAACGCGCGGATCCGCGCGGTCTGGACGGCCAACACGAGCGTGACGGATAGCTCGAGCAGTTTCACGCTCGCAACGCCGACAATGCAGGTGACTTCGCCGAACACCAACGTCACGTGGACCGTCGGATCGGTCCACGCCATCACGTGGACGAACAACCTCGGCAGTTCCGCGACTGTCCGCCTCGAGGTGAGTCGCGACGGCGGGACGACGTGGTCGCAGATCATCGCGTCCACGCCGAACTCGAACTCCACGAGCGGGTCCTATAATTGGACGGTCACGGGCCCGGCCACGACGACGGCTCGGATACGAGCCTCGTGGACCACGAATACCGGCGTCAACGACGTCAGTAACGTCAACTTCAGAATTCAATAGCGGCTCGAGTCGCGAGGATCATTCGGTATGTCCCGGATACTGGTCACGGGCGGGTGTGGCTTCATCGGATCGCACGTGGCCGAACACCTGGCCGAACGCGGACACGGCGTCACCGTTGTCGACGATTTGAGCGGAGGGTTCACCGAGAACCTCGTTCCAGGCATCGACTTCGTCCAGGCGAGCATCACCGACCGGGACGTCATCGAGCGCTTGTTTGAGTCGAGACGATTCGACTACGTGTATCACCTCGCCGCGTACGCCGCCGAGGGCTTGAGCCCGTTCATCAAGCGGTTCAACTACACGAACAACCTGCTGGGCAGCGTCACCCTCATCAATGCGGCCGTCAACCACGGCGTGAAGTGCTTTGTCTTCACGTCGTCGATTGCCGTCTACGGCACCAGCGCCGATTTGCCTCTCACGGAGGAAAGCCCGACGCGTCCTGACGATCCCTACGGCATCGCCAAGCTCGCCGTCGAACAGGAGCTCAGGGTCTCCAAGAGCATGTTCGACCTGGACTACATCGTCTTCCGGCCGCACAACGTCTACGGCGAGCGCCAGAACCTCGGCGACAAGTACAGGAACGTGGTCGGGATCTTCATGAACCAGCTGCTCAAGGGCGAGCCGATGACGATCTTCGGCGATGGCGAACAGGTGCGCGCCTTCAGCTACATTGGCGACGTCGCCCCGCTCATCGCGAGCTCGATCGACGTGCCGGCGGCGTACAACCAGACGTTCAACGTCGGCGCGGACACACCATACACGGTGAATGCCCTGGCCGATTCGGTTTCACGCGCGATGGGCAAACCGCACAACGTGAGGCATCTGCCGCCCAGGCACGAAGCTCCAAGTGCGTACTCGAGCCACGCGAAGGTCCAACGGATATTCGGACCGCGCGCCACGGTCGACCTCGACGAAGGGTTGTCGCGAATGGCCGAGTGGGCGATTCGCCACGGTGCGCGAAAGAGCAGTGTCTTCGAGGATATCGAGGTCATGAAGAATTTTCCGGCCGGCTGGCTCGAGGCGGCGGCCGGGGCGAAATGACAGGCCGCGCGCGGTCCTCCGAGAGTCGTTCGCCGCGCGTCGTCACAGTCGTCCTCAACACGAATCGACGCGACGACACGCTGGAGTGCCTGGCGTCCCTCAACCGTCAGACGATAGCCAGCAGCAATCAGATCATCGTCCTCGACAACCACTCGCACGACGGTTCTGCGGAAGCCATCGCCGCGGCGTACCCTGCGGTCGACCTCGTGACCATCGAGACTGATCGCGGGTACGCCGGCAACAACAACGTCGGCATTCGGAAGGCACTGACCTACTCTCCGGAATGGATCTTCGTGCTCAACGAGGACACGATACTCGAGCCGACGTGCCTCGAACGGCTGCTGGCCGCGGGAGCCGCTGACGGGCGTATCGGCATTCTGGGACCGCTCGTCCTTCACCACGACGAGCCAACGGTCATCCAGTCCGCCGGCGGGCGGCTCGGTCGGTTCTGGGAATCCATCCACGAAGCAGCCAACCAGCCCGATACCAATCAGTTCACGGTTCCGCGCGACGTCGACTGGATTTCAGGCTGCGCGCTCGTGATCCGCGCCGACGCGGTCGTTCAGGCGGGCATGCTCGACGAGCGCTTCTACTACTACTGGGAAGAGCTCGAATGGTGCCTGCGCGTTCACCAGGCGGGGTGGCGCGTCGTCCACGCACCGGACGCGAAGCTGTGGCACAAGGGCGTGAAGCGGGACTACAAGCCGAGTCCCAATGTCACGTACTACAACACGCGAAACCGTTTCTTGATGATGTCGCGCCGCCGTCCGCCGTTCCACGTCTGGTGCGGCGCGTGGTACCAGACGCTTCGAACGCTTGCCGCCTGGTACCTCCGCCCGAAATGGCGCGGTCAGAGCGCCCATCGCCAGGCAATGGTCCACGGCGTGCGGGACTATTTGTTCGCAAACTGGGGCGCGAGGCCAGGAAAGGTCTGATTCGCGCGGTTCGTGTCGCAGGAGACGAGGCCAGAGATCCACATGTACATTCTTCACGTCGACTCACTCGACGAGCTCGAGAAGTATGCGGGACGATTTCGTTCCGTGGTGGAGCCGCTCCTCAAAGATCTCCAGAATGCCGAGCGTGCGGGCCACAATGTCGCAGGAAAGGCACTCGCGAATGACTACCTCCACGTATGTCGATGGCCATTTCGCCAGCTCGAGTACTCGTTCGCTCTCGAGTTGATCGAGCGGAGCGGTCAGCAAAAAGGTGCGGCGTTGGACGCCGGGAGCGGGATAACTCCTTTTGGACACGCGGTGGCGTCACTCGGCTTCAGCGTGACGGCGTGCGATTACGATCGTGAACTGATGCGCGAGATGGCCTCGGCGCACATGGAGCAGGTGTACGGTTCTTCAGTCAATTATGAATGGCAGGACCTGACTCGGTTGACTTACCCTGACCAGAGCTTCGACCTAGTTACATGCATTTCTGTTCTCGAGCACATCGGCGCGCCTCACGATCAGGCTGCGGTCCGAGAGTTGATTCGAGTCCTGAAGCCCGGGGGGCAGCTGATTTTGACGGTTGACTATGAACCCGAAGCTCGATTCGATCGGCTCGGCGGCCGGAACTTTCGTCGGCTCGGTGATTTGTTGGCGAAAGGTCGACCGCTCGAAATATTCCGCGCCGTTGGTCGGAGAGTCGCCGCACGAAAGCAAATCAAGGGTAGCGAGGCTCGGCACGTTCGGACCGCGAACCAACCATTTTCCCTCTCGCATTTGAACGACGACTTGGTGCCCATTCTCGGCAGCGGAGAGGTCTCGGCATCTCTGCCGTTCGCAAAGACTCCAGACGCAGTCAACTTCGAAGACGTGCCTCGTTTCTGGAACCTGGTCCCCGGTTTGTTTGAAGTCCAGGGTCGACGGCCAATACTTCCGGCCGGATTTCACTATCGCAAGCCACGGTAGCGCCTCAGGGCGCCGCGTTCACGCAACTCTCGTAGAGCTGTTTGATTGCCTCGATGTGCTGGTGCTCGCTGAAGTGTTCTTCCATTCGACGTCTGCCGGCTCTCCCCAGACTCGCGGCCTTCTGAGGGTTTCCGAGGAGTTCGAGTACGGCGGCGGCCAGTTCCGACGGGTTTCCCGGCTCGAACAAGAGGCCTGTTTCCCCGTGGGGTACCAACTCCGGGGTGCCCCCGACGCGGGACGCAACGAGTGGTTTTCCCATTGCCATCGTCTCCATCAGACTCAGCGCAGCGGGTTCCGGCGTCAGCGTCGGAACGACCGAGACGTCCATTGCCCCTATGACATCTGATACATCGGATCGCCAGCCGGTGAAAATAAAGCTCTGCTCGACCCCCAGAACACGCGCTTGCTCCCGGAGCTGAGCCTCGTACGGCGGATTCTCCAACGAGCCAATGACGAAGAACTTCGCGAGTGGATACTGCCGCAGGATGATTGGCGACGCATCGATCAGTGTGCGATGTCCTTTGTGCGGCAGTAGCTGTCCGACAAGACCGATCGCTGGCGCTTGGGAAGAAAGACCGAACTCCGCCTGGACGTGCACCGACTGTTGGGGATCGAGCCGGAATCGATTCAGGTCTATCCCGTTGTAGACCGTTTTCAGTTTCGGTGGGCGGATGCCGGCCGTCGCGAGAGCGCCTGTGACTGCATTCGAAGGGCCGATAACGTACGCGCACGTTTGCGATACCAACCGGTAAATCGGCTTGTTCACAACGTGGATCCGCTTGACACCGTGCTCATGCCAGATCTGTCGACGTCCGCGCGAGTGTGCCGCGAATGCCGTGTACAGAGAAGCTGGATAGGAAATGGAGTGAAAGAGATCCGCTCCGAATCCCGCTACCGTCTGAAGCAGTTCCTTTCTGACACGCGCGAAGCTGATCGCAAAAGTTCGGAGCGCG
>Ga0126377_10003814_pt1 | contig 10788 bp, 7 predicted proteins | sample PanSoiMetPlot_22_FD_92647 | JGI IMG/M metagenome (GOLD analysis project Ga0126377, IMG submission 92647) | Tropical forest soil microbial communities from Panama - MetaG Plot_22 | ecosystem: Environmental > Terrestrial > Soil > Tropical forest > Bulk soil | place: Panama | collected 2016-02-17
ACCGATCTGAGAGTGTGTCGTCTTATCCGCTTCAACGGCGACGACCCGCTCGGGCTCGAACTCATCTTCGACGCCTTCAATCTCTTCACTCGGACCAACTTCAAGCAGGTCAACAACGTCACCAGCGGCGTTCTCTTCCTCGATCAGTTGGGAATTTCCGACGTCCGAGTCAAAGGCAGTTCGAGAATACCGGCGAGCCAGTTCTCCGGCTTCACCTCGGCGTATGAACCGCGCGTCATCCAGCTCGGATTGAAGCTCAACTTCTAAACCAAAGCGCGCAACTTTGGGACATAGGCCATGCCACAGCGACACAGAGACGGAGAGACGGAGAGACGGAGAGACAGAGAGACAGAGAGACAGGGAGATTGGAGCGCGTTATCCCTCTGTCTCTCCGTCCCTCCGTCTCTCCGTCTTTCTGTCTCTCTGTCTCTCTGTCTCGCCTTGTCTCTATGTCTCTCCACCTCCGTGGCAGGTTCAATTCAGACAGAGTCGTTCGAGAAGCAGGCCTTGTCGTTAGTGCGAGCGATGCCTGCTTCTGACCTCGACGCTCAGTTGCCCGCCCGCCCCTTCGGAGGCTGGTTGGAACAAGTCTTCGGCGCCCAGGCGGGGGTGATCTGGCAACTTGCCGAATGCGGCGAGCAGATAACCGTCCCCGGTGGGACCGAGCGTGATATCACCGCCTGCGCGGAAATCAACGCCATCCTGGCGGACGGACGCAGAGTGTTTGTCGCCATCAGCGTCGGGACGTTTAAGAAAGGGCTGACCGGAAAACCGGCCTTCGTCGGAGCAGTCATCCAACAGAACGACCAGCTCTTTCGGGTCCGGCGATTGTACGAGTTGCCTGAGATGTTGCGCGCGCCCGTCCTTTCCGAAAACGCCCCCGCGACGCTAACTAAAAACCGAATCGCCAATCTGCCTGTGATAGCTGCCGATCCTGTGCAGATCATCCCGCCTTCTTATTATCCTTCGTCACAGGCGCCGGGAATTTTCGGCGCCTCAGTCCAGGCGGAGCCGCCGCCGCCGCCAGCCCCTCGGCCCTTGCCTCAGGAGCCGGAGAAGGTTTCAGAAAACATTGCTCAGAGCCGCGCCATTACCAAGGCCAAACCGGCCTACCCGCTTAGCGCCAAAAAGATGAACGCCATGGGAGCGGTTGAAGTGGAGATCACCATCTCGGAACAAGGGCTGGTCATTGACGCCGTGGCCGTCAGCGGCCATATCGCGCTTCGAAGCGCGGCGGTGGACGCGGCGCGCAAGTGGGTCTTCAAACCTGCGACCTTCAACGGCGCCCCGGTCAAAGTGAAAAGCGTCCTGACCTTCATCTTCGCCCCCGGCGAAAAATAGAAGGGATTGAGTTATCGGGCCGCGTGGTTTATGATGCCTGCTTAGTTGTTTATTTCTTTCATAACTGACAGAAGACTTATGAACCGCAAGGCGAGCACGAATAATTATGCCATCACTGACACGCGCTGTTGTTGTAGCTGCTAACAGCGCGCCCGCGTCTTTGCTCGACCTCATCGGAAACACGCCGCTAATCAAGCTTGCCAATCTGGTTGAGAATCCACGCGCCGAAATTTACGGCAAAGCGGAGTGGGCGAATCCGGGAGGTTCGGTCAAAGATCGGCCCGCGCTGAACATGATCCTAGAAGGCGAGCGCACGGGCGCGCTCACCCCCGACAAGACCATCATCGACTCGACGAGCGGCAACACGGGCATCGCCTATGCGATGATCGCCGCCGCGCGCGGTTACCGCGTCAAGCTCTGCCTGCCGAAGAACGCCAGCGAGGAACGCAAGCGCATTCTCGAAGCTTACGGCGCCGAGCTTGTGCTGACCGATCCGCTGGCCGGATCCGACGGCGCCATCCTCGTCGTGCGTGAAATCGTGGCCGCCGATCCGGACAAATATTTCTATCCCGACCAGTACAACAACTCGGCTAATTGGCGGGCGCACTACGAGACGACCGGCTTCGAGATATTTGAGCAGACCGGCGGTCGCATCACGCATTTCATCGCCGGGCTGGGCACCAGCGGAACCTTCATCGGCACGGGGCGACGATTGCGCGAACTAAAACCCGAAGTCAAACTGATCTCGATGCAGCCCGATTCCCCGTTTCACGGCCTGGAAGGATTGAAACACATGGAGACGGCCATCGTGCCGGGCATCTACGACCCGGCGCTCGCTGATGAAAAGGTCGAGGTCAGCACGGAAGAGGCTCATGCCATGGTCAAACTCCTGGCGCGGCGCGAAGGATGGTTCGTCGGGATTTCGTCCGGCGCTAATGTCGCCGCGGCGATTAAGGTCGCCGAGCGTATTGACGCAGGCGTGATCGTCACAATCCTTAGCGATGACGCGAGCAGGTATTTGAGCGAGAAATTCTGGGAGGAGTGAGAAATAGTGGATAGTGGATAGTGGATAGTGGGTAGTGGGCAGCAGAGCATTCTTGTCTGCCCACTACTCACTACCCACTAACCACTATCCACTGCCCACTAACCACCAATGAGCGTTAAACTGACATCCGAACAGCTCGAACAGATTAAACGTCACGGCGAGCGAACTTTCCCCGAAGAATGCGGCGGTTTGCTGCTGGGCGTGGTCATGGACGGCGCCCGCATTATCCGGGAAATTTTGCCGCTCGAAAACATACGCGAAGACTCGCGCCACAACCGCGTGGAACTCGATCCGCGCGATTACCTGCGCGCCGAGCGCGAAGCGGCGAAGCGCGATCTGGGAGTCTGGGGCTATTACCATTCGCACCCGGATCATCCCGCGATACCTTCGGGCTTCGACCTGGAACACGCGCCCTTCATCGAATGGTCATACATAATCGTCTCGGTGCGCGACGGAAAGGCCGAGGAAGTCCGCGCCTGGAAGGTGCGGGAAGACCGTTCGCAATTTGATGAAGATACTTTGACTATAGAAAATTCGGCAAAATGAAAATCAACCACGAAGACACGAAGGACACGAAGAAAGACCAGAAAAAATCTTCGCGTTCTTCGTGTCTTCATGGCTGATTTTTCGGAGGGGGCGTTCATGAAGCAATGAGCGACGCCGGAAACAATGAAAATCAACCACGAAGACACGAAGGACACGAAGAAAGACTAGAAAAAACCTTCGTGTTCTTCGTTTCTTCGTGGTTGAATCCTTGAGGAGAATATGTCATGCCATCCATTTCAATTCCTACAGCTTTGCGCCAATACGCTGGCGGCCAGGCCTCGGTCGCTGTCGAAGCGACGCAGATCGGCGAGGCGCTCGACAAATTGACCGCGCAATTTCCCGATTTGCGAAAACATCTATTCGACGCCAACGGCAAGCTGCGCAACTTCGTCAACGTCTACGTCAATGACGAAGACATCCGCTACCTGCAGAAGGAAGACACCGCGATCAAAGGGAACGACGAGATCAGCATCGTCCCGTCGATAGCGGGCGGCTCGACGCCCGCGGTCGAAGAGGCCTTCGAAGGAAGAATCGCTGATTTGCCGGAGCTGAACAAAGACGAGTTGGCGCGCTACAACCGCCACCTGATCCTGCCCGAAGTCGGAATGGAAGGTCAGCGACGGCTTAAAGCCGCGAGCGTGCTTTTGATCGGCGCGGGCGGATTAGGGTCGCCCCTGGGTTTGTATCTGGCTGCGGCCGGCCTCGGGCGGCTGGGGCTGGTCGATTTCGACGTCGTCGATCACAGCAACTTGCAGCGACAGATTCTGCACGGCACGAAGGACGTCGGGCGCAAGAAGCTGCAATCGGCGAAAGACCGCCTGGCCGACATCAACCCGCATGTACAGATCGACACTTACGAGCTTGCGCTCAGATCGGAGAATGCGCTCGGCATTGTGAAGGACTACGACATCATCATTGACGGCACCGATAATTTTCAGACGCGCTATCTGGCCAACGACGCCAGCGTCCTGCTCGGCAAACCCAATGTTTACGGCTCGATCTTCAGGTTCGAGGGGCAAGCTTCGGTCTTCCACCCGAAGGCCGGCGGGCCGTGCTATCGCTGCCTCTATCCCGAACCTCCTCCTCCGGGACTGGTTCCATCTTGCGCCGAAGGCGGCGTACTCGGCATTCTTCCGGGCGTCATCGGCGTGATTCAGGCCACCGAGGCGATCAAACTGATCCTCGGCGAAGGCGAGCCGCTCGTCGGACGGTTGCTGCTCTTCGACGCGTTAAAGATGAAGTTCCGCGAGCTCAAGCTGCGGCGCAATCCCGAATGCCCGCTGTGCGGCGACAACCCGACGATCAAGCAGTTGATAGATTACGATCAGTTCTGCGGCGTCGCACCGCAACCGGCGGCGACCGAGGTTTCGGATTGGGAGATCACTCCGCTTCAACTCAAACTGCGCCTCGACAGCGGCGAGCGAGTGACCATCATCGACGTGCGCGAACCTCACGAATGGCAGATCGCCAACCTTGAGAATTACGGCTCGCGATTGATCCCCCTGGGACAATTCGCCGGACGCATCAACGAACTCGATCCAAAAGAAGAGATCGTCGTGCATTGCAAGATGGGCGGGCGCAGCGCCAAGGCTTATGACGCTATGAAGAAGGCCGGCTTCACGAAGATCAAGAACCTGAAAGGCGGCATTTTGGCGTGGTCGGATCAGGTAGATCCGTCGTTGCCAAAATATTGAGAGATCATTTCTATTCAATATTCCAGGCCGCCAGCGGCGTGATTAACGCCACTGGCGGCTTGTCCTTTATGAGGGGCCAGATTGCTTTTTTGTTAGGCTGGCAGAAGAGGGGTCTCTGTAATCAATGGCCTGCGAACCAATGCAAGAGATTCTGCCATAATTTTAGAAATAGGCAGTCCTGTCTCCAATTCTAACCAAAGCCATTGTCCATTCTGGTTGCATTCTAAAAACCACCATCTTCCATCTCTATCAACTGCAAAATCAAAGGCTCCGAAATTCAACTTCATGTGTTTTTGATACGCAATTATTGATTGTTTTATGCCTTCCGGGCACTCAATAGGAATATGATCATACTGAGGTAGGTTTGCTCTCCAATCTACATTATCTGTGCTTTCGGACTTAGGTTTTATCGCAATTGAAATGACTTCATGATTCACGACTGTTACACGAGCGTCAAATTCCTTATGAATGTATTGTTGAAGAAAACAAGGGCTGGGCGGCTTATTTTTTACGAGTGAAGCTAAGTCGTCTGGTTTATAATTTTTGACAAGAATACTGATCCAATATCCCTGATGTGCAAAACCAGTATTATGAGAGCTTATCGGCTTAAATACGACTTGTTGATGCTTGGCGGCAAAATCATGCAGTTTTGAACTTTCATTACTGATAATATAGTCAGGAACCAAAAATCCGACCGAACCGGCCACTCTTAATTGGTAAGGCTTATGCCCTGCAATCCTGAGGTAATAAGGATGAGAGAACCAAACGGCTTCCCCTAAACTTCCAAATAGTCCCTCAAGGAAGGCTTGAGATTCTTGAGATATGATCCTTTTATCAAGCTCATTATAATCGTCGAGAAAATCAGTTACAGGCTCTGGTCGTCGCACCCAGCAACTAATGATATCTTCTCCGCAAAATTGCCTGCGTGAAGACTGTATTGACACTGCGCTTCGATTTTTTTCGAAAGTTACAATCGAAGACTGATTGAATTCTCCCATATGCCATCTTACCACCTGAACATCCATATTTTGTAGGTGCGATATAACTGAATCTGCGTGTGGATCGTTAGGGCTGGTAAGAATCAAAACTACCTTCATATTTTATACTGTTAAAAACTGAGTAAATCGTATGTCAACAATCTATTTTCCCGCGACCGCCGGTGGATAGTCGCCCTGTCCTGAGTTGACGAACTGTTTTAATCTGGGCGAGTAATCGATTCTAAAGACCCATTCATTCCGTTAACTCCGATTCGGGCGACTACACCGCAGATGTGAGTTTGAAGAAACGAGATCAGTCGGTCACGACGCCAACACCGCAACCGACCATCAGTAATTTGCCTGGTAGAATTAACGATCCGCTCTGAAGACAATCAGAATAGCCTTGTCACTTTGATGACACATCATCAAAGTCAGGCCCGTAGTCGTCATATCCGACGCCTTGAGTAGAACTCGAACTCCCAGTTTGTACGCTGGAGCATGATGTCGATCCAAGTATCAAGAGTTTCTTTTGGAACTCTTCATCATTCCAGAGCAGCGATTGCTGCAAGGAGTCATCGTATGAGGCTCGATACCGGCTATCGAGTTCGAGGCCCACTGTCTTTACACTATCTCCTGCTAACGCAAAGAGCGGATGAGTTGCCATGAGATTTGTTACTTTCATGTGAATACCCCTTTCGTGAAAACACGGATGTTATAATTGTTAATAGCGGAAGGTTCCGCCTATCAATCCAATAAGCGCAATCCATCATCAAAACAGCTCATGATTCTGATGAATTTTCCGCTTGTATGTTTTCGAGAGGGGAGGAATAGGGTAAAGGCGACCGACCCGGCCTGATCCTTATGATCTTTGAGGATGAGCAGTTTCTGTCCGGTCTCGGCGTTCCAAAGCATGATAGTGTCATCGTTGTTGGCGATGGCGATGCGCTTCCCGTCGGGTGAGAAGGCTGCCTCGGAGACTTCGTCCATGTGGCCTTCGAATGTGACCGTGATCCGCTTTGTCGCCAGATCCCAGAGTCGCGCCGCAAAGGCAGCATCCTAGCCTGGGCCTATCACGTGGATCGCACGATGCAGAAATATTGAAGATGAGATGGCTAAGGCCTGCGCGTACACAAGTGAAGCCACGCGCGGGCCTTCGCATATTTATCGCGGACCTTTCGCACTCCGACAGTTTATTCTAAATTCTAAGTGCTTTTCCAAATCAGGCGGTTGTATCCCTCAGAATTGGGGTTGGTACGACTTGACCGTAATTGGTTTCCAATTCTTCACATTCACATTATCGCGGGTGAACACATCGAATCTAAATTGGTTGCTTGCGGCTTTGAATAGTAGTTGATCGGAAGCGTAGTGAGGGGGGACGATTTTTGTTCCACTAAAAACCAGATCGTGGCCGGTTAGATGGATACCTTCAGAGGTGGCCTTCGCGGCCATACGCTGCGTTACCTCAAAGTCGGACTGCTGTCTATATACTCCCTCTCCATTTTGAAGTTGAAGAAAAGCGTCCCGCTTAAATGCTTTGAGTTTCCACTCCCCACTAATACTTTCTTCATCATAGTTATCAATCCTGTAATTATCGACTTGAAGCGGCTGCCAATCCCTTATATTTCGGTTATCCCGCAACCAAATCTTGTATGAGCCACCCTCATGGCGCTGTAATAAAAGCTCATCTGGGCTGTATCCAGGAGCAATTACGTCAAAACCTTGGATCGTAGGATTAGAGCCAACACCCAAAATTCCTTTCTGGTCAGGTTTCGTAGAGATTGTCTGCTCCACAACATAGACGGTAGTTGCACGGAAGATTCCGGCGCCATTCTTTACTTGGAGTGTCGCAACAAGATCATTCTCTGTCTCCCAACCAAACGTCCACGTCCCTTCAATGTCTCGAAGGCGGGGCGTGCTGGGACCGACCGGGGTTGGGGAAACAAAACCTCTTTTTTCCACTTGTGTCGAACAGGATTTCTTATAGGCTGTGAAAGCACCTAATAAGATGGCGATAAAAATCAAAAACAAACAACCACTTGAGGACGAACCATCAACAGAGCCAGGTACCGGATACGTTGATAGCGGCTGCTGTGATTGCTGTTCCCAATATTGTTGTTGCTGCTGCTGCCACCGTTGTTGGCTCATTTGATCTTCATATCTGTTGAGGTTGTCGGTATATGACAACCCCGGATCCCCTTTGTATGAACCATCACCGTAGTTGCGTTCACTCATACATCACCTCTTTCGTTTCCCAATTACATCTATGACGGTCCCCAGAAACCGAACATTGCTGCTGACTCGGAAGATGATTTCGTATCGGATGATCTGTCCGGAGAACAAACTCAAATTATCGTGCGCAGTTTCGACGATACTCATCGATCCATCTTTCTTCTGCTTGATGCCGCACCCTTTCAACCTCGATCTTGCGTCTGCGACTCTCGGCGGAGTCTGGCGCCTTGCGCGTGAGAATATGACTTCGAGATCCCATGTTCATTTCGATCATTTAGTCCCCTTTCTTTAATGCGGGAGTTTCCGTCGTTTCAGCCCATTAAGCGCAATCCGCCGCCAAAACAGCTCAAGTTTTTGAACTTTTATTGTGAGTATTCCGGCGATTAGATGGGCAAAATATGCCGCTCGATAGATGACAAGTCTCAGATTTGCTGGGCTGAGGCGCCTTTTTCTTTTGGGGCGCGGCTTCAATCTATCTTCTGGCCGAGGATTTACTGGCTCGCTGATTTACTTCTGTTTCGCTGCAGGCAAGAGGCTCAGGGGCGATTTATTCTATCCTTTACCTCTTCATCCGTCGCCGCGCGATACAGCCGCACAGTATTATCGGAGCTTCTACTGACCAATATCCGTCCGTCCTGCCCGAAGGCGATTGAATTAACTGCCGCGGTGTGGTCTTTGAACGACAACAATTCTTCGCCGGTCTCGACATCCCATATTCGCACGGTTTTATCCTCACTGCCTGAAGCCAGGCGTTTGCCGTCGGGAGAGAAGGCGACCGAATAGACGGTGCTGCCGTGCCCTTTGAGCATGCGCAATTCGCGTCCAGTCCGCGCGTCCCACAGCTTGATGGTGTAGTCCCAGCTTGCGCTTGCGAGCAAATTGCCGTCGGGCGAGAACCTGACCATCTGCAAGGGCGAAGCGTGGCCACGGAGCGTCATTAACTCGTGGCCGGCGCCCGTGTCCCAAACTTTGACCGTGTTGTCCCATGAGGCCGAAGCCAGCCTCTGGCCGTCTGGGGAGAAGCTTATGGAACGAATGGAGTCAGTGTGTCCCTTCCAGGCCAGTAGCTCTCGCCGCTCGTCCATCGCCCAGATCATTATCATCCCGTTATTGTCAGCCACGGCCAGCATTTTGCCGTCCGCTGAAAATTCCAATGCGCCGACACCGCTACCGAATCCCACCAGCGAATAGATCACGCGGCCGCTGGCGGCGTCGCATAGATCAATGGTCGCCTTGTTGTCAGCCGCATCCGTAAAGTTGCTGTTTCTGAGACGCGCCTGCCATCGCCCGTCTGGTGAGACCCGTACACCCAAGACGATACTTTTCATATCAGCGTCAAAACGCCCGCTGGCGGGCAAATTCCAAAATTCAAGGTGGGATGGGCGCTTTCCGCCGACAGCTGGAGTGGCGCCATTAGGCGACGGCGCGTCTGTTAGGGGGCGGCCATCCGCCGGCAAAGTAGTAGGCCTGAGGAGTTCGTCCAATTCCCAAATCTTTACACGCATTCCACGCATGCAGACGCCAGTCACAAAGCGGTCGTCGGGGGAGAAGGTGATGCTCGAGATCGGGCATTCGTTTTTGACGACCGCGAGTGGCCGGCCCGTCCGGACATTCCACAAGCGGAGCGTGTGGTCATCGCCACTTGAACCGATGATCTTGCCGTCGTTGGTCAGGTCCATGCCGTCAATCAGCTCCGTGTGCCCCTCAAAGACACGCAGCAACTTGCGACGCGCCCAGTCCCAAACGCGCAACTTCCCGTCATTCCCGCTGGTGTATAGCAGCCTCCCGTCGTCGGCGAATTGCGTCTCGATAAAGCCACCGGAATTGTCTTCAATCGCCGCTACTTCTCTTCCGGCGCGCACGTCCCAGATTTTGAGCGATCCGACAAGGCGCGACGCCACGGCCAGCCATTTCCCGTCGGCTGAGAAACTCAGATCACCCATGAGGGTGTTGAATTTGGCGGTGCGCAGCAGGTGGCCAGAGGCGATTTCCCAAAAGATAAATCCGTCCCCCTGATTGACGCTGAGCAGCAGGGCGCCGTCCGGCGATATAGTCATTCGACCGGGCTTTTCGCCAACGCGAATGGCGAAGAGTTCCCGCCGGCTCGCCAGGTCCCAAATCTTCATCATCCCTTGCATGTTAACTGTCGCCATCCGCCGCCCGTCTGGTGTGACAACGACTGACAAGACGCCGGACGGCTCGCTGACCAGGGTTTGCAGGCGCCGCCCCGTGCTAGCCTCCCACAATTCGACCTTTCCTTCCCGCGTCGCGGCAATGATGTTTTTGCCATCCGGCGTGTATTTAACATCGTAGACCCAGCTCTGGTGTTGCAAAACGAACCGTTCGCGGTGAAATGACCGCCAAAGACAGTACCACTCAAAGCCGCGCCATTCCGCGTCGCCGTCCGTAGCCATGCCGGGGCGATGCTTTTCCAACAGGTCGCTCATTTTCGCCAGATTGCCATCCGTCCAATTCTGAGCCGCCTGGCGCATGTCGCCGGCATAAAGCTCTCGCCGCTGCCGCCGTTCACGCTCGCGCGAGACGCGCAATTGCCACAGCGTCACAATCAAGCCCACGCTTAAGGCGAATAAAAAAACGGCGAAGGCGGCGGTGAGCGCTTTGTTGCGTTTGATGTATTTCACCGCGCGGTAACGCAGCGTTGCTGGGCGCGCGGTGACCGGCTCGCCGTTGAGGTGGCGTTGAATGTCGTCGCTCAACTGGGTGACTGACTGGTAACGATGCTCCGGTTCCTTGCTCAGCGCTTTGAGCGCGATCTGATCCAGATCGCCTCTCAGGTTGCGAGAGAGCGATTGATCCGCCGATTCTACGCGCTCGCTCGGCCGTTCCGGTTCTTCTTCGCAGATCACGCGCGCGATCTCGCCGAACCCCGGAGATTTGAATTGATAAGGCCGACGGCCCGTCATCAGTTCGTATAGCAGGACGCCCAGGCTGTAGA